>Ga0335075_10008536_pt1 | contig 15685 bp, 7 predicted proteins | sample Lox_Sample_24_FD_206723 | JGI IMG/M metagenome (GOLD analysis project Ga0335075, IMG submission 206723) | Soil microbial communities from Loxahatchee National Wildlife Refuge, Florida, United States - Lox_Sample_2.4 | ecosystem: Environmental > Terrestrial > Soil > Wetlands | place: USA: Florida... | reverse complement strand
TGAGAACCACCGTGCCGTCCCTATTCCCACCGCAAGCTCAACCTCAGTCGGACGCAGCCTGGCAACAAGCCTGGGTGGATGAGTATCCTTGCGACATGCCGTCGAGCGTGCCGTATCCGCGCGTGCCGTTGAGCGAGCTGCTGGAACGGGCGGCGAGGCGCACTCCGGACTACCCAGCTTGTACGCTCTACGGCCGCGTCACCACCTTCGCGCAGCTGAGCGAACAGGCGCGGCGGCTGGCCCACGCCCTCGCCGACAAGGGAGCGAAACCGGGCCGCCATATCGGAGTCCTTCTTCCGAACATTCCCGAATATCTGATCGCTCTGCAAGCGATCTGGCTGACCGGGGCAACCGCCTTGCAGCTGAGTCCGCTTATGGTCGCCGAGGAAGTCGGCCACTGGTTGGAAGCGACCGGCTGTCACATGGTTGTCACCCTGGATCTGTTGGCTCCCGCAGTGACGGGCGCTCTCCAGCGCGGCCCGCTTGAGCACGTCATCTTGACGTCGCTGGCTCGCCGCATGGCCATGTGGCGCGGCATGTTCTATCGCTTTGAGCGTCTGCGCCGCAACGGCTATCTGCGTATGCCGCACGACGCCCACCGACATCGATTCTCCGATCTGCTGGAATCGCCGCCCCTGGAGAGGCCGGCGGCCGTGACTCCCGAGGAAGACGTGGCCGTGCTGGCGCCGACCGGCGGCACCACTTCGTCGCCCAAGGCCGTCTTGTTGACGCATCGCAATCTGGTAGCCAACGCGTTGCAGCTGCGTAACTGGTGTGGCGGCTCGGATGGAACGGAAAGTCTTCTGGGCGTGCTGCCGTTCTTCCACGCCTACGGCCTGACGGTGTCGCTGTTGACCGGCTGGGCCAAGTGCAGCACGCTGCACCTGTATCCACGCTTCGAGACACGCGCGGTACTTGAGCTGATTCAGACGCAGAGGCCGGAGATCGTGCCGGCGGTGCCGGCCATGCTCGCCGCGCTTAACAATCAGCTGCGCGACAAGAACGACGATCTGTCGTTTATTCGCTTCGTCATCTCCGGCGCCTCGGCGCTGGAGTCGAACGTACGTGCCGAGTTCGCGAAACACGGTGTCGGCGCCATCGTCGAGGGCTACGGCTTGACCGAGGCCAGTCCGGTGACGCACGCCAATCCGCCGGGTGAAGCCAATCGGCCCGGCACCATCGGCAAGCCGTTGCCGGACACCGAGGCGCGCTTGATCGACCCGGACACCGGCATCGAAGTAGGCAACGGCCAGGTCGGCGAGCTGGTGGTGCGCGGCCCGCAGATCATGAAGGGCTACTTCAACAATCCGCTGGCCACCGAGGAGGTGCTCAAGGACGGCTGGCTGTTCACCGGCGACATGGCGCGACGTGACGCCGAAGGCTATTACACCGTCGTGGACCGTAAAAGAGACATTATTAAAACCTCTGGGTTTCTGGTCTTTCCGGCGGAGGTGGAGGAGGTGCTGCGCGGCTACCCGGACGTGGCCGAGGCGGCAGTGGTCGGCGTGCCCGATCACGATCGCGGCGAAGTGGTCAAGGCCTTAATCGTGCCGCGCAACGGCGGCAAGCTGGATCTCTCTGCCCTGGAAAGCCATTGCAAGCTGCATCTGGGCAAGCAAAAACGGCCGCGCCAGATTGAAGTGGTCAGCGAGCTGCCCAAGAATTTTCTCGGCAAGGTGCTGCGCCGCAAGCTGCGTGAATCGCCGCCTTCAGTCAACGGCAATGGAAAAATGATCTAACCACAGAGGCACAGAGACACAGAGAAGACAACAACACAACTTACTTCCTGGTTTCTTTTTGTCTTCTGTGTGTCTGTGTGCCTCTGTGGTTAGATCTTTGTATCGAAGGAGGAAGCCTCATGCTCGATATCGCCGTCCTCGAAGGCGTTCGCACACCCTTCTCCAAGGCCTACGGTCCTCTCGCTTCCGTATCCGCTCAGGATCTTGGCCGCATCGCCACGACCGCAGTGCTTGAACGAGCGGGCTTGCGTCCCGAACAGGTCGATCAGGTCGTCTTCGGCAACGTCGCCATGCCGCCCGACGCCGCCAACATCGCGCGGGTCATCGCGCTTCTGTCCGGCATTCCTCGCGATCGCATTGCCCACAGCGTGCAGCGCAACTGCGCTTCCGGGATGGAGGCGCTGACGACAGCAGCCCAGCTCATCCAGCTCGGCGAGGCGCGGACCATCGTTGCCGGCGGTGTCGAATCGATGAGCCGTATCCCGCTGCTTTACAATCACGAGGCCACTGAGCTGTATTTGCGACTTGGCAAGGCGAAAAATTGGCGACAGCGGCTCGGCACCCTGCTAAGCTTTCGTCCGCGCCACTTCAAGCCGGTGATCGGCGTGCAGCTGGGCCTGACCGATCCGGTGTGCGGCCTCATCATGGGCGACACGGCAGAGAACCTGGCCGGCGACTTCAACCTCAGCCGACAGGAACAAGACGCCTTCGCGCTGGAGAGTCATCGGCGAGCGTCGAACGCGCAGAAACGCGGCGTGCTGGCCGAGGAGATCGTGCCGGTCCCCGCCGAGGTCGCCGGCCGCACCGTCACCGAGGACGCCGGACCGCGCAAGGACCAGACGATGGAGGCGCTGGCTCGTCTGCAACCGTTCTTTCAGAAGAACGGCACGGTGACGGTCGGTAATTCGTGCCCATTGACCGACGGCGGCGCGGCGCTGCTCGTCATGCCCGGCGAGGCCGTCCGCGCCGAGGGCCGCCGGCCGCTGGGCTATTTGCGCGCCTACGCCTACGCCGGCTGCGATCCGTCGCGCATGGGATTGGGGCCGGTGTTCGCCACCAGCAAATTGTTGCAAAAAACCGGCCTGAAGCTCAGCGACATCGACCTTATCGAGCTGAACGAGGCGTTCGCGGCGGTGGTGCTGGGCAACGAAAAAGCCTTCGCCTCGCCGCAGTTTGCCCGCGAGCATCTGGGCCGCGAGATAGCGCTGGGCGAAATCGATCGCAGTCGCTTGAATGTCAACGGCGGCGCGATCGCGCTGGGCCACCCGGTCGGCGCGACGGGCACGCGGCTGGTGCTGACGCTGCTCAAGGAGCTGCGACGCCGTAATCTGCGTCGCGGACTCGCGACCTTGTGTGTCGGCGGCGGCCAGGGTGCGGCGCTGCTGGTGGAGACGGAATAAGAAGCGGACGAATCCGAGCCGCGAGCGTGAGGGAGCGGAGAATCCTATTGTTTCCGTACAGGCACGGCTCGGCCCCACCCTGGCATCGACTTTGCCAACGAACCAGCCTCAACGTAATGACCGTTGCATTTCCGTCCTCTCTGTGCTTTCGTGACCGCGTGGCTCGCCCCGCCAGAAGGAAGGTGATTACATGCGGATCTTCCAGTCCGAGACGATCGTTGTCGAGCGCGACAGCGACGGCGGCGTGGTCCTTATCCTCGACGTGCCAGGACGCAGCGTCAATGTCTTTAATCGCCAGGTGATGACCGATCTCGACGCCGCGCTCGACGCCGTCGCCGCCAGCAAGGCGCCCCTGCTCGTCGTGCGCAGCGGCAAGAAAAGCGGCTTCGTCGCCGGCGCCGATTTGCAGGAATTTCTTGGCATCCAGGATGCGGCCGGCGCCGAGGCGATCTCCGCGGCCGGACAGAAACTATTCGACAAGCTCGCCGCACTGCCGATGCCGACCATCGCCGCCGTCAGTGGTGCGTGCCTGGGCGGTGGATTGGAGTTTGCCCTGGCCTGCGATTATCGACTGGTATTCGATAAGCCGAGCACGCAGCTCGGTCTGCCGGAGGTCGAGCTGGGTCTGCTGCCTGGTTGGGGCGGCACGCAGCGTCTGCCACGCATCATCGGCCTGGAGCGAGCGCTGCGCGTGATCCTCGATCGCAAGCGGCTGAATGCGAAGGAGGCGTTTCGCTGGGGATTGGCCGACGCCATCGCCTCGACCGAGGCGGAGCTGCGCGATCAGGTCGCCCTGTTGACCGGCCGTGCTCTTGGCGAAGGCAAGCGGCAGCTCTCCCGAGTGCCGCTACGGACGTGGCGGCAGCGCATTCTCGAATCGAATCCGCTCGGCCGCCGTATCCTCTTCAAGGCCACCGAGCGCATGATGCGCCGCCGCGTCTGGGATGACATGCCGGCGCCCTATGAGGCGCTGGAAGCGATCCGCACGGGCATCAACGACGGCATGCCGGCGGGCCTGGCCTATGAGCGCGGCGCCGCCGGCCGGCTCGCCGTCAGCACCGCCTGCCGCAACCTCATCACGCTGTTTTTCCAGACCCAAAAGAGCGATAAACTGCCCGAAGAGCTGCGCGGCGCGGCGCCGGCGGAAGTGCGTCGTGTCGGCGTCGTCGGCGCCGGCACGATGGGCGCGGGCATCGCCCAGCTGGCCGCGTTCAAGGGCTGCAAGGTCGTCGTCCAGGAAGTCAGCCAGGCGGCCCTCGATGCCGGGATGGAGCGCATCAAGGGATTGTTTCGCAAGGCGGTCGAGCGGCGCCTGCTGACCGAGCCGGAATCGGTCGAGCGCCTGGCCGCCATCCAGGGCACCCTGAAATGGGAGGGTTTTGACAACGTCGATGTCGTCGTCGAGGCGGCGCTGGAAGACCTGGAAGCCAAAAAGGCCGTCTTTCGCGAGCTGGAAACACGGACGCGGCCGGCTACCGTGCTGGCGACGAACACGTCCTCGCTGCCGGTCGAGCGTTTGCAAGAAGGGCTGCCCCACCCGCAGCGCGCCGCCGGTATGCACTTCTTCAATCCCGTCCACAAGATGCCGCTGGTCGAGGTCGCTCGCGCTCCCGCCACCCGCGATGCGGCCCTGGCCACGCTGGCCCAGTGGGCGATTCACCTGGGCAAAACGCCGGTCGTGGTCCGCGACAGCCCCGGCTTCGTCGTCAATCGCATCCTCATGCCGTATCTCAACGAGGCAGTGATCCTCGTCGCCGAGGGGTTGACGATCGAGCAAGTGGATCGCTCCATGAAGCGCTTCGGCATGCCGATGGGACCGCTGGAGCTGCTGGATCAGATCGGCCTGGACGTGGCGGCGCACGTGGCGCAGTCGATGCAGCCGGTCCTGACCGGCCGCTTCGAGCCGAACGCGGCATTCGACAAGATGCGTGCTGCCGGCCTGTTGGGGCAGAAGAGCGGGCGCGGCTTCTATCTGCACGGCGGCAAGAAACCGAAGGGGAATTCGCAGGTGCAAGATCTCCTCCGCGACCATCAGGCCGGATCCGCATCGCGGGCGCTGCCACCGGCCGTGCGACAGAGTGAAGGCCGGGAGCGTATGGTGCTCTTGATGGTGAACGAGGCGGCCCTGGGACTGAGCGAGGGGTTGACGGCCAGTGCGGCGGCGATCGATCTGGCGATGGTGCTCGGCACCGGCTGGGCACCGCATCGCGGCGGCCCGCTGCGCTATGCCGACGATCGCGGACTCGCCGACATCGTGCAAGGCCTGACGAGCCTGGCCTCGCGCCACGGGCGGCGCTTCGAGCCGTGCGCGGAGCTGAAACGCCGTGCCGAAGCGAACGAGCCTTTCACCCAACCCGTGGCCGCCCTGGTGTAAGAAGAGCCACCACGAATCACACGAATGAAACGAACAAAAGACAAAAAGAGAAGGTAACAATCCCTCTGGGAATGCATGGCAACGGCATGAGATTTTCTTGTGTTTTTCTGCTTGGTTTTTTCTTCGTGTTTTTCGTGTGATTCGTGGTGGCACTTCTTTGGAAACAGCGGATGAGTGCGTCGCAATACGACGTAGTGGTTGTGGGGGCCGGATGTGCTGGATTGACGGCAGCCATCGGGCTGGCGCGGAACGGTTTCGCGGTCGCCGTTGTGGAAGCGGCGGCGATGGTCGGCGGCGCCGGAGCACTCGGCGGTATCTGCTTTGCCGAGAACCTCCTCCAATCCGACCTGCTCGGTCCCGACGGCGTCGAGGAGCTTGCCTGGGAGCGGCGGCTGATCGAGCGCGGCAGCTTCGCCACGGATGGCCGACGGCTCGCCGGGAGCATTTACCGCGATGCCGATGCCTTTCGTCATTGCTACACCGTTCTGCGGCCGCTTTTCGATCAGCACCTCGCCCAAATTGCCCGCCGGCATGGCGTCGCGCTGCTGGCGGAAACCACGGTCGAGAGCATGATCCGCGACGGCCGCCGCATCATCGGCGTGGCGACGACGCGCGGCCCGCTGTACAGTGATCTGGTTTTTCTCGCCGAGGGGGACGCCGGCCACCTGGTCAGCCGCGAGGGATTCGATCGCTTCGGCAACCGCCGCGATAACCCGGCCTTTCTCTATTGCCTTCAGCAAGTCCTCGACCTGCCTCCCGGTGTGATCGAAGAGTGTTTTCGAGTCGGGCCGGAACAGGGCTTCGCTTACGATTTCCTGCTGCGCAATCCGCGCGGATCGCCCTTGAATGCGCGAGGGCAGATGTGCAGCAATCGCCAGGGATTGACTCTGAGCGTCCTCCTGCCCGCGGAGAGCCTGGGCCGCGGGTTTGCGGGCGAGCCGCGGCAGCTCCTGAGCTGGTTCGTGGACATGCCGGTGCTACGGCCGTGGCTGAGCGACAGTCGGCGAGGCGCGTGGACGGCGATGCTCCTTCGCACGGGAGGAATGCGCGATGTACCGTACCTGGTCGAGGACGGGCTGGCAGTTGGCGGTGCGGCGGCGGGGCTGGGCGTCGATTTTCCGGTACTGAATCTGACCGGACCGGCCACCGCCGCCGGGCTGCTCCTCAGTCGCGCGGCGGCGTGCATTCGGGACGAGGGACGTCCCTTTGATCGCGATGCTCTTTCGCGTCATTACCTGGAGCCGCTGCAACAGACGCGCTACTGGCGCGATCGTGAATTCCTGAATCGCTGGCCGGGCCATCTGCGGAGGACGCATGTCCTGTTCGATCATGGCCTCGATGTTGTGCTCGATTCGGCCGCGGTGTGGGCGCGGTCGCGTCGCTGGCTGCCGCGAAAATTGTTTGGCTGGCTGCTCGTGCTCGGCCGCGTTTCCTGGCTGCGCTGGAATGAGCTGCGCGATGAGCTTCTTCAGCTCGGCCGTGCATTGCGTTTCCGCGAGGTGACGCCGCGGCCGGCGCTGACTCGCGTCCTGCTCGACGGTGCGTTGAACGCCTTCCGCGATCTGGCGCGGCGGCCGCGGCCGCACTTGCCGCGACACGGAACGCTGCGCATGTACTATCACTCGGCGGATATGGAAGGCCGGGCCAGTGCGGTGCCAGCCCTGCTTCGCCGCTGGTTTGAACGCTTTCGCCCGGTACTGGCGTCAGCAGGGCGCCAGCTTTACGAAAACGATGACACGTCGTTGTCAGCGAAGCTGACGCGAACCTCTGAGCTGCTGGTACGGCAGGTGAATCTCTTCGATCTCGCGGCGGCAGCGGGACTGGCCTTTGCGATCCTCGTCACCAGCACTCTGCTGGCAGCCGGGGGTGCTTTGATCCGTCGTCTGCGTCGGCGCCGAGTGGGGCGTCGAGAGGTTGTAGAGCTTGTAGGGTGGGACGAGTCTGCGAGGCCCACCGGCGAGATTATGGTGAGCCTCGAAGACTCGGCCCACCCTACGTCTACGTCTCCCCTCATTCATGTGCTGTGGCGATCGACACAGCCAGCGCAGCAAACGGCTTCGGTGCAGGATTTGACGCACATCTGTCCCGCTCGCGTGTTCGAGGTGCAGGGTGCTCCGCCGGAGAATGTGCAGCTGATCGTGCATGCCCAGCGCTGCATTCACTGTGAAGCGTGCTGGCGAACGAATGACCTGGTGAGCTGGGGGCGCGATGGCCCGCCGCCGTTATTGCCGCCGGTGCTGTCGCCGGTTGAGACGCGCTTGCTCCAGGCGGAAGATCGCGCCGCCCTGGTCGAGCCGGTCGCTCGGCGCTGTGTCGATCCCTGGAATATCGGAGAGCACGATCCACTCCTGCCGATGAGTGCGGCCCTACGAGGAGAGCTGGCTTCTCTGCTCGATCAGCTCGAACACAAGCTCCAGGAATTCGATTGGGTCCTCACGGCGAGACCGGCCGCCGTGGATCGACCACACAACGATCATCTGGAGATGCTGGCACGCTATGCCCAACAACTGGCGATCCGCATTCACGAAGTCGTTCACGAGAGTGCCTGCGCTGCCCAGCCTGCGCAGGGATGGCGGCGTGCGTTCGATCTGACCGACGCGCTTGTCGCCCGCGCCGAGGAGCGGACGCGCCGCACCTGGGATGGTCGATTCGCCTGGGCCGTGGCCGATGGCCGGTTGCTGCGCCAGCATCATCTGACAGGCTTGCGCCGCCTGCTGGGAGTGCAGCCGTCTCGTACGCAACCTGCGGGTAGGACGGCCGCGCTCCCCACGGTGCGGACAGACTGGCCCCCGCTCCCCCTTAAGCCCCATGCCCTGACCGCCTGGGTCAAACACTTGCTGGCGGACATGGCGGCGCGTCGGCATCTGCTGGAGACGCTGGAGGCGATGGAGAATTCGCCGCTGTCGCCGGAACAGCTCGAGCTGATGGAGGCGGTCCTCGCCGAGGTGCGCGACGATCTGTTCGCGGGGACGGCGGAATGGAACGCGCTTGGCATCAGCAAGAGGATTCCTCCACCGTCGAAAAACGCGTCCGCGGCGGCGGAAGTGTATCAACGACACGGCTCGCGCGTGCTCGTCGATGCGGAGCAGATCCACGCCTTGCTCTATGTCGCCGGCGACTGGACGACGTTGTCGCAGCGCCGCACCCTGCTGGCCGAGCGCGAAGAAATCCTGGAAGTCGAAAAACGCTTGTTCGCCTTGACCGCCGACTGGCGCGAGGCTCGGAGGGATACTCCGGAAACCGACGAGATGACTACCGCATTCGGGCGGCAGGCGGCGCATGTCCTGGCCGGGAAGATATTGCTGTTGCGGACCTTCGCCGGCTTGGAACAGGGAGCCGATGCCGAGCTGGCCATCGTGCTGCTGCGTGTCTGGCTGGATTATGAGACGACGTTGCTCGACGAGCTTACGATTGTTTTGCACGAGCGCTTGCGCCCTGCCGTTCGCTACGGCGACCGGCCGCTCGTCGAGCCAGGCAGCGGTGCGCCCTTGCGGACGCAAGCGGAGTATCTGGCGGCTCCGGAGACGTATACGAGCGGCGATTTCCTGTTTCGCCCCATTGATTTTCTGCAAGGGCGTCTGGTCCCGGAAATGATTGCCGCCAAACAAGGCATTCGTGCGGGAGAGGCCGCCGCTATGGATGCGCTGGATGATTTTGACGATATTATCGACAATTTTAGACATAATTCTCGACATCGAGAGACGTTGTATCTGGCGGAATCCTTGGTCGTGGAGATGACGGGGCGTTGCACCCACACGCCGCGGCGCGTGCTTGAGCTTGAAATCACCTGTACTCGTCTGGTGCTTGCCGACCTTCGGCAAGAGGGCGGCGCCTTGCGACAGCGCTGTGTCATCCTCCAGGCGTTGACCGATGAAGTCGTGCCACGCTGGCTCCACGGCGGCGTGGAGGCGCGGGTTCGACACCTGGAGCGCAACGTGCTGGAGCTGGAGGCGCTCAAGGCGGACTTTCGCCAGCGGTTGACGGCGGCATGGCAGGTATTCGGCGAGGCGCTGGGCCGGAACGCGGACGTGCAGGCCAGCTGCTTCGCGCTGGCCGAAGCGGCGGCCTGGCTGAAAGCCGCGGACAGCACGCTTGGCCGGATGGCCTGGCTCAGCCGGCTCAGCCAGGTGGAAGAGTACGAGTATCGCCCAGCCCAGCAGGAGGTCGGCCGCCGGGCGCTGCGATACTGTTTCGCGGAAATTCGGGATCGCCTTTTTCGTTTCGATGAGGATCTGGCGTCGCTGCGTCGCGGCTATTATGCTCCTCATGTCCGCGCCGTCGCTCTCCTGCTATCTGTCCGAGCCTGAAGCGTAAGCGAGGGAAAGTCGAACTTCGCTTACGCTTCAGGCTCGGACCAACAACGTTAGCCACAGCGAAGGGGCCTATGTCTTCGCCGATCCTACGGCCCCAGACGACCATCCGCCCCGGAAAACCACGAAAAATCCCCGCATTTGCCAAGCCTGCTTCGTATCCAGAGCGTAAAATAATATAGAGGAATGGAGAAGAGGAGGCACCGATGACTCCCCCGGAGGTCACGGCCTTACGGCCAGCTGCGCCCACGATTCACGATATTCGAATGCACGACACTCTGGCCTCGGCCAATCGGCTATGGGTACGTGGACAGCTGCTGATCTCACCAGAAACCGCCGTTGTGCCCCAACACCGTTGGTGGAAGCGCTGGGGTAAGTCGCCTCCTCAGCTGCCGGCCGCTCCGACGGTCTGCATCCACACGCAAATTAGCGGCGTCACCCTGGAAGCCGATGTGCCGGTGCGGCCGGACGGCTATTTTGAGACGTCCTTCGAGACGGCGCTGCCGCCGGCCCGCCGCGGCTGGCGGATGGCACGCCATCAAATCACCGTGCGTTCCCAGGCAGAGCCGGGGAACGAGAAGGCTCCCGGCCAGACCTTGCGCGCCTGCAATGTCGTTTTGCCCGTCCCCGGCATGAGCGGCAGCGGGCTTCTCGTTGTTCTGCCGCTGGAATTCACTTACGAGGCGGACGGCGTGCAGCGGTTGACCGAGTCGGCGCTGGCGCCGCGGCTAACCGAGCTACTGCGCGCTCTGCATGACGAACACGGTACCGAGCAGCCCATTTACTACCTCGGCTGCGTTCCTGCCGAGGCTCGATACCGACAACCGGAGCTTGCCCTGGCGGCGATCTCGCTCGGCTGGCCGAGCGGTCCCATTGTGCTGCTGCCCACAGTCCGCAACGAGGCCGCTGATGCCCTGGCGGACGGGATCGATCGCTTGCGCTGGCTGTTCGCCGGACAGCTCGATTTCGTGGTCATCAATCAGGAAGCGGCCGCCGAATCCCGTCTGCGAGAGGCCGTGAAGGAACAGAAGGACCGTGCTCCGGTGAGCCACTATGCCGGCGCCCGTGAGGATCTGCGCACCCTGCGTATCAACGGCGAGCACCGAACGCGGCTGCCGTTGCCGTGGATGGCCCGACCGACGCGGCTGCGCTGTGTGCCGCGTCATCCGGTCGTGTTCTGCCACGGCATGCTGGCCATGACCATGCTGCGCATGCAGATCCCGGAGGACACCAATTATTTCTCACACTTGCGGCCATTTCTGCGCGAGCGCGGCATCGAGGCGCTTTATCCGAACGTCGAGCCGACCGGCGGCGTCGTCGCGCGTGCCGAGCAGCTGCGCGACCTGATCCGCCACTGGACGAATGAGCCGATCAATATCATTGCCCACAGCATGGGCGGACTCGATGCGCGCTATCTCATCTCGCAGCTGGGAATGGCCGATCGCGTCGTCTCGCTGACGACCATCGCCGCGCCGCACCACGGCACGGCCGTCGCCGACTGGTTCTGTCTCAATTTCCGCCAGCGGGTGCCGCTGCTGTTGACGCTGGAGGCGTTCGGTCTCAACGTCGATGGCTTCCGCGATTGCCGCACCGACGCCTGCCGACTTTTCAATGAGCAGCTCCCTGATGCTCCCAGTGTCCGCTATTTCTCGTACACGGCGGCCGTGCCGTCGTCGCGGGTGTCGCCGCTGTTGCGGCGGGCCTGGAACATTTTGACGCCAATGGAAGGGCCGAACGACGGTCTGGTGTCGCAGCGCTCGGCGCGGTGGGGTGAAGTGCTCGGCTGCCTGTCGGTGGATCATTTCGCTCAAACGCCGGATGGCCTGTTCGTGCGTCCGGGCGAGAGCTTCGATGCCCTGACTTTCTACTCCGGTCTCATCGAAGATCTTGCCCATCGTGGGTTATAAGAGGTGGTTTGTCAAGCCGCTTGCGGCTTAGCGCACCGCGCTAAGCCGCAAGCGGCTTGACGTTTGCCCTGCATTTCCGCAGGTTGTTGGAAAGAACCAATCTCTCCAGGGAGTGGACTTTTGGCTACACCAGTCGTCTTGATTTCCGGGGATGGCATCGGCCGGGAGGTGACGGCGGCGATGGAAGCCGTCCTCCAGGCGGCGAGCGCGCAGGTCACCTGGGTTGAGGCGATGGCCGGCCTCGGCGCCGCCGAGCGCTACGGCGACCCGCTGCCGGCCGCCACCCTCGATCTCATTCGCCGTTACCGCGTCGCCCTCAAGGGGCCTTGCACCACACCCGTCGGCAAGGGCTTTCGTTCCATCAACGTCCGTCTCCGCAAGGAGCTGGACCTGTACGCCAGCGTTCGGCCCGTGTCCACGCTTCCTGGTGTGGCCGTGCCGTACGAGCATGTCGATCTCGTCGTCGTCCGCGAAAACACCGAGGGGCTGTACTCCGGTCAGGAGCACGTGGTCGTCCCTGGCGTGGTCGAGAGCCTGCGCATCATTACGCGGACGGCGGCCGAGCGCATCGTGCGCTACGCTTTCGAGCTGGCTCGCCACGGCGGACGCCGCCGCGTCACTTTCTGCCACAAGGCCGATGTGATGCCGCTCAGCGACGGCCTGTTCCTCGACACGGCGCGAGATGTCGCCGACGATTTTCCTTTTCTGGAATTCGAGGAGATCCACGTCGATCACCTGTGTTTGCAGCTGGCGCGCGATCCGCGCCGGTTCGACGTGCTGGTTATGGAGAACCTGTTCGGCGACGTGGTGAGCGATTTGTGCGCGGGTTTGGTGGGCGGTTTGGGTCTGGTGCCCGGCGCCAATCTTGGTCATCGTTACGCTGTGTTCGAGGCGGTCCACGGCAGTGCGCCGGACATCGCCGGCAAGGGATTGGCCAATCCGATCGCTCTGATTCGCTCGGCGGCGATGATGCTGGAGCACATCGGCCAACGCAAGCATGCCCAGCGCGTCGAGGCGTCGGTACGGCGCACCCTGGAAGCACGGCGCGGCCTGACGCGCGACCTCGGCGGCGACGGTAACACCGCCACGCTGACACAAGAGCTGATCGCGAACCTGCCAAGCAATTAGCCACAGATGAACACGGATGAACACAGATAATGCAAAAGATTAAAACGATATATTTTGTTTTTTCTTATCTGTGTTCATCCGTGTTCATCTGTGGCTAATTTCTTCATGGGGTACGGACATGGGCTTGAGAGTCACCTTGATTCAGGGCGGCGGTGCGGGGCTCGATCAGGTCCCGTCCGTGCAGGCCATCCTGAACGCGGCCGGAGCCGCCATCGACTGGGACGAGCACTTGGCCGGCTGGGCGTCGATGGAGCGCGGCGGAGAACCGATTCCCGAGACACTGCTACGCTCGGTGCGCGAGAATGGGCTAGCCCTCAAAACCAAGCTCCTACCTCCGCCGGGACCGGCTTCCGGACCGCGTCCAGAGAAGTTCAATTTTAACGTCCAGCTTCGCCGCGAGCTGGGCCTGTTCGCCTCGGTTCGACCGTTGAAAAACCTGGCCGGACTGCCCGCGCGCTTCCAGGGCGTGGACATGCTCGTCTTCCGCGAATTGACCGAGGACCTCTATGCCGCCATCGAGCATGAGATCGTGCCCGGCGTGGTGCAGAGCATCAAGGTGGTGACGGCCGCCGCAAGCCGCCGCTTCTTCCGTTTCGCCTTCGAGTGGACACGCTCGGCTGGCCGCAAGACCGTCACCTGCGTTCACAAGGCCAACATCCTCAAATTGGCCGACGGCCTGTTCCTCGATGCTTTTCGCGACACGGCGCGTGACTTCCCCGAATTGCAGACGCGCGAAATCATCGTCGATAATTGCTGCATGCAAATGGTGTCCAGACCGCAGCAGTTCGATGTGCTGGTCATGGGCAACCTGTACGGCGATCTGGTCAGCGATCTCGGCGCCGGCGTCGTGGGCGGCGTCAGCGCCGCGGCCGGCATCAACCTCGGCGAAGGCGTGCGCGTCTACGATTCGTTTCACGGTGGTCCACGCGAGGTCATCGGCGTCAATCGAGCCAATCCGCTGCCGCTGCTGCTGCCGGCCATAGATCTGCTCAACGCCGAGGGACAAAAACCGATCGCGCAGCGCATTCTGTCCGCTGTCGAGCTCGTGCTGACGGAGCGCCGCGCTCTCACGCCGGACCTGGGCGGACAGGCCAGCACCACGGAAATGAGCGATGCGATTATTGCCGCGTTGAATTGAAGTAGCATTCATTGGTTCGGCCGCTTGCGGCTTAGCGCTAAGCCGCAAGTGGCTGGGGAGATGTTCGGGCGCGGAAAAAACCCGGCAGCTCAAGGCGGGACTTGAGCTGCCGAGCCGGGTCGGCCGGGGAGCTTACCAGCTGCCAAGCACCTCCATGGTCAGCTGGCCCAGACTCTGCTCGGAAACGGACACCGCTCCGCCGCACTCGGCGCAACGGATACTGCCGCAAGCAAACAGCGTTGAAAAAATCATATCTTCAAACGTTTCGCCGTCGCCCAGAGCGTACCAGGGGCCGCCGTCCGCCATGCGGTCGAGAACTTCCGCGGCCGGGGTGTCGGGGGAAGCCGCGAACGAGCATGAGCAATGCGGGCAGTAGAGTTCGACTTGCATGGCTGTTCTCCTGAACGACGGGATGAGTTGTTTCGACGCGGTGAATAAATGCAAGTGGGATACCAATCGCCGTTTTGTCAAGGCGTTTTTTCGCTTCCGCGACGTAGCTCGCTGCTGGGTTTGCGTTTAAGTCGCAAAGAAAACGGACGGACGAGGACGGGTTTCCAGGCACGGCCGCGATCCGCGCAACCCTTTTACAGCTCACGGGGGAGAAAGTACAAAGCGTTGCGTAAAGTTCGGTCCGGATGACGCTGGATCGTGGCGGATTCGTCGTGGGAACCAAGTATCGCCTTGCCATGTTGCGTAAAGTTCGGTCCGGATGACGCTGGATCGTGGATACTCAGGCAGACTCTCCAATGCCGCCGTCGTCTAGAGTGGATGGGGTAGATGGCAGCAACGAATTCATCTCGTCAGGGCCGGGGCGTTTGCAATCCGGCAGCCGAACCGCGAACGTCGTGCCCTTGCCAAGCGTGCTGGCGACCGCGATGGTCCCTCCGTGAGCGGTAACGACGGCCTGGCAAATGCTCAGGCCCAATCCCAGTCCTCTCGCGGGGTTCTCGCGCTGGCGGGCCTTATCGCTCTGGTAGAAGCGCTCAAAGATGTTCGGCAGATCTCGTGGAGAGATGCCGGCGCCGGTGTCGGAGACTTCAAGCACACACTGATGTCGCTCCTCGTCGAGATAGAAATCGAGGGACACCTGGCCCTGCGCGGGAGTGAACTTGATGGCGTTGTCAACCAGGTTGTTGACCACCTGCCAGAGACGACTGCCGTCGCCGTGGATCACGACCGGCTGCACGCGCCGAGCGGTCAGCTCCACCCCCGCGGACTCCGCCACCACCTGAAACATCTCCAGAGAATTGGCGATGATCTGGTCCAGTCGCAACGGCTGCGAATGGAGGCGCAGTCGGCCCGAGTCCGCTTCAGCCAGGAACAGCAGCTGATTGATCAGAACGCGCATTTGTCCGCACTCTTCCAGCAGAACCGCGAGCACTTCCTTGTATTCCTCCGTGGTACGCTCGGTGTTGAGGGCGATCTCCAGCGAGCTTTGCAGGGCGGTCAGCGGCGAGCGCAGCTCATGGGCGGCGTTGGCGGTGAATTCGCGGCTCTGCCGCAAGTAGGCAGCGATACGGTCGAGAAGGTCGTTGATGGTGTGCGACACCTGATCCAGCTCATCGTGCGAGCCGCGAATGGGCAGGCGTTCCTCAAGCTGCCCCGGATGCAGTCGATTCGTGACGCGGATGATATGGGCGATGGGACGGGTGGCCCGATAGGCAAGCAGGTAGCCGCCGAGAGGAGCGA
>Ga0335075_10008535_pt1 | contig 15687 bp, 14 predicted proteins | sample Lox_Sample_24_FD_206723 | JGI IMG/M metagenome (GOLD analysis project Ga0335075, IMG submission 206723) | Soil microbial communities from Loxahatchee National Wildlife Refuge, Florida, United States - Lox_Sample_2.4 | ecosystem: Environmental > Terrestrial > Soil > Wetlands | place: USA... | reverse complement strand
CGGCCGGCCTTCACCTCCTCGAGCAGCGCATGATTGCGCAGACAGGTCGGCACCGGGTGGTGGTTGACGTAATCGCCGACCATCCGCTCGATCGAGTCGCGCCAGAACGCCTCGTAATCCTGTCCATAGGCGTTTTGCGTGTAGGTCTTGAGATGCAGGAAGTAGGCGCCCACCGGCCCGTAACCGTCCTTGAATCGAGTCAGGACGATGCGGTTCTCCATCTGTGTCATCTTCGCTCCCGCCAGGATCGGCAGGGCGTAGGCGGAGGCGCTGCTCCAGGGCGCATACCAGGTGCGGCCCATGCCTTCGCCGACCGCGCGCGGCTTGAAGATGTGCGATGCGCCGCCCGCCGCCACGATCACAGCCTTGGCGCGGAAGACATGGAAGTCGCCGTTGCGAACGTTGAATCCCACGGCGCCCGCGACCCGGTTGGGCCGCTTGCTGTCCATGAGGAGGTGGGTCACCATGATGCGGTTGTAGATGGCGCTCGCCGCCTTGCGCGCGGCCTCCGCGACGAGCGGCTTGTAGCTCTCGCCGTGGATCATGATCTGCCATTTGCCTTCGCGCTGATATCTGCCGGTCTTGGGGTCTTTCATGATCGGCAGACCCCACTCCTCGAACTTGTGCACGGTGGCATCGACGTGCCGCGCGATGTCGTAGCCGAGATCCTCTCTTACCAGACCCATGAGGTCATTGCGCGCGTAGCGCACATGGTCCTCAGGCTGATTCTCGTTCCAGTGCATGCCCATGTAGCAGTTGATGGCGTAAAGGCCCTGCGCCACCGCGCCGCTGCGCTCGATGTTTGCCTTCTCGACACAGACGATCTTGAGGTCGCGTCCCCAGTAGCGGGATTCGTAAGTGGCGCCGCACCCGCCCATCCCGCCACCGATGACGAGAATGTCAGAGTCGACGAATACGGTTTTGCGGCTCATTACACCAGCCCTTTCTTCAGGCGATCCCGCGCCAGCGTCGGCAGTGCGGCAACCTTGAGCGCCTCCGGCTCATGCGCCAGCTCCTGCGAGGCCAGCGCCGCCGCGCTCGGCGGCGCATAGTCGGTCGGACCCTTGATCGATCCCCAGGGCGTGGTTCTGATGGGTGAGACGAAATTCTTCTCGCGCCCATCGCGGAATTTGAGCCGCCACGAAACCGTGCCCTTCTCTTCCTCGCGCAGCACCCGCACACTGTGGCCGAGGGGAGCGAAATCCGCATAGCCGCGGCAGTCGATGGCCTGCTGCGGGCATGCCTTCACGCACGAGTAGCATTCCCAGCACATGTTTGGTTCGATGTTGTATGCGCGGCGGTACGTGGTATCGATGTGCATGATGTCGGACGGGCAGATATCTACGCAGTATCCGCAGCCGTCGCAGCTCGTCATGTAGACAAAGGTAGGCATCGACGATGCTCCTCAGTAGTTGTTCGGCTGACGCCGGGCGCTGCCGAATGTCGCCGGACGGTCGGCCGGGGCGGGCAGGTTGCGGCGGAAGCCGTTCGCCTGCTCGATGCCTTTCTGAAACGCTGCCGCCGGCTTGTAGAACATGTGGGCGAACTTTGACCACGGCACGGAGCCGAAGAGGACCGTGTTGGCGAGTAGATAAAGGCCGAGGAAGGCGTTTGCCCAGACCTGATCGCCGGTTGCCTGCAAGCGAGCCCATATCAGGGCAAAGGTCGTGGTCGCGACGAGCGAGAGAATGAAGAGGTCGGCGCGGACCAATTGCAGCGGCGACCGGCCTTCCGCCGCGACGTCGACCCGCTGCAGGAACCAGAACCAGTAGCCACCAACGCAAACCAACGCGGCGCCCAGGTACCAGAGATCGGGCACGATGGCCGGTCCCGGCGCCGCGGCCGTCGGATAGGCGAAAACCATCACGGCCGTGGTGACGACGTAGAGCACGAAGCCGTACATTGTCAGCAGATGGGTGAGCCGGCGCAGCGCGCCGCAGAATTCACCGGCAGCCATCACCGTGACGACGATGGTTTTGGCGGCAAGCCCTGCCACTTCACCGGCGCCCACCGCGCGCGTGGCACCAAAGCTCGCGTTCTGCCGATGTTTGAAGAAGTACCTGGCACTTCCCTTGTGCGCCAGGTCGATCAGCGTGCCGAAGACGACCAGCAGAAACATGACCACCACGTAGATCTGCATGGCTATCGGCGGGATGGCTGCGGGCAGCGCGGCGAACGGGTTGTGCATGAACGTCCCCCTGGCGAGTTTCAGGACTCTATCCTCGGGAGTGGAGCTCCGCAATGATCGGTGTAATGAATAAAAGTAATAGATTTAATATGATATTATGATTGATAATGACATTGGATCAGCTTCGCGTCTTCGTCGAGGTTGCCGAGCGGGGACACGTCACCCGTGCGGCCGAGGCGCTGCGGATGAGCCAATCCGCCGCCTCGGTGGCCATCGCCGCATTGGAGGACCTCCATCAGATCAAGCTGTTCGATCGCGTCGGCCGTGGTATCCAACTGACCGAGCCTGGCCGGATATTTCTGCGCGAGGCGCGCGCGGTACTCGACCGCGCTTCCATGGCGCGCTCGGTGCTGCAGGATCTCGCAGGCAGCCCGGCGAACCCGATTGCCCTCGCAGCCAGCCACACCATTTCGACCTACTGGCTGCCCCGCCGCCTCGCGGCCTTCCATACCGCGAACCCCCGCGTGCGACTCAATGTAGTGATCCGCAACACGCGGGAGGTCGAGACCGCGGTTGCCGACGGCGAGGTTAGCATCGGGCTGGTCGAGGGACCGACGCAGCACCCTGCACTACTGCGCACGCGCCTCGACTATGATCAGATGGTGCTCGTGGTCGCCGCAGGTCGCGCGCCCCTGCCGATCGAGTCGTCGGGGAAAGTCGATCTTCGTGCGCTCAGCTGGGTGATCCGCGAGCCGGGGTCGGGCACTCGCCGCGCCCTCGAGGACCTGGCAGCCCGGCAGGATCTGTCGCTCGATGATCTCAACATCTTCCTCGTATTGCCCGGCAACGAGGCGGTGCGCGAAGCAGTCGAGGCAGGTGCGGGCGCAACTATCGTCTCGCGCCACGTCGTGGCTTCAGCCATAGCGGCGGGAACGCTCGTGGAGATCCCGATCGAATTGCCGCAGCGCGAACTCGCTTTGGTACGACACCGCGAACGCCACACTACCTTGGCGCAGAAAGCGCTCGTGGCACATCTGATACAGTCATCGACGACGCCCGTCTAGATGCATTGCTTTCGAGACGTCTCTCACGCGGGTCTCCCGTTCAGGCCTAAGAACCTGAGATGGTTAGAAGACTTCCCGAAAGCGCAGTTTTACTGAGGCGGCCCGCACCCGCTTTCTGACACAATCCGCATTACTTCCCGCTGACCATAGATGTGTATCGTCAGAGAACTAGGTGTCGGAACTTCCCGACTTTCACGTAAAGCAGAAAGAGAAGGCCAGAGCCGATCAGAGAGACGGCAGGCCAGATGAAGCTCCGTGAATCGATGGGGACGCGGCGCCGATTGCGGCACAATTGTATATTGCCGCGTTCGCCCCGGATACTGCCGTTCCAGGATGATCAAGAGAATACGCCCCGGCCTGCTGGCCGCCTCGCTTGTCCTCACGGCGCCCTTCGTGGCGCATGCCTCCTCGGACGAGCCGGCGGGGATCAATCTTGGCGGCTCGAGCTTCATGGACGGGTTCGGCAGCATCGACCCGGGATTCGTCTACCAACAGTATCTTCAGGTCGAGCACTACGACTCCATCACCGACCAGAACGGCCACCAGGTGCCGATCTTCCAGGGCACCGACATCAATGCCGTCGTCTCCTTGAACCATTTCCTCTACGTCTCGCCCTATCATCTGCTCGGCGGCGCGCTTGGCGCCGAGGCACTCCTACCCATCGTCGACCTCACCGCGGCTTTCTCACCGCTCAGCCCCGCGAAGCTCACCGCCGATCATCGGCCTGCGCTCGGCGATCTCACCTGGGGCGCATTCCTGCAAATGCCACCGGTAATGAGCGACGGACGCCCGATTTTTTCCCAACGTTTCGATTTCGACGTGATCTCCCCGACCGGCCAGTACAACCACGCCGACAACATCAACCCGAGCTCCGGTTTTTGGTCGCTCGCTCCCTACTGGGCGATGACTTTCCTGCCGACGCAGAACACCGAGTTCTCGACCCGGTTGAATTACCTCCACAACTTCGAGAATGGCGATCCCGCGGCCGCAGCGGCGCCGTTCCGCGCCGGGGACGCGGTCTGGGCGAATTTCACTGCGTCCTACAAGCTGTTGCCGGCCGTCAATGTCGGACTGAACGGGTACTACCTTCGCCAGATCCAGGATGACACGTCGAACGGCCAATCGGTGCCGGAATCCAGGACGATCAATCTCTCGATCGGGCCGGGCCTGATGTATCAGGCCGACTCACACGACATCATCTTCGTCAATGCCTACCTGCCGGTGATTGAGCGCGAGACCACTGACGGGTTTCACGTCGTGCTCCGCTGGGCCCATGCGTTCTAGTCACGGACCCCTTTACTAGCCGCGGATGAAAGCCAGGAGATCCTGGTTGATCACGTCACATCAACACCGCCTTGGCAACGCGTCCTTTACCGTGACGCGCGACATAACGGGCGACAACGCCACCGCCGGTGGAGTACCGATATGGACGGCGTCGCGAAGATTGAGATGTTCGACGACCGCGGCCGCGTCGGTGGGACAGTGGTCCATGTCGTGTACGCGGCGCCGCAACTCGATTACTTCGGGAAATTCTCGGCGATCATCTCGAACACGTCACCGCCCTGCCCGTGAAGCAGCGCCCTGACCGAATACATGGCCATGCCGTAGGCATTTTCCGCGGCGATGAACGGCGGCATCACGAGCTCCATCGGGGCCACTTTCACATTGAGCAGCGCCGGACCCGGCTGGGCAAGCCACTCTTCGACTGCGCTCTCTACCTCTCCGGCGTCAGTGACCGTTCGGCCCCACAGTCCTATGGCTTCCGCGACCCGTCCGAAGTCGGGATTCTTCAGGTCGGTGAAAATGGGCAACAGTCCCTCGCCCTTCTGCTCGAGCTCGACGAACCCCAGCTTGCCGTTATCGTACACGGCGATCTTGATGGGCAGATTCTCCTGAACGAGGGTCAAGAGATCGCCCATGAGCATGCTGAGACCGCCATCTCCGGCGAGCGCGATCACCTGCCGTTGCGGCTGGGCCTTCTGCATTCCGATCGCATTGCCGATGGCGGTAGCCATTGTGCCATGCAGAAGGCTGCCAAACATCCGCCGCTTGCCGTTCGCCCGGACCATGCGCAGCAGCCAGACGAGCACGGTTCCATCGTCACCGGTAAAGAGCGCATCCTCTGTCGCCAACCGATCGATGATCGAGGTGAGATACTGTCCGAAAATTTTCCCGTGGTGACCGGGAGCCGCTCGTCCCGCCTGCGCTTCGAGCGCCTTCTCATGGCGCTTGACATATGTATTCAGGAACGTCGAATCTTCGCGTTGCCTGATCCGTGGCAGGAGCGCTTCGAGAGTGTCCTTGATATTGCCCACCACGCCGAGGTTGACCGGATGCCGGCGCCCGATGTGCATCGGATCGATATCAACCTGGATGATGGTTGCGTTGTCGGGATAGAACTGCTTCCAGGCGAAATCCGTCCCGAGCAGCAGCAGCGTGTCGCAATTGAGGATCGCCCGATACCCCGACTCCATGCCGATCACGCCGGTCATGCCGACGTTGTAGGGATTGTCGTACTCCAAAGCATCCTTGCCCCGTGAGGTGTGCGCCACGGGCGCTTTCAGGCGGCCGGCAAGCTCAACGACCTGATCGTGAGCCCCGAAGCAGCCCGAGCCGGCATAGATCGTGATGTTCGAGCCCGCCTGCAGGAGCCTCGCCATCTGGTCCAGATCCTGATCGCTCGGGCGGATCACCGGCCGATTGGTATGCACGCTGTAGGGCAGCTCGTCCACGGCGTCGGAATGGGAAACGTCGACGGGCAGAATCAGCACCGCCACTCCGCGCCGGGTGATCGCCGCCTGGCAGGCCATGACCGTCAGGCGCCGCGCCGAGGCCGGCGTCGTGACCATCTCGCAAAAGACGCTGCATCCCTTGAAGACCGACTTGAAATCGACCTCTTGAATGAAGTCGAAGCCGAGCTCGCTGCTGGTCACCTGACTGGCGATCAAAACGACCGGGGCGCGGTTGCGATTCGCTTCGTAGAGTCCGTTGATGAAGTGGAGGCTCCCTGGACCGCAGCTGCCGGCGACCGCCGTCAACCGATCCATGACGAGCGCCTCGCCCTGTGCCGCATAGGCACCCACCTCCTCGTGACGCATGTGGACGAACTGAATGCCGCTGTGCGAAAGACTGCTCGCAAACGCGTTCAGCGTGTCGCCGACGACGCCGTAACAATGCTTGACGCCGGCGCCCTCGAGAACATCTACGATGACTTGCGCGACTTTCTTGCTCATGGACGGATTCCTGGAAAGTGAGGTAGCGGTGCGGAGAACGCCCATGCAAAGCGGGCGGCGGGGCGGATGTTGCGGCTGAAGCGGCAGGCCTCGTATCCCCCCTTTGGGGGGAGATGGCGTTCGCGACTTTCATCGTCCCCAAGCCGATGTCCGGCCTCGTTTTGGCTCGCCTCCGCCCCCCCGAACGGGGGATACAGTCAGGGGATGGATGCACGCCATAGTCGATTTTGCGGCAACGACCGCAGGGCGATGAGACACCACCGAGCGGGTAAGTCATGCGCATCGTGCATTTCGAGAAGGATGGCGTCCCCGGAATCGCGGCAGATTCAGGATCGGGGTGGCGTGGACTTACGGAGCGCGAGAGCGGCTTTCCAGGCACTCTGCCCGAATTGATTGCGCAAGGTACAAACCTGCTGCGCGCAGGTACCGACCTCCTGCGCGCGCGCGAGATCGATCTGAGCGCGGTTCGGATACTGCCTCCCGTACCCAAGCCTCCCAAAATCCTCTGTGTTGGTCTCAACTATGACGATCACCTGGAGGAGAGCGGACTCAAAAAGCCGGTCTATCCCGAAATCTTTGCGCGCTTCGCAACCAGCCTGATCGCTCATGGTGAGCCGATCCGGCGGCCGCGCGAATCGTCCGCGCTCGATTACGAAGCGGAGCTCGCCGTGGTAATTGGCCGGGATGGGCGTCGCATCCAACACGACAGAGCCCTTGATCACGTTGCTGGCTACTCCCTGTTCAACGACGCGACGATTCGCGATTTTCAACTGCGAACACCGCAATGGACGATGGGCAAGAACTTCGATGGCACGGGGGCATTCGGCCCCTGGCTGGTGACACCCGATGCCGTGCCGCAGGGGGCGCGCGGCTTGCGTATACAGGGCCGCTTGAACGACCGGGTGATGCAGGACTCGAGTACCGACATGCTGATCTTCGGCGTCGCCGCACTGATTGAAATGATCAGCGTCGCCATCAGTCTGGAGCCGGGCGATGTGATCATCACCGGAACACCCGGCGGCGTAGGGGCCGCTCGCAAGCCACCTGTCTTCATGCGGCCCGGCGATGTCTTCGAAGTGGACATCGAAGGCCTGGGTGTCTTGCGCAACCCCATCCTGGACGAATGAAATGAGGGTCGGCCGACCGGAACCGAGCACCGATGTGGAGACGCTTCCATGGGATATTCCAACTACGAATGCTTCCGCTTCCAGTTCGAATCGGGAGTCGCCTTCGTCAGTATCGATCACCCGCCGATAAATCTTCTTGACGAAGCCCTATCGCAGGAATTCGACAGACTCGGCCGGGAGCTCGAGGCCGACGAGAATGTCAGGGTTGTCGTCTTGCAGAGCGCGCTTCCTGATTTCTTCATAGCCCACTCCGGTTTGGGCCGGATCGGAGCCGCTTCCAAGATCGTGACCCATACGCGCAGCTTTCGTCTCACGCAGACGATCGGTGAGCGGTTCAGGAACATGCCCAAGGTGACGATCGCCAAAGTCGAGGCGCGGGCCCGGGGTGGAGGGAGCGAGATCGCGCTCGCCATGGACATGTGCTTTGCCGCCCTTGGCAAAGCGATCTTTGGCCATCCGGAGGTGGCGATTGGGCTCGTTCCCGGCGGCGGCGCCACCCAGAGATTGCCGCGGCTCATGGGGCGGGGACGCGCCTTGGAAGTGCTGCTGGGTTGCAACGATCTCTCGGCGGAGCTTGCTGAACGTTACGGCTACATCAATCGTGCCTTGCCGGCGGATGAGCTGACGCCTTTTGTCAAGAAACTTGCTTACCGTATCTCCTCATTTCCTGCGCATGCCATCGCCCACGCCAAGGCCGCGGTGGACACTGGAGTATTTAGCTCCATGGCAGAGGGGCTTCTGGTGGAGGCCCATGAATCCGACTCGAGTGTCGCCAGCGAGGTAACGCAGGCGCGCGTGAGGGAAGTGTTGAAGTTCGGCGCCGAGACCTATGAAAGCGAGCTGGAGATGGACTATCTGTCGAGGCTCTCTCCGATGAGAACGCCAGATCACCAATGACCGCCTTGAAATGCCAATTGCCGGCGGCCCTCGGCGCGCTGGCGAGCCCCTACTGATCGCGCTCGTGCTTTCGTTGCCCGGCGCCCTTCCCCCATGCGGGGGATGCAGCGCGCCGCGCAGTCCGCTTAGCGTTCCGTGAGCATGCGGACCCTCTCCAGAAAAGGCGCCTTTGCTCTTGCCAACACGGTGGCCGTGTTGAGCGCCCTATACATCGCCCTGGCGTTCGATCTCGAGCGGCCCTACTGGGCGATGTTCACGGTCTTCATCGTCGCCAAACCGATGTCGGGCGCCGTGCGATCGAAGGCCATATACCGGCTGGCGGGTACATTGGCCGGTGCAGCCATGGCGGTTTTTCTGGTACCGCCGCTCGTTCAGGCTCCGGTACTGCTGTGCCTGGCGATGAGCGCCTGGGTCGGGATGTGTCTCTATTTCTCCCTGCTCGATCGCACGCCGCGAAGCTACGCCTTCATGCTGGCCGGTTACACGGCTACGATCGTCGGATTTTCGGTCGTCGGGTCGCCGCAGACCGTATTCGACACCGCCGTATCGCGCGTCGAGGAGATCTCCTTGGGCATCGTCTGCGCATCGATTGCACACTCGATCTTCTTTCCGCAGAACATCGCCAGCGAGATCAACGAGAAGCTCGGCCGCACGATCCAGGCCTGTGCCAACTGGATTGGCAAGGCGCTGACGCGTCCTCTGGGTCCGGAGGACGAAGTCGCCCATCGACGACTGGCGGAGGTCGTCACCGATCTGCACCTGCTCTACACACACGTATGGTTCGAGACCTCCGATGTACCACGGGCCGGCGGAGTGATGCGCGCCTTGCAGGATCGCCTCACGCTGCTGTCGGCATACCTCACGACGCTTCAGAAGAGTGTCCAGGCGCTGGCGGCTCGGGCGCCATTGCGCGCGCCCCTCATGGCGGCGCTCGAGGGCGTCTCGAATTGGGCCCGCACGCTCGCTGACGGCCAGGAGGGCGGCGCCGACCCACACAGCGCATCTCCGGGTGCGCTTGCTGTCGCGCTCGATGAGAGTCAGACCGAGCCGCTGGAGTGGGAGTCTCTGCTCGGGCAGACGATCGTGGTGCATCTCCACAAGCTCGTCAGGACGTTGCAGGAGAGCTCCCTCCTGGCGGCCGCATTGAGGAGTCCGGGGGCGACCCTCCCCGCGGATTTGCAGCGAGAGGCGACCATATCGCGCAGACGAACCCTGCACCTCGATCGCGGGCTGGCCGCGTTCTCCGGGTGCGCCGCGGCGCTCTCGTGCCTCATCGCGTGTGTGCTCTGGATCCAGGGCTCGTGGCCCGAGGGTACCGTCGCGGCGCAGTTCGCTGCAATCGGCTGCTGCCTCTTCGCGACGGTCGACAGACCGGCCAAGGTCCTCGGCTCAGCGATCGTCGGCGTTCTGCTGGCGCTTCCTTTTGGGGCCCTCTACGCGTTTGCGATATTTCCGCGGATCGACGGCTTTCCGTCGCTCGCCCTGGTGCTCGCCCCGGTCGTGCTGCTCTTCAGCCTGATGCAAACCTCCGAGAAGCTCGAGGGCGCGGCAATGGTTCTGGCCATCGCCTTTTCCGGTTCGCTGGCCCTGCAAAGCACCTACCAGGCGGACTTTGCCGCCTTTGTGAACACCAACAGCGCGGAAGTCATGGGACTTCTGATTGCCGACGTGACCGTGCTCGTCTTTCGCACGATCGATCCCGCATGGAACGCTGTGCGCATCTCGCGCGCAGGCTGGCGATCCATGAGCCGGCTCGCCCGCGCGACGGACCCCGATATCGGCGCCTGGTCGATTCCAATGTTCGACCGGTTGGGGCTCGTTGCCTCTCGGCTCGGCCCTGCTGACCCTGCGCGCATCGCGGACAGCCGTGTCGATCCGCTGCGTGACCTGCGGGTCGGTCTCAACGTTGCCGCAATCAAGCACGCCGAGGACGGCTCAGGACCGGGGATCCCGCCCCCTCTGCGGCGTGTGCTGAATGAGGTGGCTGGCGCCTACGAGGCACTTGCCCGCAGGAGGCAGGCCCGCGACCCGGGCGATTTCCAGGCGTCAATCGATGCCGGGATCGCCTCCCTCGCCGAGCGACCCGGCTCCGCTTCGATGCGGGAGACCCTGGCGGCGCTGACAGCGTTGCGGCTGGACCTGGCCCCCCACGCCGCACCGTATCGATCGCTGCTGCCAGCCTCATGATTGGAGAAGCGCAGATCGCCGGGGTGTTCATTCCCCGCCTGATACTGGTGTTCCTGCTGGCGTTCGCGGCGAGTCTGCTCCTGCGGCGCATTCTCAGATGGCTGCACGCTTACCGGTACGTATGGCACGCCGCCCTTTTCGATATAGCCCTGTTCGTGGTGCTCTCTTGGCTCATCGCCGCGGCCACCACGGGAGTTACGCCCTATGGCGTGGGACCGAACTGACGTGAAAAAAATCCTGCTCGCAACGGTGCGCGTTCTGGTGACCGCCGCAGTCGTGGCGCTTGCCGTGGTTGGCAGCCGCTGGCTGTGGATTCACTACAACGTCGAGCCATGGACACGGGACGGACGCGTGCGCGCGGATGTCGTAGAGGTGAGCCCGGATATCAATGGTCTCGTCACCGGCGTACGCGTCAGGGACGGTCAGGCCGTGCGTAAAGGACAGGTGTTATTTATTATCGACCAGTCCCGCTATGAGCTCGCGGAGCGCCAGGCGGAGGCTGCCGTAGCGGCCGACGAAGCCTCTCTGGCCCAGGCGAGGCGGGACAATCGGCGGAACCTGGCCCTCGGCACACTGGTGACGACCGAAGAGCTGGAGGAAGGTCAAGCCAAAGTCGAGGAGCTCTCGGCCCAGCTGCGCGGCGCACTGGTCGAGCGCGATGTGGCCAAACTGAACCTTGCGCGGACTATCGTACGCTCGACAGTCAACGGCTTCGTGACCAACCTGGAACTGGAACCCGGCGACTACGCCAGTGTCGGCCATCAGTTCATGGCGCTCGTCGACACCGACTCCATCTATGTCGACGGCTACTTCGAGGAGACCAAGCTCCCGTGGATTCGTGTGGGCGATCGCGCCAACGTTCATCTGATGGGTGTGAAGGCGGTCTTGCATGGCACCGTCGTCGCCATCGCAGCGGGCATCGACGATCGCGAGCGAAGCGCGAGCAGCAATGACCTCGCCAACGTCACCCCGACCTTCAGCTGGGTGCGCCTGGCGCAGAGAATCCCCGTTCGCGTCAAGCTCGATGCCACCCCCGACGGCATCCGCCTGATCGCCGGGCGCACGGCCACCGTGGCGATCGAGGTCCCTCGCCACCGCCCGCCGGAAGGGAGCCGCTCATGAGTCGGGCGCGAGCCACATTCCTGCTTGCCGGCGCCAGCCTCGTCCTCCTCGACGCTTGCACCGTCGGCCCCAATTACCGAATCCCCGACCGTGCGCTGGTGAGATCGCCTGCGGCAACCGGCGCCTTCGTCGGCAGCTCAGACCGGTCGGTCTCGATGGCACCGCTGCCGCCCTACTGGTGGCGGCTCTACGACAACGGCGAGCTCGACGCTCTCGTGAAGGATGCGTTTGCCGAGAACACCGATCTGCGCATGGCGAATGCCAATCTCGAGAATAGCGAGGCGTCGCTGCGGGAAGCCAGGAGCCTTCGCCAGCCCAGCGTTGCCGTCGGGGCTGGCGTCGAGTACGCACAGCTCGCAGGCGAACAATACCTGCTGCCCATCACCCCGCCGCGAAACACTTACTACAACTCGGGAGTAACGATCGGGTACGACCTTGACCTCTTCGGAGGGATTCGCCGCGGCATCGAAGCGGCTAAAGCGGATGACGAGGCCGTCGAGGCGGCGCGCGATCTGGTCAGGGTCAATGTTGCGGCCGAGACCGCGCGCGCTTACGCGGAAGTCTGCGGGACCGGGCTGCAGCTCGTGGCCGCCAGGAGGTCACTCGCTTTGCAGAAGCAGAGTCTCGAGCTCACCCGGAAGCTGCGCGAGCGCGGACGGGCCATCGATCTCGATGTGACCCGCTCGCAGCAGTTCGTGGATGAGCTCACGGCGGTCATTCCGAATCTCGAGGCTCTCCAGCGCAACGCGCTCTACCGATTGACGACGCTGACCGGCAAGCCGCCATCGGAGTTTGACCGTAGCCTGGAAGACTGTGCGACGCCCCCCCGGCTGATGGAGCCTTTGCCCATCGGAGACGGCGCCGCGCTGCTCAGACGTCGTCCGGACGTTCGCGAAGCAGAGCGACAGCTGGCGGCTGCAACCGCGGAGATCGGCGTGGCCACGGCTCAGCTCTATCCTGACATCACGCTCGGCATCGGCGGGGGCTCGCTCGGCGTGCACTCCGATGTCCTGACCTCGCCCACCAACTACTGGCAGGTGGGCTCGATCCTCAGCTGGCAGGCGAACCGGAGTGCTGCACGGGCTCGAATTGACGGCGCGAACGCGGAAGCGAAGCTGGCGCTGGCACATTTCGACGGCACGGTCCTGACGGCTCTTGACGACGCGGAGTCGGCCCTGACCACCTACCAGCACGACCTGCGGCAGGAAGCGAGTCTGAAGGCCGCCCGCGACCAGGCTGCGACGGTCGCAAGAGGCGAGGAGAAGCTCGAGGTCGGCGGCCGCGCCACCGCACTCGACGTGATCGATGCTCAGCGCACGCTTGCCTCGGCCGAGCAATCCCTGGCGCAATTGCAGAGCGCGATCGCGGAAGATCAGGTCGCCGTGTTCCTGGCCCTCGGCGGCGGCTGGGAGACAGCCTCCGCCCGCAGCGAAGTCGCCGGTACGATCACACAGACACGTTGATGATTCCAGGCACAGGGACGTGCCCCGCCGCCGCAGGTGGCGGAGCGCTGGGCCGGGCAGCGCGCCCGGATCCAGCGCGACGTACTACCGCAAGAGGTTGACGTTGGCCAGATCGATCAGCTGTGAGGCGCGTCCATCCAATACCGCCCTCAGCATGAACAGACCGAAGTGATGCGCCTGGTCCAGCGTGGTCACAGGAGGCATGATGAGCTCTTGGCGGGTGCTGACCACGTCGAGCAGCGCCGGGCCATCGTGCTCCAGTATCTCCTGCACCGCGGCGCGCAGCGCCTGGGGCTTCTCGACCCGGATTCCTTTGATCCCCGCCGCGCGTGCCATGGCGGCAAAGTCGGGATTCTTCAGGTCGCAACCGGCGTCGAGGAAGCCATTCGCCTTCATCTCGAGCTCCACGAACCCCAACGTACCATTGTTGAGCAGAATGATCTTCACCGGCAGATCCAACTGCAGAAGGGTGATGAACTCCCCCATCATCATGGAGAATCCGCCGTCGCCGGAGAAGGAGATCACCTGTCGTCGGGGACTGGCTGCCTGCGCTCCGATGGCATGCAGCATCGCATTCGCCATGGAGCCGTGGTTGAAGGAGCCCACGATCCGCCGCTCGCCATTCACCTTGAGATAGCGCGCCGTCCAGGCGATCGGGGTGCCGACGTCGCAGGTGAAAATCGCGTCCTTCGCGGCCAACTCACTGACGATCCGCGTCACAGCCTGCGGATGAATGTGCCGGGTGTCGGGGTCCAGCTCCGCCAGCGCATCCAGCTCCCGGCGCGCATGCGCGTAGTCCTGCAGCGCGAGCTCGAGATGGCTCCCGTCGGACTTGGAGGTGATCTTCGGCAACAGCGCGGCCACTGTCTGCCTGACGTCGCCGAGCAGTCCCAGGTTCAATGGGCATCGGTTGCCCAGGGCTTCCGGACGCACATCGACCTGCGCGACCCGGGCCCCTTCCGGAAAGAACTGGCGATAGGGGAAATCGGCTCCCAGGATGAGCAGCGTGTCGCAGCTCTTCATGGCCTTGTAGCCGGAGGCAAATCCCACCAGGCCGGTCATTCCGACATCGCAAGGATTGTCGTACTCGAGATACTCCTTGCCGCGCAGAGTGTGAACGATGGGCGCGCGCAGCTTCTGCGCGAGCTGAACCACCTCGTCGTGGGCGCCGGCACAGCCGGCACCGCAGAACAGGGTGACACGCTCGGAAGTATTGAGCAGAGACGCAAGCTGGTCGATCTGGCGGTCGGCCGGACGGAGCATTGGCGGCGCCGGCAGCAACCAGCGCGGATCGGGCGCGCTCGTGGGTCGTAGCGCCACATCGCCCGGGATCACGACCACCGCGACGCCGCGCTTGGCGACCGCAACACGGATCGCCCGGCTGAGCACCTGCGCCACCAGCGCGGGGTCCGATACGAGCTCGACGTAGTGACTGCACTCCTTGAAAACGCTCTCCGGATGCGTCGCCTGGAAGTAATCGATCCCGATCTCCGTGCTGGGGATATGAGCGGCGATGGCCAGCACGGGAACGCCGCTACGCTGACAATCGAACAGTCCATTGATGAGATGCAGGTTTCCCGGGCCGCAACTGCCGGCGCAGACCGCCAGTTGACCGGTAATGTGCGCTTCCGCGCCGGCGGCGAACGCCGCACCTTCCTCGTGGCGCATGTGGATCCACTCGATTTCGCCGCGCCGCCGCAAGGCGTCGGTGAACCCGTTCAGGGAATCTCCGACCACTCCGTAGACGCGCTTGACACCAGCGCTGGCCAATGTCATCGCGATATAGTCTGCCGCCGATTTGCTCATAGTCTCTATCTCCGGATGCTGATGTCGGCTGATGATTGCTCACCGCTGCATGCGCATCATCTGGTCCATTGGGACCTGCATGTGATTGAGGTGCTCCATGATCCACAGTGACCCGGTGACGACGAGGAACACGATCAGGATCCCGAACGCGAGAGCGAGGACGTTGTTCGTGTTGTCCGGCGCCGTCGTGATGTGCAGGAAGAAGATGAGGTGAATGCCCATCTGGGCGAGCGCGAACGTCACCAGGGCGACGGGCACGGCGGGCCCGTAAATGACGTGCGTGTCGGCCGCCCAGAAGGAGGCGGCGGTGAGTGCCACGGCGAGCGCGAGGCCGAGGAAGTAGCTGGTGAGGCCTGCCGCCAGACCCCTGCCCCCGTCCTCATCGCTCTGGCCGGGAGCGACATCCAACAGTCTTTCACTCATGCGCGCACTCCGATCAGATAGACGAAGGTGAAGATCGCGACCCAGATGATGTCGAGGGCGTGCCAGAAGAGGCTGAAGCAGAGGTAGCGCCGGCGGATCTCGGGACGAAACCCCTTGGCATAGAACTGCGCCATCATCGTGCCGAGCCAGAGCAGACCCGCGGTGACATGGGCGCCGTGGCAGCCGACGAGGGCGAAGAACGAGGAGAGAAAGGCACTGCGGGAGGGGCCATCACCC
>Ga0335075_10008534_pt1 | contig 15687 bp, 18 predicted proteins | sample Lox_Sample_24_FD_206723 | JGI IMG/M metagenome (GOLD analysis project Ga0335075, IMG submission 206723) | Soil microbial communities from Loxahatchee National Wildlife Refuge, Florida, United States - Lox_Sample_2.4 | ecosystem: Environmental > Terrestrial > Soil > Wetlands | place: USA... | reverse complement strand
GTCAGGTGGCACTGCGCTCGTCGGACCCGATGGCGTTCAACACAGCGACGCGGGTGTTGACCGGTCCGGAGACGGTTTGAGCGCCGCCGCCGCTGCGGAGCAGTTCGCGCAGGGCGGCCTGGTCGTACTCGGCGGGTTCGGTGGTGTCGATGAAGCGCTCGACGACCTCGATGAAACGGTCGGGATCGTCGTGGAACGGGAAATGCCCGGAGCGCTCGAAAATCTCCAACCGGGAGCCCGGCATCGCGGCATGCGCCATCCGGGCGTGGCTGACCGGAACCACCACATCGTCGGTGCCCCAAATGATCTGCACCGGAACGGATTGCGTCAAATAACATCGATCCAGCATGGTGACGCTCTGGCCGCGCCAGTCCACCACCGCCCGCAGCGTCCGGGTGAACGCCGCCCAGGCCATCGGCTCCGGAAGGCCGGCCAACACCCGCAGCACGTCGGGCAGGTCGTGGCCGATCGCGGTCGAACCCAACACCAAGCCGGCCGCGCGCCCGACAACCTGCAATGCCGGTAGCACCAAGGGCAACCTCAACAATGCCAGCGCCTCGCTGCCCATCGGCAGCGACGCCAGACGCAGTGCGATGTTGACGTCCTTGGTGACGCCGCCGGCGCCGACCAGGACCAGCCGCTCGACCAGGTGCGGAAACTGGTAGGCGAACTGCATCGCGACCCCACCGCCCAGCGAGTGGCCCACAACGGTGACCCGCTCGATGTCGAGGACAGAGAGCAGATCACGCATCCCGTTGGCGTACGCGGCGACCGAGTAATCCGCCCGCGGCTTGTCCGACTGCCCGTGACCAAGCAGGTCGACGGCGATCACGGTAAACCGCTGCGCCAGCCTGGCTTGCACGGTCTCCCACGTGGTGGAGTTGTCACCGATCCCGTGGATCAGCAGGATCACTGGACCCGAGCCGGCGATGCGGAATGCGCGCCGGTACCCGTGGACCGTTCGGAATTGCAGCGAAGGGGTGACCTCCCGCACCGGGCGAAGGTTGGGCTTCCGTTGGGTCATCTCGCCAACCTCGCTGTCGGGCTTGATGACAAGGGCCACTCCTCCTCATCGCGTCGTCCCCCTCGCCGCTGCGCGGCTGGGAGGTACCCCCACTGCATCGTCGTGGCCCGCCACGGGCGCTCAGGTCGGATCGTCGTCGTCGAGCTTTTTCTCGGCCTGTTGAGCGAGGAATCGCTCGAACTCCGCGCCGAGTTCATCGCCGCTAGGCAAATCCTCATCCCGCGTCAGCAGCGACCTATTCTCCTGAGCGGCAATGAAGGCATCGTACTGTCGCTCCAGCGCGGCCACCACTTGAGCGACCTCCGAGCTCGCCTCCACCTGCTCGTCGACCTTGGCCGCGATCTCGACCGCCGCCTCTTCCAGCGCCTTCAGCGGCAGCTGCAGCGATCCGGTCTTCCCGACCTGCTCCAGCAACGCCCGGGCGGCTGCCGGATAGTCCGTCTGCGCCAAATAGTGCGGTACATGCACGGTGAAACCGACCACCTCGTGGCCGTGCTGAGCCATCCGGTATTCCAGCAGGTTTGACGCGCTGCCGGGCACCTGCACCTCGGAGATCCACGGCGTGAAGTCGGCGATCAGCTCGCGATTATTGGAGTGCGCCGTCATGGTGACCGGCCGCGTGTGTGGAACGGCCATCGGGATCGTGCCCAGGCCGATGGTTTGCCGGACGCCGAGCCGTTCGGCCAACAACCGCACCGCGGTGATGAACCGCTCCCACTTCAAATCCGGCTCCATGCCGGCCAGCAGCAGAAATGGTGTCCCGACACTGTCGTGCATGGCGTAAAGGCTGAGCTCGGGGTCTTCGTACTGGGTGAAGTGGTCGGTCTTGAACGTCATCAACGGCCGCCGGGACCGATAGTCGAGCAGCTCGTCGATTGCGAATGAGGCCACCAGTTCGGTGTCCAGCGTGTCCTTGAGGTGGCCGGCGGCCAGCCGGATCGCGTGACCGGCGTCGGAAAAACCTTCCAAAGCGTGCACCAAAACCGGGCCACGCCCATCTAAGGACGACAGCTGCGGCGCCGGGAACTCGAGCTCGTACATGCCGTTCTGCTCGGCCTGGTACCGCTGCTCCCTGTCAGGCGGGTCGGGGGGCTGGTTGTGGCCCATCGCTGTTCCCTCCTCGCACGGCGCGGTCTGGCGCACCGTGTCAGATAGTGTCTCTCAATTCGGCTGCCCGCGGATACCGGACGCAGTGCAGATCGAGCCGGTTCGCCCCCTACTCGTTTATAAGAACGCGGGCGCTTCCTCACGAGTTCCATGGGGATACCCGTTTCGCGCGGCGCAGAATTCGCTACCAGAGGCGCTGCTGGACCTCACCTGATCGGGCATGATCGACAACGATGCGCATTCTGGCGGCTGCGGTGGGGTCAATCGCCGGCCTGGCTTCGGTACTGGCGGCCTGCGGGCACCAGCCACCTTCTGCACCGCCCGCCAGCAGGCCCCAACAAGCCGCGGACCACGTAGCCGATGCCGTAAACCACGTCATCGCAGCACCGGTGGATCCCGATCCGCGGGTGGGCGCGGTGTTCCTCGGCAGCAGTGACCTGCACGCTTGCACCGGCTCGGTGCTGCACTCGGCGGCCGGCAACCTGGTGTTGACCGCCGCGCACTGCCTGGGCGTCGGCGGCCCGGCGACCTTTGTTCCCGGTTTCGCCGGCAACGCTGCACCGACCAATGTGTGGACCGTCGAAGCGCTGTACCTGGATCCGCGGTGGGTGGCCAGCAAGGATCCGCGGGCCGATTATGCGATCGCCCGGGTCAGCCGGGCCGACGGCGGATCGGTCGAAGCACAGGTCGGTTCGGCGCTGGCGCTGGGCCCTGCGCCGGCGAAAGGCAGCCGGGTCAACGTGGTCGCCTACGCAGCCGGCGTCGGCGGCATGCCCATCGGCTGCCAGGCCAGCACGGGAGTCAACGACGACGGCTATCCGGAACTGCCGTGCGCGGGCCTGGTCGAGGGGACCAGCGGCGCGCCCTGGATCAGCGGTTCGACGGTCACCGGGGTGATCGGCGGTCTGCACGGCGGCGGCTGCGCAGAGAATCTGTCCTACTCGTCGCCGTTCGACGGGCACGTCACCGACCTGTTGGCGCGCGCCGAGGCCGGTGGCCCCGGTGACGTCCCGCCGGCCGCCTTCGACGACCAGTGCTGAGATTTCAGCCGCCGAACTGGTTAAGTGCGCGCACCTTGTTCATCACGTCCAGCGCCGCCACCTTGTAGGCCTCGGAGAACGTCGGATAGTTGAACACCGCGTCGACCAGGTATTCGACGGTACCCTCGCAGCCCATCACCGCCTGTCCGATGTGCACCATCTCGGTGGCGTTGCTGCCGAAGATGTGCACCCCGAGCAACGTCAGGTCGTCGGTGGAGACCAGCAGCTTGAGCATGCCGTACGAGTCGCCGGCGATCTGGCCGCGGGCCAGTTCGCGGTAGCGGGCCACGCCGACTTCGTAGGGGACCGACCCCTTGGTCAGTTCGACCTCCGTGGCGCCGACGTAGGAGATCTCCGGGATCGAGTAGATACCGATCGGCTGCAGTGCGGTGAGGCCGTGCACCGGCTCGCCGAATGCGTGGCAGGCGGCCACCCGGCCCTGGTCCATCGAGGTCGAGGCGAGCGCGGGAAAGCCGATGACGTCGCCGACGGCATAAATGTGGTCGACCTTGGTCCGGAAGTCCTCGTCGACGTAGATCCGGCCGCGATTGTCCGCCTCCAGGCCTGCGTTCTCGAGGGCGAGGTGCTCGGTTTTGCCTTGGCGTCCCGCCGAGTACATCACCGTCTCGGCCGGGATCTTCTTGCCGCTGGCCAGGCTGGTGATGGTGCCTTGCTCGCCGACCCGGACGGTGGTGACCTCTTCGCCGAATCGGAATGTCACCGCAAGGTCGCGCAGATGGAACCGCAATGCCTCGACGATCTCGGGATCGCAGAATTCCAGCATGGCGTCACGCTTTTCGACGATGGTGACCTTGGTGCCCAACGCGGCGAACATCGACGCGTACTCGACGCCGATCACACCGGCACCGACCACGACCATCGATGTCGGGATCGACTTGAGGTCGAGGATGCCGTCGGAGTCGAGCACTCGCTGCTCGTCGAACTGGACTCCCTCGGGACGGGCCGGTTTGGTGCCGGTGGCGATGACGATGTAGTTGCCGCTGACGGTAGTGCGTTCACCGCGCGACACGTCGTCGACCAGCAGGGTGTGCTGGTCGACGAATTGGCCCCGGCCCGAGATCAGATCGACTCGGTTGCGCATCAGTTGGTTGCGCACGACGTCGCCCTGCTTGCCGATGACATGCTGGGTCCGCGACAGCAGGTCGGCCGGCGTGATCTTGTCCTTGACCCGATAGCTGGCGCCGTACAGCTCGCGTTGGTTCATCCCAGTCAGGTAGAGGACCGCCTCGCGCAACGTCTTCGACGGGATGGTGCCGGTGTTGACGCAGACCCCGCCCAGCATCTGGCGCTGCTCGACGACCGCGACCGATTTGCCCAGCTTGGCTGCCGCGATGGCGGCCTTCTGCCCGCCCGGGCCTGACCCGATCACGACCATGTCGTATTCCAGCATCGAACCCATGGGGAAACATCTACGCCGGTTCTCAGCCGCGCGCACGCTGAGCAGGCGACACGCGTGTGAACAATCCGTTCACGTGTTATCACCACTTGCGAGTTGGTCCACAGCGCAGGTGTGGCGCCGTCCCCGCCGCCGGCGCCTGACGGTGGTGATTGCCAGCGTGTGCGCCATGACCAAACAGCGACCTGACTTTGAACTGAATCGCCCCGGCGCGGTGATCGCCGCGCTTCCAGCCGTGCTGGGCTTCGTGCCGGAGAAATCGCTGGTGCTGATTTCGATCGACGACGGCGAAGTGGGGTCGGTGATGCGGGTGGACCTCTCCGAGGCGCTGGCTGACCGGATCGGGCCTCTCGCCGAGGTCGCCTCGGCCGCCGGCCCCGAGGCGGCGATCGCGGTCATCGTCGACGCCGACGGCGCCGGCTGCCCGATGTGCAACGAGGAATACCGCGACGTGTGTGCGACGCTCACCGAGGAGCTGTCGCAGCACGACATCGTGCTGTGGGCCGCACACGTGGTGGACCGAGTGGCCGCCGGGGGTCGCTGGCACTGCGTGGACGGCTGCGGCGCGGGAGGTGTCATCGATGACCCGTGCGCGTCGCCGCTGGCGGTGGCGGCCGTGCTCGACGGCCGTCGGCTGTACGCCCGTCGGGCTGACCTACAGGCGGTCATCGCGGTCGATGAGCGGGCCCGAAGCGCGGCGCTGGCCGGTCTGATCGGCGAACACGCCGTGTCGCGCGACGCCGCAGACCGCGCTGATCGGTCCGCCTGCGTCCGCCGCGATGTCGAGGCCGCCATGGCCGCTGCCGCCCGTGTCGGCGACGGACAACAGCTCTCCGATGCCGAGCTGGCCGGCCTGGCCTGCGCGCTGTGCGATGTGGAAGTCCGCGACACGCTGTATGCCCTTGCCGTCGGTCAGAGCGCGGCGGAGGCCGAGTCGTTGTGGGCGCAGCTGTCGCGCAGCCTGCCGACGCCGTGGCGGGTGGAGGCGTTGGTGCTGCTCGCGTTCAGTGCCTATGTCCGCGGCGACGGCCCGCTGGCCGGGGTGTCGCTGGAAGCCGCGTTGCGCTGCGAACCCGGGCACCGGATGGCAGGGATGCTCGACACCGCCCTGCAGTCGGGCCTACGGCCCGAGCACATTCGGGAGCTGGCGGTCACCGGCTACCGGCTGGCCAAGCGGCTTGGTGTGCGGCTGCCGCCTCGTCGGGTGTTCCGTCGACGCGCCGTCTGAGGGGGAGCCGCTAAACCTTTTCGACCTTGACGGCGTGCGCCATCTCGTGAGGCAGGCTGACGTTCTCGTGACCGGGTATCACGATCGTCACGCCGCCGGTCGGGTTGGTCTCGACGGTCACCCGGGCGTTGGGAACGACGCCGGCGTCCTTGAGGCGGGTGATCAGGTCGATATCGCCCTGCACGTGTTCGGTGAGCTGACGCACCACGACCGCAACCGGTGATCCGGCCGGCAACTCGGTCAACCGCACCAGATTGTGCTCCCCGTCGCCGAACCCGGGGCCGACTCCCAAATCCAGCAGCCCCGGAATCGGGTTGCCGAATGGCGATGTCGTCGGGTTGTTGAGCACTTGCACCAGCCGACGCTCGACGTCTTCGCTCATCACGTGCTCCCACCGACAAGCCTCGGCGTGCACTTCTTCCCACGGCAGTCCGATGACATCGACCAGGAGCCGCTCAGCGAGCCGGTGCTTGCGCATCACGGAGACGGCCAGTGCGCGGCCTTTGTCGGTCAGCTCGAGATGACGGTCGCCGGCCACGTGCAGCAGCCCGTCGCGCTCCATCCGCGACACGGTCTGGCTGACGGTGGGTCCGCTTTGGTCGAGCCGTTCGGCGATCCGGGCACGCAGCGGAGTCACGCCCTCTTCCTCGAGGTCGTAGATGGTTCGCAGGTACATTTCGGTGGTATCAACCAGGTCGTTCATTCCGCACCCTCCGTTGCCGCTGAGTCTACTTGCCCAGCTGCGTGAATGGTCCGCTAACACTCCCGCACGGCAGTATGCCCGCCGCTGGCGCGACGGGCATACTGTTCGGTGCTGATCTGGGTCGTTAGCTCGCGTAGGACCGCAATCGGTCTGCGCGTTCACCGTTGCGAAGCTTCGACATAACCTCGCGCTCGATTTGGCGAACCCGCTCGCGGGAGAGGCCGAACAGCTTGCCGATCTGGTCAAGCGTGCGGGGCTGCCCATCGTCGAGCCCGAAGCGCAACCGGATCACCTGGTGCTCACGTTCGTCGAGCGTGGCCAGCACCGAGCGGATGTCGGTGTGCAGCAATTCGGCAATCACCGCGTTCTCCGCGGACATCGCTTCGGCGTCCTCGATGAAGTCACCCAGCGGCGCCTCTTCCTCGGAGCCAACCGGCATGTCGAGGCTTACCGGGTCGCGGCTGTGCTCGAGCAAGTCGTTGATCTTCTCGACCGGGATGCCCGACTCGGCAGCGAGTTCCTCGTCACTGGCTTCACGGCCGAGGTTCTGGTGCATCTCGCGCTTGATTCGTGCCAGCTTGTTGACCTGCTCGACCAGGTGAACCGGCAGCCGGATGGTGCGGCTCTGGTCGGCCATGCCCCTGGTGATCGCCTGCCGGATCCACCAGGTTGCGTAGGTCGAAAACTTGAATCCCTTTGTGTAATCGAACTTTTCCATCGCTCGGATCAGACCCAGGTTGCCTTCCTGAATGAGGTCCAGCAGCGGCATTCCGCGGCCTGTGTAGCGCTTCGCCAACGACACGACCAACCGCAGGTTGGCTTCCAGCAGGTGGCTTCGTGCTGCCTCACCGTCGCGAACCACGATCGCCAGCTCGCGCTTGCGGTTCTCGCCGAGGCGCTTGCGGGTGTCGAGCAGATGCTGGGCGTACAGGCCGGCCTCGATGCGCTTGGCGAGTTCGACTTCGTCGGCGGCATTGAGCAATGCCGTCTTACCGATCCCGTTCAGATACACGCGCACCAGGTCCGCGGCTGGGCTCTGAGCATCCAGATCGCTGTCAACCCGGCTGGTGGTGGCATTTGCCATAGCGGCCTCCTGATAGGCGTGAGCATTCACGAGGTACAACGACCAAGTCGGGGTAGTAGTTCCCATGCAGCGGCCACTTCACACCCGTTGACGTGCGCGAATGTCCGCACGTTCTGAGAATGTGCTGAGAACCCGGTGGGGCAGCGGGTTATTCGGAACCGTCAACTTCCGTGTGCGGTGACTCCGGTTGCGGCGCTGGGTGAGTGTGCCGCTCGAGCGCCGGACGTTCAGCGGTGGGGAACAGCGGAGTGCGCCGCGTGACTGCGTCGAAGCGCCGGGGTTCGTCGGCGCGCAGCGGCGGCCGGTCGTTCGCGATCAGCACCGCCATCCACGGTAACGGCACCGAGGCGGCGATTATCAGAAGTGAGATCAGACCGTTGTGCCACATGCCATATGCGACGGCGGCCAATATCAGTGCCGGGATCCGGAAGGCCATCAGCGTCAGATATTTCCGTACCCGCTGGCGGTGCTGCACCTCGTATGCCGGCGCGGCCGCCGTGATGAGAACCGGCCGACCGTCGTCGTCGAAACCCAGCTCGGTGCCGCGCTTCATTTCTCCACTGTTCCACACTTCCGCGACGCCGTCGAAGGTGATTCCGGCACAATATGGGTCATGGAGACCCAGACGATCGAGCGCACCGAGACCGACGAACGCGTCGACGACGGGACCGATAGCGACACTCCCAAGTACTTCCATTACGTCAAGAAGGACAAGATCGCCGAAAGCGCCGTGATGGGCACGCACGTCGTGGCGCTGTGCGGCGAGGTGTTCCCGGTGACGAAGGCGGCCAAGCCGGGTTCACCGGTCTGCCCGGACTGCAAGCGGATCTACGAGACGCTCAAGAAGAGCTGATCCGATTGGCGCTGACGTGAGGCGGTTCGGCCGCTAATCCGTCGGTGTCTTCGGTGTCTTCGGCGCCGTCGGCCGTGGTGCGTGCTATCAACCAGCGTCGCAGTCGGTGAGCGTGGGTTCTCGGGGCCGGCCACTCTTCCTGGATGGCGGCGTTGAACTCGGCGCCCAGCATGATGGCGAAGCCGGCGAAAAAAGCGAACAGCAAAAATGCGATCGGCGTGGCCAGCGCCCCGTAGGTGTAGCCGGTGCCGGTGATCCACGAAAGGTAGATGCGCAGCCCCAGCGTCGCGATCAGGAAGGCCACGCTGGCCAGCGTCGCCCCGAAGATCAGCCGGTGCGTCGGCAGCGGTTCGGGCAAGGCCACGCGATAAAGGATCACCACGGTGACGATCAGGCCGGTGATCAACGCCGGGTAGTAGCCATAGGCCAGCACGTCCTGAAGGCCGTCGGGAATGAATTGGGCGAGTTTGCGCGGGCCGCGCACCATCAGCGGAGCGGTGACGATCAGGAACAGCAGCATCACCACATACAGCAGCAGCGCGAACAGCCGCTGGCGCACCGGATGGCGCAGCGGGGTCTGATCGTGGGCCTCGACCACCGAATCGACGAACGCGGAGATTGCCGACGATCCCGCCCACAGTGAAATCAAGAAACCCAACGACACCACTTCGCCGCGGGCACCTCGGTCGATGTCGGCGATCGTCGGCTCGATGATCTCGTGGACGACGCTTGGGGAGAACACCTTGTTCGACATCGAGACCAGGCGCTGCTCGATCACCGACATGGTGTCCGGCCCGAACAGCGGCGCCACGTAGGCGAGGCTGCCCAGCATTCCCAACATCAGCGGGGGCAGCGACAGCGCCGACCAGAACGCGGCCTGCGCCGACTCGGAGAAGATCGAGTCGTCCCAACTCTTCGACAGCGCCCGTTTGGTGATGCGCCAGATGTGATGGCGCGACGGCTTGACGGTTTGGTCACTCATGACCCGTTCAGAATTCCTGACGAACGGCGATGCCGCCAGGATTGCAGGTGGCGAGTCGTCTGTTAAGACGACAGCGGCATCGCGCTGACTTCCAGCACCGCTGACAACTCGATCAGTTTCGCCTCGTGCTGGTTGGCATGGTGCTGACAAAAGAGAAGCTCGGCGCCATTGGGCAGCGTTGCCCGCACGCGGGCGGCAGCGCCACACCGATCGCACCGATCGGCCCTGGTTAGCTCTGGACTGGTCAGGGTCGCGTTCATGGCTACTCCTTCTGGCCTTAACCCACTGTCTCAGATGACAACGCTTTTAGCCGTCTTCACCGCGGGTTTACCCGCTGTGTCGTTTCTCACGCCTAGCTGCTTGGCGCTCCGGGCAGGATGGCGGTATGAGCCACCGACCGGCGGTGCTGGTGCACCTGTGTTCCGCCGAGGAGTGGTCGTCCGCCAGGACCCGGGGCGAACTGCGACCGGAGTCACTTGCCAGCACCGGGTTCATCCACCTTTCGACGCCGGACCAGGTCCATTTGCCGGCGAACCGCCTTTACCGCGGCCGTGAAGACCTGGTGTTGCTGCAGGTTGACCCGGCGCGGCTGGACGCGCCCCTTCGTTGGGAACCGGGAGTAGCAACGGATCCAGAGTCGATGCTGTTCCCGCATCTGTATGGAACGTTGCCGGTTTCAGCTGTGATCGACGTCACCGGCTACCGACCAGGTGCTGACGGTTCGTTCTCGCCGGTCGGCGAAGCGACTTCCGAGTAGGCGTCGGCTTCGATCTCCACCAACAGCTCGGGCGCTATCAGCGCGGATACCTCGATCATGGTTGCGGCGGGCCGGATCTCACCGAAGACTTCGGAATGGACTGCCGCGACCTCACGCCATCGGGAGATGTCCGTCACGTAGATGCGAGTACGGACCACGTCGCTGAGCATCGCTCCGACCTGATTGAGAGCGACCTCGATGCGGCGCAACGCTTCTCGGGTCTGGGCGCCGACGTCGCGGTCGTCAGCGGCCGGTGCCGCAGTTGTCGTCCCGGCTACGGCGATGTGTGGACCGACCCGGACCGCGCGGGAATAACCGACGGCCGATTCGAAATCGGATCCGGACGAGACAAGAATGCGGTTGGGCGACATTCGGCCAAACTAGGCCAGCGGCATCGCCGCCGCAGCCGAATTTCATTAGCCAGGACTTGCTCGCATCCCAATGACCTAGCTCAATTCGCCTACCCCGCAGCAGTTTTTACGCATACTAGAAGGCATGAGGATAAGCGGGGCATTCCTGGCCGAGAAAACCGAGGCGGTCCAGAACAAGCTGGACGTACAGGGCGGTGTGATATCCAACTACAAAGTCGGCCGCGACCGAGTAGCGAAGTTCGACATCGTGTTGTTGACGCAAGGGGATACCGGCGGTGCGGATCGCCTCGTCGTCATAGAGGTCTCGCCACCTGATGGTGGGCAACCCCTGCATATGCACCGCGAGCTGCCGATGAACCTCGCGAACGCGGACGTGGGTTTCGCATCCTTCCAGTTTCGACTAACCCTGAATTTGAATGGTCGCTGGATCATTGCCGTGTCTGGCGCAGCGGGAGCGGTGTCGCTTCCGCTGACGGTGAATGGCCCGTTGCCGCGCAACAGGCCCTAGAGGCCTCGGAACGTGACAAACCGCCTTAGTCGGCGGGCGACCCGCGCTGCTCAGCCCAGGTCGTGACAATGTCGAAATTGCGCAGAGCAGCTACCATACGAGCGGGCGAGTAAACGGGGCGGGGCGAAGTTTTAACGCGCGGGGGGCCGGGTGTGGGTTGACGATTTCGAGGGCCACTGGCCGAACATCGAGGACGTGGACGACGATCGGCTGGTCGAGATCCGCAAGAAAACGGCTGAGGCTATCAGCGGCCCGATCCTGCTTCTTCCGCCGTTTTTGTGGTACTGGGAGGACCAGCTGCAGCGCATCGACGGCGAGATGCGCAGGCGTGGACTTTATCTGTGATTGATGCGCACATCGCCAACGCCGTAGTCGCGCTTGTGATCCCTTGCACCGCAACAGGTTCCAAGAACAGCCCCGCCATGCAGCGCAATAACCGGGAGTGCCGGTCAGTCCAGGTAGTCGCGCAGCACCTGCGAACGGCTGGGGTGGCGCAGCTTCGACATCGTCTTCGACTCGATTTGGCGGATGCGTTCGCGGGTGACGCCGTAGACCTGGCCGATCTCGTCGAGAGTGCGAGGCTGACCGTCGGTCAGGCCGAAGCGCAGCCGCACCACACCGGCCTCGCGCTCGGAGAGCGTCTCCAGCACCGACTGCAGCTGGTCTTGCAGCAGGGTGAACGACACTGCGTCGACGGCCACCACCGCTTCGCTGTCCTCGATGAAGTCTCCGAGCTGGCTGTCACCCTCGTCGCCGATGGTCTGATCCAGTGAGATCGGCTCGCGGGCGTACTGCTGGATCTCCAGCACCTTCTCCGGAGTGATGTCCATTTCTTTGGCGAGCTCCTCAGGCGTGGGCTCGCGGCCCAGGTCTTGTAGCAGCTCGCGCTGAATGCGGCCCAGCTTGTTGATCACCTCGACCATGTGCACCGGGATGCGAATCGTGCGGGCCTGGTCGGCCATCGCGCGGGTGATCGCCTGGCGGATCCACCAGGTCGCATAGGTGGAGAATTTGTAACCCTTGGTGTAGTCGAACTTTTCGACCGCGCGGATCAGGCCCAGGTTGCCTTCCTGGATCAGGTCGAGAAACGCCATGCCGCGCCCGGTGTAGCGCTTCGCCAACGACACGACCAACCTCAGGTTGGCTTCCAGCAGATGGTTTTTCGCGCGATCCCCGTCACGGCAGATCCACGCCATGTCACGGCGCTGGGCGGCAGGCAACTTCTCCCCGCGATCGCTCAGCTCTGCCATCAGTTGGGTGGCGTAGAGACCGGCCTCGATCCGCTTGGCCAGCTCGACCTCTTCTTCGGCGTTGAGCAGCGCTACCTTGCCGATTTGCTTGAGGTAAGCGCGAACCGAATCCGCCGATGCGGTGAGTTCGGCGTCCTTGCGGGCTTGGCGCAACGCCTCGGACTCATCCTCGTCCCAGACGAAATCGCCTGAGGCTCTATCTTTTTCGCTCGGCTCGACAATTTCCTCTTCGTCGGCCGAGTCTTCGCCGGGGGTTTTAGCCGAGGTCGCTTCGGCGGCTTCTTCGGTATCGGCCGCGTCGACCTCGGCGTCGTCCGGATCGGCGCCGCCAGACGGGTCGTCCTCGATGTCGTCGAGTTCCAGGTCTTCGGTGGCGAGGTCGATTTCTTCGACGGCCTCGACTTCGATGTCCGGCTCACCGTCGAGCTCGTCGTCTTCCTCAGCGGCGTCGAGTGCGTCGGTCACGACGCCGACGTCTTGGGGGGCGTCGTGCGACGACGTCGCTTTCTTCGCGCGGCCGCGGGCAGGCTCGGCTTTGGCGGCAGCGCCCTTGGTCGCAGTGCGCGTCTTGGGTGCGGCCTCGGTGCCGGCCTTGGCGGCCTTCGCCGGCGCTTTGGCGGCCCGCGCTGCTGTCTTCGCCGCGGCGTTCGCTGTCTTGCCACTCCGTCGCGCAGCGGGCGAGCCATTGGCCGACTTGGCTGCCGAACCTTTTGCCCCGGCGGAGGCGGGGGACTTGGCGGCGGGGCGCTTCACCGGCTCCTCGGTTGCCGATCGTGCTTTGGTCGCTGCCACGTAAACCCCTTCGGTAGGACTCAACTCCGGTGCCCTAGGCATGCTCAACCGGAAAATATCGGCTATGTCGAATGTCGGCGTCGATTATCAGCGTGGATATTCGCCGCTCTCGGTCAGGCGGCTGCCGCAGACCATTGTAACGACAGCGCAGCAATACACCGGCCAGAGCGCACAAATTCAGCGCGTCACATCGCTGGTCGCCGCCATCGCCGCGCCGACGATTCCCGCGGTGTTCTGCAAGGCGGCGGCAACCACCGGAGTGCGGTTTTTCAGCAGCGGCACCCATTTTTCGGCCTTGCGGCTGATCCCGCCGCCGGCGATGAACAGTTCCGGGCACATCGCGTTCTCGATAGCCACCAGCACCTTCGTCACCTGCTTCGCCCACTTTTCGTAGCTCCAGCCACGGTTGTCCCTGACCGATGAAGCGGCGCGGTGTTCGGCTTCTTTGCCGCCGACCTCGAGGTGCCCGAACTCGGTGTTGGGCAGCAAAATCCCGTTGTGAATCACCGCCGACCCAATTCCGGTTCCGAATGTGAGCAGCACCACCACGCCGCTGGTGTCCTTGCCCGCTCCGTAGCGCTCTTCGGCCAGTCCTGCGGCGTCGGCGTCGTTGAGAACGACGATCTGCTGGCCGTCCAATTCCGCGCTGATGACGTCGCTGGCGTTGGTCCCGATCCACGCCTTGTCGACGTTGGCCGCGGTCTGGACGATCCCGTGGGTGACGACGCCCGGATAGGTCACCCCCAGCGGGCCGGTCCACCCAAATTCGTGGACGACGGCGGCGATCGTCTTGGCGACCGCCGACGGCGTGGCCGGCTGGGGTGTCGGCAGTTTGAACCGTTCGCCGATCAGTTGGCCGGTGGTCAAGTCGACAATCCCGCCCTTGATGCCGCTGCCGCCGACGTCGATACCGAAGCCGCGGCGCTGCGGTGTGCCGGACGCGTCGGTCCCGGGCGAGGCGTTGGTCGAGTCGGGCGCGGTCATCGAATCTCCTCGGCGAGACTTAGGTGTCCGCCCACACCCTAGTGCGACGGTGATGTGAACCGGGACGGCCCAGGGTGCGGGCACGCCCCGTCGCCGCCGCGCGGCTGGGGTTACCCCCACCCGCTCGCGGGGGCGAGTCGGACAATCCGACCCTAGTGCGCGGCCGAGCAGTTGGCTGGCCTGTTTGGCGGTCACTTACCCACCGCCGGCGGGCGAGTGCGGCAGCAACTGTGCTGCGATGGACCGGTGAGCACGCTAAAGAACGAACCGGCCCAGCTGCGGTCGGTGGCCGAAACGTTGGCCGGGGAAGCGTCCGCGTTCGTCCGGCGCCGTCGCGGCGAGGTCTTCGGCCCGGACGCGCGCACCCAGGGCAATGCTGCGGTGCGATCCAAGACGACCCCGACCGACCCGGTGACCGTCGTCGACACCGAGACCGAACGGTTACTGCGTGATCGGTTGGCGCAACTGCGATCCGGCGACCCGGTGCTGGGCGAAGAAATCGGCGGACCCACCGATCCGACTGACAACGTCGCCGGCACCGTCACTTGGGTGCTCGACCCGATCGACGGCACGGTGAATTTCGTTTACGGGATCCCGGGCTATGCAGTGTCGGTAGCGGCCCAGGTCGACGGTGTGTCGGTCGCGGGCGCGGTGGCCGACATCATAGGCGGGCAGCTGTACTCAGCCGCGGCGGGACTGGGTGCCCACTTGGTCGACCAGCAGGGCACCCATCCGCTGGGGTGCACCGCCGTCGACGATTTGTCCATGGCATTGGTGGGCACCGGCTTCGCATACTCGAGGCGCCGCCGAACGGTCCAGGCGGCGCTGGTGGCGAACATCTTGCCGATGGTCCGCGATGTGCGTCGAATTGGTTCTGCCGCAATGGATTTGTGCATGGTTGCGGCGGGCCGGCTGGACGCCTATTACGAGCACGGACTGCATGTCTGGGATTGTGCGGCCGGGGCGCTGATCGCTGCCGAGGCGGGCGCCCGGGTGGTGCTGCCCGAGCCGGGGCACCCGGACAGCACCGGCGCCCTGGTGGTCGCCGCGGCGCCCGGAATCGCCGATCAGTTGCTCGCGGCCCTTGAGCAATTCGACGGCCTGGGTCCGATTGCGGGCTGATCGGGTTAACGGCCAAGCGTCAGCAGGTGCCCGTGTGGATCTTCGACAGCAGCGCGGGATCGGCCGGTTCCGCGCCCGGACGCAGGCCGGCGAGCACCGCGTCGATGTCGTCGCTGTGCGCCAGCGCGCTGAACTCGGTGCCCAGAACCAGGTCAACGGAATCGTCGGTGCGGTCATCGCGGTACAACTCGACGCACGGTGCCACCAGCCACACCGCCGCGGCCCCAGCCTGACCGGCATCGCCGAAACGGATCTGGCCCTGACAGTTCAGCCTGGCGTGGGCATAAATCGGGTCGTTGGCAGCGGTCGGCTGTGCGAAACCCAGGTCTTTCAGCGCACCGGCGACGTCGGCGGCCTGACCGCCCCGTCCGCTGGCGTTCAGGACGCGGAGTTTGGTGTCGGCGAGTTTCGCCGGCGCGACATTGATCATCGTGCTGCGCGACACCGGTGTGCCCAGGTGTGGCT
>Ga0335075_10008533_pt1 | contig 15688 bp, 6 predicted proteins | sample Lox_Sample_24_FD_206723 | JGI IMG/M metagenome (GOLD analysis project Ga0335075, IMG submission 206723) | Soil microbial communities from Loxahatchee National Wildlife Refuge, Florida, United States - Lox_Sample_2.4 | ecosystem: Environmental > Terrestrial > Soil > Wetlands | place: USA: Florida... | reverse complement strand
GCCGCAGCTTCGACATCGTCTTCGACTCGATCTGCCGGATCCGCTCCCGGGTGACCCCGTACACCTTGCCGATCTCGTCGAGCGTCTTCGGCTGGCCGTCGGTCAGCCCGAACCGCATGGACACCACGCCCGCCTCGCGCTCGGACAGCGTGTCGAGCACCGAGTGCAGCTGCTCCTGCAGCAGCGTGAAGCTGACCGCCTCGCCCGGCTGGATGGCCTCGGAGTCCTCGATAAGGTCGCCGAACTCACTGTCGCCGTCCTCGCCCAGCGGGGTGTGCAGGGAGATCGGCTCCCGGCCGTACTTCTGCACCTCGATGACCTTCTCCGGGGTCATGTCCAGCTCGGCGGCGAGCTCCTCCGGGGTCGGCTCCCGGCCCAGGTCCTGCAGCATCTGCCGCTGCACCCGGGCGAGCTTGTTGATCACCTCGACCATGTGCACCGGGATCCGTATGGTGCGGGCCTGGTCGGCCATGGCGCGGGTGATCGCCTGCCGGATCCACCACGTGGCGTACGTGGAGAACTTGTAGCCCTTGGTGTAGTCGAACTTCTCGACCGCGCGGATCAGGCCCAGGTTGCCCTCCTGGATCAGGTCCAGGAACAGCATGCCGCGGCCGGTGTAGCGCTTGGCCAGCGAGACCACCAGGCGCAGGTTCGCCTCGAGCAGGTGGTCCTTGGCGCGCCGCCCGTCGTCGGCGATCCACTCAAGGTCGCTCCTGGCCTCCGGCGGCAGCGAGCTGGCCTCGGCCAGCTTCTCCTCGGCGAACAGGCCCGCCTCGATCCGCTTGGCCAGCTCGACCTCCTGCTCCGCGTTGAGCAGCGGGACCTTGCCGATCTGCTTGAGGTAGTCCTTAACCGGGTCCGAGGTCGCCCCGGCGACCGCCACCTGGGCCGCGGGCAGGTCCTCGTCGTCGTCGCCGTAGACGAACGCCTCGTCCTCGCCCTCTTCTCCGGCGGGCTTCACCGGCTGGATCAGGCCATCGGCCACGACCGGGCTGTCCGCCACGAGATCGCCACGCGGCGCGTGGCCTTCGTCCGCCGCGCCGTCGTCCGCGCCAGCCGGGACGGCCGCCTCCGGGTCTTCGAGCTCGAGCTCGATGATCTCGTCGTCAGCGTCGTCGTCGGCTTCCTCATCGTCGCCGACCACGAGATCGTCCAGGTCGACGTCCACTTCCAGCTCGGCGACCGCGGCGAGGTCGGGCTCGCCGTCCAGGTCGACGTCGATATCCAGTTCGTCGCCTGCCGGGTCGGCGAAGTCAGCCTCGGCCGTCACGCCGTCGTCAGCGCCAGCCGGGCCGCCGGCCGCGGCAGCGTCGTCGCCAGCGTCAGCTGCGTCGCCAGCGGCCGCGTCGTCTGCCCCGGCGCTGCGTTCCCGCACGGCGGCGGAAACACCCGCCCGGCGGGAGCGCTGGCCGCCGCGCCGCCCCGGGCGCTCCGCGGCCTGCCCGGACGTGTCCTGGCGCTTCGCAGCCGGTCCGGTGCCGGAACCACGCTGGCTGTCCGCTGCCGGGTCGCCGTCGACCAGCGCGACCGCGGAATCGGCTCTCTTCCCAGCGCTCTCAGTCAGGCCTGCGGCCGAACCCGATGGCCCCCGCCGCGAAGGCTCCTGCGCCGACGGGCCCCGTCCCGAAGGAACCTGGCCCGACGACCGTGACTGCCTCCGCGCTGCGGAGCTTGCAGCGCTAGCCAACGCGGTCACCCCTTCCCTTGCTGGATAGCGGCCGGGCGTCCCGGACGAGCAGGCGACTCCTGGCTGACCGAACTAGCAGGCGACACAGACACCTCTTCTGCAACCGTATGGCGAGAAATGGACCCTATCGTGCGGATCCTGCTCCCGAGACCGTGCCGGAAGCCGGGCACCTGCCGTGGATCACCGCGGCTGACACCGGCTTGCCTCCCGACCACCACCTTAGGCGGAGCCGGCGGGTAGGTCGTACAGCAGCGACCGCTGGCCGCATGTTCCTTCCCGAAACGACTGCCCCGCGCGCAGGTATGGTACCCACTTCCGTCATTCCTTGCCCTTCCGCGCAACCGGCGGCTTTCCGACCCTGAGCGGCGGCACCCCGGGCTCCCGCCGTGGGCTGTGCACCACGAGCACGGTCACGTCATCGTCCTGTTCATAACCGGTCAGCATCCGGTCAACCAGGTAATCGAGGAGCAGCGCGGGGTCCTCGATCGCCTCCGGCGGGGCCTCGGCCGCCACCGCCACGAGTTCGTCGAGGCCCGCGTCAAGGCCGCGCTTGCGGTTCTCGACGAGCCCATCGGAGTACAGCACCGCGGTGCTGCCCGGCGGCAGCCGGAAGGCGTACTGATGGCGCGGGCTGGCCCAGCCCAGCGGCGTTCCGGCCGCCGTCTTGTCCAGCCGGGGCGGCTCGTCGACAGACAGCAGCAGCAGCGGCAGGTGCCCGGCGCTGCCCGCCATGCCCTCGCCGCTTACCGGGTCGAGCACGAGGTAAGCGACGGTCGTGACCTGCTCTTCGAGCTCGGTGGCGATGAACAGCCGGTCGAGCCCGGCCAGCACCGCCGCCGGGCGGGGATCGGTCAGCGCGAGCGCGCGCAGCGCGTTGCGGACCCGGCCCATGCCTGCCGCCGCGGTCAGGCCCTTGCCCATCACATCGCCTGTGGCCACCGCAAGCTTGCCGTCGGGCAGCCGGAACGCGTCATACCAGTCCCCGCCGATCTCCATGTTCCTGGTCACCGGCAGGTAGCTGGCTTCCAGGATGATGCCGGGGACGATCGGCAGCCGGTCAGGCAGCAGGCTTCGCTGCAGCGTCTCCGCGGTGTTGTGCTCGCGCTCGAACATCGACGCGCGCTCCAGGGCAAGCGCGCACTGCCCGGCCAGCGCCTCGAGGAACACGCGCTCCTCGTCCGCAACCCGGCGGGGCCTGGTGAACGAGAACCGCAGCGCCCCGAGCGGCGCACCGGAGGCGAGCAGCGGCAGGCCAACCCAGGCCCGCTCGTCGGTGTGCCGCAGGAACACGTCGACGTTGGCCTCACCCTCGAAGTGCTTGCGCAGCGCCTCGGGGTTCTCCAGCAGCAGCGGGCGCCTGGCGAGGATGGCGGCGGTCATCACGCTCGGCACGTCAAGCGGGACATCGCTGCCGACGAATCCCGAGCTGTCCGGCAGGCCTGCCGGGTTGATCGTGCGCAGCCGCAGCCGCTCTGGGTCGAGCATGGCCACCGCCGAGCGCTCGGCGCCGATCGCTGAGCGCCCTACCTCGCTGATGACCTCGACGACCTGCTCCACGGTGATGGACTCGGCCAGCATGGACGTCGCCTGCTGCAGGCGGACCGTGCGCAGGGCGGCGGCCGAGAGCTGCTCGGTCAGCCGGCCACGCATCTCCTCGGCCTCCCGCTGGCCGGTGACGTCGGTGCTGGCGCCGACCCACTCGACGATCTTCCCGTCCCGCTCGATCGGGACGGCCCGCACGTCGTAGTGCCGGTACGAGCCAGATTTGGCGCGGACCCGGTAACGGCCCTCGAAAACCTTCCCGGTGTCGACGCAGTCCAGCCATTCGTGCTCGACGCGCTCCCGGTCCTCCGGGTGAATCGCGTCCAGCCAGCCGCTGCCCAGGTATTCATCCACCGACTGGCCGGTGATCGCGCGCCACTCCGGGGAATCCTCGGCGATCTTGCCGGTCGGCGTGGTCACCCACACGACCTGCGCCCCGGCCTGCACCAGCGAGCGATACCGCTCCTCGCTCCGGCGCAGCGCCTCCGCCGCGCTGCGGCGCTCGGTGATGTCGGTCGCAATGAGCACCACCCCGGTGATCTGCCCGCCCGGGTCGTGCGAAGGGAACCACGAGAACGACCAGTGCCGTACCTCATCGCCAGCGGTCACGGCGTTGTCGGCCTCGAAAACCGGCTCATTGGCGTCCAGCACGCGGCGGCCGGCCGCTTCGGCGGACGCGCCGAGGGCCCCTGGCCATACCTGCGAAGGCAGCCGCCCGGTGTAGTCGCCCGCGCTGTTGCCGTACAGCCGGGTGAGAGCGTCGTTCACCCTGCGGAAGCGCAGGTCGCCGCCGAGGAAAGCGAAGCCGACGGGAGCCTCGGTGAGCAGCGTGGCCAGCAGCGCCGAATCCGACACGTCCAAGCCGGACACGCGCGGCTTGGGCACGGATGTCTCTGTGCTCACCGGGGGCTCCCCAATCCCGTGCGAGCGCCTGCCATGAACGGTCCCTTCCTGCTCACTGCGGACACAAGAAGGCTAGCGGTATCTGCGCGCACAAGAGAGCTAGCGGCGACAACTCGGTAAGCAGAGCCGACAAGCACAGAGTTCGCTGTCGCGGCGCCGGGCCTGGCCCGGCGCCGGCCGCACGGTGCGACAGGCAACTATGTCCTTTATAATCGTTTATGGTTGCTTAATACCTGCTTTACCCGCGCGGCCTGCCCGGCCCCCAGCCGAAGCAGGCGGATACGGCTTCGCGCGGAACCCGGAGCGACCTGAGTGACGGCGTCGCGATCGCGTGTTGCTAACCGGACCTCGCGCTTCGTGGCACGATAGAAGCAGCTGCGTGTCATCGTCCACCCGGCTGACTGAACCCCTTTCATCCGCGATGTCGGCCCGCGATACGCGGGCAGTCGTGGGGAGGATGAAAGAGGTTCACTGTATGGGCGGAGTCTGCCAGTGTGAGGGAAAGAGCCCGGCGACGGCCGGCATCGGCAGAGGCGAGGATATGGGCCGAGCATCCAGACGAGCAGAGAGAGGCGACGGTACGCGGGCAAACCAGCGGCACGCCGTGCCGGAGCGTGGCAGCGGGTGCCATACATCTGGAAAGCTAGCCCCGTGAACCCGCCAAGCCGACGCGCAGAACCGCCAGGCCGACCGGGGCATCACGGCCATTCCGGACCCCCGCGGCGGCGGCCGAACGCGGCCCGCACCGCGGCACCGCCGAACGCGCTGTTCGCCGAGATGCTCCGGGCCGCGCGGGAACTGCTCGCCGTCCGCAGCCCGCTGGACGCCGAGCTGATGGTCAGCGAGCTGCTCGGTACCTGGTGGGGACACCAGGCCAACGGCCGTCCCGGCGCCAGGCGGCCGCGGCGCCGCCGGGCCGACGTCGAGGAGCTTGTCGGCGAAGGGCTGGTCGCGTACGCGGCCGAGCAGGGCAGCCCGGCGGCGCTGGCGCTGCTGTCCGGCATCGCCTGCCTGGGCACGCCGCACCAGGCGGCCAGCGCCGAGCAGGCGGCGCTGGCGCTGATGGAGCGGGGCGTCGCCAGGCCGAAATGGGCGGAGCACGTCGGCGCGGTGGTGGCCGCCGAGTGCTACCTGAACTCTGACTCCTACGGCGACCGTGACGAGGTTGTCTGCGTCTTCAGCTACGCGGGCCAGGACGAGCATGCCCTGGTGGTGGTCGTCGACTACAACGCGGGCGGCCTGGCCCGGGACGGCTGGGTTACCTCGCAGGTGGCCAAGCTGCTCGACTACTGCGGCCAGTCGGCCTCGGCGTTCGCGCAGATCCAGCCGCCGCACGCGCGCCAGCTGCTCGAGTCGGCGCTCGCGGTCACGGAACGGGCCGCCGACCCGCCGGTCAGCGGTTCGTTCCCCTCCTACCACGCCTTCATCAGGGCGCGCGTGCGCACGCTGCCGCCGACCCAGTTCGGGCAGCGCGGCAGGGACGATCTGGCCATCGCCGCCCAGCCCGGCGGCGCGGCGGCCGGCCGCCGCCAGACCTGGCGCAAGGACCGCAGGGCCATGCTCGTCGCGGGGTTTCTCGCGTCCGACGAGGCCGAGGATCTCTCGGACCGCGAGGCGGCGAGCCGCTGCGCCGACCACATCGTCGACTACGGCTGCGACCAGGACTTCGGCCGTCCGCTGCGGATGAGCCCGGCGAAGGCCGAGACCTTCCTGCTGGACTGGCTGCCCCGGAAGGTCATGCTGTCCCCCGCCGAGCAGCACGCGATGCCGCACGTGCTCGCGGCCTGGGTGCGCTGGGCGGGCGTCCGCGAGGGCAGGGATGCCGAGGCGATACGCACCACGCTGGACGCGGTGTTCGACTCGATGGGCACGTTCACCAGGGTCTACCACGATCCGGCTTCGTTCGGCCTGGAGCCGAGGCTGGTGGCCAGGCTGCTGCCCGACTCGGACCTGGAGGCCCTGCCCCGCCGGGTATTCGCGTTCGGCGTGCTGCAGGGCAGCTACCTGGGCACCGACCTCGGTGCGCTCGACCCGGCCAGGCCGGCCGACCGCCGGATCCTGCTGGCAGCCGACCATGACAGCCCGGACGTCCCGGCCGCGGATGAGGAGCACATCGACCGGCACCTGGCGCTCGCCGACCGGCTGTGGCGCGGTGACCCGCCAGAACTCTGGGAAGCGGCGCAGCGCCTGCTCGACATCGGCGAGGACCGGCACGCGGTGCTGCACGCGCTGATGGACACGATCAGGGCGGCCGGAAGCGACGAGAAGGCGATCGCCGCGGCGCTGTACGAGCTGCCCCCAGAGGAGCCCGGGGGGCCACGGGTGTGACCGCCGGGCCGGGCGCCATCGACCTGAACGCCGACCTCGGCGAGAGTTTCGGTGCCTGGCGCCTCGGCGATGACGAGGCCCTGCTGGCGACCGTCACCAGCGCGAACATCGCCTGCGGGTTCCACGCGGGCGACCCGCTCACGATCCGCCGCGCCTGCGCCGGGGCGGTCTCCCGCGGCGTGCGGATCGGGGCCCAGGTGTCCTACCGTGACCTCGCCGGGTTTGGCCGCAGGGAGATGGACGTGCCCCCGGACGAGCTGACCGCGGAGCTGCTCTACCAGATCGCGGCGGTGGACGGGATCGCCCGCGTCGAGGGCGGCGGGGTCGGCTACGTCAAGCCACACGGTGCCCTGTACAACAGGTGCGCCAGGGACCCGGTCCAGGCGGCGGCGCTCGCCGCCGCGGTCAGCGCCTATGACCCCCGGCTGCCCGTGCTCACGCTGCCGGCCAGCGAGGCGGAACGGGCAGTGACCGCGGCCGGCCTCACCGCCGTCCCCGAGGCGTTCGCGGACCGCGCCTACCGTGCCGACGGCACGCTGGTGCCCCGCGGCCAGCCTGGAGCCGTGATCACCGACCCGGCGGCCGTGGCGGAGCGGGTCGCGTCGATGGCCACCCGGCACCTGGTGGAGTCCGCGGACGGGCAGCAGATCCCGGTGCGCCTGCGTTCGGTGTGCGTGCACGGTGACAGCCCCGGGGCGGTCGCGCTGGCCAGGGCGGTCCGGGAAGCGCTGGAACGCGCCGGGGTGCACGTGGCGCCGTTCGCATGAGGCGCTGGCGTCCGGCCGGCGACGCCGCGCTGCTCCTGCAGGCGGACGGAGTGGCCGCCCGGCTGGCTGCGGCAATTTTGGCTGAACGCCACGGCGGCGTGGTCGATGTCGTCCCGGGAGCCGCCACCGTCCTGGTGACGACCGAGCCGGGCGCGCTGGATCTCGGCGTGCTGGCCGCCCGGCTGCTGGCGCTGCCGCTGCCGCCGCCCGGCCAGGCCGGCGGCGCGCTGACCGAGATCCCGGTGGTGTACGACGGCCCGGACCTGGCCGAGGTGGGCCGCCTGACCGGGCTGTCCGCCGAGGAGGTGGTGGCCAGGCATGTGGCAGCCGAGTACACCGTGGGATGGCTGGGCTTCTCCCCCGGCTTCGGCTATCTGACCGGGCTCGACCCGGTGCTGGCCACCGTGCCCCGGCTGGCCGAGCCGCGGGTGCGGGTGCCCGCCGGCGCGGTGGCGATCGCCGGCGGGCTGGCCGCCGTGTACCCGGCCTCGTCCCCGGGGGGCTGGCGCCTGCTCGGCCGCACGCAGGCCGTGCTGTGGGACCCCGACCGCGACCCGCCCGCCGTGCTCGCGCCGGGCATGCGGGTCCGCTTCCGCGCAGTGGATCCCGCGCACGCCCCGCTAACCGCCACCCACCCCGCCACGCCAACCACAGCTCCCCCAGCAACCACACCAGTCACAACGCAGCGCGGGCCTAAGCATGATTGTGGTGGGTTGACGACGGGTCCGGTCGCCAATGAACCACGATCATGGAAGACCGGGACCGTTATCGAGGTGATCAGGCCCGGGCCGCTGGCCACCGTGCAGGACCTGGGCCGGCCGGGGTTCGGGCACCTGGGTGTGCCGCGCTCGGGTGCCGCCGACCCGGCCAGCCTCCGGACCGCCAACCGGCTCGTCGGCAATCCTGACGGCGCGGCGGGCGTCGAGGTGACGCTCGGCCGGGCGGCGTTCAGGTTCACCGGCGAGGCGACGGCCGCCGTCGCGGGCGCGCCGCTGCCGCTGAGCCTGGAGAGCGGCTCCCAGGCCGCGGCGGCCGGCCTGCCGCACGGCAGCACGCTCCGCGTCCCGGCGGGCGCTGTGCTGCGCCTGGGCGCGCCCCAGACGGGCCTGCGGAGCTACCTGGCCGTGCGGGGCGGCGTGGACGTGCCGCCGGTCCTCGGCAGCCGGTGCGCGGACCTGCGCTCCGGCCTGGGCCCTGGCCCGCTGCGGCCCGGCGACCTGCTGCCGGTGGGAGCGGCCGGGCAGCCGCCTGCCGTGCCCGCGGGAACCGGCGCGGGCGCCCCGCAGCCCGCGATGCCGGTGCCCGGCGAGCCCGCCGTGCTGCGCGTGGTCCCCGGGCCGCGCGACGACTGGTTCGCGCCGGGCGCGGTGCAGCGGCTGTGCGCGGAGCCCTATCTCGTCACGCCTGCCAGCGACCGGACCGGGCTGCGGCTAGACGGCCCCGCCCTGGCGCGGGCCCGGGGCGCGGAACTGCTCAGCGAGGGCATGGCAACCGGATCGCTGCAGGTCCCGCCGAACGGCCGGCCGATCCTGCTGCTTGCCGAGCACCCGGTGACCGGTGGTTACCCGGTGATCGCGACCGTGGTGTCCGCCGACATCGGCCTGGCCGCTCAGCTCCGGCCGGGCGGCAAGCTGCGGTTCACGCTCGGATAGCGTGGATCTCAGGCCCCGCCGAGATCCTGGTAGGCGGCGAGCACGTCGGCGGCTTTCACGGTGGTCAGGTCGTCCGGGCTGGCCGCCTCGCCAAGCTGCGCGACCCGCACATCCCTGACCGCGCAGGCGCGCTCGAACAGCGACCGGGCGAACCGCCCGTTGCCCAGCTCATCGACCTTGCCCTGCGCGCACGCGGTGCCGAAGATCTGCTCCAGCTCGGGCACGGCATCGGGGTCGAAGCTGTCCCCGGCCTGCCTGGCGATCGCCTGGGCGATGCTCGTCAGCTCCTGCGGCGAGTAGCTGGGGAACGCGATGCGAACGCTGAACCTCGAGGCCAGGCCGGGGTTGCTGCGCAGGAACCTTTCCATGTCCGCGGTGTAGCCCGCCAGCACGATCACCAGCCGGTCCCGGTCGTCCTCGGCCCGCTTGAGCAGCGTCGCCGTGGCCTCCGAGCCGAACGCGTCGCCGCCGGAGTAACCCTGGTTGTACAGCGCGTAAGCCTCGTCGATGAACAGCACGCCGCCCAGCGCGGAATCGATCAGCTTGTTGGTCTTGATCGCGGTCGAGCCCAGGTGCTCGCCGACCAGGTCGGCCCGGTGCGCCTCCACCACGCTGGGCCGCACCAGCAGGCCGAGCGCGGCGAAGATCCGGCCGAGAATCCTGGCCACGGTCGTCTTGCCCGTTCCCGGCGGCCCGGTGAACACGAAGTGCCGGGCGGGCGGCTGGCTCGCCAGGCCACGGGCGTCGCGCAGCCGCGCCACCCGCAGCTGCGCCGCGATCTCGTGCACCTGGCGCTTGACCGGCTCCAGGCCGATCAGCGCGTCCAGCTCGGCCAGCGCGCTCTCCAGCGTCGGCGTCTCGCTGTAGCCGCGGAACCTCGTGGTCAGCTCCGCGAACGACTGCTCGAGGTCGCTGGCGCGCAGCGTCACCAGGTCCGACGATGAGGGCTCGGCCTCCCCGGCCATCACCCGGACGTCCCTGGCCTGGCCGGCCTTTTCCAGCAGGCTGCGCACGAACCGGCCATTGCCCAGCTCGTCGATGAGCCGCCTGCGGCCGACGTCCTCGAACAGCCGCCACAGAACCGGCCTGGCATCGGGGTCGAGCAGCTCACTGCGGCGCTCGATGCCCAGGTCAGCCAGGGCCAGCAGCTCGTCGGGCGTGTACCCGGGGAACTTCACCCTGACCGCGAACCGCGACGTCAGGCCGGGGTTGCTGCTCAGGAAGCCCTCCATCTGCCGCTCGTACCCGGCCAGGATGATGATCAGGTTGTCCCGGTCGTCCTCGGCCCGGGTGAGCAGCGCCTGGACGGCCTCGCTGCCGAACCTGTCGGCCTGCCCGTCGCCCTCGTTCACCAGGCTGTAGGCCTCATCGATGAACAGCACCCCGCCCAGCGCGGACTCGACAAGCTCGTTGGTCTTGATCGCGGTGGCGCCCAGGTACTCGCCGACCAGGTCGGCCCGGTGCGCCTCAACCACGTTCGGCGTTTCCAGCAGGCCGAACGCATAGAAGATCTTGGCGACGATCCGGGCGACCGCGGTCTTGCCGGTACCGGGCGGCCCGAGGAACACCATGTGCTGCATGGGCTTGTCGGTCGCGTACCCGGCCACCGCGCGCCTGCGCGCCGCCTCGATCGACGCGGCGATCGACCGGACCTGCTCCTTGACGGCGGTCAGGCCGATCATGTTGTCCAGCTCGGCCATGGCCTCGTCGACGGTGATCTCCGGCGGGCGTGGTGCGGCGCGGTCGGGTGCGTCGGCCGCCGGCGGCACCGGGCCGCCATCGGCGGCCTGGTGCGTGCGGACCGCCTCGGCCACCCCGGCCCGGCCCGCGCCGCGTGCCCCGCCGGACGGGCGTGGCCTGGCCAGGGTTGCCGTCCCCCCGCCGCCGGCGGCCGGGGGCCAGCCGTGCGGTGCCGCCAGCGCGCCGCCACGCGCCTGCTGGCGGCCGAACTCCCGCTCCTCCTGCGACGCCTTGGCCAGGCGCCACCCCAGCACCACGCACGCGATCAGCCAGGCGACCCCGATCCCGGCGACCGGCTCGCTCCGGGCCAGCCGCCAGATGACGAGGCCGATGGGCAGGGACCAGCCCAGGGCCCACGCGACCGTGCGGCACGGGACGAACCAGCGGCCGAGCGCGCCGACGTAGGCCCCGGCCACCACCGCGAACGGCAGCAGGAGCAGCAGCCCAGACCAGGAGCCCGAGTCCTTGGTGACGACGGACACCAGGGCAAGGCCCCAGACCGCCACGGAGAGCGACGCCGGGACGCCGCGGTGCCGGGCGGAGACCGCGAACGGCGCGTAGATGAGCCCGCCGACGACCGCGACCGACAGCACCGCAGGGGAAAGCACGATCAGGACGACGATCAGGAGGACCTTGGCGGCCAGGGGGGCCGCGGAAAATCCCCGGCGAATGCGAGCGGCCCCGCCCTGCACAATGCTCCAGCCGGGCAGGGAAGGGGACCGATCGTCTGTCCGCATTTCACTCCCTCGTACGAGACCTGTATAGCGCATCACCGAGCGCATCCGAAGTCGCACATTCGGATGCCGGCCAGAAAATTGGCCAGCTCTTCGCTCCGGGTATGCCACGCGAGACCCTGATCACGGCCGTGGCACGATTGCGCTGGACCGGCCGGCCGCCTGGCCGGCCGGCGTGCAGCGGGCTGGAGGGGTGATGGAGCGGATCTGTGCGGAGCTGCTGATTCCCGGCGGCGGCGAACCCGTGCGCGACGGCGTGGTCGTTCTGGACAGCGGGCGGATCAGCTACGCGGGGCCCGCGGCCGCGGCGCCAGACACGCCCGGGGCCGTGACCACGCAGGAGGCCACGGTCATGCCGGGGCTCTGGGACTGCCACGGGCACTTCATGGGCTCGCGCACCTTCGACCTCGGCCGGCTGCCGCAGGAGCCGATGGCACTGCGCGGGGCGAGGTCCGCGCGGGACCTGCGGGCTGCGCTTGACGCCGGGATCACCTCCGTGCGTGAGGTCGGCGGGCTGGGCGTCTACCTGGCCCGCGCGGTGGCCGAGGGGGTGCTCGACGGGCCGGTCGTCTACGGCGCAGGGTCGGTGCTCAGCACCACCGGCGGCCACGGCGACCTGCACGCGTACCCGCTGCCCTGGATGCATGACTTCGCCCAGCGGGAGTCGGAGTTCCGGCTCGCCGACGGGACCGACGAGTGCATCCGGGCGGTCAGGGAGCAGCTGCGCCGGAACGCGAAGCTGATCAAGGTCTGCGCCTCGGGCGGGGTGCTGTCCGAGGTGGACCACCCGGTGCATCAGCAGTTCACCTCGGCGGAGCTGCGCACGATCGTCGAGGTCGCCGGGATGGCCGAGCGGGTGGTCGCCGCGCACTGCCACGGCAAGCCGGGCATCATGGCGGCGCTCGAGGCCGGGGTCCGCACCATCGAGCACGGCACCTACCTCGACGACGAGTGCTGCGAGGCGATGCTGGAGTCGGGCGCGATCCTGGTGCCGACCCGGACCATCATCGAGGACATGCTGGCGCACCTGGACGCGGTGCCAGGCTACGCGGCGGCCAAGCTGGTCGCGATGGCCGACGTGCACGCGAAGGCCATGGTCAACGCCATAGCGCACGGGGTCACGATCGCGATGGGCACCGACATCGGGCTCACCGGGCCGGACCGGCCGAACGCGTGGGGCCAGAACGGAGCCGAGCTCGGCCACCTGGTCACGCTGGGCATGACGCCGCTGCAGGCGATCGAGGCGGCCACCGCGACCGCGCCGCTCACGCTCGGGCCGCAGGCACCGCGCAGCGGCAGGCTCGAGGCCGGCCACGACGCCGACGTGATCACGCTGGACGCGGACCCGCTGGCCGACATCGGCGTGCTCGCCGACCCCGCGCACGTGACCGGGGTGTGGAGCGCGGGCCGCCGGGTCAAGCCGGCCGCGGCCTGAACCCGGCGGGCCGGCTACCCGACGGCCATCGCGAAGACGTGCAGCGCCGGGTTGTAGCCGGCCACGCTGCCCAGCGGTGGCAGGGTCACGGCTTCCACGGTCTTGCCGGATTCCAGGGGCACCGACTGCTCGAACACGTACACCTCGTGGCCGGACGAGCCGGTCGGGTAGTTGGCGTAGTCCACGCCGGCGACCTGGACGTTGTCCGGGTTGCCGTCCTGGCCGCTCGGGTACCAGAAGTTCCCGACGTCCAGCGTGAACGACTGGGTGGTGCCGTCGGTGTAGTAGATCGTCCCGGTGCCCGACTCCGGCGAGTTGTTCGCCGCGGCCAGGAACCCGAGGCTGGCGCCGGACCCGGAGATCGCGATCGTCTGGCCCTCGGCCATCGTGTTGTCCGGCTCGGCGGCCGCCACGTCCGGCCAGGTGAACGTCACGCCGCCGGCGCTGACCGACGCGCCCGGGGTCAGCCCGTCGGCGGCCAGGCCCTCCGCCGAGTAGCTGGTGCCGATCCCGTCGAACCCGATGAAGCTGGACGAGGGATCGGGGTCCGAGTCGTCGGTGATGCCGGTGTTGTTGAACGTCGCGGCCAGGCTGGACGCCGGGACCAGCACCTGCGCCGCGTTGATCAGCGTCTGCGGCGCGCCACCTCGCGCGGACCGATAGGTCGCCGTGGCCAGCAGGTTGTCCGTGCCCGCGGCAAGACCGGACGACGGCGCTGTCACCGAGAACGTCGCCGACGCCGAGCCGCCCGGCGCGACGGTGCCGAGGCTTACCTGGCCCGTGGGCGACAGCGTCCAGCCGGACGGCAGGCTCATCGATACAGACGCGCCGGACAACGGCTGGCTGGTCGGGTTGCGGAGCGTCGCCCGGACCGTGAACGTGCCGTCGGCCAGCGCCGAGGAGGAGATCGCGGCCAGCGTCGGCTGCGGCGGCGTCGGCGGCCCGTACACCGCGGGTGCGTACCCGGGGCTGGCTACCGGCGCCGTCGGCACGCCGCCCGCCTGGTCGCCGGCTGCCACGAGGCTCACCTGGTCCAGGCCGCCGCCGGTACCGTCCAGGCCCCAGACCGCGATCGCCAGCGTATTGGCGCCGTGGTCATTCAGGATTCCGGCGGGAACGTAGAACTGGTGCTGCGGCCCGACGTTGTTCACGTAGCGGCCGATCAGCCAGCCGTTCACGTAGATGAATGCCCGGTAATCGGCAGCCGCCGCGCCCGGACCCGGCCCGCCGATCTGCACGTCAATGGGCACATAGCTATGGCTCGGCAGATTCAGCGAGAAGCTGGTCCGGTACCACCCGATCCCGGGCGGGACGCCGCGCGCCGACCAGCTGTCCGGCAGGGTCACGCTCTGCCAGTCCTGGTCCGGGTAGCCGGGCAGGTCCCAGCCGTTGTCCGACCCGTACAGGCCCGCCGGGTTCATCACGCCGCGGACCGGGTCCTGCAGGGTGGTGCCGCCGGGGTCGCCCATGAGGCGCCAGGTGATCGGGGCCGCCGACCCGTTCAGGGTGGCCGCGTAGAGCCCTACCTTCTCGCCGGACGGCCCCTCCGGGTTGCCGGTGTTCTCGACCAGCACCGCGATCACGTTGTCCGTGCCCGGCCGGAGCGCCCCGGCCGGGAAGCTGAACGTGTCCGTGGTCGCACCGGCCGCGGAGTCCGAGCCGAGGAAGGCGCCGTTCAGCCAGACCGAGAACGCGCCGGTCGGCGCGATCCCGTCGGCGGTGAGCGTCACCCCGGTCTCGGTCCCGGTGGCCGTGAAGTGCCCGCGGTACCAGACGAACCCGTGGTCGTAGCCATAGTCGGAGGCGTACAGCACGGGTGTGGACGGCGAGCTGGCGTTGGACACCGGGTGGTCGGCGAGGGTCCAGGAGCTGTCGTCGAAGCCCGGCTGCGCCTCCGGCGTCTCGGAACTGAACTTCCAGTTGGTCAGCGTGGGCAGGGTGACCGATGCCGGGCCGGGAACGCTGCCCTGCAGCGAACCGTCGGCGGCTGCGGTGGTCGCGACCGGCTGGCCGTTCCAGGTGACGCCGGTGACGCCGGCCGGGGCCCAGACCGTCAGCGGGCCGGCCTGGCTGGTATCGCCGGTGAGGGCGAGCGTGCCGCCGCGCGCGGTCGCGGTCCGCACCAGGTAGTCGCCCTCGACCAGGGCCAGGCCCTCGCCGGTCGACTCGGGCCAGAAGTCCTCGGCGGTGAGAGTGTCGGCCAGCAGCAGCAACAGCGGCGGCCTGCCGCCGCCGGTCACCGCCACCTCGGCCAGCCCGCCGAGCGTGTAGTCGAGGCGCAGCTGGTCGCTGGACGCGTCCCAGGTGGTGGCGACGGTTCCGGACAGCACGGTGACCGTGGGCTGGCTGGCGTACTGCAGCACGGTCTCGCCGTCGGTGCCGGCCGGGTCGTAGAACAGCGCCACCGAGCGGCCGCCGATGCTGGCCTGCGTGTCCAGCTCGGAGGTGGAGTAGACCAGGTGCTGCCCGGCGAAGTCGTAGTTCGCGGTGAGCAGCCGGGAGTCCCGGCCGTCCAGCGTGATCGAGGTGCCGGGCTGCTGCGGGATCACCGGGAAGAAGTCCGCCTGCTGCGCGGCGGTCGGTACGTTGATCGCGTCGATCACCACGGTGTCGGCGGACGACGCCGGGTTCTCGGCGCCGGTAACCACGATCTTGAGGGTGTGCGCGCCAGCGGCCAGGCCGGTCTTTGAGAACAGCACCTGCTGGAACAGCTTGCCCGCGGGGCTGTACGTGTCGACCGTCGCCGCCAGGCTTCCGTCGAGGTAGACGTCGGCGATGCCGCCGTTGGTGTTCTTCGGCCCGATCCACTGCACCGCGGTGCCGGTGAAGTCCACCGTCATGCTGGCGCCGGCCTGCTGGCTCCAGGACTCGGTCTGGTCGTAGTCGCCGCTGGTGTAGCC
>Ga0335075_10008532_pt1 | contig 15688 bp, 9 predicted proteins | sample Lox_Sample_24_FD_206723 | JGI IMG/M metagenome (GOLD analysis project Ga0335075, IMG submission 206723) | Soil microbial communities from Loxahatchee National Wildlife Refuge, Florida, United States - Lox_Sample_2.4 | ecosystem: Environmental > Terrestrial > Soil > Wetlands | place: USA: Florida... | reverse complement strand
AGATTTAGGAGCTAAGTTAGGAGTAAAGCCAAAAGCCGAGTTGAGAGTAGAGCCGAAAGCAGAGTTGGGAGTGCCGATATCTTTGGCATATAAGAAGACGTCTTATAAGCAGTTTTGATGCACTCAGGTGGCTCAAATTTTAGTGGTGCGCTATAGAAAAACTGCGTCTTATAAGTGGGTGCTTCTTATATACCAATTAAACCGGTAGAGTTAGGAGCAGAGTTAAGAGCAGAGTTAGGAGCAGAGCCGAAAGCAGAGTTGAAATCAAAGCAGAATGCAGAGCTAGGAGTAGAGTCAGGGGGCCACCTAAATCTACACACCATTTTGCTAATAATATACGCACAACTTTTGTTAGAGTATACACATAGTTTTACTTAGTGTATTGTCAACTTTCAAGTGAGATTTGCTTGAGGATTTATCTAAGGAGTGTTTGGTCGTACTTATATACATTAGATTAATAACATGAGCTTTAAAGATTGTATAATATCTCTGTATCTCCGTAGAGCTTCGGTGTCTTCGAAGTTCTAGACATATAGCAAGGTTTTATCAATATCTAGCTACTAAGTCTAAACATCTAGCCACAAAGTCTCTAGACATCTAGCCTCAACAGCTGTAATCTAATAGTAGGAGAAGCATTGGCATTCTTGGAACGGATATTGAAGACGATGGCCGTGCTCAACGATCTTGTTTCTGAAATTATCTGCCCTTATCTCACTGAATTTATGCAACTCCACGTTATAGTCTACGACCGCAGTTGAAACGTTTGTGATGCTCTTTTCGACTACTGCCCTAATATTATTCTCGAAATGATCCTCTTCTAACACGGCTTTCAGCAACTTCGATACCGATACAAGAGTTGCAATGGAGGTAAACATCTTTGTGCCCTTAGCATCCTTCCATGATCGGTAAAACTGCACAAGGCTCTAGCATGCCTGGATGGCCAGAGATGTGCAGTTCCCGTAGCGCTAAGCAGATCTGCCATATTCAGAACTTATTAGAAATCTCAGCTTCTTCAAACTGTATTACTTCACAGCATAGTCCATTTCATAGAAAGAAGGCATGCTTACAATGCATGCGTACTAGATGAAGTAAAGGGCTTGACTCAGCCTCGGCAAGGCTATCAGGAAGCTTGCGCTAATGCAGTCAGCGAGGCATAAGTGGGCTGAATTTGAAAAACTTGAGTTTTCCATTGGATTTGCCAGTTCGGTCTTAAAAGATCTTCCCAATCCACTTGATAGCATTGATTTGGAAGCTGATCCAGCGGCGCTCGACTTTTGCGGAACTAATAAGCCTGATGGTTGACTAGAGGGCTACGAGTTCATCAGAAGACGCCTCTATTTCTCAGCCAAAACTCGTACGAATTAGATTTACCACAGCTTTAGATTTAAGAGTTTTTCATTCTAGCGGTAAGCAAATGTTAACCTGACAATATTGTTGGAGGAGAGCCAGGTTCTAATGCTTCTCTAAGCTTCCGTCTCAGGCGACCAAAATGATTGCGCTCACAAATTGGTAGAAGAACGGAGTCACAGGTTTTGGTAGTTCGACGAAATGACGTTGAGAATACATTATCAATATATAAACACAAACCTATTACACTTCAGAGGACAGCCACGATGACACCTCCAGCAACCACACCTAGTAGTCCACCAAGACCATTTGTAGCCGCAGCACCACTTGATGACGTCTTGCTCGCGGCTGACGCACTTCCAGCACCCGAGGCTGCAAAAGTTGTAGCTCCCAAGAAGCTTCCAGTTGCAGCACTACCACCTGTAGTTGTACTCGCAGCCGCACTAGACGGCATCATCGTCGCAAGCGTCGCGCTACCCGTAATCGCGCCCTCTCCCTGCGGCCCCAACGCCGTATAGTATAAACTAATGGCTGTTTGACTAGGATATAAATCCGTCATGCCCGTTCCCGCCGTGCTCGCAACAGCCACGTTCGCGTCGCTCAGCGAGCTAAAGATAGCCGCGAAACTATTTGTCGGCGTCCCTGTGCACAGAATGTTCGAAGCAGAAGTCAGGATCTGCGAGAAGGCGCTGCTTTGGGCTTGCGAGCGCCCGCCGTGAACGTAGAGGCAGTTGAGGCAGCCGAGCCAGTTGGAGAAGAAGCCGCCGTCGCACATGCATTCTTGGTGCGCGATGTAGTCGATTGGGGCTGTGCCATTAGGCTGACAGGCGGATTGAATGTTAATAATTTCTTGGCAGGGAGGGATGGGATTGGTGACGTTGGGTTGGCAGACGCTGTTTAGGTAAGTTTGCTCGTTGTTTTGTCGTAGGACGAGCGGGTTGGAGTTAGCATCTACAAGAGTCGCGCCGACAAGGAAAGAGAAGGCCGAAGAGATGGAAAGGAGTGATAGGAGATGCATTTTGAATGATACTTAAGAATAAGTCTACATAGAAGCGACTGAAGATACAAACAGGAACGAGAAGCGTGGCTAGAGAGCCATTCTTATATACTGTAGGTAGGGTTGCTCGGATTGCGGCACGGCAAAATTATAGTAACATCTGGATAAATATAGGTAGGGTTTTCCAGGCTAAAGTTGACTTTAACACTCACCAATTAACTCTAGGCGTGAATGCAAACTAGGATAATAGGACCAGTTCGTTATTACATGACATTTACCCGTTAGAAATTACTAAGGGCGACATGGACAACTTTATAACGACAAGCGCAGGTCCACAACATCGCCTTGCTCATCCGAGGAATTGTACAAGATCGAAAGCTATAAGCCTGAGATGCGATGCATTCGAGCAAAGAACGAGGTACCTGATGTTAAGTAGACGAGCCCATTTTATCACAATCTTCTTAGTAAGCTACTGTACAAGGGCTGCCACTATTAAGGGTATATTTGCAGGGGTAGCCTGCCAAAATCGGACCGCGCGACGCAACAAACGTAAGCCTCGGTTCCAAGGCGTTAGGACTGTATTGATTAAAGGTTATAGATTACATGTGACATTAAGGGGCATTAGAAGTTTCTCTCAACCTCTTGTCCGAAAATTCTGAGCTATTTGAGTACTACAAAGTTGAACCAGTAATCGCTAATCCTCTAGGATCTTAACGGTCGCTTTAGATACGGCTTCCCGGACCAAATGCGCTGGGCTTTACCTCAGACAAGCCAGCATTTATAACCGTCCATAGGTCCCCAATGGGCCCTTATGAGGTCTATACGGGTTTCTACTGGTTCGCCATATCAGGACGTGCACAGACGTACATGTGACTCCAAATCTACTAAATACCGTGGGCAACAGTTGCGTCGAACCTTCGGGCTAAGCGTTCGCCACGATGGCGGAGCACGGACCACCTGATTGCATTCTCGATGTTAGGGCAATTTAGGTACGTTAGCGTGCGCTTCGGGGGTGCTTAGCGGAAGGAATAAGGTCTGGAAACGAAGGTAGAACCCAAAACCTCACACAATAGATAGGCGTAGCACGTAATCGAGTGGCCAGCACTGTAGCAAGGGTTAGGAAGAACTGCATTCTGTGTCCGTCAGAATGGCTCTCTCTGAAACCCGTAAATCTCTGCTCTTCGTCCGTAAATCCTAATCGGTATCCGTAAAGCACTCTCCCAATCTCTAATCCATTTCTCTCTTCTGTCATCCCGTCCTAGCTCTCGGTCTATTATCTGTCTATGAGAACGAGGTCCCCGAATTGACTAAATACATTAATGCTCTCGGTACAGGAACAACTATTGCCTAGATTAGGTGATTTTTCAGGGCTGACCACTTAAACCCACCACAAAGTGCTTAAGATACTGTCTATATAATGTAGGTGTAAGAGTTGGAATAACAGTGGTCGTGACGCCACTATGAGTACTTCCATGGAGGACTGGAAATGTCAATTTTATTTACAGATCTTTAAACCTACTGAACTCATCATTCTGTATATATATCACAGGGCCAGTTGCCCGTAGTTGATCATGTTCAAGCAATTATATTCCATGCTGCACACCGAATCACTATCCTATTTCTATGTTTTCAACAGTAAGACTAAAGAAGAAACACTTTAGCATATAGCTTTATGCTGTACAAATAAAACCAAGTACTACTAGCACCTTTAAACAAATAAAACAAGTTAATTATAAACAACTAATAAGGACAAGCGGAGGAGTAAAAAGGCTTGCAGAATGAATGATCTACTTAGGAAGACTAAGCTAGTTCTCACTAGCTAAACGCGTTCTCTGTAGCTAAATATGCAGCGGTGAGGCTGCTTATCTTAATATTATAGGCCGCGAGTGAGTACAATCTTAGTAGAAAGGTAGGCAAGGTTTTCATCTTGCCTTATGGTAAGGTTTTTTTTGATTATAGACCAAAGGATTGCATAGCGAATAGCTAAATTAGTGTAAGAGCAAGTAATAATAATGATGATAGCAAAAGCTTCTAAAAGACTATAATTTCACACACAGTAAAATATAGCATTTATCTGCTACGCATCGCTTCAGTAGTGGGTTCAGTTTAGCCTAACAAATCCGATCATGAGAAACATCGTAAGAAGAAAAGGACTATAGAATGGCATTTCACTAAGTGGATATAACATATTCGCCTGTAGTCGGACGTGTGCCATTGTCTTGCTGCAGTATCTGTTGTGACTGCGGATACGGTGCCTGCGGGAAATATGCCACTATCCGAGGGTCATAGCTCCCTAAGTGAGGATCATACGGCGCTGGTTGAGGTTGATGTCCCCCTAGCTGAGAGCCATATCCCGCTGGCTGATGATGGTACCCCACTGGCTGAGAGTCAAGAGTTGTAAGAGGTTGGGCGTGATGCTGCATCTCTCTTCCTTGTCCAGTACCATGTGGGTTTGCCGACCACCTAGCAGCGGCCTGAGCGGGCATGCAGTGCGCGCCTGATTTGCGGTGACTATGCAGGTTAAGACTGAAGACCACAAGCGTGATTATGAAGAGCGCACTGGCCGAAGACTCGAGTCAACTGATAACCCTGTACAATGATCTTTAACTATAAATACGATATTGAAGACTTACAACTGAAGTCCACCAAGGCCTGAAGCCGCAGCCATTGAATTGTTGAACGTGTTTCCGACCGAGCGCTTCTTGGGCCGGGGGATTATATCAGAGTAGCAGCCGATGCAATTGTCGCCATCTGCTGCATTAACCTCAGAGGCAAGTAGAGCAAAGGATATGAGCCAGAACAAAACTGCGAAGATTTCCAGCCCGAGGATTGCCCAATAATTGTAGACTAGGGGCCAGAACAGTTCCGCACCGATAATATAACACACAATTATGATAGTTGATAGCGCCTAAAGAGAGTACCATCAGCAATCAGTAGCAAGAACTCAGGTTTGGAAAGTACGTACGGTAAAGAGAATAAGAGAATCACCATCAAAAGAAGAAACGGAGACCCCATAGCAAGCGATACCGAAGATCACAACTGCAGTGACGAGTTGGGAAATTCTAGGGATAAGAATCCACTTCGGCAATGGAACGATGTGGCTTCTGTCTATGCCAGTCATGTGTGTTCTCGTTACTTTCTCAAGCTTAGAACCTGAAGATGACGTGAGAGAATGAGAAGCGTCAGAAGAGCTTTTCAGGAATATAGAGAAGAGGATTTATATGATAATACAACAAAAATCTCGAAAGATTGACCGTCGAAAGTGATACCGATTCATATTCTTTGGCATGTAAACGATCTCCCGATCGTAAGATATTGCCGATTCGCTATGGATTAACTAAAGTTAGGGCCATGATAACAGAACCTAGCTCCTATCTTCCTATGCTGTTGTTTCTTTCCTACCCCCAAAATGAGAGTGTTGCGAGTGATTGGAAGTAGTTTGCCAGCCCTGTTGGAAGGATTCAATACTCGATCCTCTTATAACCTATTTAGGCGTTAGCGTCGGGGACCTAGCCTTGCACTTTCGATTGAACTACCATTAGCCTGCCTTGCAGGAAGCAAATATCCGACCCTGAAGAAATTCTTAACGGTTTTTGAGAAGTGCGACCGGCATGGGAATGCAATGCCGGAGAATCCTAAATTTGGAGACCTCATATCGATATGATAAAAAGCCTGTATTTGTAATTGGCATGACCACCAGGTTCACGGACGAGGATGACCGATCTAACACTGCAACAAGCAATCAATTCCAAGCATGTCTAGTCGTGCATTCGGTCCGTTTATGAAGGACCCGGTCGACTCATGAATGGACCAGTCTTTCCTTACTAGACCAGTCTATTCATGGGTGGACTCAGTCCAGTCGCAAGTGGACTAATACTATATAAAACTATGTAAGGCTCATTATCACTATCTATCCTCTTCTTTTAGGCGTTTTCTAACATGCTCTCTTTATTAAGCATATTTATTTCTCCTCTTTAACAGTTAAGTTAGCTAATTTAGATTATAGAAAGCCAAGAACTAATCTCAGCGGCGACGGGCAAAAGAAAGGCAAAGAAGAGAGAAAAGTGCCTTTGCTACAACTTTTAAAGAAAGAAAATAATTGTATTAAGAGCTAGCAAGGCATTTAAGGGGGCAAGAGTTAAGGGAGTAAGGTGGGAAGGGGATGTCAAAAGGAAACACTTAACTATAAACGACTGTTTAGAGAACAGTCTTTATAATCCTTATAATAAAACCATTGAAACTGTGAAATAATAAGGCTCCCAAGCCTGGACACGCCGTTCCAGAGCTTGCGGAGGACCACGGCACAAGGCAGGAGTTTACGGACAGATCTGCATTACTAATTACCTATTCATCGATTTAAGGATAAAACGATATCACAGTCTTTGAAGAACCTGTAGCCTCTCATTTTTAGTCCCAAATCATGCTAGCTACATGTTAATTGTTATTTTTGAATCAATTGAATTTGCGCCAAAACGAAGGTGCTTCCACCAGCAAACACAAGAGTCGAAGCAGCTCGTTTCCCTCAGGTGAACAAAGTCCACGCTTTGATGCCGAAGAATGCGACCCCTCGAAATCTTTATCTCCTGCTGTCCATGATATCCATCGCGTTCCCGTGATGCGCGTAGCAGAAGTCGTGCGAAGATGGCATCTCAAGCCGAAAGAGAAGAGGGAGTCTTGTCACGGAGCTGGTTGCACGTCTCACAGGACAAGCTGCGCTGTCACACTGATTAAGAAACTTCCGGTACATAATAATCCTCTACACTATTGAGCCATAGCAGCAATGTCCATGTCTTCTCAAATCACGGACATCCCCTCTACATCGAATATAGCTTCAGTATAGATGGTCTCCGCAGGGACTCAGCCATAGAATTCAGGGAAGATAAGCTGAAAACTGTCACAGAAAAATACTAGCAAAGTATAGGACCAACCAGAACGAAGACGGTACTTTGCCTGATCCACGCCATAGAGTAACTCTTATATCGACACATTACTCAATACTTCCCCACGGCATCCGCCTCGGCCTTCAATGCAAGCACTTTCTGAACAGCCGGCCGGGCTTCGATTCTCTTATGCCAGGCCCAGTAGTTAGGATAAGTCGCCTCGTTTACAGTCTCGAATTCATCGCCAAGGATTTTCGGGATTGCATGGTCCCATGGGGTGAAGGCCAGGTCGGCTTTTGTGCGGGCGACCGACGTTAGCAAAATCCATAGACGAACTCAGGAGAAAGAGATAGAATATACCAATCGTGCACTTATCCCCAACGAGCCACTCCTTCCCCTTAAGTGCCAGATCCAACACGCCGATGACTCGCTTGATTTCCTTATTGTACCTCTCAATCGCACTCGGGATCCTCTCCGGATGCGCAAAATTGAACCAATACCCTTGTCCAAAATAGGGGCCTTGTCCACTCATCTGGAAGAACAAGTACTGGCTCTGAAGGTATTTTTCTGGCTCGGAAGCATAGCTAATCTTGTGCTCCGTATCGTATTTCTCAGCGAGGTACTGGATGATGGCGCCAGATTCCCATAGCGTAAGGTTCGTGTTTGGGTCTTCGATTGCTGGGAGACGTCCATTGGGATTAATGGCGAGATAAGGGAATTCTTTGATCTTGCTTCTTTCGATGGGAACCGATTCATAAGGGAGGCTAGTTGTTAGCCAAGAAGATCAGCGAGGGTTTCTAGGGTTTGACTTGGAAGATGAAAGGATATTCGATAGCACATACTTGAGTTCAAGAAGGATCAAAATAACCTTTTGGAATGTTAGCTGCTCTACGATCAAGGCTCCTCCTTATGTTTGCAATCTGTAGGAATTACTTTCATAGGGTTAGGGGATCTAGCTAGGAGAGGTGGCATCAGCTCCCAATCAACTTGAACAAAGGTGTATATGATTATCGCATTAGCCTACCAGTCCCATAGAGCCTTAGTGGTTTAAGCGCACTCATCGTAATGGTATCCGTGGCGATTCTTGTGGTTCAGAAGTCGTGAAATGCTATTTACCATCCGCGTATCTACTGGCAGTTTCCCGGGTATAGGACTTTACTATATCCTCCGCTCATTACATATTCTAGATATATCATACAAGCCATCAATCGCTCAAACCAGGTCCTCGATAATGTGATACTCTACCCCGAACCGATCACCTTCTAAAAAGCATATGATTCGCTATTAGATCATGCTGCTGTAACAAGGGTTTGCAATGATTACAAACCTCATATCTGATTTGTAAGAGCTCGGGCATTCGGGCTTCCCAAATTGCCGTGTAGGTGCGGGGATAGTAGTCCGCCTCAATGCAAGCTCGCTCAACCGGCCGGTCCAGTAATTAACCAGAAGTTTCTAAGCAAAGCTCTTCTTGAGGATGTAGCTGACACCACCTCTGCAATTATGTATCCAACAAAGAAGCACCTACACACAGCAAAGACAATACCAATCAGTCTTCTCCTCGAAGTTAAATTAACGCTTAGAACCACTCATTTCTTGACATGATATTGACCCCTTCGACTCAGCAACCGTAAGTTATGTACGACTTCAATATGACTCTGGCTTTGGGTCACCACGTTGGACTCGAAAAGTAGAGACAAAGGACGCCGCAAACTCGGTAGGAGAATGTATATGATCTATGGTAGGTATTAAACACGCCACACCTATAGACGCACACTGCAGGCTATGCAATACAACCCAATGTAAGCACACCAAGTATGCATTCGGTCCCAGTAAACGCCCCGCCCACCCTCCATTGCAAAAGTAGTTTCGATTACCTTATAGGTGACAATGAAAATACAAGAAGTGGTCAATAAGACTAATGACCGGGCTGCTTATACGAAATAAACATTACAAAGAAGCGTATGGTATTATACCCCAGTTAGTGCTCAATCATCCAGTTCTATCGGCCTCTTCTCCGAACCGTCAGGGCTTGGAGGTGATACTATCGTCGTTGGTGTAGAAATTTCGATCTTCTCCCCTTCTTCGGCCTCTCCTTGCTCTTCGCCTTCTTCGGGAATCTGGTCTCCCTCTCCTAAGGCTTCGGATGTGCTAGTGCCAACTCTATCTCGCCGTCGCCGTCGTGCTTTACGTTCCTCATCTGCCGTATCTCTTCTCCGTGATCTTCTTCGATCAACGGCATCGCCGTCTTCGGCGCCGTTTGTGCCCCGCATCCCTTGTAAAAGGAGTGCTGCTCGCTCAGCAACATCATCTTTGCTCTCTGCTACAGGACTCATGGGATTTCCTTCTGTGGGTATTGGCTCTGTACTTTTCAGGCCTTCTTCGACCTCAGGAATTTCATCGGGTTCATGGATCTTCTGCCCTGAGGCAACCCGGACTTGGTGCTTATTCTGTAACCTTGCTCTTCGCCTTCTGTCTCGCTGATCTCGCGCTTGAGGCGCAGCGGCTCGTAATTTCTCAAGCAATGAATCCATAGCGCCAGTCGAGGATGGTGATGGCGGCGCACTTCCATCAGAGACAGCACCAGCGATCTTCAGCTGAGCATGTTTCCGCTTCATGGACGCTTCATTGCGTCTGCGCGTCTCCTCGAGCCCAATGTTCTTCTCCTTTGACTTCTTCCACTCGGTCACGAAGACCGCCAGCTTGCTGAAGAAGTCTCGGCGAGAGTTTTCATCACTTGAGTCTTCGCCGTAAAAGACCATGATGTCGTCATACGTCCTGACCATATCTTCCAGATATAATTGCATCTGCTCGGCTTTCCGTCTGGCATCCTTCATTGATCTCTGTACAACCTGACTGACACGGTCTTGAGGATGGAACTTCTTGGGGTCGCTAAGGTTACCGGAGTCAAGTGACATCTGAACGTTCTTGATATTTTCGATGTATTTCTTAGCATCCTGCTGCAATTGGTCCACGTTGAGCTTCTGTGCAGTAACCACACCTTGAATGTCATCGACAAAACTCTCCCATTCTGGATATTGTGTTCGAACAATGCGCTCAACGAGGTCAGCAAATGTTGATTCGTTCTTATCATCTTTAACCATTCCTAGACGTGCAAGGGAGCTCAGCTTAAAGCCACTTGCTTGCTTGTTCGAGTCATTCATATAATTTCCAATATCAAGAATGAGACCAAGCACATTCATCAAAGATACCGAATCTCTTAAGGACTCGGACACTGAAACTATCTGTTGTAGCTTGCTAGAAATACTGTCGTATTCAGGCTCAAAGGTCCTTGTTAGCGCCAGAGCTCGCATCCTTGATTTCCAGTAGTGATGAAGTTCGAAGGCGGTCTGAAGGTAGATCTGATCTTCTCTTGTGAGTTCTGAAGGATCCAGCTCCCGTCCTTCGCCACTGGTTTGTGGGCCTGTCCAATCCTTACTGTAAGGGGCCATTAGTTTAGCTGTGTTTTCCGGTATGCTGCACATATCGCCCTTTTGCAAGAAGTCCATCACGACAGGGTTATCCAGCACCTCTTTATCGCAGTGAATGATCATTTGAACGATCTTTTCAACTGAATAGGAAGAGAACTTGGCAAGGGCAATTTCTAAATCTATTAGTGGTTTTCAGGGTTCCAGGAGCATATAACTTACGAATGGTTCTCATGAGGTCGCTGGAGATGATTTGCTTCTTATCAGTCTTCTTGCCACCTGCCTTTCCGATTTGCTTAATCTCTTTGGCCATAAAGAGCTTCTCAACCTCATCAAGAACACCCTTACGAGTTAATTCAGCATATTTCTCTTCTCTTTCCTCTGCAGTTGGTGCATGAGCTGCCCAGTGCGTTGTCAAGGGAGTATCGACTTTCTCCCAATGCAGCGCCTTGAGCTTCTTCTTCGGCCGAGCAACAGGTAAACCTATCGTAGGAACCACACTGTATTCTGGCTGCGCTAAGAAGTGTCCAGAAATCTTGCCCGGAAGTGGAGGTGGCGGAGGTGGCATGCTAGCAGAACCAGGAGTCTCAGGCATAGGTAGTGGAGGCGGAATAGGACCATTTGAAAGTCCGGGAGAAAGCATCCCTGGCGGGGGAGGTGGAGGCGGCGGTGGTGGAGGACCATTGAAACCTGGCATCTGTCCTGGCAAAGGCGGCGGGGGAGGCGGTGGTGGGCCATTGAAGCCAGAAGTATTTTCTTTGAGCGCTCCTTCATCACTCGGAGTTTTTGGCGACTGTGAGTCCAAGCTTGGATGAGATGGGCCTGTTGTAACGCCGTCACCGTCCTCATCCTCGCTACCGTCGTACCGCTTGACCTTTGAGTTAATTTCGGGATTAACGCCAGTTTGTTGTATGATTTTTGGCTTCCTTAACTGAACCACTCTCGGTTTCTCAAAATGGATGCTATCTTCGCCGTCGTCTTCGTCATCCTCCCTATCAGATTCGCGCAGAATCTCTTGTGATTGAACAGGCTTCCGCTGTATTCGTGTCTGTCTTGAAACACTACCCAGCATACTATTTGTGAAATCTCTTGGAGGCGTACTTTCGTCACGATCTCCGTCCATCTCTTCTCTCAATGCACGTAATCTATCAGATGGTCCAGCGGCATCCCCCCAAACTCTTCCTTCAAGCTTGTATTGGGTCTTTTGGCGCTCGATTTGCATTTCAAGACGATCCATTAACCTCTCCCGGTCAAGGATCCCTTTCATTTGTTGAGGGTCGTTTTCTCCAAGACCAGGTTTGCCCGACTTCACAGCATTAGAGGCGGCAATGTCTTGGGCATCACGCAGCATGAGATATAACTCTCTTGTCTCAAGCTCATTCCGCTGGGCCTCCCTGGCACGCAAAGCTTGTAAACTCTCCACTTCGCCTTTGAGAGCATCGGCCTGCCGGCGTTGCACTTCAATTATCTGGGCCTGCTCCTCGAGTTGGCGTTGCAGCTTTGCGACCATTCCATCTGCACCAAGTTCAATCTGCGCTCTCATTTCATCACGCTCGGCCATGGCCGAGTCAGCAATTTGCCGAGCTTCTTGCGCTTCATCGAGAGCTTGGCGTGCCTCCGAGTCTGTATGTAATTTATCAAGCAGGCTTTGCACTGTAAAGTTGAGACTTTGCTTGAGATCCATGTCAGGAAGCCTTCTGTCCATGGCAACGTAACTAAGCATAGAATCAACAAGCTGGAACATACGGAGACGCTCCTCGCCATCATTTTCTCTTATTAGTAAGAGATGCTGTAATGCAGAAACAAAGTAATCTTGAGTCCTGCTTCCCTGAACTTTCTGCATGATAGCATCAACGATTTGTGCTGGATCTGTAAGATCCTTGACTTCGCCTTCTATGCTATCTTTCATGCTGCTATTCTCGCGCTCTAGGAAATCCTCATAATCGATAGCCTCGTTGGTGCGGAATTTTTCAATTTGCTTGTCAATTACATCATATTGAAAGCCTTCCATCTTCGTCAAGATTCTCTTGATGCCGCATGCCGTAAATTGTGCTCGAATGTGGACCCGAAGCTGTAGGTCCCTCTCAGGAGCGTCGATGATTGTATTGATCAGGATCAGGGTTGCAACAGCATATTCCATTAGTAGATTTTCCATACCAATACCACCACTGCGGAACTCCTCGCTGGCGCCGACCAAACTGCCCATCTTACCTCGGCCATCGATTGAGACCTCGACTATCCGCATCCAAGCGTCGAAGCGGCCATTTTCTCCGTGCTGATTCCTCACATGGTCCATAGCCTGTATCACCTTCAAGTGTCCTTGCCCGTCCGCCCAATGACACAAAAACGTCAAAACATCGCTAACCAGCTTTCTGGTGGTAAGTCTGGGTGATATAAGGCAAGTGGCAAGCGCCACGATGACCTGTTGATGAGCAAGTGCATCGTCGGCCCCGAATTTGTTGTTCATTAGAGCTTTCAAGCATTTAACGATGTCGTACTCCCGATCCAAGTCCTTGTCATTTATCGTGCCATCTGCAGGAGCTGGCCCTGAGGCCTGCCGCTGATTGATCTTCCGAAGCACATTCGTAAGAGCTACCTGACCCTGGCATTCAACAAATGTCTTAACCCAGCCAATTGGCTGTGTTCTGAGACTGACAGCTAGACTCTGTAGCTGTTTAGTGGTAATGCTATTGTCCATCACCCTTCGCACGAACCACTCTGGCGTGCCTTCCTCGTCAGCATTTGCTAACATTTCCATTGCTGCACCATATTGTCCTGTCTGCCGAGCTGTCGTCCGTCTTTTCTGCTCTCCTTGCCACTCCGTGAGACGATCCTGGTAAACTAAAGTCCATTTCTTTGCAGAGGGATATGCCATCATCTGCCTTCGAGCTTGTTCTGGAAGATTGTGCCATCCACGCTTTTGCATAAGAGCCAGGAATTGTTCCCCAATTACCCTCTCGTCCGTTGGCTTGCTGAGGTTGAAAACTTCCCCATGATGTGCTCCGGAAGAGCTATACCCATATTGATGATGAGGTGTTTTTGTCAGTCGATGGGACTCTCGACTTGACGAATGGGATGGAGTTAAGGATACTTGAGATCCCGAAGGAGGCATTGCTGTCCTCGACGAACTGCCTGAAGAAAATATGCTTGACCTTTCGGTTCCCGAGGTAAAACTTGATTGGTCAATTGAGCTTCTGGTATAATTTGAAGAATTATATGTAGAAGATGAGTCGTATCGCGAGCTTGGTGCAGCACCATTCACCGTACTGACTGTGCTGCGACTCCCGGGACCCCACTGTTGAAGTTGTGTGGTGCGATTGCCTGTAGTAGCCATGGTGACATTGGATGCGCCAGGAGGAGGTCTTGGACCCGTAAGGTTTGAATTGGGATTGGAAAGGCTTGCGGGATCGAAAGACGGGTATTGATGGAAGTCGCCACCACCTTTGTTCAAATGATGGGGTAAAGGATCCTTTCTCACTGGCATCTGATCGCTTCTTGGGAGGTAATCGACTGCTATTGGCGATTTGTTATCTGCGGCGACACTGTCGTAGGGAATCGATGTTATTACGCCACTCATCATCGCCAATCCGGTCGAATCCAGAGGAGGTGAATTTGGTCGCTCTATTGAGGCTACCGAGGACCCTCTAGTATGCCTTGAAGACCGTGATGAGACGGAGCTTGCTTTGTCCAGATCTGCGCCCAGATAGCCTTCATCATTGAAATATTTCTTATCCCCCTTCTCCTTCTTGCTCCTGCCAAAGAAGGACTTCCCCCCGGAGGATTGTCGTGATTTGTTGTCTGCAGACATGTTGACTGAATGCTCCTTGTCATGCAGAGTAGCCCCGTCAAAATACGAGGACTACACTCTTCTGAGTCGTGTACGCCTTCTCCGGACAGAACCTTCACTGATCATTGAACTATAGTGACCCGATCCTGATCATAATTCCTAGCTCGGAGACGGGCAAAAGACGTCCCTTATTGCGCCAATCGGTGGCGCAGTAGGGTAAAAGTGGTACTACATCGCAACACACGTCAGATAGTGGATTCATTCTTGGCGACGTTGACTAGAATGAGCCCCTATGAAAGATACGACTACACCGACTGTATGCTTACCTTATATATGGTTGACCAGCTATAATCACGGCCCACTTCAGCTTATCGCGCGGCCGTGAAATCTCCTTGTGCATATGCAATCGAGGCCTTGTCGACACGGCTGTTCGTTAAGTTGGAGGCTGAAACAGCATACTTCATAGAACGTGGGGTTCGAAACGGTTTCGCAGAAGAGAGGGCAACCGGCCGTCAAGCAAAGAACGAAAATGCGCAATTTAGCTGGGCAAAGATAGGAAATCCTAGTGTTACAGAAGCAGAATCAATGATCTCCATATAAAGTCAACACTACCATCCACGAGATTCTTTAGGGGTTCCTGCCGGCGCGAATTAAGCTTTAAGCGAAGGTTTGTCCTGTTAGAGCTTGGTACGGAGAGGCAACGTCGTCTAACTTGTGTCCGAGTTGGTTAACCGCTCAGTATGGTCGTTTCAACCTTGTGTAATCTGCTGCACGATCATTGATATAAGCCCCTTTTCGCTTGAGTTCATAGACTTCGCACACTATTACTGTCGCTCTACATCCTGATTTTTGGACGATGAGCATCCAACATCTCCAGCTCACAAACCGTGACAACTACATACCTCATCCAGCTCCTGCGAAAACAACTGAGGACAAAGCATCAATTATGAGTGCAACCGGGAATTTCTTCACGGTATGTGGAGCAGGAATGCAAAACTACATGAGCGAACTAATGAATTGCCCAGACCCTGGTGTTGCCAGCAGTGATTGCCTTCCTCATATACCTTATCCTGTCATACGTCATTGTCCCTCTATGGCAGAGATATCGAGGCCGCTATAGTCGATATATTCCTCTAGATACAATAAATACTCATACATCGTCCCTGCGTCAACGATTTCAGGATATCCTTACACGGTTCCTGTTACCATCATCATGGCGGTCAAATTTAGCAGGCCGGTTTACTGCTAGTGC
>Ga0335075_10008529_pt1 | contig 15690 bp, 15 predicted proteins | sample Lox_Sample_24_FD_206723 | JGI IMG/M metagenome (GOLD analysis project Ga0335075, IMG submission 206723) | Soil microbial communities from Loxahatchee National Wildlife Refuge, Florida, United States - Lox_Sample_2.4 | ecosystem: Environmental > Terrestrial > Soil > Wetlands | place: USA... | reverse complement strand
GCACCAGGGGGCGCACGGGACCGCCTGTGCCGGTCCCCGCGACGGCGTCGGCCAGCTGCACGGCCAGCCGGTCGAGCGAGCCAGCCAGGTCACCCGCGGCGATCACCGGCGCGGGCAGCACCCGTACCCGGTAGGAGTCAGCGGCCAGCCGCCTGCCCAGGCGCTGGTAGGCCGCCTGCGTCTCGCCACGGCCGGGGACGACCAGCACAGTGCCACGGGTGCGCAGCCCCTCCGGGCCGGTGTAATCGGTGACGAAGGTGGCCTCGCTCATGTCACGCTCCTGCCAGCTGAGCCGTGCCCGTGAGCGCGGCAGCGGATTCGGTGGGCTCGGCGGAGTCGGCCGGTGCGGGCCGCCACCCGAGCGCCGGAGCCACTTCGGTCGCGATGAGCTCGAGCGCACGGATGGCCGCGTCGTGGTCCGGCACGGCCGGATTGAACTGCGTGATCAGGTCCGTGGCGACCGGCAGGACCTTCTCCTGCTGCAGCGCCGCGACGATCTCATCGGGATGCCCGTAAAAGGAATGGAAGCGGCGCAGCGCTTCCTGCTGGTCGATGCCCTCGGGGAACGCGCCGCGCAGGGTGAACCGCCGGGCGGCGGCGAGGGCGTCCGCGCCTATCTGGTCCAGCGCGGTCTTCTTGTCCTTTGCCGGGAACACGAACCGGGACAGGCCGATGCGCGGGATCCGCGGCTGGTCCCAGGCCTCCAGGTACGCGTCTGCCCAGGGCCGCTGGACGTGGTCGGTCGGCTCGTTGTGGCCGTACGCGGCGCGGTTGAGCAGCAGGTTAGAACCTGCCGCCGCGGCGTAATGCGCGCCAGGCGCGCTGAAGACGGCCTGCCAGATCCGGTCGGTGAAGGAGCTGGCGCGTGGCTGGATCGTGAACCCGGCCGCGCCCACCTCCCGGTTGGCGAGCGCCTCGCGCAGCGCCTTCAGCCCTTCGCTGGTCAGCTCGCGCTTCCGGCCGACGTCGCGGCCGAAGGCCGCGTATTCGACCTCACTGCCGCCGCTGCCGACGCCGATCTCCACCCGTCCGCCGCTGAGAGTGTCAACGACCGAGACGTCCTCGGCCAGCCGGAGCGGGTTCTCCAGCGGCAGGATCGTGATCGCGGTCGACAGCCGGATGCGTCTGGTCCGGGCGGCGGCATAGGCCAGGAACGTCCACGGCGATGGCAGGCCGCCGCCGCCGAGCGGAACGTGGTGCTGCGCCACCCACCCCACATCGAAGCCGAGCTCGTCGGCGACGACGAAGAGTTCCTGCGCGTTCCGGTAGGTCGCCGCCTCCTCATCCCGCCCCTGGACGTGGGTGAGGAACCCGAGCCGGAAACGCGGCCTGCTGCGCTCGTCGGTCATGTGCTGGTGCCTTTCAGAAGCGGGCGGGATGAAGCTCAGGCAACCCCGAGGTTCTCCCGGAAGGTCTCGTACTCGTGCTCGGTGCGGAAGCACCTGCGGCGTCCCGGGCCTCGCCAAGCACCAGGTCAAGGACGGCACCGGCGCCACCTTCGGGAACCTGCGCACCGCGCCAGGCGACGTGCTGGTCCGGGCGGATGAGCACGTTGTCGGCGCCGTACAGTTCGCGCACCGCCGGGTCGGGCAGGTGGATGACAGCGAACGGCAGGGAGCGGGCCGCCGCTTCGGCGGCGAACGCCCGCCCCGTCGCCGCGTCCTCGGTCAGCACCAGCAGCGCGAAGTCGCTGCCGATCCGGTCGTAGAGCGTGTCGCCCCAGGGGTCGAGGTAGCCGTCGGGCGCGCGGTGGCCAGGGCGCGGGTCGTCTTCGTAGCGATCGGGCTGCCAGGGTTCCTCGGTGTCGGCCTGGCCGGGCTCGTACCAGATCGCCGGCGAGGCGTCGTACCGCTCGTCGAACTCGACACCCGCCGATTCGAGCCGGCCCTGCCCGATCAGCGCGCCGATTTCGGCGCGCCGCTGCTGGGCCTGCGGGCTGAGGTCGGCGTCGTCCGGAATGCCGTCCCGGCGGATCCGCTCGCGCAGCTCATATCCACGGCGAGCCCGTTCCAGCGCATAGTCGGCGATCCGCCAGTTGTGCCGCCGGCGCTCGGCGTCGTAGCTGTCGAGCAGCGCATCCGGGGCGTGCCCGGCGAGAACCGCGGCGAGCTTCCAGCCCAGGTTGGCCACGTCGCCGAAGCCCTCGCCCAGGTTGCCGCCGGGAGTGCGCACGTGGGCGGCGTCGCCCGCGAGCAGCACCCGGCCCTCGCGGAACGTCTGAGCGACCCGGCTGGAGTCGTAGTACGTGGTCGCCGACGCCACCTCGAGGTCGAGGTCGAACCCGAAGGCGGCCCGGCCGATGTCGATCAGCTCCTCGTGCGTCGGCTCGTAGTCGAGCGGATACGGTCCGGCATACACCCGCCATTCCCGGGTGCTGACGGCGGCGAGGAAGCCCCACGCCTTCGCGTTGAAGACCAGGTTGACGCCGCTCGGCGCGGGGCCGAGCCGCTCACTCTCATCGCCAGTCCTGACGATCAGCCGCAAGCGCTTCAGCGGGGCACGCTCGCCGTCCCGGTCGATGCCGGCCAGCCGGCGGACCGTGCTGCTGCCGCCGTCGGCACCGATGACGTACCGCGCCCGGATCGTGTGGCGCTCGCCCGAGTCGGTGTCGGCCACCTCGGCGTCGATCCAGTCCGGGTGTTCGTGCAGCGCCTCGAGCTGCCAGCCGCCGGTCACGCTCACGCCGTGCCTGACGAGGTGATTCAGGAACACCTGCTGGAGCGCGGTCTGCGGCCGCCGGATCCGGTCCGCCAGCGAGTGCCTGTCGGTGCCCGCGCCCCGTTCGGTGAAGCGGCGGCGCCGGTTCGGCACCAGGTCGTGGCCGGTCAGCGACGTGATGAACTTGATCCCGTGGACCCACTCCGGCGGAAACGTCCACTCGGTGCGGATCTCCTGCAGCACGCCCCAGCGGCGGAAGTGCTCCACGGTACGCGCCGAGTGGCCCATCGCCCCGGCGCGGATCAGCGTCGCGGTGCGGGCGCGGTCGACGACCGCGGCCACGACGCCGCGGCCGGCCAGCTCGATCGCCGACGATAGCCCGACCGGGCCCGCGCCGACGACCAGGACGTCCAGCTCGGCAGGAGGCCGGCCGGCCGGGAACCGGACAGTGTGCACGTCTCGCCCGCCAGTGACGGATGGCTGAAGGTCAGGCACGGCTTCCTCTCACGCGCTCACTCGGGCGAGCTCGCGCTCGGCGGTGTACCGGTTGACGGGGAACGGCAGCCCGAGGTTGCCGCGGAGGGTGTCCGACTCGTACTCGGTGCGGAAGGCGCCGCGCTTCTGCAGAATCGGGACGACCGTGCCGACGAAGTTCTCCAGTTCCTCGACGGTGCGGAAGCGAACGTTGTAGCCGTCCGTTGCCTTCGTCTCAAACCAGTGCTGGAGTGCGTCGGCGACCGTCTCCGGCGCGCCGACGAACGGGCCCGGCTTGTACTCGGACGTGGACTCCACGACCTGCCGCAAGGTCAGTCCTTGCTCCCTGGCCCGTCGCACCAGGTCGGCACCGCCGCGACGGCCCCGCTCGGTCAGGTGCGTCAGGTCGGGGAACGGCCCGTCCAGGTCGTGCTGCGTGAAGTCGTAGGCACCGAAGGCGCGGCCGAGGAACCCGAGCTTCCGGTCGAAGTCGTTGTCCTCCTCGTAGATCTCGCGGGAGCGCTCGTGCGCACGCCCGTCGGTGCCGGCGACCACGGGGTTGGCGCCGATGAAGATGACGACATGATCGGGGTCGCGCCCGAGCGCCGCCGCGCGCTGCTTGATGTCGGTGTGATAGGCCCGTGCCTCCTCGAGGCTGCCGCCGGGGGCGTAGATACCTTCGGCGACGTGAGCAGCGAGGTTACGGCCGTCCTCGGAGACACCGGCCTGGAAGATTACTGGCTGTCCCTGCCTGGAGCGCGACAAGTTGAGCGGGCCGGCGACCCTGAAGTGCTCACCCACATGGTTGAGAGCGTGCAGCTTGGCCGGATCGAGGAAGACGCCGAGCTCCACGTCGGCCGGGAAGGCGTCGTCCTCGTACGAGTCCCAGAGCCCTCGGGCGACCTCGACGAACTCCAGGGCGCGCCCGTACCGCGTGGCATAGTCGAGGTGCTCGTCTAGCCCGAAGTTCTTGGAAACCTCCGAGTCGAAGCTGGTGACGACGTTCCATCCGGCCCGGCCGTTGCTGATCTGGTCGAGCGAGGCAAGCCGGCGGGCCAGGTTGAACGGGGAGTTGTAGGTCGAGCTCGCGGTGGCGATCAGGCCGAGGTTCGTCGTGTGCGTCGCCACGGCGGAAAGCAAGGTCAGCGGCTCCAGCCGGTTCAGGTAGTGCGAGGGATAGGTGGCGTTGATGAACTGGCTGTCCACGACGAACAACGCGTCGAAGAGCGCGCTCTCGGCGATCGTCGCCTGCTTGAGGTAGTAGCGGATGTCGATGCTGGCGTTCTTCGGGACTCGTGGGTCCTTCCACAGCCCGTGCTGGCCGGGACCCCCGACGCCGTAGGCGCTGAGGGCGAGGTGAAGTGTGCGGGACAACGGGTTTCCTCTCTTTGCGGTTAGGCGTTGAGCAGAGCGCGCAACGATTCGCGTTCAGACCTCTTCGCGGCTGCGGAACGAAGTGTCGGGGCGGAGTCGATGAGGAGCCGGGTGTAGACGTGCTGGGGGTCGTTGATGACGCTGCGCGAGGGGCCAACCTCGACCAGTTCACCCTGGTAGAGAACGGCTATGCGGTCGGTCAGGCCGGCGACAGACCCGAGGTCGTGGGAGATGAACACCAGGGCCACGCCGGTCTGGCGCAACCCCTTGAGGATTTCCAGGATCTGGACCCGGTTCGCGGAGTCCAGCGCGCTCACCGGCTCGTCCAGCATGATCAATTTGGGTTCCGTAACCAGGGCGCGGGCCACCGCGACGCGCTGTCGCTGGCCGCCAGAAAGCTCACCGGGCAGCCGGCCGAGCAACTCCGCGTCGAGCCGCATCAAGTCGATGAAGGCGCGGGTGCGGCTGGCCGCCTCAGCACCGGGGATTCCCCGGATGAGGAGCGGTTCGGCGATGGACTGCGCGACCGTGAGATCCGGATCGAGGCTGCGCAGCGGATCCTGGAAGACGTACTGCATCACGCCCCGGCGCCGCAGGTCGCGCCACTCGCGCTTGGTGGCTTTGGAAACGTCCTGCCCGTCGATGACGACGCGGCCCCGCGAGAACGGTGCCAGTCCCACGACGGCGCGCGCCAGCGTCGACTTGCCCGACCCGGTCTCGCCGATGAGGCCGACCGCCTCGCCATCGGAAACCGACAGCGAGATCCCGTCAAGGACCCGGCGGCGCCTGCGGCCAAGCCCGTAGTGAACCTCGAGATCCTCCACCGCCAGGACGTCGCGGGTTGTCATGCGCGCTCCTTTCGGGGGCTGTCGAGGAAGCGCTCCAGGCCGTACTGCTCGTGCTCTGCGATGAGGAGCCTGGTGTAGTCGTGCTGCGGCCGGTAGAGGACGTCCGCGGTCGTGCCGTGCTCGACCACGTCGCCCTGCCGCATGACGAGCACTTCGTCGCACACCTGCGCGACAACCGCGAGGTCGTGCGCGACGACGAGCAGCGCGAGCCCGGTGCGCTCACGTAGCTCGGCGAGCAGATCGAGGATCTCGGCTTGCACGGTCACGTCCAGCGCCGTGGTCGCCTCGTCGGCGATCAGCACCCTGGGGTCGGCGGCGATGGCGGCCGCAATGAGCACCCGCTGCAGCATGCCGCCGGACAGCTCGAACGGATACTGGCTGTAGACGCTCTCGGGGCGCCGGAGCTGCAGCGAGCGGAGCAGTTCCAGCGCCTGGTCGCGGGCCTCCCGCCGGCGCACCTTCTTCTTGACCCTGATGACTTCGGCGATCTGGGGCCCGACCTGGATCGAGGGATTGAGATAGGACGCCGGGTCCTGGAAGACCGCGCTGATGGTGGCTCCGCGCAGTTCGGTCCATCGCTTGACGTTCAGGCCGGCGATGTCGTGCCCGTCGATCGTGATGCTTCCCGACGACACCACAAGCTGATCCGGCAGGATCCCGAGTGCGGCCCGGCAGGTGAGGGTCTTGCCGCTGCCGGATTCGCCGACGATCCCGACAACCCTGCCGGCCGCCAGGTCGAAGCTGATCCCGTGGACGATCTCCCGGCCGCTCGCCTGGTCGCGAATGTGTACGTCGCGGAGCGACAGGACCGGCCGGGCTGCAGGCGGAACGCCGGTCGTCAACTCGAGATCGCGGCCGGCGACGGACGTCATCACGCACCTACTTCCGGGCGGGCGAGCTGCCGGCGCCGCTTCGGCCGGGCGCTGGCGAACGCCCGGCCGGCCTCGCCGGAGACATCGCGGATCGAGTCGGCGAGCAGGTTGCACGCCCATACCGTTGCGATGATCAGCACCGCCGGCGCCACCGGGGCCCACGGCTGGTAGGAGAGGTAGCTCAGGTCAGAGGAGAGCATGCCTCCCCACGTCGGAGCCGGTGGCTGCACGCCGATGCCGAGGAAGCTCAGGCTGGAGACGACCACGAAGCCTGCGCCGATGGTTTGCGCCAGCGAGACGGAGATCGGCGGGAGGATCTTCGACCAGACGTGGCGCCGGACGATCCACGCCTCTGACGCCCCGGAGATCTCTGCCGCCTCGACGTACTGCGAGCGCGCGACGGAGAGCGCGGCAGCCCGCGAGACCCGGTAGAAGCTGGGCGCGAGCAGCACCCCGACAACCAGCAGGGCCTGGGTGATTCCGTTGCCGAGCAGCGCCGTGACCGCGACGGCGACGAGCAGGAACGGGAGCGAGATCAGCGTGTCAACCAGGCGCAGCGTGACCCACTCGAAGACGCGGCCGAGGTAGACCGACGCAGCGCCCGGGATCGCGCCGACGAACAGGGCGATGATCCCGACCTCCACCGCTCCCACGATGCTGGCCCGTGATCCGGCGAGCAGCCGGCTCAGCGTGTCACGACCCAGGTAGTCGGTGCCGAGCCAGTGGCTGGCGGAGATGGGGGCAAGCTGATGCGCGCTGTTCGTGAGCGGGCTGCACGGGGCGAGCACCGAGCCGAAGATGGCCAGCAGCGCGATCACCGACAGCATCCCGACGGCGAGACGTCCCGTGGGCTGGGCGAGAACGCGGCGAATCATGTCACACCCCCCGCTGCGACGCCGGAGAGATCCGGCCCAGGAGCAGATTGACGATCAGGTTGAACGTCACGACCAGCACGATCGAGACGACGAGGACTCCCTGAACCGAGGGCACGTCGCCCATTTGCGCGGACGTGGCAGCGAACTGGCCGAAGCCAGCCAGCGCGAAGATTGACTCGACGATGACCGAGCCTCCGATGAGCGCGGGGAACTCCAGCCCCAGGACCGCCACGGCCGGGCCTATGCCGTTTTTCAGCACGTGCCGGAAGAAGATCCGCCGTCGGCTCAGGCCGCGGACGGTCGCGCCGATGACGTAGTTCTCCCGGTAGGCCCCGATCAGGCCGGCGCGAAGCTGCCGGGCCACGCTGGACATGCAGCCGAAGCTCAGCGCCAGCGCGGGCAGCAGCACGTGCGACAGCCATGGCCAGAATCCCTGGGAGAACGGCACGAACCCGGCCGAGGGGAGCAGCTTCAGTTCGACGGCGACGACCTCGACCAGAACGATGCCGATGACGAACGCCGGGACCGTCGAGACGATGGACAGCAGGCTGGTGATCCCTCTGTCGATCCAGGTCGCGCGGCGAACCGCCGCGAGCGCGCCCAGGGCGAGCCCGAACCCGACGCCGAGGACGAGGGCCAGCGTCGCCACCGTGAGGCTGATCGTCAGGCCGTCCCTGATCAGCACGGCGACCGGGTAGCCGTTGGACCAGCTGCGCCCCAGATTGCCGTGCAGCACGCCGGCAAGCCAGCTTCCGTACTGCGCAAAGAATCCGCGGTCCAGCCCGTAGGACGCCTCGAGGCGGTTGATCTCCAGCGGGGTGGCGTTCTGGCCGAGCTGGATTCGCGCCGGGTTCAGGCCACTCAGCGCCCGGAGCAGGAAGGTCGCGAAGGTCGCCACGAAGAACACCGGGACGAAGATCGCGATCGTACGGCCGAAGTTTGTGAGCAGGCCGCGAACCGCGTGCCTGGCTCTGGCCGCGGTCACCCCGTGGCCGTCTTCGACGGCGATGGGATGCACTGCGCTGCTGACGGCCACGGGGTCTCCTCTCGTTAGCTGTGCCGAGCCATCACTGGCCGCTGATGGTCACGCCGGTGAAGTCGACGTGACCGGGCTCGCCGGGCAGAGCGGAGATCGACTTGCTCTTGGCGAAGAGGTTCGGGCTCGAGTAGACGAAGATCAGCGCCTCCGACTGCAGGCCCGCCGCGGTGGCGGCCTGCAGGTTCGCCGCGTAGTCGGGCGAGCCGATCGGCGTGGCCTCGGCCTTGTCGACTGCCGCCGCGAACCCTGCTACCTGGTACGGCGCACTGAGGTTCAGCACACCGTTGGGACCGAAGTGGTCCGTCAGAGTCTCCGTCTGGGAGTCGCGCCCGGTGGTGCCGTAGAGGGAGAAGGCCAGCTGCTTGGCGAAGAACGGCGTGGCCCAGTTGGGATTGATCGTGATCGTCACCTTGATGCCGATCGCCGCCAGTTGCGACTGCACGATCTCCGCCTCTGGTCCCTCGGTATCCAGCTGGATGACCAGGTCGAGGCTGAGCTGACCTGGCTTGTAACCCGCCTTGGCGAGAAGCTGCTTGGCCTTGGCCGGGTTGTAGGGCCAGAGGTTGGCATCCGCCTTGTTGTAGCCGATGGCCCCCGGCGGGAACACCTCGTCGGTCGCCTTGCCGTAGCCGAAGGTGAGCTGGTCGACAAACTGCTGGCGATTGATGGCGTAGCGCATCGCTTCGACAAGCGCCGGGTTGCCCTTGAACGGCGCTTTGTTGATATTGATGCTGATGTTCTCTGCGTTGTACCCGGGCTGGACGAACACGTCGAGTCCGGCCGCCTTGGCCGCCTTGGCCTCCGACGGAGCGAGGTCAGCGAAGTTGTAGGTCCCGGTCTGCAGCCCGGCGACCACGGTCGCCGGCGCAGGCGCGTTGAAGAGCTCCACGGTCTGGATGTGGATGTCCTTCGCATCCCAGTAATTCGGGTTCTTCTTGAAGACCGCTTCCTGGCCAGGAATGATCTTGATGGCGATGAACGGGCCCGCCCCTACGGGGAACTGGTTGAGCTTGGTGGGATCCGCCGCGGCCTTCGGGCTGGCGACCAGCAGCACGCGCTGGCCGAACACCAGCGGAATCTGGAAGTCGGGGTGATTCAGGTACACCTCGACGTTGTAGTCACCGCTGGTGGAGACCGACTGAATCGCCGACAGGTCTTCGATCAGAGCCGAGTTCTTCTGGGTCTGGGCGCGGACGATCGCGTCCTTGATCGCTGCGGCGTTGACCGGCGTGCCGTCGGAGAACTTCAGGCCGTGCCGGATATGGAACGTGACCTCGGTGCCCGTCTTGTTGTATGTCCAGCTCGTGGCGAGCCCCGGCGTCGGATCGCCCTGTGCGTTGATGTTCGTGACCGACGCGTAGACGAGAGTGAGCGGCCGGAACTGGGCCCCGGCGCCGTTCACGACCGGGTCCCAGTCCACGGGGAAGTACGTCGTGGCCCACTTCAGCACGGCAGCAGAGCTGCTGGCATCGGCAGCGTTGCTCGAGCCGGTGCTCGCGCAGGCGCTGAGCCCCAAAGCCAGCGCTGCGCCAATGGCGACGGCGACGCCGACGGCTCGATGCCGGTGGCGGGCGGAGAGCGGATTGAATCTCATCGGCGTTTTCTTTCTGGTCAGGCCCGGACCGGGCTCTGTGGTGTGAATGCAGGTGACGCGGGGCTTACAAAGGCGCCGGTGTTCCCCGTGCCGCCGCTGCCCGTGCTGCGCGCAGCGGTGTAGCGGTTCTCGGGGATCGGCAGGCCGAGGTTGCCGCGCAAGGTTGCCGATTCGTACTCGCGGCGGACGACGCCCCGTTCCCGCAGGATCGGCAGCACCCTGTCGGTGAACAGGGCGAAGTCGCTGGGGACGGTCACGCTGACGTTGATGCCGTCGAAGCCGCCGCCGTCGAACCAGCGCTCGATTTCGTTCGCCACCGTGAGCGGCGAGCCGACGAAGGGTGACCGGCCGGAGCTCAGCTGGTGCTCGACCACCTGGCGCAGCGTGTAGTTGTTGTCCCGCGCAAGCTTCTTGATCGCCTCGGCCTGGGTTCGGAAGCTGTCCTTCCCGGCGTCGCCGACGTCCGGGAATGGCGCGTCGAGGTCATACCGCGAGAAGTCGTGCCAGCCGAACGGCCGGCCCAGCTCCCGGAGCGCGCGATCGAAGCTCTTGCCGCCGAGGATCGCGTCCTGCTTCGCGCGCGCCTCCTCGTCGGTGCCGGCGATGACCGGGAAGATTCCCGGCATGATCAGCACGTGTTCGGGGTCACGGCCCTTGGCTGCCGAACGGGCGCGCATCTCAGCGCGGAACGCCTGCGCCTGCTCGAGGGTCTGGGCGTGCGTGAACACCCCCTCCGCGATGTTCGCGCCGAGGTCCCGGCCCTCCTCGGAGTTGCCGGCCTGAAAGATGACCGGCTGGCCCTGCGGCGAGCGCTCCAGGTTCAGCGGGCCGACGACGGAGAAGTACTCGCCCTTGTGGTTGAGGGCGTGCTGCCTTTCCGGGTCCAGGAAGACGCCACGCTCCTTGTCCCGGGGAAACGCGTCGGCCTCGTACGAGTCCCACAGCCCCTGCGCCACCCGGACGTGCTCGAGCGCACGGCCGTACCGGGTGGCGTAGTCATAATGCTCGTCGCGGCTGTAGTTGCCGGCCGTGCCGGCATCGCCACTGGTGACTACGTTCCAGCCCGCCCGGCCACCGCTGATGTGATCGAGCGAGTACAGCCGGCGTGCGACGTTGAACGGCTCGTTGTACGACGTCGTGATCGTGCCCACGAGGCCGATGTGCGTCGTGTGCACGGCCACGGCGGACAGCAGCGTCAGCGGCTCCAGCCGGCTGAGGTAGTGGTTCGGGGAGTCTGCGGTGATGAACTGGCTGTCGACGATGAAGACGAGGTCGAACTTGGCAGCCTCCGCCTGCTGGGCCCGGGCGATGTACCACCGGATGTCAACGCTGGCGTTGCCGGGGATCTCGGGGCTCAGCCAGGTGCTGTGCTGCCCGGGTCCGCCGACACCGATCAAGATGGCGCCGAGCTTGAGGGCGCGACGGGACATGGCGCTGCCTTCCTTCGAGCCTCGCTGGGAGGCGTGATGACGGGTGCTCGTGGATGGCGACGATGTCCGGACCGGATCCCGGTTCGGACACGGAGGTACCCACGGTCATTGGCGGAGGTGATCGTCATCCGGGTGGGCGCATGCTGCGCACCTCGGATCCGAGAGGTGGAACGTGCCGCGGCGCCGTCGCCGCTAGAAGAGCGAGAGATGCGTCAGCGACAGAGCCCAGCGGCGCTGCGGGCGAAGTCCAGCCAGCGACGGCACGTGAGCATCACTGCGGCCCGCTGCGTCCTGGGGACTGGGGTGTACGGCGAGTGCGTCATAGCAACAAGCATGTGGTGGCCATTGCGGAGATGTCCAACGACGTTTCGTGATGATGAACCATCACGAACGCTCATGATTATCTAGTTCTCCTATAGAGAAAGATGGATTGTCCTCTCCGGGACCCGCAGGCGCCGCATCGCGCTCGCTCGCAAAGCGGGTCGCGAGGTACGCCCGGATGGCGTCGCGGCTGCGGGCCAGGCAGTCGATGCGCCCTGTTCCTCGTAGTACCTCAGCATCCGCGCGGTCGTGCCGGTGCGGCAGGACAGTTCGCCGATCCTCACCGTGCTCCTGGCTGCCGTGTCCGCTGCTTGCCTGCACATCAGTGTGAAGGTTCGACCATCGTCCCATGCCTGGTGCGACCGGGCCGCAGAGGCCGAGTGCGGCTCGGCCGCCACTCCCGCTGCCGGCCCTGATGACCCCGGCCGGGAGCGCCGCCGTCACGCTGCTTACCGAGCTGCTGCGACCGCCACCCGCGGCCAGTGCTGCTGTGCGCGATCGCGCTCATCGCCATCGCGATGCTCACCCTGACACGATGCACGGACCACCCGGCTGTGGCCGTGTGCGCCATCGGGGCCTGGGGCCTCGGCTTCGGCGGCGCCCCCACCCTGATCCAGACCGCGCTCATCGGTGCCGCCGGGCCGGATAACGCCGAGCTTGTCTCGTCGCTGCAGACCAGCGCGTAGACCGCGGCGATCGGCGGCGGGTCGTTCGTCGGCGGCGTCGCGCTGGGCCTGGCTGGCGTATCGGCGCTGCCCTGGATCGGCTTCTGCCTGACGGGCGCCGCCCTGCTCACCGTCGCCGCGGGCCGCCGCCACGCATTCCCATCCCGTCGCGCCGAATTAGCTACTGCTACCATAGGGAATCCTGGCACTCGGTCAAGGAGTCGCGTTGACGGCTGAACAAGATGGCTTCCACCGGCACCTGTATCAGGTCGCGAGCTCGGCGCTGTCCGGGCAGACCGCTCAGACCGGCGGCATGAGACGCCTTGAGGCGATCTCCGGAAGCAGCGTCGGGTCGCGTGACCTGTGGATGGGCCAGACGCACGTCTCCCCGTCCACGGCCTCAGCGAACCACCATCACGGGATCTCCGAGACCGGGATCTACGTCGTCAGCGGCCACCCGGAGTTCGTGTTCCTCGACGACACGGGCGGGGAGCCGGCCGAGCGGCGGCTGCGCGCCAGCCCCGGCGACTACATCTACGTCCCGCCCTGGGTGCCGCACCGGGAGGAGAACCCCGATCCGGACGAGGAGGCGGTCGTCGTCATCGCCCGCACCACCCAGGAAGCGATCGTGGTCAACCTCGCCGACCTGACCTGGACCGGCCCCCCGGGCGTTTGAACCATGGTGGCTGGGTAGCCGGGTCCACCATGACGAACTCTGAAACGGCACAGGACACGGGCGGCCGGGCTCCCGCGCAGCTGCTCGAAGGCGATGAGATGCGGAGCATGCGGGCGCGGTGGAAGGACATCCAGGCGGAGTTCGTGGACGAGCCAAGAAAGGCGGTCCAGGACGCCGACGCCCTCGTAGCGGACCTCATGCAGCGTCTGGCCCAGATGTTCGCTAGCGAACGCGATCAGCTCGAGAACCGGTGGGCCGGCGGTGGTGAGGTATCCACCGAGGACCTGAGGGATGGCCTGCGCCGGTACCGTTCCTTCTTCGAGCGCCTGCTCGCCGCGTAGCTGGACGGCTCATCGTCAGGCGGTCTTCACCAGGCCGCCGTCAATGAGGAAGTCGGCGCCGGTGATGCTGCCGGCCTGGGGCGAGGCGAGGAACGCGATGAGCTGGGCGACCTCGTCCGGCTCGGCGAACCGGCCGGTGGTCATGCCCATGGCCGCGGGCCCCCGGCGAGGAATTCCCGGTGCCCGGCGTTCGCGGCCGCCGCGAGGTGCGCTCCCAGGCCCCCGGGCTCCCGGCCCTGCCCTGCGCTGTGCCCGCCGAGCTACCCGCTCACCCCCGTCAGCTGGTCCGTGGAGACCTCCGCGCCGCGGCCCGCGATGCGGACCGCTATCAGGTAGCCGACGGCAGCGACCACGCCGCCCACGATCCAGGAGATGTCGGCGCCGCCGAGGGCATTCACCAGCGGGCCCTTGAGGTCGACCTGGTCGACGAACAGCAGCTCGAGGCCGACCGCGACGAGGTAGGGGATGACCGCGACCCACCGCCAGCCTCCGTAGATGCCGCGCGGGCTGTAGAACGAGGCGACGTCGTAGTGCTCGCGCTGCACCAGGTAGAAGTCGACCAGGTTGATCAGGGACCACGGCACGAACACGAACAGCAGGACGCTGAGGAAGTTGCTGAACGTGGTCACGAAGGATTTCCAGCCCAGCAGCGCCAGCACCAGCGCCACGGCGGAGACCAGCAGCACCCCGACCACGCGGGCGAGGCGGGACAGCTTCACCTGCTGCCAGGTCGACCGCACCGACTCCCAGGACAGCATGCCGGTGTAGGCGTTCATCGCCGCCCCGGCGATCAGGGACAGCGCCGAGAACCACAGCACCCACTTGCCCGCGACGCTCGCGATCACGGTCACCGGGGATGCCGCGGTCGGCGCGATGGCGGTGACCCACGCACCCAGCGCGCAGAACGCCACGGTGGACACGGTGGAGCCGACGGCCACCGCGGTGAAGATCCGCGACCCGGACGTGTCCCTGGGCATGTACCGGGAGTAGTCCGAGACGTAGATGGCCCAGCTGAGCTGGTTCATGAAGAACAGCCCGACCACGACGAGGAAGACCGGGAAGCTGTCCAGATGCACGCCACCCATCCCCTTGGCGAGATGATCGCCTGACGCGATGACCAGGCCCAGCATGGCGATCCAGACACCAGTCATGATCACCACCAGGTACGGCTGAACCGCGTGGATCAGCCGGTAACCCCAGACTGCGAGGACCACGCACGGCACGGCGAAGATCGCGATCCAGGCCTGGACCGGCAGTCCGGGGATGACCCCCTGAAGGGACTGGGCGCCAACGACCAGGCCACCGCCCATGTACCCGACATCCAGCAGGATCCCCATCAGGAACAGGACCACTCCGAAGTAGAACCCGAACTGCCCCCGGGACTGGATCATCTGCGGGACGCCGAGACGCGGGCCCTGCACGCCATGCAAGCCGGTGAGCACCCCGCCGATCACCGACCCGACCACGATGGCGACGATGGCCCAGAACAGGTTCAGGCCGAGCAGGACGGCGAACGAACCGAGGACGATGCAGAAGAAGTTCGCGTTGCACGCGTACCAAAGCCGCCACTGCTGCCCGACGGTGCCGTGACGGTCGCCGTCGGGGATGGGCTGAATGGAGTGAATCTCGATCTCCGCCGCGCGGGGCGGGCCGACCGCTGGGGTGGTTTCACCGGTCTGTGTCATGGCTGCGCACTCCTGCTTTCTCCCATCACCAGCGTCATTTCCGGGCCACGGACGAGGCCGATATGCCCACCTTCAGCTGAGCATCGAATAAATGCCTCGTCAATAAACTCTAGTGAATAGATAGGAATGGCGCCCAGCTCTCCACTAGGCAACCGTGCGGGTGGGGCGGCAGGCCGATCGCCGCGGCAGTCGTCGACATCGTGACCGGTGCAGCGCGGTCGTGGTGTTGAACAGGCCCACGATCCCGTCGCCGCGCCGGTCCACCTTGGCGAACACCTGCTCACCCTCCGTCTTCCGTCCCGGCGTGCCGGTGACGGCGATCCGCGACGCGTCGATCGCGTCCTGGTCGACGCGGATGACCTGGCGGTTCGTCAGCCTGAAGTCCCGGCGGGTGATGCCGGCGCTGGTCACTGCTTCAACGCGGGCCTGCTCGCCGGGCTGTTGCGGGGCGACGACCCGCCGGAGGCGCTGGCGCTCGGCTGCGCGACGGGCGCGGCATCGACCCAGGGCATCGGCAGAACCGGCAGCTCCCCCGGGCTGACGGCGGCGCTGGCGCTGGCACGGAATGTGTCCGTCCGGCCCTGGCCGTGATGGCCGTAGCCGTGATGGGCGTGGCCGTGATGGGCGTGACCGTCATCGATCCGCCCGGCTTGTAAGGTCGGCGTGTGCCTGCCTCACCCGATGCGTCCGGGCCGTCCGGGCTCCGTCGCGCGACCGCCGCCGATCTGCCGGCGATCAAGGCGATCATCGCCGCCGCCTATGCCAAGTACCTGACCCGGATGGACAAGCAGCCCGCGCCCACCTTTCGCGACTACGGGCCGTCCGTCGAGGACGGCAC
>Ga0335075_10008528_pt1 | contig 15691 bp, 11 predicted proteins | sample Lox_Sample_24_FD_206723 | JGI IMG/M metagenome (GOLD analysis project Ga0335075, IMG submission 206723) | Soil microbial communities from Loxahatchee National Wildlife Refuge, Florida, United States - Lox_Sample_2.4 | ecosystem: Environmental > Terrestrial > Soil > Wetlands | place: USA... | reverse complement strand
CGCAGAAGATAGGTCGCTTTGAACTCGCAAACAAGGGCACCCTCTTTCTCGACGAAGTGGGCGATATTCCCCTGGAGCTTCAGGCGAAATTGCTGCGCGTGCTGCAGGAACAGGAATTCGAGAGACTCGGCAGCAACCACACGCACAAAGTTGACGTTCGCCTGATCGCGGCCACTCACCGTGACTTGGCTGCCATGGTAAAACAAACGACATTTCGTGAGGATCTGTATTATCGGCTGAAAGTGTTTCCGATCAACGTTCCGCCCCTCCGGCAACGCACTGAGGATATTCCGAAACTGGCCTGGCATTTCACTGGACTCTACGCCCGGAAAATGAATAAGAGGATCGACGACATTCCCTCCGAGACCATAGATGCTCTGCTGAAATATCGCTGGCCTGGAAATGTCCGGGAATTGCAAAACTTTATCGAACGGGCTGTGATTCTCTCTCCTCATTCCGTATTACGGGCGCCTACTTCCGAATTGGAGCCTTTCAGCGCGCAAAAGGGGTCCAACCTCCCCATGACTGGTCTTGACGAGGTGGAACGAGACCATATCCTCCGTGCACTCGAAGCGAGCAATTGGGTAGTGGGCGGTCGAAATGGCGCGGCAGCACGGCTAGGAATGCAGCGAACTTCGTTGGTCTACAGAATGAGAAAGCTGCGCATAAGCCGTCCAGCGCTCTACCTGCAAAATGCTCGCGCACGCCAAGACTGATTCTCGTGACGACTGTTGCGACGAGAAACTGCCAGTGACGGACATCAGTCACAGATTCGTCACTGATGACCCGACATTTGATTACTCTCTTCAAAGCGGATCTTTGCGTAGCAGAATAACTTACATGTGATTTGCTGCGTTGCTTTGAGATACCTTGGTTTGGCTCGTTGCTTGCTTGCAACAGTCTCTGACAGCAATTGACTGCGAAGAGAATGCTCGCGTGGGTCGCCGCGCCAGTCGTGGGCTCACGTGCCTGGGGACTCGTGCGTTATGACGGAGGGTGGAAACGCCGGGAGATGTCAAGAATGCGTGCAATTGCCTTGAGTAGTTTTGGTGAATTTAAAACTTTGTTTTTGCCTCCGGCAGTCTCTTGGAAAGCTCCGGGGCGATTGATGAAGTCGAACAGGGCAAACGGCGAGATCATCGTCAAACTGTGATTCAGAATTGTCGGCGCATGGAATGACACAATGTCGACTCTCCTCTCCAAGTACAAGGCCGTACGGTCGGTGACGCGCTCTCTTGTCGCGAGTCTGTCGGCCGAGGATCAGATGGTCCAGTCATGTCCGGAGGCCAGTCCAGTCAAATGGCATCAGGCTCATACCACATGGTTCTTCGAGACGTTCGTACTGCGACCATTTCTCATAGACTACAAACCGTTTCGAGAAGAATTCCATCGCCTCTTCAACAGCTATTACATCTCTCTCGGTGAGGAGCTTGCCGAGAAGAAGTCGTGTGCTTCCTTTTCCCGTCCTTCCCTCGATCAGGTCGTGGCCTTCCGCGCGCATGTGGACCACGAGATGGAGAAGCTATTGGCCCGCTCCGTTGACGTGGAAATGTCGCGGCGCATTCTGCTGGGACTAAACCACGAACAGCAACACCAAGAGCTGATGTTGACCGATATTAAGCACGCTTTTTTCTCCAACCCTTTACGTCCATCCTACCGATCTGCTCCTCTCGCTCGAGAGAGTGGCCAAGCCGTCCCTAAGCTTACTTGGCGTAGCCTCGATGGAGGACTGGTTGAGATTGGCTATCAGCTGAGCGCCGACAATCCTCTCGATTTTTGCTTTGACAATGAAACTCCTCGCCACAAGGTGTACCTGCGGCCCTTTCAGATCGCAAATCGCCCTGTCTCCTGCAGGGAGTATCTGGAGTTTATGGCGGATGACGGATATACGCGTTCCGGAGTCTGGCTTTTCAACGGCTGGGAGACCGTGAAGCAGGCGGAGTGGCAGGCGCCGCTCTACTGGGAGCGGGATGCACGCGATGAGACCGGTTGGCGGGTCTTCACACTGACGGGCTGGCAGGGACTTTCCACGCTACTTGATACGCCCGTGTGCCACGTGAGTTTTTTCGAAGCGGACGCCTTTTCACGCTGGCGAGGTTGCCGACTCCCAACAGAGGCCGAATGGGAACACGTCGTCGGCCAAGCATCGCTACAAGGAAATCTGCTTGATTCAGGGAGGCTGCATCCCGCACCGGTGAACTGCGACGGTGTCAACCAACTCTTCGGTGACTGTTGGGAATGGACCGCCAGCCCGTACACCGCTTATCCGGGATTTAAACCTCTCCCAGGCGCGCTCGGCGAATACAACGGCAAGTTTATGTCCGGTCAGATGACTTTGCGTGGCGGCTCTTGCGTCACACCGGCGGATCATGTGCGGTCGACCTATCGCAATTTTTTTCAACCCGCAACGCGCTGGCAGTTCACCGGAATTCGCCTGGCAGTCTAACTGACCATGATTAGGTATGACTACGTACTCTCCAGGCACTGAATGTGGAGGAGCCCAATTACTCGGTGCGCGTGAAGGTATCCGTTGCCTGCGTGGCGGCTGACTCCTTCCGATTCGGCTTCACTCGACCTTGAGCGCTGGCGCGAAGACTACACATTCACTCATCCTGGCGTCTGCGAAGCGACTTTCACACATTGAGACAGGGCAATACTTCAAAATCTGAATCTGCGGAGCCGCGCCCGCGACAAGAGACGCGACTAAAATTCGTCAGTGTTAGACATTCGTCGCGAATTCGTCAGTTGCAGCGCGTGCGTTTCGGCTGCTCTTAAGACGAGATCTTGCCAGTTCAGTACAACTTACCTCCGCCAGCTACCTCGAAGTGGAATTCATTCGTTTTGGCATTTCGGGTGCACTTAAAAGAGAACGGCATGCTGGCCACGCTCAAGATGGAGCGTGACGAGCATAAGAAAAACCATCATGGATTCAACTCTTCCAGCACACGAAACTCACGATAAATACCGCGTCGCCTCGATCCGGTGCAAACGTTTCAACGTTAATTTCGGAAACTCACGCCGTTGGTGGTGAATCAGACGATCAGCCGGAAGTAGAACGGGGAGCAATCTAACCAGCAAAAGTAAGGAGGAATTTATGAGCCAAGTCCTTTCAACGCCAACCGCGACACGCGCCGCATCAGGGCGGGAGTTTGAGATACCTGTCACATCTATTCACAAGGTTGAAGCGGACGGCGTGCAAGTCTTCTACCGAGTTGCAGGCGACCCGGGTGCGCCGGTGGTTCTTTTGCTGCATGGGTTCCCGACATCATCATTCATGTTTCGCGAGCTTATTCCCCGCCTCGCTGATCGCTACCGCGTGATCGCGCCCGACTTGCCTGGTTTTGGCTTCACCGAGGTACCAGCCGAGCGGAAGTATACCTACTCGTTCGAGGCATTGGCTGGCACGATCGAGGCCTTCACAGAGGCGCTCGGCCTCAACCGCTATGCAATTTATGTTTTTGACTACGGAGCCCCGACGGGCCTCCGCCTGGCGATGGCCCATCCCGAGCGAGTTACAGCGATCATTTCACAGAACGGTAATGCCTACGAAGAAGGTCTCGGCGATGCGTGGGGACCGATAAGAAAATATTGGTCTCAGCCCACGGCGGAAAACAGAGAGGTCATCCGGCAAAACATCATGACGCTGGAAACAACTCGCTGGCAGTACACCCACGGCGTCGCAAATCCAGAAGCGGTTGCGCCTGAATCGTACACTTTGGATACGGCGTTGTTCCAGCGCCCGGGGAACATTGATATTCAACTCGATTTGTTTCTGGATTACGCATCGAATGTGAAGCTTTATCCGAAGTTTCAGGAGTATTTTCGCAAAGCGAAACCTCCTCTCCTAGCGATCTGGGGCAAGAATGATCCATTCTTCATCCCGGCTGGAGCAGAAGCATTTCGAAAAGATCTACCAGACGTGCAGGTCCAGTTTCTCGACACCGGGCATTTTGCTACCGCAACGCATGTCGTGGAGATTGCCGCCGCGATGAGCGAGTTCCTTGAGGAGAACACCATATCGAGCGGCGCAGACAGGGTTGTTTCGCGATGAATCCCTTTATTCAACACGGTACGGTCGTGCTGGTTCACGGTGCGTGGGCTGACGGCTCCTGTTGGAGCAACGTCATCCTGCCGTTGCGGCGCCAGGGGCTTAGCGTAATGTGCGCACAGATTCCTCTGACGTCCCTCACGGACGATATAGCCGCGCTCAATCGCGCGGTGGAGAGAACGAGTGGGCCGGTAACTCTTGTTGGGCACGCCTACTCCGGTGCTGTGATCGCTGGAACGACCGAGGAACGAGTGAAAGCCCTCGTCTACATCGCCGCGTTGGCTCCAGACGAGGGCGAAACAGTAGCCGATGGGTTTTACCGCGGCGATCCTCATCCGCAGGCCCCGCACCTGGCACCTGACGCGCACGGTTTTATCTGGATGCCGGAAGAGGGTTTCGGTCAGGCAGTTGCGCACAAGGCGTCGTCGGATCAGGCCACGATCATGGCTGCGGTGCAGCGGCCGATTGCGCAGAAATGCATTCAGGAAAAGGCTCCTGCGCCAGCATGGAGAACGAAGCCATCATGGTTCCTTATTGCTGAAGAAGATCGCATGATCAGCCCGGAAACTCAGCGTTTCATGGCTCATCGGATGGGCGCGATTGCCCGGGCGCGCGAAGTCGACCATAGTCCGATGCTTACAGAACCGGCTCTGGTGATTGATGTGATCCTGGAGGCCGTTCGCCAATCGGTTTCGCCAGCGGCGGTTTCCAGGTCATGAATTGCCGTCAGCCTCGAGCCTAAAGGAGCGAGTTGTGAACAACAACTCTGTCGCCATCGTCACCGGAGCAAGTCAGGGAATCGGCCAAGCTACTGCTTTGCGTCTTGCCCGCGATTTCTCGGCCGTCGTACTCATCGCGAGAAATGAAGGTGAGTTGCAGCAGACTGCAACTGCCGTCAGGTCGGCTGGTGCCGAAGCACTGGCTTATGCACTTGACCTGCGCGAGCCTCTGTCGGCTGAAACCATCGTCAATGGCACCCTCGATCGCTTTGGCAGAATCGATGCCCTGCTCAACATTGCCGGTGCGGTGCCCCAGATTGATCTGTTCGAAATGACGGATGCGCAGTGGGAGGATGGCTTCGCGCTCAAACTCCACGGCGCACGTCGCCTGACAATCCGAGCCTGGAATGCAATGAAAGCTTCGAATGGTTCTGTCATTCTGATGTCCGGTAGCGCCGCTCTCGATCCCAAACCCGGTTTTGCCGCAGTCGCGGCGGTAAACGCAGCGATCATCGCGCTCGCAAAGGCATTCGCAGAGCAAGGGATCAAGGATGGCGTACAGGTCAACAGCGTGGTGCCCGGCGCTGTGATGACCGGACGCAGGCAATCTTTCTTTGAGAAATGGGCGCCAGCACACCACCTTACCGTGGAAGAGGCAAAGAGGAGGTTCCCGGAGGAAGTAGGTATAAGTCGCTTCGGCAAACCAGAAGAGATTGCAGATCTGATGGCTTATCTTGTGTCGCCCGCGGCAAAGTGGATGACGGGCAGCTCAATCCGTATGGACGGCGGCGAGATCAAAGGTATTTGAACGTAGTCAGCTCATCGTTGCCTCAGGACGCTTTATGCGCAGGTTCCAGGTGAGTTGAAGCTCAGGATGGTTTTCAAGGAGAAGTAATCATGAGTCGCGCCCTGCCAGAACAAGCAATTAACGCGGAGAAACAAGACCTGGTTTCTTCTTCTGCTGACCTCTCACAATATGCCAAAAGCATTTTGACCAAAATTGCCGCGTGGATAAGTGACCGTAGTATCCCTTTCCTGGTAATCAGCATCGGCATGATTGTTATGCTCCTCTGGGCGGGATCTTTCAAGATGACGCGTCCCGGCGCCGAGGGCATAGTTCCCCTGGTTTCTAACAGCCCGCTAATGAGCTGGCTCTTTAAGTTATTCGGTCCCTATATCGGATCAGACATTATCGGGCTTACCGAGTGGCTTGCCGCCATCCTGCTTATCGCGGGCTATTTTCGCCCCAAGGCCGGCATCGTAGGAGGGATCATCACAACGGGCATGTTCTTTTCAACCAGCACCATGCTCATAACTACGCCTGGCACAACTATTTCTTATCACGGGATGAGGTACATGAATAACTTGGGCCTGTTCCTTTTCAAGGATGTCATATCCTTCGGGGTATCGTTTTACCTGATCAGCTATTTCGGCAAGAAAGCGATCATTTCCGAAAATAAATCCTTGTAACTAAAACCGGTGGCGACTAGAGCCGGGGCATGCTCAGATTTCAATCGCACTCAGCACAGCGGCAAACAGGAAAATCGCCATGAATCGTCGAGACACAATTTCTTCACCCCATGCAAACCAGGTACGCGCTTTGGAAGACTACGATCTGGTTATCCTCGGCGGCGGCACAGGATCGACGGTTGCCGCATGGACATTTGCCAGTCGAGGACAGCGCGTTGCTGTGATCGAGCGAAAGTACATAGGAGGATCATGCCCGAATATCGCCTGTCTGCCGAGCAAGAACATCCTCCACAGCGCGAGGGTCGCTTCCTACTTTCGTCGAGGTAAGGATTTCGGCATGGTCGCAGACGGCTTTCACGTTGATATGCCGGGCGTACGCGCCCGAAAGCGCACGATGGTTTCGGGTTTGAACGAGATGTATCTTGACAACTTCAAGCAGACCGGAGCGGAGTTCATTCTCGGATCGGGGCGCTTCGTAAGTCCGAAAACTCTGGAAGTTACTCTTCTTGACGGAACTATTCGCCGCCTCCGCGGAGCGAACGTGATCGTCAGCACTGGTACGCGGGCTGCAATCGAGTCGACTCCTGGCCTGGCTGAAGCGCAACCCCTCACCCATATCGAGGCATTGGAATTGGATCAGACTCCCACGCACCTTATTGTGATTGGCGGAGGCTACGTGGGCCTGGAACTGTCGCAGGGAATGCGCCGGTTCGGGAGCAAGGTCACGGTCGTTGATCGGAATAGCCGGTTGCTGCACAAGGAAGACGATGACGTGACTGAAGCTCTTGCCAATTTGTTCCGGGAGGAGGGCATCAACACAGTCTTGAATGCACGCGTGAGACGGATCTCCGGAAAGTCAGGCGACTCAGTGACCGTTGTTGTCGAACAGGATGGGAGGGAGAAGACTCTTGCGGGATCCCATCTGCTTGTCGCGGCGGGCCGACGGCCAAACACGGAGAACATCGGACTGGAATTGGCCGGCATTGACATGACCGATCGCGGCTACGTCAAGGTCAACGAACGGCTTGAGACAACGGCGCCCGGCGTTTGGGCTATTGGCGAAGTGGCGGGAAGCCCCCAGTTCACGCACGTTAGCGTTGATGACTTTCGTGTAGTCCGTGACAACCTCACAGGGGGCAACCACGTGACAACAGGCAGGCTGATCCCCTACACGCTTTTCACAGATCCGGAACTTGCGCGCATAGGTCTGACTGAGAAGGAAGCCAAAGGGCTAGGAATCACATACCGCTTATTCAAGATCCCCATGGATAGCGTACTCCGAGCGCGCACTCTCTCCGAAACGCGTGGATTCTTGAAAGCGCTGGTCGAGGTGAACGGCGATCGCATTCTTGGTTTCACCGCCTTTGCTGTGGACGGTGGCGAGATTATGGCGTCTGTTCAGGCTGCCATGATTGCCGGAATGCCCTATACAGCACTGCGGGACGCGATTTGGGCCCACCCAACTCTGGTGGAAGGGCTAACCCCGTTGTTCTCGTCTGCGCCTTCGACATCGGCAAGCGTCGATGTCGAAACCGGCGATCGTCTTCATCACGAAATCGCTGAATGAAGTGGACGGAGAAATGAACCTTGTATAGGCCTGTCAAAGGCGCGCCTCCTCAGAGCCGATATCGATCACAACCCAATCACGCCTTGATGAGCGCCGAGCACCGACTCCAACCGGCGATGAGGATCCGTTAGGAAGCTGCTGTAAACAGCGTCAAAAGAATGAATATTACAGTCGAAAGCGGAAAGGAATCGGAACTGATCGCCGCTATTTTGGCCGGAGATACGCAACTCTATCATCAGCTGATTCGCCCGTATGAGCGGAGTATCTACATTGTGTCTCTGTCCCTCATGAAAAACGAGAAAGATGCGGAGGATGTTGCGCAGCAAACATTCATCGGTGCCTTTCGAAATCTCTGGAAGTTTCGGGGCGAGTCAAAGTTCGGTACCTGGCTTATCAGCATTGCGCTAAACGAGGTGAAGCACCGGTTACGCCGACGGGCGATCGCCCGAATCGCGCCTCTCGATGGATCTGAGGGCGAAGACATGCTGGCCTCTCCAGCGCTCCTGCGTGATTGGCGAGAACTTCCCCTCGAGATACTCGAGCGCCAGGAAATCAAAAAGTTACTCCAGCAGGCCGTCGAATCACTTCCCAATATTTACTTGCAAGTGTTTCTCCTACGCGATGTAGAACAACTCAATGGCAATGAGACCGCGCAGATCCTGGACATCAGTACCTCGCTGGTGAAAGTCAGATTGCACCGGGCTCGAATGATGTTGCAAAGACTGCTGGCAATAAAATTGAAGGCAGATCAGCAGTGCATCGAAGAGGAAGTGGTTCCAGTGAACATAGCCGGAAGTCCATCCGGAGCTATAACCTTCCGGACGTGAACTCTGGACCTTCCTTTCGACTGAATCGAGCATTGGAGACGCATGTCGAGACTCCTTTCGGTAAATGTCGGCCTTCCGCGTGAAATCGAATGGCAGGGCAAACTGGTCCGCACGGCAATTTGGAAGCGCCCCGTACCCGGCCGTGTCTTTGCTCGGCGACTGAATCTGGATGGCGATGGCCAGGCAGACCTCCAAGGCCATGGTGGCGAACACCGTGCCGTGATGGTCTATCAGCTCGAAGCCTATCGGTATTGGGAGCGCGAGCTCGGCCGGAACGACTTTGAGTACGGGCAGTTTGGAGAGAATTTCACCGTCGATGGTCTGTCTGACGATGAGGTCTGCATCGGGGATCGATATCGAATTGGCAGCGCGGTGTTTGAAGTGACACAGCCACGCGTCACCTGCTACCGGTTGGGAATTCGAATGAACAATCCGCAGATGCCGGCACTGCTCGTCTCGCATCGCAGGCCGGGGTTTTACCTTCGAGTGATCCAAGAGGGAGAAATCGGCGCGGGGGATGAAATTCTGAAGGTCTCCGAAGGGTCAGAGAAGATCACAGTCGCGGAAATCGATGCTCTACTATACCTCCCAAATCATGAGCGCAGCCGCATCGCGATTGCCGCACATATTCCTGCACTGGCTCGAGGTTGGAGAAGCTCTTTTGAGGCATTGCTCAAGGCCGACGAACAGGGAATCCACAACGGAAATGCAGGACTCACACCCACGGTTCCGCCTCAGCCCGCGTGGAACGGCTTTCGGACGCTGAGAGTGGCTGCAGTGCATCAGGAAACGAACGAGGTGTCGTCAGTTGTCCTGGAGGCGGTGGATGGGTCGCCTCTCCCGCCTTCAGTACCGGGTCAATACCTGGTGCTGCGTCTTTACCCCGATACGAACTCACGCCCCATCGTGCGCAGCTATTCCATATCAGGTGCTTCAGCTGCGGGCACCTATCGCATCAGCGTAAAGCGCGGGACAGGTCCCGGGAGCAGGTGTCTTGTTGACTTGACCCGGATCGGCGATCTGTTGGAGACCAGCGCTCCGCGCGGCGATTTCGTCTTACGAACAGGTACGCGACCAGTCGTGCTGATAAGTGGCGGGATTGGAGTTACACCTGTTCTTTCGATGCTGCACACGCTTTCATCGGAGGGATCCCAATCTTCTCGCGAGGTCTGGTGGATATACGCGGCGCGGAATGCGAGGGAGCATGTATTTGCGACAGAGGTCCGGGAACTCCTTAACGCCATTCCCGGGAGTCATGCCGCAATCGCGTATAGCAAACCCGAACCGACAGATCGGTTAGGCAAGGATTTTGACATCCTCGGGCATCTTGACCTCACGAGCTTACAAAGACTCGGCATCCCCACTGCGGCTGACTTTTATCTTTGCGGCCCAGCACGGTTTCTCACGGATATGAATCGTGATCTGGCTTCTCTGGGTGTTTCACGCGACGCGGTACATCAGGAAGTGTTCGGACCTACTGACTCAATAGCGCCAGGCTTAGCGAAAGGAGAGATGAAAATTCCACATCCTCCAGTTCCGTCTCTCGGGAGGGGACCGCTCGTATCCTTCACTCGTACCGGTCTGACCGTCCCATGGGATGACCACTTCAAAAGCCTGCTGGAGCTGGCCGAGGCGTGCGACGTCCCAGTCAGGTGGTCTTGCAGGACCGGAGTGTGTCACATGTGCGAGTGCGGACTTCTGGATGGCAATCTCCGCTACGCACCAGATCCGCTTGACCCTCCCGCAACAGGCAATGCCTTGATCTGTTGCTCTACACCGGAATCAGCAGTGAATTTAGACCTATAGTGGGCGGCCGCTTCGAGCATGTTCGGCGCAACAGTGAATTGCGTCCAGCAACGCTTGCCTCTTTCAGTGTGGCTTCAATTTTGGGTTACACGGCAGACTTGCTACCGGTAAACATGCCTGCTTAAGCCAAGCCTCTACGCTGATCCGCATCTTCGGTCCCGATGAAGACGCGGATCATGTTGTTTCCCCTGGTGGCTGTGGGACCATGAGACGATGTTCTGAGTTGTATCAAGGCTGCCCGTCCAAGCGGTAAAGCCGACGTAGGCGCTGCTGCTGCCCACCACGCCGGAATGTTGAGCGGAAAGCTTACCGTTGCTCGCATTGGATTGCGTATCGGTATGAGTCCCGTCATGGAAGAGGCGCGCATCGTGTGAGAGCATCCGACCTTCGAGGTCGATTGTTAGAAACCAACTCAACTTGTTCGCTCATGCGAAATATCGGGAGGCAATACCATCGACAAGGAGCGGGCTTCCTTGGTATCCAGCGTAACGCCATACTGTTTGTGAAGGCAGAAGGAGATTGAGCTTGATTTGGAGAAAAGCGAGTTGATCGAAAAGAGGAATCAGGTTCTGGTAAAGAATATCGTCCTAACATCGCTGCTTGCGACCTGTTGCGGTGCTGCAGCTGCACAACAGTCCAGCGCCCAACGATTGTTGCCCGCCCCTCGCGAATACGCTGCGCGTGACACTATCTCGCTCAGCCGGGGTGTAACGATCATCAGCGATAGTGATCCTGACGATCGTTTCGCTGCGACGACTCTCTCAGACTGGCTTCAACAGCTCGATGTACCCGCGGGTCACGGTCGATCCACCGCCGTCGAACTCCTGCGCACATCGAGTCATCGCGCGCAGAGGTTGCTCGAGAGATCGCAGGTCAAAATGACTCCCGAGATGCACGATGAGGGCTACGCGATCGTGCCTGCGGAGAAAGGGATTGCGGTAGTCGCTGACACATCCGTGGGCGTCTTTTACGGGGCGCAGACCGTTAAGCAGTTGATCCAGGGACGCGGAGCTGAAGCAACGCTACAGGTTGCAACAATCCGCGACTGGCCGGCCATGCGCTATCGAGGCATTTCCGACGATCTATCCCGCGGCCCACTGCCTACGCTTGATTTCCAAAAGCGCCAGATTCGAACTCTCGCGGCGTACAAGCTGAATGTCTATTCACCCTATTTCGAAAACACCTTTCACTACCACTCCAACCCGGTGCCCAGCTTGAGCGGCGGCAGCATGACACCGGAAGAGGCGCGCGACCTGATCGCCTATGCGCAGAGCTATCACGTGATGATCATTCCAGAGCAGGAAGCATTCGGCCACCTGCATCACGTCCTCAAATATGAGCAGTACGCACCGCTTGCGGAAACTCCAATGGGGAATGTGCTGGCGCCCGGCCAGACTGGATCGCTTGAGCTGATCGGCCAGTGGTTCAAAGATATCGCCGCCACTTTCCCAGCGCCTTTTCTGCATATCGGGGCGGACGAAACGGCTGATCTCGGCAGGGGTCAGACGCACGCCGCGGTTCAAGCGCAGGGCCTCGGCGCTGCCTACATCGATTTCCTTCTCCGGATCCATAGTGAGCTGGCGCCACTGAACCGCAGGCTTCTCTTCTGGGGCGATGTCGGTATGAAGGATCCATCCGAGATCAAGCGGTTGCCCAAAGACATGATCGCCGTCGCATGGACCTACTCTCCTGAAGACAATGGGTTCCTGCCGTGGCTCAAACCGTACTCCGACGCGGGCATGGAAACGTGGGTGGCTCCCGGAGTGAACAACTGGAATCGTGTTTATCCGGACAACGACTATGCGTTGCGCAACATTCAAGGGTTTGTGCGTGATGGGCAGTCAGTGGGAAGCACCGGCATGCTCAACACCATCTGGAATGACGACGGTGAAGGGCTCTTCCAGTCCGACTGGTATGGAGTGCTTTTTGGAGCCGCGGCCGCATGGCAACCGGGGAGCAGTGATACAGCAAAGTTTCAGGACGCCTACGGAAATGTTTTTCATGGCGACCGCACCGGCAGCATCAACCAGGCGCAGCGCGAGCTCATCGCTATCTACCAGATGCTCGACCAGGCTAACCTTGGCGGATCGACTGACGCGCTCTACTGGGTAGATCCGTGGAGCGCGGAAGGACAGGGCATCGCTGCAAAACTAAGGCCTCTCGTCCACGATATGCGGATACACGCGGAACGCGCCATTACGCTGGTGTCTCAGTCGAGGGCAGCTGGACCTTTGCGCGAAACCGACGCATTGGATGCGCTTGAGCTTGGAGCGCGGCGGCTTGATTTCATTGGCCAGAAGTTCGAGACCGCGGACCTCATCGCGAGCACTTATAACCAAATGTATGCCTGGCAAAACGACAAGGACAATGCCCGGCAAATCAACGGCTCGTTCTACACCATCTCGGGCGCCAACGGTCTCTGCGAAGACCTCCGCGACGGGTACAGCTACGGCCGGCTGATCTACTCCGATCTTTGGATGCGGGAAAATCGCCCCTACTGGTTGCAGAATGTGCTCGTCCGCTACGATCTTGTGACGCAGCTATGGGTACAGCGGAGCATGCAATTCCGTGCTGCGCAGGCTGCCTGGCGATCGACGCATCGGCTTCCGGCGCCTCCAGAACTGGGAATCCCGCCTCAACCAATAGGCCAGGAGAAATAGTCTGGTGCTCTTCGGCCTCTCCGGCACCGTGGCACTCACATTTGTCAGGCTTCGCCTTAGTGCGCCAGACCTGCTGCTCGTTGCTGCTTATCTTGTGGCAGTAACGCTATTCGGCCTCCATTTCCGTAACCGAGACCGATCGCTGCGAACGTATTTCCTCGCGGATCAGCGGATTCCCTGGTGGGCAATTGCGCTCTCGATTGTCTCGGCGGAAACCAGCGCTCTCACCATCATCAGCGTGCCGGGTCTCGCATATACCGGCGACTGGGGATTTCTCCAGATCGTTCTCGGCTACCTTCTGGGACGTGTCGTCGTATGCATTCTCTTTCTGCCGCGCTATTTCCGCGGCGAACTACTCACTGCGTATCAGGTCATTGGCCAGCGCTTCGGACCGCGACTGCATACGCTGACGGCATTTCTTTTTCTTTTCCTGCGTGCTGCCGCTGAGGGCGTACGCGTCTTCGCTGTTTCTATCGTGATAGGCGTCGCGATCGGAACTCAGGACATCATCTCCATTGCGATCATCTGTGCACTCACCCTCGTCTACACACTCGAGGGCGGCATGACTGCCGTTATCTGGACCGACGTTGTGCAGATGATCCTCTATCTGGTGGGCACGCTTGCCGGCGTCTTTACGCTGGGCCGGCTGGTTCCCGGCGGATGGAGCGCGATCCATACCGTGGCGGCCGCGTCTGGGAAGCTCACCATCTTCCACTTCGCCCTGAGTCTCACCACCGCTTATACCTTCTGGGCAGGAGTCATGGGCGGCTGCTTCCTGACGATGGCGAGCCATGGCACGGACCAACTCATGGTTCAGCGCCTTCTTGCGGCGAGAAACCTGCGGGAATCGAGTCTTGCGCTGCTCAGTAGTGGATTGGTCATCCTGACGCAGTTTGTTCTTTTTCTTGCGATCGGAACCGGTCTCTATATCTTTTACTCGAGCGTTGCCGCCGGCAGCGCTCCGTCGGGCGCAGACCGTGTTTTTCCCACGTTCATTGTGCGCGAGATGCCCCGCGGCGTTGCCGGCCTTATGGTTGCGGCGATTCTTGCCGCCGCGATGTCAAACCTGAGTGCTGCTGTGAATTCGCTCAGCTCCAGCAGCATGGTCGATCTGTATCTGCAATGGAAACCCGCGACGAGCGAACGGCATTGTGTCATCGGATCGCGCATTATGACGCTTTTCTGGGCCCTGGTACTCTTCATCCTTGCGTGGATGTCGCGCGGCGGAGGCCATGTGGTCGAGGTCGGCCTTTCGATCGCGTCCGTTGCTTACGGAGCACTTCTGGGAGTCTTTCTTGCTGGTACGTTGAGCAAAAGCATCACAGAATCCGGAGCGATCGTTGGGATGATCGGCGGCTTCGCAATTAATCTCTTCTTGTGGAGACAGTCCGGACCAATATCGGTAACTCTGGGAAATCTGCACATAGTGCTGCCGAAGATTGCGTGGACGTGGTTCGTGCTCGTCGGATCGCTGTTCACGTTCGCGCTTAGCTGGATCGCCAGCAAGTTTTCACCTGAAAAGAAAGCTCAACGGAGCCAGTGATCCGATGTTCCGCGACGCCCGATCGATCAGACGCCTCATCTTAATTGTCCTGCTCGCCGCAACCGCGCGCGCCGAAGCTAGGCGTGGAGCTTATTTCACACCCATTGATCGCATTGTGGCCCAGGCTATTGAAGCAAAGAAATTTCCCGGCGCGGTCGTGATCGTTGGCCATGACGGCCACATTGTCTTTCATAGGGCGTATGGAAATCGCTCGCTGATTCCGCAGCCGGAAGCGATGTCAGAGGGCACTGTCTTCGATGTCGCATCGCTGACCAAGGTGCTCTGCACCACTACGGCAGTCATGCAACTCTACGAGCAGGGCCGCTTTGTGTTGAACGACCCGGTCGCGAAGTACCTGCCCGAATTTGCCGTCAACGGCAAGGGAGACATTACTATCCGGCAGCTCCTCACCCACTATTCCGGACTCCCCCCCGATCTCTCTCTCGCGGATCCATGGATTGGAAAAGAGGAGGGCCTGAGACGCGCCTTCGCCAGCATTCCTGTGACACCTCCCGGAGTGCAGTTTCGCTACAGCGACATCAACTTCATGGTCCTTGGGGCGCTGGTAGAGAAACTCTCCGGGCTTACTCTCGATCAATATGAAGCGAAGTACATCGCAAAGCCCCTGGGGTTGAGAAGCACGCGATTCCTTCCTCCTGAATCATGGCGAAACCGCATTGCCCCGACGCAGTATGACAATGGAGTGATGCTGCGCGGGACGGTTCATGACCCGACTGCGCGCCGCATGGGTGGAGTCGCAGGACACGCCGGTCTTTTCAGTACGGCCGGCGATGTCGCCATCCTTGCGCAGAATCTGCTCGACCGTCTTGCGGGCAGGAATAGCCGCTTCCCTTTAAAGCGCCTCACATTGCTCAAGATAACTAGGCCTGGTCAGCCGGCGACAGGGACTGCGTTGCGCGCCCTCGGCTGGGATATCGATTCACCTTACTCGAGCAATCGCGGAGAGCTCTTTCCGGTTGGCTCCTTCGGACATACAGGCTTCACCGGCACTTCGGTCTGGATCGATCCCGCCGACGATGCCTACGTCGTA
>Ga0335075_10008526_pt1 | contig 15694 bp, 15 predicted proteins | sample Lox_Sample_24_FD_206723 | JGI IMG/M metagenome (GOLD analysis project Ga0335075, IMG submission 206723) | Soil microbial communities from Loxahatchee National Wildlife Refuge, Florida, United States - Lox_Sample_2.4 | ecosystem: Environmental > Terrestrial > Soil > Wetlands | place: USA... | reverse complement strand
GGCAGGTGGTGCGGTCGGTGCCCGACCGAGCCCGCAGGAAGGCGATGCGGCTGCCGTCCGGGGCAATGGAGAACGCGTGCGGGATGCCCAGGGTGAACCGCAGGGTACGGGCTTGCTGGCGGGGGAAGCTGATGCTGGCGTCGGTCATGGTCCCGATCCTCGCAGACGTGCGCCCGGCCCGTGGACTGAGCCTTTTCATCCTCCCCGCGACTGCTCACGGACCGTGGGCGTGAGACCGGCGGATGAAAAAGGTTCAGTGGCTCAGCGCCGGCCGTCCAGGGCCGAATGGTGGTGCCAGGATGGTGTCACCGCCGAATCCCGGTAAGCTAGGTCCGTCCCGGCGGCTGCCGGGAGGCTCTGGCCGTTCGCCCACCGGATCGTTGGCAGCGTATGGCCGGTCGGGCGGAGTAGCTCAGTCAGGCAGAGCAAGCGGCTCATAATCGCTGTGTCGCCGGTTCAAGTCCGGCCTCCGCTACGAACCTCTTCACCCGTCGCTCTGGCCCGGGGAATACCCGGCAGGCGGCGGAGGCTGAAGAGGCTCGCCAGTTCGCCGATTGCGCGGGCGGCTAGCCTTGAGCACACTTAGGGGCAGCGGCTCGCCGCCAACACCAGGTGTCCGCGAGCTGATCAGGAAGTCCGTACGGGAGAAAGGCACGCCCTCGTGGCTGCGACAGACGTTAGGCCCAAGATCACGCTGGCCTGCCAGGAATGCAAGCACCGCAACTACATCACCCGCAAGAACCGGCGTAACGACCCCGACCGGCTCGAGCTGATGAAGTACTGCCCGAACTGCCGCTGCCACCGGCCGCACCGCGAGACGCGGTAGGCGCCCGGATGGCGATCAACCGCGACTACCTTGGCCGCACGTTCCCGGCCGCCGCGCCCTACGAGGTGAGCCGGGTCAAGATCGCCGAATTCGCCGACGCGATCGGGGACCCGAACCCGCTCTACCGCGAACGGGCCGCCGCGCAGGCGGCCGGGTATGCCGACGTGATCGCGCCACCGACGTTCGCGATCGTGATCAGCATGGCGGGCAGCGCCCAGGCCGTGGCCGACCCGGGCCTCGGCCTCAACTACGCCATGGTCGTGCACGGCGAGCAGCGGTTCGAGTACTCCCGCCAGCTCATGGCGGGCGACGTGGTCACGGCGCAGGCCACAATCTCCGACATCAAGGAAGCCGGCCGCAACGTGCTGATGACCACCGAGACCCAGATCCGGACGGTCGACGGCGAGCACGTGTGCACCGCGCACTCGACGCTGGTGGAACGGGGCGGTGCCGCATGAGCACGGGGAGCTCCGGGGGGCCGTCCCCCCGGGTAAGCGGCGTGGTCGGCTACGGCGACGTCAAGGAGGGCGCGGAACTCGCGCCGGCCAGCTACCCGGTCACCCGGCTCAGCCTGGTCAAGTACTGCGGCGCGTCGGGCGACTTCAACGTGATCCACTGGAACGAGCGGATTGCCAAGGCGGTCGGGCTGCCGAACGTGATCGCGCACGGCATGTTCACGATGGCTCAGGCCGGCCGCTATGTCACCGACTGGGCCGGTCCCGGGGCGGCGGTCGTCGACTTCGGCGTCCGGTTCTCCTCGCCGGTGGTCGTGCCCGATGACGACACCGGCGCCACGATCGAGGTCAGCGGCACCGTCGAGGAGAAGCTCGACGGCAACCGCGTCGTGCTCGCGCTCACCGCCAGGTCCGGCGAGACCAAGGTGCTGACCAGGGCGCGCGCCGTGGTCCGCCTGCCCTGAGCACACCCCCTTCCGGGATTGCGGCCCGCTCGCGCCGCGCCCGGCGGTTCAGCCGAGCGCCGCGTAGGCCGCGGCCGGATGTCCTCGTGCGCCTGCGGCGTCTGCCCGCCCTCGAACATGAGCTGGGTCGCCGCGACCACGACCAGGTCGCGGCCGGTATCGACCAGCCATGAGGTGCCCAGGCCGCCGTCCCAGCCGTAGCAGACGACCAGCCCGCCGGGCGTGCCGCGGTAGGAGGTCGCGAGACGGCCGGTGCCGGTGGTGAAGAACGCCGTGTCCCGCATGCCGAGCGGCTCGAAGATCCGCGACCGCAAGAACTCGGGGTAGGGCAGCCCGGCCGCGCGGGCGATCAGCACGCCGAGGACCGACGCGCCCGTGTTGTACAGCCACCGCTCTCCCGGCTGGGCCAGCAGCGGCAGCGTGCTCAGGCCGGCGATCCAGGTGTCTGGGTCGGGCTGCGTGGCCGGATCCGGTGGCCCGAGTGTCCCCAGGCGGAGCGCGTCGGTGGCCTCCATCACCGGCCAGGGCGTGCCGGTGAAGAACATCTCCACCGCCGCGACGAACCCGAAGGTGAACGTGAGCAGGTCCCGGACCGTGATGGCACGCACGGCCGGCGTGGTGTCGTCGAGCGGCCCGTCAATCCGCCGCAGCACCTGGCGCCCGGACAGCTCGGGCAGCAGCCGGCCGACCGGCTCGTCGAGCGCGATCACGCCCTGATCGACCAGGGTGAGCGTGGCGGCCGCGGTGATCGGCTTGGTCGAGAGCCGCCGGAAGATGGAGGTGCCGCGTCACGTTCATGGATCGGACCGTAGTGGCGCTCGGCGCCCTGAGCAGGCCTGCCGCGCTAGTAGGCTCTTGCCGCGGGCTGACCGGGAAGGACTATCCAGCGGGCAGGCGCCTTCGTGACCAGACGAAAGAACGGGTAGAACGTGACGGTCCGTGGCCGGGTGCCGCGCGATAAGGTAATGCTCGCCGGGTACACGACGCTCGGCCTGGGCGGCCCGGCGGCACGCTTCATCGAGGCCGACCGCGACGATCAGGTCATCGCCGAGGTGCGCGAGGCCGATGCCGGCGGCGAGCCGGTGCTGGTTCTCGGCGGCGGCAGCAACCTGGTCGTGGCCGACGAGGGCTTCCCCGGCACCGTGGTGCACGTGGCGACCCGCGGCGTAAAGATCACCGACGACGACGACGGCGGCGTGACCGTGGCCGTGGCCGCGGGCGAGAACTGGGACCCGCTGGTCGAGCGGTGCGTGGACGAGGGCTTGTCCGGGCTCGAGTGCCTCTCCGGCATACCAGGCCTGGCCGGTGCCACGCCGATTCAGAACGTGGGTGCCTACGGCCAGGAGGTCGCGGAGACGATCGTTGCCGTTCGCGTCTACGACCGGGTGCGCGACACGGTGGCCGAGCTGACCAATGCCGAGTGCGGCTTCGGCTACCGGACCAGCGCGTTCAAGCGCAGTGCGGCGACAGGCGGCGGCGCGGCGGCGGGCCGCCGGGACGGAGCGCGCGGCCGCGCCGGGAACCCGGCCGCCGCGACCGGGCGGTTCGTCGTGCTCGGGGTGACGTTCCGGCTCGCGCGCGATCCGCTGTCGGCGCCGGTCCGCTACGGCGAGCTGGCCCGGGTCCTCGGCACCGCCGAAGGTGGGCGGGTGCCGCTCGGCGACGCCCGCTCGGCGGTGCTCACGCTGCGCCGCGGCAAGGGGATGGTGCTCGATCCGGCCGACCCCGACACCCGCAGCGCCGGCTCTTTCTTCACCAACCCGGTTCTTGACCGGCGGCAGCTCGCCGAGGTGGGGCGCCGGGCCGCGGCCAGGTCGGGGCGCCCGGCCGATGAGGTCACCGTGCCCCATTTCGCGGCCGCGAACGGGCAGGTGAAGGTGCCGGCCGCGTGGCTGATCGAGCAGGCCGGCTTCACCAAGGGATATTCCGGGAACGGGAGCGCGCGCATCTCGTCCAAGCACACGCTGGCCCTGACTAATCCGGGTGGGGCCAGCACCGCCAGCCTGGTCGGGCTGGCCCGGCAGATCAGGAATGGCGTGCAGCAGGCGTTCGGGGTCGAGCTGGTCAGCGAGCCGGTCCTGATCGGCGCCGAGCTCTGAGCCGGCCGACCCAGGCCGTCACCGCGGACGACCCGGGCACGGGGCGCGGCGGGGTGTGCGACAAATTTGTAGGTGACTGGGCCAGACGTGCGGACATCCCGCCGCCCTGCGCTGTGCAGAACTCCCGGATCGCCTCCGCGTGCGACGCCGGACGTGTCATTCAGAGAGGGCGGTTCTCGTGGACCTTCCGGAATGGGTAGACGAGCTTTCGCCTCCGGGGACGCCCTCATCGCGCCGAGCGTCACCCGGCGGCTCATCGGCGCGTTCGTCGAGCACTCCGCGCCCGCCGCACCGCGGGCTGCCCCCTCGAAGGCATCACCGACCGCGAGCGGGAGGTGCTGGCGCTGGTCGGGCGCGGGCTGCCGAACGTCGAGATCGCCGAGCGCCTGGTCATCAGCGCGGCCACCGCCAAGACCCACGTCGCACGGCTGTTCGCCAAGCTGGACGGCTGCGACCGGGTCCACCTGGTCATCGCCGCCTACGAGGCCGGCCTAGTGCCGAGGACCTAGAGGCACTGGCCGTTCGGTTGCTGCTCAAGCCCCGAGTCGGCAGCGTGAAGGTAGTCGGGTGGACGTCACGGGACGCGTAGGTCATACTCACGTCCGGCCTACGCCGCCATGCGCACCTCGGGCACGACCGGAGATCGCTCTGTCCGTACAGTCTGCCCGCGCCGCCTTGCTCTCCCGTCGCCGAGCTGCTCGCCCCGGGCCACTCGGCCGTCGCCACCGCCGTCGCGCTGGCTGTGGACGACCCCGAAACCTCGGTTACTTTCGTTCCTGCCGAACACGTTGATCGGCTGACGGCACTGGCCACCGAGGCGCGCTACCGCATCGTCGTGCTGCGCTCCAAGACCGCGGACGAGGCAGGTAACAGCTAGCAGCACCGGGACATGGACTGCCCCGGGTGCTGTGGGTCGGCGGCGGGTCGAGGTCGGCCGGGTAGTGGGAACCGCCGGAAGTAAGCGTTGCCATGACCGCGCCGCCGGCGGGACGTCGACGCGGTCATGGTCAACCGGGCTGGAGGCTGTTGCAGGCATTAGCCTTCCGCGAGTTCGTAGCTGTAGTACACCAGGCCGTCACCGAGCTGTCGGGTGTTGACCAGGTGCAGCGGCTTCTTGGCGCTGGCCTCGTCGAACAGACGCCGGCCGGTTCCCACCACAACCGGGAAGACGACCAGCCGCAGTTCGTCGAGCAGGTTGTGTTCGATCAGTGTGCGTGCGAGCTGGTAGCTGGCGTAGATCAGGATTTCCCCGTCCACTTTGCCCTTCAGCTCCGAAACCTCCTTGACCGCGTCGCCGCGCAGGACGGTGATGTTGCTCCACCGAGGGTCGTCGACAGTCGAGGAGACGACGTACTTGGGCATGCTGCGCACCCTGTTCGCCCACTCGGGGCTCACACGGCCCTCCGCCAGGTTCTGCTCTGTCATCCGGTCCGCGAACCACTCATTGGTCTGCCCGCCCAGCAGCAGCACCTCGGCATCCAGCGCCTCCTGCGTCTCACGGACGGTCCAGTCTTCGAGGTCCTTGGCTCCCACGAACTGGTGGAACCAGCCGCCGTGTTCGAAGCCCTCCGCGCCGTCCGGGTCTTGGACCACTCCGTCGAGTGTGACGTTCGAGGTGAGGACGATCTTTCCCATTTTCCGTGCTCCTTTGACGAGTTGTCGGTTGTCACGGGTATGGACGCCGCGACACCGGAAAAGGGGGCGCTGCCCGAGCGCCCCCTTCGCGCAGCGGCCGGCGTCCGTACAGGATGGAACCGCGCACACAGAAAGAGGCGGCGGGAGTGGAGTTGGCGAGAACAGACCTGATGTCGAGGGCACGGGCCGGCGACGGCGAGGCGTTCCGAACACTGACCGAGCCGCACCGCCGCGAGCTACAGGTGCACTGCTACCGGATGCTCGGATCGTTTCAGGATGCCGAGGACGCTCTTCAGGACACGATGTTGGCCGCGTGGCGTGGCCTCGGCCGATTCGACGGCCGCGCCTCGGTTCGCACGTGGCTCTACCGCATCGCGACCAACCGGTGCCTCGACGCGTTGCGCGCCGAGCGCCGGCGTCCCGCGAAGCAGTGGGACGTTCCGGGAGTCGAACCGCCGGAACCGACGGGCTTCGGCCCAATCCATTGGCTCGAGCCCTATCCCGACACCCTTCTGGACGGTGCGATCAGCGTGCCGCTGGGTCCGGAGGCCCGCTACGAGCAATCCGAATCCATTTCCCTGGCGTTTGTGACCGCCCTGCAGATCCTGCCGCCTCGCCAGCTCGCCGTTCTCATCCTGCGCGACGTCCTCGGATTCCACGCCAACGAAGTAGCCGACATGCTCGACACGACCGTCGAATCGGTCAAAAGCGCCCTCAAACGCGCACGTGCGGGCATGCAACATCGACTGCCGGTGACGGCTGCCGGAGCCCAGCCGCCCGCCGCCGACTCGCCTGCCGAAAACGCGATCGCGGCGAAGTTCGTCAGCGCCTACGAATCCGCCGACATCGATGCGTTGGTGGCGCTGTTGACCGACGACGTCTTCATGTCGATGCCACCGATACCGTTGGAGTACCGGGGCCGAGACAGCGTGGCCCGCTTCTGCGCCCTCGTTTTCGGCTCGGCACCGAGATTTGAACTGGTGCCGACGCGAGCCAACGGTCAACCGGCGTTCGGTGTCTACCAACCCACCCCCACCGGTAGTCAGGGAGTCGGCCTGTTCGTGCTCACCCTCGCCGGCGACCGAATCAGCGCCATGACCCGCTTCGAGGAGATCGTCCTCCCTGCGTTCGCACTGCCGCCATCCCTGCCACGTGCACAGTAGAACGCCGTCGACTCATGCCACGTACCGCCGTCACACCCCCCGGCCGGCGGCGCCGTCATGTCCACCCGATTTCGTGGCGCGTGCCGCCCAGTTTTGCCCGTCGGGTGTGATCTATCTGGGCGACGAGTCATCCGGCGCACCCCGCCGTCACCGACTGACAGGAGTTCGTATGACCCCCGCATCTCTGACGTTCGTGCTGGTCCATGGCGCATTTATGACCGGCGATATGTGGAAGCAGACCGCCAGCGTGCTGCGCGGCGACGGGCACATCGTGCACACCCCACCCTGGCCGGGCACGATCCAGGCGATCCGATGACGTTGGCGCACGCCGACGCCGTCGCCTCCTTGCCGATTACGCGGTGATGCCGTCGGACGAAACATGGGTCCGGCGGGACTTGACGCTGCAGATCTACCAGCCCGGTTGTTATCTGCACAACCAGGCCAACGCCGCTGCCAGCGAGAACGCGTCGGCCCCACAAAATTGTCGTGCACCCGGCGCGGCGGAAGGTTCACCTCCGTGACAGAGCCCGCCTGTAGCGTGGGTCGTGAGCGTCCGCTACCAGCAGCGCGGCGAAGGAGATGCGGCGTGAGTGTGCAGCGCAGCGAGCCAGTCGAGCAGCAAACCCAAGTGACCGCCTGGGAGCTAAGGAGGCTGCGGGCCCTGGAACGGCTCGCCTCGCCGCAGGAACTGGCCGACGCCGAGGACGCGGCCAGGATCGAGGAACACGACGAGCTTGAGGCGGCCGGGCGGACCGGGGCTTTGTCAGATGAGCAGGCACGGCAGATCCTCGGCATCCCGCTCTCGCGGGGAGACGAGACTTACCTGACCACCGCGGATGTGCGGCAGCGCTTGGGGCTGCCCCAGTGACGCGCCTCCGGGTCGTCGTCGAAGAGTCGGTGTCGCTATCTCGGCAAATATATGGACCACCCAGCCGCCCTGGCTGAGGTCATGGAGGCGATCGGCGCCCTCGCCGACGAGCCCCGCCCGGCCAGCTCGGTTCCATGAGGACAGGCAATGTGCCGGCTACATGTCGGGCCATACCGGGTGTTATACGAGATCGGCGAGGAGGAGATCCGTGTCCGCCGGGTCGACCGTCTTCGCTAGCTGCGGACTCCCCTCCGCCTAAAGCCGCGATGAGTTCCTGACTCCTGGTCAGTCTGATCGGTACAAGCTGCACTAGGAGGTCTCATATGATCACCGAGCCGGAGGTCGTCGAGCGCCAGGCCCAGCCGTACGTCGCGATCCGGGCGCACGTCACCATGCAGACGATCGGCGTGACCCTGCCCGAACTCCATCCTCAGGTGTTCGCCTGGCTGGGTCAGCGGAATGTCCCGCCCGCCGGGCCTCCGTTCTGGAAGTACAACGTGATCGACATGGACCGGGACCTGGAAGTGGAGGTAGGCGTGCCAGTCCCCGGGATCGTGGACGGTGACGACCGGGTACTTGCCGGCCTGCTTCCGGCCGGCCGCTACGCGACGCTGCGGTACACCGGTCACCCGGACGGTCTGCTCGGCGCGACCGGGTCCCTGCAGGAGTGGGCCGGACAGCAGAACCTGACCTGGGATGTTGCCCGCACCGAGGACGGGGAGCGGTGGGCGGCCCGGCTGGAGATTTACGAGACCGACCCGGCTGTGCAACCGGACATGAACAAGTGGGTAACCCAGCTCGCGTTCCGCCTGGCCGGCCCCTGAGCAGCGCCTGAATACTCGCTTGCATGTCGGGCCAGTGCTCAGCATCGTGAACACGGTGAGCAACGTGCCCGAGGTCGAGCAGGCCCTCCCTGCCGCCGAAGCGGTTGTAGATGGTGCCCGCGCGCACGCCGGCGCTGCGGGCGATGTCCTCCAGGGGAACGTCAAGCCCGTCCCGGGCGAAGGCCTCCGCCGCGGCCTGCATCACTTTCTGCATGTTGCGGCGGGCGTCGGCGCGCCGGGGCCGTTCCCCGGCCAGTCCTTCTCCGCTGCTCATGCGGGCAACCCCATTATCTTGACATGCCATCAACTCGGGCAGCGAGATGCACCTGGACCGGGTCGCCCAGCACCAGGCGGTCCTCGGCGCCGCCGTCAAGGCAGGCGTCGCGCTGTTCGCCTACACCAGCGCCCTCGGCCTCCAGGGCGGCCCGGTCACCGACGACCACCGCGCCAACGCCCGAGCCTTTCGACTCCTTCGAGCACGTCCTGCACAAGTTCGGCGGCGACCAGGCCCAGGCCGCCCGTCTCGAGGAGCACATGGCCGCGCTCGCCCGCGCCCAGGGACAGCCCTACGCCATCCGCCACCCGGTCGCCAGTTCCTTCGACGCCCACCGGATGCTCCACCTGGCCGCCGAGCACGGCGCGGCCAGCGAGTTCATGGACGCCGTCCAGCGCGACCTGCTCGGCAAGGGCGTCAACGTGTACCCGGCCGCCTACCTCGCGAACGCGGCCACCAGGGCAGGGGTGCCGGCCGCGCGGGCCAAGGCCCTCCTGGCGGGTGACGAGTACGCCAACGCCGTCCGCGCGGACGAGAAGCTCGCCCGGGAGGCAGGCGTCACCGCCGTCCCCTTCACCATCCTCGGCGGGCGCCTGGCGATCCCGGGCGCCGCGACAGCCGATGCCTACGCCGACGCGATCACCCGGGAGACCCGCAGTGAACCGGCCCAGGCTCACCATCCTGACCGCCGGCACCCACGCGGCCTGCGACCCCGAGACCGGCACCTGCACCATTCCGCAGACGCCAATCCCGTCACCCGGCGCGGCGCCGGTAACCGGCGCGGTCCCTCCGGGCATCAAGGAGACCCCAAGCGCCTGACCTGGCCAGGCCCGCACCCGGCCAGGAACCGCACGTTGGCTCGCCCCACTCTTGTGTCCCTGTCTGGCCGGACAAGGGACATCAGAGATGGGAAAGGGACATCAGGTGTGGGAACCTGCTTACAGCGTGGCCAGGAGGACCAGGAGTGTTCCGCCCGCCATGAACGGGCCGAACGGGATGCGTTGCCCCCGGGTCGCGCGGCCGGACAGCAGCAGGCCGAGCCCGTAGACGGCGGCCAGCAAGAACCCGGCCAGGACGCCAGCCGCCAGCGCCGGCCAGCCGGACCAGGCCAGCATCGTGCCCAGGCTGGCCGCGAGCTTGGCGTCGCCCAGGCCGACCGCGCCCCGGCTGATCAGGGCGAGCGCCAGGTAGGCGGCGGCCAGGGCCAGCCCGCCGAGCAGCGCGCGGAGCAGCACCGGCCAGTGCCCGCTGGCCGCCGCCGCGGCCAGCAGCAATACCGCGGTCCCGGCATAGGCGGGGGCGGTGAGCACGTCGGGGAGGCGCTGCGTGGCGACGTCGATCCAGGCGAGCGCCACCGTGCAGACGGCCAGCCAGCAGGCCGCGGCGAGCACGAGGCCGGGGTGGACCCGGGCGGCGAGCCCGCCGAGCAGGATGGCGGTGCACAGCTCGAGCGCGAGCGGCGGCGGCCCGGTGCGCGCCCGGCGCGACGGGCCGCGACCCGGCGGGGACTCGGCAGCGCCCGGCGGCTCGTCCGCAGGCGCCGCGAGGCGGACGACCAGCGGCCGCAGGCACCAGCCGATGACCAGGCCGGCGGCGGCAAGCACGGCTACCAGCAGCCAGTTCACGGCCGGACGCTCATGTGCGGCAAATAACCTGTTTCATCTCAGCTGCGGTGGCTGCGAAGGAGTGCAGCCATTCCGTAGCCTATGGGCGTTTGGAGTTTCAAAAGCCCTGTCTGGTCTCGGAGGCGGCGCGGGTGAGCCGGATCGCTGTCGTGGTGCTTGGCGTCGTGCTGGCCGCGGCGGCCCAGGCGCCTGCGGTCGCGGCCGCCGGGTCGGCGAGGCAGCCGGTCGTGGTGGTAACCACGAAGCCCTCATCCAAGCCGTCAACGAAACCATCGTCCAGGCAGCCGTCGCGGCCGCCCCCGCCCGCCGTGCCCACACCGGTGGCGATCGAGCCCCAGCCCAACCAGAACTGCCCCGGCCCGGGCCAGGTCAGCTCCAAGGTCACGTCGGTGCCGTGGGCCCAGGAGGCGCTGGACTGGAGCAGCGCGTGGCCGCTGACCGAGGGCCAGGGCGTCACGGTGGCGGTGGTGGACAGCGGCGTGGATTTCAGCCCGCAGCTGGCCGGCAAGGTGAAGGCCATCAACCTTCTCACCGGTACCGGCTATGGCGATTGCGTTGGCCACGGCACCGGCGTCGCGGGCATCATCGCGGCCAGCGACGTGCAGGCCCAGGGCAACCCGTTCGAGGGCGTGGCGCCCGACGCCAAGATCTTGTCGATCAAGGTGAATAACCAGGAATCGGGCAGTGCCGCGACCCTGGCCCAGGGCATCACCGACGCGGCGCTGGAGGGCGCGCAGGTCATCAACGTCTCGATAACGAGCGGGAACACTCCCGGCCTGCGCGCGGCGGTAGCCGGCGCGCTGCGCAAGGGCGCGGTCATCGTGGCGGCCGGGGGAAACGACACCCAGCAAACCGGCCACGGCCCGTTCTATCCCGCGAGCTACCCGGGTGTGCTGTCGGTCGGCGCGGTGGGCCAGGACGGCGCGCTGGCCCCGTTCTCCGACCTGCATTCCCACGTGGCGGTCACGGCGCCCGGGGTAAACGTCACCAGCACGACCCCCGGTGGCTACCAGGCCTACAACGGAACGAGCTTCGCGACGGCGTACGTGTCCGGGGTCGTCGCGCTGGTCCGCTCCCGTTTCCCGAATATGAGCGGGCCCAGCGTCGTGAAGCGGATCGAGGAAACGGCCGACGGTAACACCGGCCAGGGAACCGGCGATGGCCTGGTCAACCCGTTGCTGGCGGTCACCGCGATACTTGCGCCGGCGGTCGCGCGGAGTCCGCTGCCGACGCCCAGGCCCCGGCCGGTGCCGGTGGAGCGGGCCCCGGTGCCAGACCTGGCCGCCCGCACCACCGCGATGCAGGTTGTCGCGGGTGCACTCGGCCTGACCGCCCTGGTCGCCATCGGCGCCGTGGTGATCAGGGAGGGCCGGCGCCGGCACTGGCGTGCGGGACGCGCGCAGCGCTAGCCCTGGGCGCGCGGTGCGGCGTGGCCGGTCGGCATGCTGAGACCGGAGCCGTTCCCTGCTTCCGCCGCCCGGCTCGCGTGGTGCTGTCCACGGGGCGGCGCGGTGCCGTCGTCCAGCAGCGCCACCTGGACCAGCTGGCTCCCGGTCCGCCGCTCGACGAAGAAGCCGCGCCCGGGGGGCTGTGGCTGGGCCTTGGTGCTGCCGAGCAGCGCGCCCTCGTCCTTGCTGCCCGACATGATCAGCCCGGGTGAGCCCATCTCACGGACGCGCTGGATGACCGAGTCGAACAGGGCACGCCCGGCGCCCCCGGCCGACCGGGCCAAGATCAGGTGCAGCCCGATGTCGCGAGCCTGCGGGATGAGGTCGGTCAGCGCGAGCAGCGGATTGGTGGCCCCGGCCACGAGATCGTAGTCGTCGACGATCAGGAACAGGTCCGAGCCCTGCCACCAGGACCGGCTGCGCAGCTGCTGCGGGGTCAGGTCGGGCGGCGGCAGCCGCTGCATCATCGCCTCGCGCACGTCGTTGATGAGCGGGGCTGCGGCGGCCGAGGACACGGCGTAGCCGATCATGTGCTCGGACTCCGTGCTGTCAATCAGCGACCGGCGGTAATCGATGAAGATCAGCCGCGCCTGCTCCGGTGTGTACCGGTCGGTCACGCTCTCGGCGATCAGCCGCAGCAGGTTGGACTTGCCGCACTCGGTGTCGCCGAATACCAGCAGGTGCGCATCGGCGCTGAAGTCAAGCAGCACCGGGGACAGGGTGTTCTCGTCCACCGCGAACGGGATCTTCTTTCCGGTCTGGGCGGCGCTGGGCAGCGCACTCACCGGGAGGACCTCGGGGAGCATCCGCACCGGCGGTGCCGGATCGGCCTGCCAGGCGACCGCCACCGTCTGCGCCAGCTTCTGCATCCCGTCGGCCAGGCTGTCCACGTCCGGCTGGGAGTCGATGCGCGGCAGCGCGGTCAGGAAGTGCAGGCCGTCCCGGGTGAGCCCGCGGCCCGGCGCGGACTCTGGCACGTTCACGGCCAGCTTCCGGTTGACCTCAGACTCGTACGGGTCACCCAGCCGCAGCTCCAGCCGGGTGCCGTACAGGTCACGGACGGCGGGCCGGAACTCCGACCACTTGCCCGCCGAGGCCAGCACGTGCACCCCGTAGCCGAGCCCCCGGGCCGCGATGGACGTGACCGTCTGCTCGAGTTCCTCGAACTCCTGGCGCAGGGTGAGCCAGCCGTCCACGACCAGGAACACGTCGCCGAACGCGTCCCCGGTGATCTCGCCGCTGGCCCGCATCCTGCGGTACGCGGAGATCGACTCGATGCCACGCCCGGCGAAGTCCTTCTCCCGGCGGGTGAGCACGCCCTGCACCTCGGCGACCGTGCGCCGGACCCGGGTGGCGTCCAGCCGGGCAGCGACCCCGCCGACGTGCGGCAGCGTGGCCAGCCCGGCCAGCGACCCGCCGCCGAAGTCGAGGCAGTAGAACTGGATTTCCCGTGGTGTATGCAGCAGCGCCAGGGAGCAGACCAGGGTCCGCAACATCGTCGACTTGCCGGTCCGCGGCGCGCCCACCACCGCCGCGTGGCCCGCGGCGGCGGAAAGGTCTACCCACAGCGGTTCACGCTGCTGCTCGAACGGCCGGTCCACGATCCCGGTGACCGCGCGGAGCTTGCCACGCCATTCCGGGCTCTCGACCGCGCAGCCGAACTGTTGCGTGATCGACAGCGGGGGCAGCAGCTGATCGAGCGTTGGGGGCACGTCAAGCGGCGGCAGCCAGATCTGGTGCGCGGCCGGCCCGTGCCCGGCGAGCTGGGCGACCACGACGTCGAGCACGCTCTCGGTCGCCTCAGCGTGGGACTGCTGCGGCTCCGGCGCGTCCGCGGCCAGCTCCGGCCGGATGTACCCGGGGCCGAAGGGCACGATCGCCGACTGCACCCGGCGGTGCTGCCTGCGGGCCGAGCCGCTGGCGGCGGGCCCGGAGACGTAGGCCGCCTTGAACCGGACCATGTCCTCGGTGCCGGTCTTGAGGTAGCCGTTGCCCGGATGCGGCGGGAGCTCGTAGGCGTCGGGCACGCCGAGCACCACGCGCGACTCGGTGGCCGAGAACGTGCGCAGGCCGACCCGGTAGGACAGCTGCGTGTCCAGGCCACGCAGCCGTCCTTCCTCGAGGCGCTGTGAGGCCAGCAGCAGGTGCACGCCGAGCGACCGGCCGACCCGCCCGATCATCACGAACACGTCGATGAACTCCGGCCGGGCCGAGAGCAGCTCGGAGAACTCGTCGATGATCACGAACAGGGAGGGCACCGGCGGCAGCTGGGCTCCCTGCTCGCGGGCACTGGTGTAGTCGCGCAGCGAGGCAAAGTTGCCGGCCGCGCGCAGCAGTTCCTGCCTGCGCACCAGCTCGCCATTCAGCGCCTCGCGCATCCGGTCGACCAGCGGCAGCTCGTCCGCCAGGTTCGTGATCACGGCCGACACGTGGGTCAGCCGTTCCAGGCCGAGGAAGGTGGCGCCGCCCTTGAAGTCCACCAGGACGAAGTTCAGCGCGTCCGAGGAATGGCTCAGGGCCAGGCCCAGGACCAGCGTCCGCAGCAGCTCGGACTTTCCGGAACCGGTCGCGCCGACGATCAGGCCGTGCGGGCCCATGCCACCCTGGGCGGACTCCTTGATGTCCAGATCGACCGGCTGCCCCTCGGCGTCGCTGCCGATTGGCACCCGCAGCCGGCCGCGCGGTGGCCTTGCCCGCCACAGGGCGGGGACGTCGAGTGCGAACGGGCTGGATATCCCGAGCAGCGACGTCAGCGTGGTGTCGGCGGCCAGCGGGTCGTCGGCCGGACCACCGACGCCCGGCCGCAGCGGCGCCAGGTGCCTGGCGAACGCGTCGGCCTCGGCCAGCGACATGGAGTCAGGGACGCCGATCGACGACCGGACCTCGGCACCCGTCCGGTCCCTGGTGATCATTTCCGTGCCGGCGGAGGTGACGTTCATCCGGAGGGTCGGCGCGGTTGCCGTGGCTGGCGTGGCCGCCGCGCCCGCGGTCAGGTCGATGAGCACGGCGCCCTCGATGCCGTCGGTGCCGAGCCGGGAGTCGGCCATTCCCTCCCCGCCGTCGATGATCACCACATGGAACGGCAGCGTGCCCGATCTGCCCGGCAGGAATTGCGGGCGGCCCGAGAACTCGGCGCCCATCATCGCCTCGAGCTGCGGCAGGCTGGTCGCCATCAGGCGCACCGGTCCCGCCGCGTCGACCTCGGTGGGATGCATGTTGTGCGGCAGCCACTTGATCCACTGCCACCACCCCATCCGGTCTCGCGAGGCGCACACGCTGATCCGGACGTCGTCGGGGGAGTGGAAGATCGCTAGCTGCGCGATCATGGCCCGGAGCATGCCCTGGACCGCCTCAGGCTCGCCCCCGGGCACGATCCGGGCGAACGACCGCAGCGAGATGCCGACCGGCAGGTCGGGAACGCTGTTATGGGCCCGGACGAAACGCCGCAGCGCGCCCGCGCAGAGGGGGTCAAGATCCTCGACCGGTTTGGTCTCCGGAGGAACCAGCCGGACCGCCAGCCGGTGCGTTCCGGTGCCGATGCGGACCTTGGCGAAGTCGTCGCCGGACGGGCGGCGCTCCCAGACCCGCCGCAGCTCAGGATCGATCAGCAGGGCGGGAAGGGCTCGCGGCGGCGGGCTGACCCATTCGAGCGCCTCGCGCTGGGCCGCGGCTGCCGCCCGCACCTTGCGCCGCACCTGGCCCAGGTACCGCAGGTAGTCCCGGCGCAGGCCGTGCAGCTTGATCTTCCGCTCGCCGCTGCCCCGGCCCATCTGGGCGATCATCATGCCGCCCATTCCCAGGGCCATCGCGCCGCCGCCCACATAGACGATCTTGTTGGAGCTGTTCCCGGCGAACATGGCGCCCATCCCGACCATCATGGCCACCATCGGCAGGTACATCATCGTCTGCCGGAAGCTGTCGTGCGTGGCCTACGGGATCTCCGGCGGGGACTGGAGCAGGATCTCGCCACTTGGCAGCTCCGGTGGATCGTGCCGCTCGGACGGGCGGACGAT
>Ga0335075_10008524_pt1 | contig 15695 bp, 17 predicted proteins | sample Lox_Sample_24_FD_206723 | JGI IMG/M metagenome (GOLD analysis project Ga0335075, IMG submission 206723) | Soil microbial communities from Loxahatchee National Wildlife Refuge, Florida, United States - Lox_Sample_2.4 | ecosystem: Environmental > Terrestrial > Soil > Wetlands | place: USA... | reverse complement strand
CGCCGAGGAGGTCCCCCGCGTGCTCAGCGCATTCCGCTCGGCTCTCGCGACGCCGGATCTACGCAAGAAGATCCTGTTCACGCTGGCCATCATCGCGGTCTACCGGATCGGTGCCGCCATCCCGGCTCCGGGGGTCTCGTTCTCCGCTGTCCAGGCTTGTACCGCACAGGCCGATCAGCAGGGCGTGTACCAGCTGCTCAACCTCTTCAGCGGCGGCGCGCTGCTGCAGCTCTCGCTGTTCGCGACGGGCATCATGCCCTACATCACCGCGAGCATCATCATCCAGCTGCTCACCGTGGTCATCCCGAAGTTCGAGGAGCTGAAGAAGGAAGGCCAGTCCGGCCAGAACAAGCTGACCCAGTACACCCGGTACCTGACGATCGCGCTGGCGATCCTGCAGGCCACCGGCGTGGTCGCGCTGGCCGACCGCGGCACCCTGTTCCAGGGCTGCTCGCAGCCGATCATCCCGGACAACAGCGTCTACTCGCTGACCCTGATCGTGGTCACCATGACCGCGGGCACCGCCGTCATGATGTGGCTGGGCGAGCTGATCACCGAGCGCGGCGTCGGCAACGGCATGTCCGTCCTGATCTTCCTGAACATCGCGGCCCGGATCCCGGCCGAGGGCGCCAACATCCTGAGCAACGGCGGCGGCATCGCGCTGGCCGTCGTCCTCGCCTTCGGCCTGGTGATCATCGCCAGCGTCATCTTCGTCGAGCAGGGCCAGCGCCGGATCCCGGTGCAGTACGCCAAGCGCATGGTCGGCCGCCGGATGTACGGCGGCACCTCGACCTACCTGCCGATCAAGGTGAACCAGGCCGGTGTCATCCCGGTCATCTTCGCCTCGTCGCTGCTGTACGTGCCGCAGCTGATCGCCCAGCTGGTCGGCGACCCGAACAGCAATTCCGGCTGGCAGTCGTTCATCCAGAACTACCTGGTCAACCAGAGCAGCTGGGTGCACATCCTGCTCTACTTCCTGTTGATCATCTTCTTCACCTACTTCTACATCACGATCACGTTCAACGTGGACGAGCGTGCGGAAGAGATGAAGAAGTTCGGCGGCTTCATCCCGGGCATCCGCCCGGGCCGGCCGACCGCCGAGTACCTCAGCTTCGTGCTGGGCCGGATCACTCTCCCCGGCTCGCTGTACCTGGGCATCATCGCGATCCTCCCGAACTTCTTCCTGTCCCTCACCGGCAGCGGGAACAACCAGAACTTCCCGTTCGGTGGCACGGCTGTGCTGATCATGGTCGGTGTCGGTCTCGACACCGTGAAGCAGATCGAAAGCCAGCTGATGCAGCGCAACTACGAAGGGTTCTTGAAGTGACGCGACTGGTTCTCGTCGGCCCGCCCGGCGCGGGCAAGGGCACGCAGGCCGCCGCATTGTCCGAGCAGCTGCGGATCCCGCACATCTCGACCGGCGACCTGTTCCGCGCGCACGTCGGCCAGGAGACCCCGCTGGGCCAGGAAGCCAAGCGCTACCTGGATTCCGGCGAACTGGTCCCGGACTCGGTGACCAACGAGATGGTCCGCGAGCGGCTGGCCGAACCGGACGCGAAGGCCGGTTTCCTCCTCGACGGGTTCCCGCGCAACACCAAGCAGGCCGAGGTGCTCGGCGAGATGCTGGCCGCCGCGGACACCAAGCTCGACGCGGTCATCCAGCTCGACGTGGCCGAGGACGTGGTGGTCGGCCGGCTGATGTCGCGCGGCCGCTCGGACGACACCGAGGACGTCATCCGCCGTCGCCAGCAGGTGTACGTGTCGGAGACCGCGCCGCTGCTCGCCTACTACGCCGACATCCTGGTGAAGGTGGACGGCGTCGGCGAGGTGTCGGAGATTTCGGACCGCGTGCTGGAAGCGCTGCGCGACCGCACGTGAACCTCGGAGGATTGCGTGTTCTGCAAGTGCTCCGCCGCGGGCGCATGATCGAGATCAAGACCCGGGGCGAGCTGGAGGCGATGCGGGCGGCCGGCCTGGTCGTCGCCCGCACCCTGGCCGCCGTGCGCGACCTCGCCCGCCCCGGCGTGAGCACCGCGGAGCTGGACCAGCTGGCCGAGCAGACCATCCGGGACGCCGGCGCGGTGCCCTCGTTCAAGGGCTACCACGGTTTCCCGGCGTCGATCTGCGCGTCAGTGAACGAGCAGATCGTGCACGGCATCCCGTCGGCGAAGCAGGTGCTCGGCGAGGGCGACCTGATCTCGGTGGACTGCGGCGCGATCCTCGAAGGCTGGCACGGCGATTCCGCGGTGACCCTGCTGATCGGCGAGGCCAGCGAGAAGGACAAGCAGCTGTCCGCGGCCACCGAGCGCGCCATGTGGGCGGGCATCGAAGCGGTCCGGGCCGGCGCGAAGCTGACCGACATCTCGTTCGCGGTGCAGACCGCCGCCCGGCAGGCGGGCGACGAGGACGGCCGCGAATACGGCGAGATCCTCGAATACGGCGGGCACGGCATCGGCCGGGAAATGCACATGGAGCCGTTCCTGCCGAACGTCGGCAAGCCGGGCAAGGGCCCGCGGCTCAAGCTCGGCATGGCGCTCGCCGTCGAGCCGATGCTGACCGGCGGCAGCGGCGAGACCCTCGAACTGGACGACGGCTGGACCGTGGTCACCGTCGACGGTTCGCGTGCCGCGCACTGGGAGCACACCGTCGCGATCACCGAGGACGGCCCCTGGGTGCTCACCGCGCCCGAAGAATCCTGATCCGGCCGGTTTCGGCCACTCACTCGGGTCTACCTGCACCCCGGTCGCCGGGGTCTTACACGGGTTGCGTACACTGTCAAGTCGGCGCGCTCATGCGCCGGTTCCAGCATGCTCGTGAATTCTCGCGAACCACTTGGACCCGGACCTGAGTGTGTCCGAGCACCACCCAGTAAGCAAGGACTCGAGCTCAAAACCGATCACGCTGTGCACGTCACGCGTGCTCAGGGATTGCGGAGGACATGGCTAAGAAAGACGGGGCCATCGAGGTCGAAGGCCGCGTGGTCGAGCCGCTCCCCAACGCGATGTTCCGCGTCGAGTTGGAGAACGGCCACAAGGTCCTGGCACACATCAGCGGCAAGATGCGGCAGCACTACATCCGCATCCTGCCGGAGGACAGGGTTGTCGTGGAGCTGTCGCCCTACGACCTCTCCCGTGGTCGCATCGTCTACCGCTACAAGTGATCACGCCAGAGCCGAGCAGAGCAGGAAGCAGGAAGACGTGAAGGTCCAGCCGAGCGTCAAGAAGATCTGCGACAAGTGCAAGGTGATCCGCCGTCACGGCCGGATCATGGTGATCTGCGAGAACCTGCGCCACAAGCAGCGTCAGGGCTGAGAACCGCACTGCAGCAGGCCGCTTGACGGCTACCCACCCTCCCCGCACCTGCCGGGCCGCGCGAGCGGTCCGGCACACCCCCGGACTTCAGGCCGGGGCCGGGACACCCGCGGCGCAAGCCACGGGCACGACAGGCGAGTCGGTTCCGGAACCGGTCGGGGAGCAGACCTGAAGACGAACTCGATAAAGGAGCACCAGTGGCACGACTCGCTGGCGTCGACCTCCCCCGCGAGAAGCGGTTGGAGATCGCGCTGACTTACATCTACGGGATCGGCCGTACCCGCTCGAAGCAGATGATCGCTGCTGCCGAGCTGAACGCCGACACCCGCGTCAAGGACCTCAGCGACGAAGACCTCGTCAAGCTGAAGGACTACATCGACGAAAACTTCAAGGTCGAGGGTGACCTTCGCCGTGAGGTGAACGCCGACATCCGGCGCAAGATCGAGATCGGGACCTACCAGGGTCTGCGCTGGCGTCGCGGTCTGCCGGTGCGCGGTCAGCGCACCAAGACCAACGCCCGCACCCGCAAGGGCCCGAAGAAGACGGTCGCCGGCAAGAAGAAGGCTGGCAAGAAGTGAGCCTCCAGGGCAAGAAGGTCGTGCGCATGGGCGGTACCGTCCGGCGCTCCGCGACCTGCGCTTCGCCCAAGGCTCTCTATGCCCGCCCGATGGCACTGCGGAACCTCTACACCGACGCCGGATCCATCATCCGCCGTGGTCAGCAGGAAGCGGTCGCCGCTCACCAAGAGAACGCGCGTTAACAGGAGAACCCTCAGAACATGCCACCCAAGAGCCGCACTGCGGGGGCCAAGAAGGTCCGCCGCAAGGAAAAGAAGAATGTCGCGCACGGTCACGCGCACATCAAGAGCACCTTCAACAACACCATCGTCTCGATCACGGACCCGACCGGCGCCGTGATCGCGTGGGCGTCGAGCGGCCACGTGGGCTTCAAGGGCTCGCGCAAGTCGACTCCGTTCGCCGCGCAGATGGCCGCCGAGAACGCTGCCCGCAAGGCCGCGGAACACGGCATGAAGAAGGTCGACGTTTTCGTGAAGGGCCCGGGTTCGGGCCGCGAGACGGCGATCCGCTCGCTGCAGGCGGCCGGCCTCGAGGTCGGCACCATCCAGGACGTGACCCCGCAGCCTCACAACGGCTGCCGCCCGCCCAAGCGGCGCCGGGTCTGAGGAACGGGGAGGAGTACTAAGAAATGGCTCGTTACACCGGCCCCGCGACGCGTATCTCGCGTCGCCTCAAGGTTGACCTCATCGGCGGCGACCAGGCGTTCGAACGTCGCCCCTATCCGCCGGGCCAGCACGGCCGCGGGCGCATCAAGGAGTCCGAGTACCTCCTGCAGTCGCAGGAGAAGCAGAAGGCTCGCTACACCTACGGCGTTCTCGAGCGCCAGTTCGTCCGGTACTACAAGGAAGCCGTGCGGCGTCCGGGCAAGACCGGCGAGAACCTGCTGCAGATCCTGGAGTCCCGTCTGGACAACGTGATCTACCGCGCGGGCATCGCCCGTACCCGCCGCCAGGCCCGCCAGCTGGTGAGCCACGGCCACTTCCTGGTCAACGGCGTCAAGGTCAACGTGCCGTCCTACCAGGTCACCAAGTGGGACATCATCGACGTCAAGCCGAAGTCGGCGGGCACCCTGCCGTTCGTCGTGGCGAAGGAGTCCTACGGCGACCGTCCGGTCCCGGCGTGGCTGCAGGTCGTCCAGTCGAACCTCCGGGTGCTGGTCCACCAGCTGCCGGAGCGCGCGCAGATCGACGTTCCGGTTCAGGAACAGCTGATCGTCGAGCTTTACTCCAAGTAATCCCTCGGGGTTACTGGGCGGCGGCGCCCGAAGTGCGCCGCCGCCTCCGCCATCCCTTCGGCGTCATATGGCGGGCGCCGTCTGGAAAGGAACGAAAGAAATGCTGATTTCCCAGCGGCCGGCTCTCGGCGAAGAGACGGTCAACGAGACCCGCTCCCGGTTCACGATCGAACCGCTGGAGCCCGGCTTCGGCTACACGCTCGGCAACTCGCTGCGTCGTACGCTGCTGTCGTCCATCCCGGGCGCGGCCGTGACGAGCATCCGCATCGACGGCGTGCTGCACGAATTCACCACCGTTCCGGGGGTGAAGGAAGACGTCACCGACATCATCCTGAACCTGAAGGAACTGGTCGTGTCCTCGGAAGAGGACGAGCCGGTCACCATGTACCTGCGCAAGCAGGGCCCGGGTGAGGTCACGGCTGCCGACATCGTGCCGCCCGCGGGCGTCACCGTGCACAACCCGGATCTGCACATCGCGTCGCTGAACGGCAAGGGCAAGCTCGAAATCGAGCTGGTCGTCGAGCGCGGCCGCGGTTACGTTCCGGCCCTGCAGAACAAGCAGGCGGGCGCGGAGATCGGCCGGATTCCGGTCGACTCGATCTACTCGCCGGTGCTGAAGGTGACCTACAAGGTCGAGGCCACCCGTGTCGAGCAGCGCACCGACTTCGACAAGCTGATCCTGGACGTCGAGACCAAGCCGTCGATCACCGCGCGCGACGCGGTGGCCTCGGCCGGCAAGACGCTGGTGGAGCTGTTCGGTCTCGCCCGCGAGCTGAACGTCGACGCCGAGGGCATCGAGATCGGCCCGTCGCCGCAGGAGGCGGACACCATCGCCGCCTACGCGATGCCGATCGAAGACCTGGACCTCACCGTCCGGTCGTACAACTGCCTGAAGCGCGAAGGCATCCACACGGTGGGCGAGCTGGTCTCGCGCTCCGAGGCGGACCTGCTCGACATCCGCAACTTCGGCGCCAAGTCGATCGACGAGGTCAAGCTGAAGCTGGTCGGCCTCGGCCTCGCGCTGAAGGACAGCCCGCCCGGGTTCGACCCGTCCGCGGCTGCCACCAGCTACGACGGCGAGGGCTGGTCGGAAGGGGTCGCCGGGATCGGCGGCGGCATTTCGGACGACGGCCACGACGATGGCCAGGACTACGCAGAGACTGAGCAGCTCTGAGGCCGCGTGCCCGGACGCTGTGAGCTGAACTAGGAGAAAGTCATGCCCACCCCTACCAAGGGAGCCCGGCTCGGCGGGTCCGCCGCGCACGAGCGGCTGATCCTGGCCAACTTGGCCACGCAGCTGTTCGAGCACGGCAAGATCACGACGACCGAGGCGAAGGCCAAGCGGGTCCGCCCGCTGGCCGAGAAGCTGATCACCAAGGCGAAGCGGGGCGACCTGCACAACCGTCGCCTGGTGCAGAAGGTCGTCCGTGACAAGGACGTCCTGCACAAGCTGTTCGCCGAGATCGGCCCGCACTTCGCGGAGCGCGCCGGCGGCTACACCCGCATCACCAAGACGATCCCGCGCAAGGGCGACAATGCCGCCATGGCCGTGATCGAACTGGTCGCGGAGAAGACCGTCACCTCCGAGGCCGAGCGGGCCCGCGGCACCAAGTTCGCCAAGGACGAGGTCGCCGCCGCTCCGGTCGCCGAGGAGACCACCGAGGCCGCTGCCGAGGAGACCGCTGAGGTCGCCCCGGCTGCCGAGGAAGCCCCGGCCGCCGACGAGGCTGCTGCCTCGGACGACGCCGACGCCAAGAAGGACTGAGTCCTGCCGGCACTGTCTACACCGGACGAGCCCGCCGCTCCCCTCGGGGAGGGCGGGCTCGTTCGTCTGCGTTTGGACGTCAGCTACGACGGTACCGACTTCTCCGGCTGGGCCCGCCAGCCCGGTCGACGCACTGTGCAGGCCGAACTGGAGCAGGCGCTGCAGCGGCAGCCGCCGGGTGCGGCGGTGCCGAAGTCGGTGGTGGTGGCCGGCCGCACGGACGCCGGAGTGCACGCCACCGGACAGGTGGTGCACGTCGACGTCGTCCCGCTCGAACCGGGTGTGCCCGGCCGGATTCCCGTTGACGAGTACGGCATTCCGGACCTGAACCGGATGCGCGGCCGGTGGAACAAGCTGTTGCCCGCGGACGCCCGGGTGCTGGCCGCCCGAGTCGCCCCGGACGGCTTCGACGCCCGGTTCTCGGCGATCCGCCGGCACTACCGGTATCGCGTCTCAGACGCGCCCTGGGGCGTAGATCCGCTGCGCCGCAACGACACCCTCGCCTGGGGCCGTCCACTGTCGACAGAGCGGATGAACGCCGCCGCGCAGTCCCTGCTGGGGCTGCAGGACTTCGCCGCGTACTGCAAACAGCGCGAGAGCGGCACCACGATCCGCGAACTCCAGCGGCTGGAGTGGGCACGGATCGACGAACATCTGCTGGAAGTCCGGGTCAGCGCGGACGCGTTCTGCCATTCGATGGTGCGCAGCCTGGTCGGCGTCCTGCTGCTGGTCGGGGACGGCCGGCGCGGAACCGACTGGCCCGGCACCGTTCTGGCGAGCGGCGAGCGGGACAGCGCGGTGGCCCCGGCACACGGCCTGACCCTGACCGCCGTCGACTACCCGCCGGACGCCCTACTGGCCGCCCGCGCCGAGCAAACCCGCAACGTCCGCTCCACCACCGAGCTCTAGCCGGCCAGCTGTCCGTGAGGGGAACCCTGAGGGACTCTGAGTCCCTCAGGGTTCCCCTCACGGACGTGGTGCCGGGGAGTCAGGAAGCGGGCGGGATCGGGTTGCCGGGGCAGACCGAGTCGCTGGTCTTGCCGGTGTCGAAGAACTCGACCGCCTTGGCGGCGCACGGCAGGTCGGCGAACGAGGCGTGCTCGTCATCCAGCACGGTCAGCACCGAGCCGCCGATGCGGGCACGCATGTCCCAGGCCCACTGGTACGGGGTGGTCGTTTCATAGGCGTGCGCGACCAGTTGCAGCTGGCTCTTGCCCTTGGTGAACTGCCATTTGACCGGAGGCAGCGGCCAGCCGGTGCAGTGTCCGTCGAACTTGCCGTGCATGCCGCTGACCGGGAACTGCTTGGCCAGCGCGATCCGGTTGCGCCAGTTGGTTTCAAAGTCCCGGCTGCTGGTGGATTCGTTGCAGAGCAAGGCATCCTGCTGATCACTGTTGGAGAGCAGGTTCGGGTCGGTCCAGTCGAAGCCGGACGAGGATTTCGCCGCCGGTACCGAAATCGGGGCGCCCGAACGCAAGGCGACCAGCTGCCGGGCGGATTCCGGCCAGGTCGCCCGGCCGCCGGTGAGCAGGGCGTCGACCTGGTCGGTGTTTTTCGTCGTTGCCCGAAGGGCCAGCAGGGCTTGGGCAACTTGGGCAGGGGAGCGGCCGAAGCGGTAGATCCGGTCGTTGCCTGCGATCCAGCGGGCGAAGTCGTGGAACAGGGTTTCTCGCGCGGCAGCGTCGTCGCGGTCCATCGCGCGGAGGTCGAAGACCGGGTTCATGACCGAATCGAGCAGCATCCGGTCGACGTGCGCGTCGAACTGGGTCCGGTACTCCGCGCCCAGCGCGCTGCCCCAGGACATCCCGAAGTAGCTGATCTTGTCCTCGCCGAGCGCCTGCCGGATCCGGTCCATGTCGCGGGCGATGTTGGCGGTGGTCAGGTTCCGGACGTACGCCGGGTCCTTGGCCACGCATGCCTGGTACCGCTTGGCGTTCTGGTCCGAAACGAACCGTGCCCGCTCCTTGGCCGGCCAGGACGGGTCCGGTTGCGCCGGGTCGTGCGTGCAGGAAAGCGCGTCGCTGTAGCTGACGCCGCGCGGCGCGAAGCCGATCAGGTCGTGGTGGACGCCGATGCCGCCGATCTTCGCCTTGAGGATCTCGGCGGGCATGATCATGCCGGACCCTCCCGGGCCGCCGGGGTTGAGCAGCAGCGCCCCGGTACGGCTGCCGGAGGCTTTGATCCGGCTCACCGCGAGGTCGAGCTGGCGGCCGTCCGGTCTCGCGTAGTCCACCGGAACCTTGAACGAGGTGCATTCGCTTCGGGTGTCGTCAGCGGGCCAGTTGGCGGCAATGTCCTTGCAGGGCTTCCATTGCAGCGTTTCGGCCGCGCCGGCGACGGCGGGTGCCAGCGGCATCAGCAGCAGCCCGGCGAGGGCGGGCGCGAGAAGCTTGGGGATCTTCATACCGCCATCGTGGCCACAAACCGGCGGACGCCGGTCGGCCGATCGGCCCTTCGGAATCAGCCGATCGGCCCGGACCTGGAAAACCGGAGAAGGGGACCGTTCAGGATTCATCGTCCCGAAAGATCCCCTTCACCGGTTGCCGGCGCCCGGTTCAGTCGCCGCGGCGGACCGGGCCGAGCAGTTGCTGTTCCTTCTGCGTGGTGACCAGCCGCAGCGGACGCCACAGGTTGGTGCCCAGCGCGACCACCTGGTCGTCCTTCAACGTGGTCAGCTGCCGCATCATCTGCGGCGGCAGCCGCCAGATGCGCGCGGCGAGTTCGGCCTGTCCCGGCGGAAGCCGTTGCATCAGCACCAGATCCGCGGCGTTCGCAGTGGTGCTCGCCTGCGGGTGCAGGTACGGCAGCACGTACACGGTGGTCTGCCACGGCGAACGCGGCGGGAACAGGTCCTGCGGCGTCGGCCCGCCGTCGGTGACGACGAGCAGCGGCGCGTCCTCCGACGGACGCGGCAGCTCGACCGGCGAGAGCCGGCGGATCTGCACCAGCGGCGACGGCCGTCCGTCCCGGCTGCCCGCCGCCTGCTGCAGCACCTGCCACGCGGCGGGCCGTCCGGTCGCGACGACGACCCACGCGCCGGTCGCCAGCGCGCGCATGGCGACCTGGCGGGCCAGGTAAAGCCCGCCGACGAGGACGATCCGGGTCGGCTGCGAGCGCAGCGCGGACACCGTCAGCGGCTCGCCCTTGAGACCGGAACCGAGGACGACGCCGCCGCGGTCGCCGGACGGGCTGATCGCGTCGAGCATGGCCGCGTCGACGGTGAACTCCGGGGCGATGCCCGAGCTTTGCCCGGCGTCGCGAACACGGGGGCTCATGCCGTTCCTCCGATCGGCAAGGTGGCGGAGAACGCCGAGATCTGCAGCCCCTTCAACGGGGTCAGGTCCACGTCCAGCCGCTCGGCGATGCTCTTGAGCCGCTGGTCGGCGGCGTCCAGTTCACGCGGGTTGCGGGCGCTGAGCCGGACCACCCCGCGCAGGCCGATGCGGCCCTCGTCGGCGGACGGCGAAATCGCCATCGCGACCGTCGCGGACAGCGCTCGCACGCTGGTGAGCGCGTTGAGGCTGCCGCTGATCTTGCCCTTGGGCCAGCTGCTGATCGCGTAGCAGGAGTGCCCGATGCCGGCCGCGGTGACGCCGGTCCAGCTTTCCTGCAGGCTGACCTTCTCGTTGGAACCGGCGACCGCGGTCAGCTCGGCGGCCGAGATGCTGGCGCGCAGCAACTCGTCCGGGTCGAGCGGCCGGGTCGGCACGCCCTGGGACTCCAGTGCGTTGCGCACCCGGGACAGCGCGCCGATCATCGCCCGGTGCGCGCCGACCACGCCGCCGCCGCGCTCCCGGATCGCTTCCGGACAGCGCCGCGGGTCCAGCCGGACCGCGATCCAGGTGGTCCGCCGGGCCGCCGCGGGCAGCGGGCCGAGCACCTCCAGGTACGAGCTGAGCGCGGGCGCGTCGGCGGGCATCGCGGCCGAACCCGGGTAGCTGTGCCAGATCATCTGGATGGAGTCGAGGATCACGCCCCGGTCTTCCAGGCACGGCGCGAGCGCGGACAGCGGAAGGCTCGGTGCGCCGCCCGCCTGCGAGATCATCGCCGGCATCGGCTCGACCAGCAGGACCGCGGTCCAGGTGCCGTCGTTCCAGGCGATGCCGACTTCCTGCCGTTCGTGGTCGACCGTGTGCGCCACCACGAGGTCCGGCACAGCCAGGCGCAGCAGGCTGACCCGGGCGTCCTCCGGGCCGGTGACCGCGCTTTCCTCGGCCAGCTCCTCGATCGGCGTCGGCGGGGGCGGCGTGGCGATCCGGCCGTGCGAACGGAACCGGTAGCGCAGCGTCAGGCTGAGCCACTGGGTGAACCAGTGCCCGCCGACCCGGAGGAAGGCGAGGATCAGGCCGAGCGCGGCGATGCCGATCGCGACGTACTTGAGCTGCATGTCGATCGCGAGCAGCACCAGTCCGACCGCGACGCCGACTTCCAGCACGACCAGGTTGACGACCGGCAGCGGGCCGAGCGAGATGCCGCCGGAACGCCGTCGCGAGGGCGGTGCCATCCGGACCGCGGTCGCCACGCCGCCGCCGGCCGGGGCGGGTTCGCCGCCGCTGTCCGGCATTCCGCCTTCGGGGCCGTTCGGTCCGCCGGGGCCGCCAGGACCGCCCGGTCCACCGGGGCCTCCCGGGCCGCCGGGCCCACCGGGTCCGCCGCCGCCAGGTCCGCCGGGACCGCCAGGGCCTCCGCCGCCGGGTCCACCGGGGCCGCCAGGGCCTCCGCCGCCGGGGCCGCCAGGTCCGCCGGGTCCGTTGCCGCCGGGCCGGGGACCGTTCGGTCCGCCGGGACGTCCGGTGCGCGGGCCGGTCGGTCCGCTAGGTCCGCCAGGCCCTCCTGGGCCGCCGGGTCCACCCGGGCCAGCCGGTCCGCCCGGTCCACCCGGTCCGCCGGGGCCCGCGGGTCCGCCCGGGCCGCCGGGACGAGGTCCGCCGGGTCCGCCAGGGCCAGGCTGCTGACCGGGTCCGCCGGGGCCACCGGGCCCGCCGGGGCCGGGAGCACCCGGACCGGGCCGCCCGGGACCGCCGGGACCGGCCGGTCCGCCGGGCCCACCAGGAATGCCGGGACCGCCCGGACCACGAGGGGGCAGACCGGGACCGCCGGGCGCCGCACCGGGTCCACCCGGTCCGCCGGTTCTGCCGGGCCGCTGCGGCGGACCCGGGGGACGTCCCCCGGGAGGCGGTGGCGGTCCTTGCGGACCAGGCGGACGTGGAGGCGTGCTGACGGACATCCGCGCGTTCTCTTCCCCTCGTGAGTGCTGCGTACCCGGAAAGCCGGTCCCCGGGATGCCTGACCCTAACCGGAGTTGGTAGAAACCCCACACCAGACGGTCCCCGTACGGCTATCCTGCGGAACCGTACCGCGACGGGGAGGACTGTAGGTCGAGAATGCCATCAACACCCACGACTAAGTCTCAGGTTCAGGCATACAAGTTCGTCCTGCGCAGGATGCAGTCCGCGCTGGTCCGCCGCGACGCGGTGATGTTGCACGACCCGATGCGCTCGCACGGGCGGGCGACCGCGGTCGGCGTCATCCTCGGTGTCCTCGGCGCGGTGGTCTTCGTGCTGTGGGGGCTGCTGAGCCCCGCGCCGTCGGTCCCCCCGACGGACAACATCGTGATCGGCGAGCAGTCCGGCACGGTGTACGTCGTCACCGGCACTCCGGAGCGGCTCATCCCGACCTTCAACCTGGCGTCCGCGCGGCTGATCCTGCTGGCGCAGAAGCAACAAGCCAGCCAGGGACAGGGCCAGGGCGGCCAGGGCGGTGCGCCCGCCCAGCCGCAGGCGGCCGACGTGAAGAACCCCATCGTCGTCTCGGACGAACAGCTCAAGGACATGCCGCGGGACAAGCTCACCGGCATTCCGGACGGCCCGCAGCTGCTGCCGTCGGCGGACCAGCGGATCACGCCGAACTGGGCGGTCTGCGACGAGGTCAAGCTGAATCCGAAGCTGCCGCAACCGGATTCCATCAACCAGACGGACACCGACGTGCTGGCCGGCGTCCCGAACCTGGGCACCGAACTGCAGGACCGGCAGGCGCTGCTCGGCGACACCGGCAACGGGAAGACCTACCTCATCTACCGGCTGCCCGCGACGCAGGCCCGGAAGTACGCGAACACGGTGCGTGCCGCGCTGCCCGCCGGCACGAACGACCCGGTGCGCGCGGCGCTGCGGCTGCCGCCGAAGGCGCGGAAGGTGTCGCAGGCGTTCCTCAACGCGATCCCCGAGGTCAACCCGTTGAAGGCGCCCGCGGTGGACGGTGACGGCGGGACCGGCACCGGCAACTTCGACGGGCTGACCGTCGGCAGCGTCTTCTCCACCCAGCCCGCCGACAACGCCCCGGAGTACTGGCTGATCGCGAAGACCGGCATCCAGAAGGTGTCGCCCGCGGTCGCGGACATCGTGCGCACCGCGAAGAGCGGCGGCACCGCCGCCACCGTGCAGCTGGGCCTCGACCGGATCAGCAACGTCAAGGTGCTGCAGCCCGGCGACGACGGCTACGTGCAGCTGGACGACTACCCGAAGGTGGTGCCGGACGTCCTGGACGCCACCCAGAACTCGCAGGTGGCCTGCCTCGGCTGGTCGCTCGCCGCGGACCACTCGCAGGCGCACACCTCGGTGTACATCAACAACAAGATCCCGGTCGCGGCGAACGCCGACGGCAGCTCGAAGCTGATCAGCGTCGGCACGGCCGGCCCGAACGGCCTGCCGATCACCGGTTTCTACATGCCGACCGGGTACGGCGCGGTGGTGCAGTCGGCCACCGAGGCGAAGGAGACCTTCGGCAAGGGCCCGATCCAGCTGATCTCCGACCGCGGCCTCCGGTACGGCGTGCCGGACGCGGCGACCGCGGACCAGCTCGGGCTGAACAACCGGCTGCCCGCGCCGGAGTCGATCATCGGGCTGCTGCCCACCGGCGCGTCGCTCAACGTGCAGAACGTGATGAAGCAGTTCGACTCGGTGCCGATCGACCCGAACGCCGGTTCGTACAAGCAGGCGGCCGGACAGGCGCCCGCCGGGAACTGACCGCGGGTCTCGTCCGTCACACTCGACACAGTCGGGTGAGCGGAGGATGTTCGTGACAGCGCCGGAAAGCGGGCCGGGAAGCGGTCCGGGTACAAGCGCAGTGCGCATCGACGGCGCGATCGTCGGCGGCTACGCGGCGAGAGTCGCGGGAGCCGCCGACGAGCTGGAGACGGCCTCGGGCGAGGTGGGCGCGACCACCGCCGAGTCTTACGGCGAAGCGGCCGCGCGGCTGGGTGTGCCGGAGTCCTACGCACAGGCGGCGCACGCGCTGGGCGGTCAGCTCTCCGCCGGTGCGGCCGCCCTGCGGTCGGTCAGCGCGGCCTTGGCACAGCTGACCGCCGGCCACACCGAGCGGGATTCGGACGCGGCCGAGCGGATCAAGCGCGCCGGGAGGACCGAATGACCGAGCCGTCGCTGGACTACGTGACCGAGCTGGCTCGCGAACTCGGGGTGGCCGACCCGGTCGCCGCCTACTACCGGCCGCTGGTCGGCCGCTGGGAGGACCTGGACGCGGAAGCCGGCCGGCTTCGCGCGGCGGCCCGCACCGCGGCCCGGATCTCCACCGATCTCGCCGACGACCTCGGCCGGATCGACGCGTCCTGGTCCGGGCCGGACGCCGACGCGTTCGTCGCCTACATGGGCGAGATCCGGGCGGCGAGCGAAGGCGCGGAGGACGCGCTCGACGCACTCGCCGGCGCGCTCGACCAGCTGGTCGAATCGCTGCGCAAGATCACCGGCGCGGCCGAGGAAGTCCTGGTGGACGCGGCCGACCTGTTGTCCGAATCGGCGATGCTGCCCAGCGGTGGCGCGTCCCGGGCCCGGTCGCAGATGCGCGAGACCGGGGAATCGCTGCAATCGCTGTACGACTCGGCGGAGGACGTCCTGCAGGAGTTCGGCCGGTTGTGCGCCGGAGTGGACGCCCCGGCCGGCAGCCCGTCGAGCATCGAACTGCGGCACCACTACCCGGCGCGGCAATTCCGGCTGCACGACGCGGACGGGCCGGCCGGGACGCCGGATGCCGCCGCACCTGGCCAGCCGGGTTCTTCGGCTGGCTCGGCGGAAGCCGTTGCGCCTTCTGGTTCGTCCACGGTGGACGCTTCCGGGGGGTCCCCTGTGGACGATTCGGTAAGCGCCTCGTCGGCGGACGAACACCACCCGGGCAAGCAGACCGCCGCGGACCCGAACCTTCAACAGGGCCAGGCGATCACGGCGCCCCCGGAGCCGATCGCACCGGCCCCGCCGCCCGCCGCCGCGCCGAACCAGGGCGGCGGCATGTCGATGATGCCGATGATGCCGATGATGGGCGGCGGCAGCGGAGGCGGCGGCGCGACGCACAAGCCGAAACAGCGAGCCCCGGGGAAGACTTCCGAGATCTTCGGCGAACCGGCACAGGTGACCCCGCCGGTGATCGGCGAGGATCCGGTGGCGAAACCGCCGCAGAAAGGCGGGAAACCGCCGAAACCGGGGAAGTGACGTTGGAGGGCCGCCGTCGAGGGGAACGCGGCGAGCGGCCCTTTCCGGGCCGGGAAGGGTGTTTCCAGGTCGGGTGGACCGCGTTGCGTGCGCCGCCGCACGGATGTTGCTGGCCGGGCTGGGATGGCTGGCGCTGGGGCCAGGTGGACCGTTGTGCAGGTGCTGCTGCACGGCGGCCTTTCCCAAACGGGCTGGGTCGTCCCAAGGCCCTCCCCGTCCCGAGCCGCCGTCTTGAGCCGCTTTGGTCCGTGAGGGGCCCCTTCAGGGACACAGAGTACCGGAAGGGGCCCCGCACGGACCACCCAGCCGGCG
>Ga0335075_10008523_pt1 | contig 15695 bp, 18 predicted proteins | sample Lox_Sample_24_FD_206723 | JGI IMG/M metagenome (GOLD analysis project Ga0335075, IMG submission 206723) | Soil microbial communities from Loxahatchee National Wildlife Refuge, Florida, United States - Lox_Sample_2.4 | ecosystem: Environmental > Terrestrial > Soil > Wetlands | place: USA... | reverse complement strand
CGTCTCGTCCTCTGACCATCTCCTGAGAGTTCGAAAGTTCTGCACTGACATTCGCATTGTCGGGGCCCAAGCATTTGATATGTATTTAAACACTTGGACTTGGCGCACGGCCTGGGCCAATTCCCAGAGGGCGGGACGGCGTACTGAGGCCGAATCTACAGTGGTATCCACACCACCTTCTGGGAATAGGTAGCTCGATCTTCAAGCCATTCAATAAATAACGGAGTGGCCCAGGTGAGGAGAATTAAGGTATGTAGGTAACTTCAGGCTGTGCATGAACCTACATATTGTGATTATGATACACAGCACCCTCCACTACTGAGGCGAAGGATTATCCTTTATCTTCTTTCCTCCTACCTAACGTAACCCTAAAGTCTGTTAGTGGTCATCCCACCTTCCTATTCATCCATTACCAGACTTGAGCCCACGCCAGGGTACAGAAACGGACCCTGTCATCACCAACTGCACGGCGACGGTACCTGCATCCAAAATCCTGACCGCGAAGGATCGACAAGGGAGATGCGGCAGGATTTACTCTCCAACACATCGCGGAAACATTAGACGGAAGGCTCACGACCTCCAAGATTTGCCTCTTTCGGTCGGACACGCAGGCTCCACCTAACGGATACGCTCGAGTGGATAGCCTAACTATTGCCCCTAACCGATCGTCATCATTTTATCAGACCGCTGCGCTGGTAAAAAGTCGTCTCAGATCTTTCAATATTCTTACGCAACTCGGGTTGGCAGTGTTGCAATAGCTCCCTACCACCTCTACTAGATTAGAGCTGTTCTTCGGTCAACCGAGGAGCTGCAGATCTTCAATCGCTTCCCTGTTATCGATTCGTAAAGAGCAATCGCGATAAGATGGGTTTATTCTCGAAGAACGGAGGCGGCCGCAAGAGCTCCAAACCTTCGATCCGCGACTCTGATGCCTCATTTGGCTCCTCAACAAGTTCTTTGAAGTCACCAGGCCTAACTAAAGTGCCTTCGCCCTTTTCACCTACCATGACCCCTCCTGCACATAACCCTAAAATTCCACTTCCTCGAGCTCCAGACCCTAGGGTAGATCCTGCAGCTTACCTGCGAAGTATTGGTGCTGTAAGGGAAAGATGCAGTTTAGTACTTCAGAAGGCAAAGAAAAACCAGTTGAACCACTTCACTGTGGACATGACAAAATTTCATGATACAACAAAGTTCGTGGTTTCAATCATCAAGGTAATTTACTACGTTGTCTCCCTGGCGGTGGTGATTCTACTAATTCTATATTAGCGTGACTTTGCGCCGGACTACTCTTCGATACCTCCTCATGGCCGCTGGCAGCACTTCAATGTTGGTGGCAAAGACCGAATTTCTCATCTCCTCCAGGCCTGGCCATCGACCGTTGACCCGCCAGAAAGGACACGGCGTCTCATAGATCTCTTTCTCGTGTCAGTCCTTCTTGACGCGGGTGCAGGCACACGTTGGTCCTACAAATCCAAGGAGAATGGACGAATATACAGACGAAGTGAAGGTCTTGCAGTGGCAAGCTTGGAAATGTTCAAGGCAGGAATGTTCAGCAGCGATAGCTCACAGCCCTACCAGGTGGACGCAGCAGGACTGAAAAAACTTACAGTTGAAGCCATGGGCAAGGCGCTGCAAGTTTCAGAACATAACCCAATTAACGGATTGGAGGGCAGGGCAAATCTACTCATACGGCTCTCCGGAGCATTGGGTAATCGGGAATTTTTCGGTGCAGATGCAAGGCCAGGAAACATGCTGGGTAAGTTTATTTTATTTTTAACTGCCCTTTTCGGGGCAATTGCCGACTCCAAAAATATCTAATCCTGGACAGATTACTTCATTTCCCATCCAACAACACAAGCATCCTCAGTACCGGTTGTTTCTTTACCCACTTTGTGGCATGTCTTGATGGATGGCTTATCCCCGATTTGGCCCCCATCACGAACCCAAATCGACTCTACTCCACTTGGCGACGCTTGGCCTCTATCAACCATGCCTGCTTCTTCCTCCCCTTCTGCATCTCCATGGGAGACTATCGTTCCGTTCCATAAACTAACACAATGGCTTTGTTACTCGTTGATGCAACCTATGTCTGTTATCATGCATATCCACTTTACTGGTACAGAACTGATGACAGGCCTTCCGGAGTACCGAAACGGGGGTTTGTTCATTGATACCGGAGTCCTCACGCTCAAGCCAGGAGAAGCTGCCAGGGGCATAAAGAGATTCACTGAAGAGGCAGAGAGCGGAAGTGGTCGTGGGATGGAAGTTGTTCCCATGTTTGAGACGAGTGACGATGTTGTCGTGGAGTGGAGAGCAGTCACTGTGGGCCTTCTTGATGATCTGCTGAGGGATGTGAATGAGATGCTGGGGTTGAGCGGAGGTGATGAATTGAGCTTGCCGCAAATGTTGGAGGCGGGTAGCTGGAAGGTATGCTTGCTCCTTTTCATGTTCTTCCTATTCATATTATTATCCTCTGCCGGCCTGGTGGAGATCATGGAAAGCAAGGATCCAGACCGGCAATTCAACTAACAATTCCTAGGGTGGTCGGGAGATCGCGGAAGTCTCACGACCGAACACAAAAGAACCACCGATCATGATCATAAGCGATGGCACAGTCTTCTGAGCTTGACATTGGGACCTGTGGACGGGCAACGATGGGAATTTAGCCCAGCTTCCATTCGTTTCAGCAGGGCTGACCACTGGATGGTGGATTTTGATCTATTGATTGAAATCCCCTTAGATACCAATTCCTTCTTTATAGTATTCATTGCTCGCTGTATGTATAGCCTTCCTCGTGCTCTTTTTTGGGACGCTGCGAGTAGGATAACCAGGACCATGAATTATTTCAAGCGGAACCTGAAGTCCGTGAGAAAAGGAGTGAAGAGGTTTGGTACCTCTAGGACGGAATGGTCCGTCCAAGGTTGTTGGGAAGCAGGACTTTCTTCTTGTTGATATTTATAAATGATGATGTCTTTGATCTTCGAACCGTGAAAGTCTCATGAAAACCCTATGAAGAGTTATTTACGGAATATAGAAAGCTTCCATGTAGATATGTTACGTACAACTTTTCCCTTCCTCCCTGTCTCCAAATAGGCAAATACAATCCAATACTGCACCCTTTCACTCTGACACAACCCTGAATTGTGCAAAATGATCCAGCCTCGCGAGCAAGGCTGTAAACCCAAGCGATATCGATAACACATCAGCACAATTGAGAATGACGTATTTTGCGAGCTTCCACTCTTGTGTTAACTCGCTTCGCGTATCCTCCAATTATGAACGCTCAATAGATTCCTGTACCCCCGCGTCGATTGCGTGGGATTCACTCACACTCCATTCCAACTGCATCGATCGCAATATCCTCCTTCTGATGAGGCGAATACTTCGAGCCTGGCACCTCTCCCGAAGTTCCCACCTGACTAGAGGAAGTCATGGAGTCAACTATAGCCGAAGATGGATCTGTGACTTCGAGTGCCCCTGAGATAAAGAAGCAGAAAAAGAAAAAGGTCCTGCTTATGGGCAAGTCAGGCTCTGGGAAGAGTTCTATGAGGAGCATCATTTTCAGCAACTATGTGGCAAAAGATACACGGCGCTTGGGTGCTACAATTGATGTGGATCTCAGCCATGTCAAGTTCTTGGGTAACCTGACGCTCAACCTTTGGGACTGCGGAGGGTGAGTTTTTGATCGATCTGCTGGCACATACTCCCCTTTGAAGCCCCCTTACGGAGTCAAGTTGAGCTTCCAGCACTCTGGAGCTCAAATTGGGTCGCAGTGAATATGGAGCTTTGCAAGTGCACGAATGGTGATTGACTACTCTCCAGACAAGATGCCTTCATGGAGAACTATCTCTCGCAACAACGAACACATGTTTTCTCCAACGTTGGCGTCCTTATCTACGTCTTCGACATCGAGTCTCGCGACTTTGATCGAGATCTTCTCACCTATCGCTCGATTATTACTGCACTGTCCCAATTCTCAGCCTCGTCCACAGTCTATATCCTAATCCACAAGATGGACCTGATTGCTCCCGCTCTCCGAGAAGACAATTATAACGAGCGCATCGCTCTCATCCGTGCCAAATCAGACGCATTCGATCCCATCCCCTTCGCAACCAGTATATGGGACCAATCGCTATATAAAGCCTGGGCCGAAATAATCCACGATCTCGTGCCGAACCTCACCGAGATCGAGAAACATCTCCAATCCCTGGGTACGCTCATCGAAGCCGAAGAAGTCCTCCTCTTCGAGCGCGCCTCATTCCTTGTCGTCAGCAGCTGGTGCTCACCCATAGGCGCCCAGAACCCTACCATCGACCGCTTCGAGCGCCTCAGTAATATCATTAAGAACTTCAAGCAAAGCACGAGTCGCTACACCGGCACCCCAAAGAGCGCAGAGCAGTTCGTCCTCATGGAGCTGAAGCTCAATCGCTTCAGCATGTTTCTCGTCAAGTTCACGACGAACACGTATCTCGCTGCCGTCCTGCCGCCGGGCGAGGAGCGCTTCAATTGCGCACTAGAGAACACGATGTTGGCGCGAAAGGAGTTTGAGAACCTCGATTCGCCACCTAGACGGGGTCCGGAGCGGGGAGCGGGGAGCACGACGAATCCAACGGTTTCAGGAAGTGTCGATGGGTCCGCTACGACGAAATTCGTTGCCGGTACGACTTACATGGATGTGTCGACGAGGACGTATTGATGGGTCCGACTAGAACTTCCACTTGCGACATGTGCCTGCTTGGCCTGCGTCGCTGGTGCAGAAGTCATGTGAGGCTGAAGCACGCAGATATAAACGATAAAAGGAGCGAATGGCCTGCTAGTTAAGGATTTACAAAAAAAAAAGACTGAGAGTTAAACGGTGCATTTCATCTCGAGACACGAGATGGACCTACAGTACGTCTGATCTCGGGATCTGATTTCAATCGAAATAGTTGGGCGTAAAGTACAAGGCAGGAGATTAGGGCAGCATATTGGTAGTGGTAGATACCAGGCGTTTTGTAGGGTATCTTCGGTTGGGGCCCAAAAAAAGGGGGGAAATGTTAGGCTCTTCTGTTAATTTGCTCTCATGAACTTCTGTTTGTGAATCGGGAAGTGAACTGAGATGTTAATGACGCAGCTCATGAAAAAAGCCCCCCTAGACCGTCATCGTGTCCCTCCATGTCCTAGTAGCGATAAGGTGTTCTCGCAAGGTCTTGTTTTGAATGACAGCGGTGATGCAAATGGGCTACGGTTTACTATTCAGCAACGATCTAATCCGTCATTCAGCAGCGTTCCCATTCCCATACCTATGTTTGGCAAAAGTTCGTTCCCTACTTTGAAAGCAAGCAGTTACTATATCTCCCGGATATTTGAAGAAAATAGAAGCACAGCCCTTTGCAGAATTATCGCGTCGCAGAAGAGCATGCCATTGCTGGATACTAGGAAACTGGTAGTGCTTTTATATATATTCCAAGTTTCCCTGATACCGTTGTAGAAAGGACCGTTTCTCAAGGGAATCAGTAGGGCTGTAGTCCATTGATCCTAATACCTACCTATCTATTTACTATACAGTCCGGTACCCTCTCAACGCCACTTGCCCTGCCTGGGGCGCATCATAGAAGCCCCTGCTTCTGCAAATCATAGTACACCTTTTCGGGCATGACATTTCCCTCCGCATCCTCCATCTGCACCACGCCTCCCTCATCGTTCTTTCCCTTCTTCTTCTCCCGCTGGATTTTATCCCACAGCTTCAACGCATCTTGAATCCCCGTGATCTCGCGGAAAAGCGTCGTGTTTGTGATCCCAAGACACTTCAAGCCGTGAATGTGCCGCGCCTCGTTGAAATGCTTGTCGAAAGCCCGCCGCCCCATGTACACAAAGTTGCCACAGATCTCGCAGGGGAATTCGACCCCTAAGCCGTGTAGTTTGTAGAGCCAGAAGGGGATGGGCTTGCCGTCCCAAGCGAGCGGGAGCTTGAGCGGGTTGTAGATCTTTTCCGACGAGTCAGAGTCGCTGTCAGAGTCAGCGCCTTGGGCGTTAGCGGTGCTGGATTCGGCGAAGAGGGCGTCGAGCTCTAGTTGCCGCTCGCGCTCTGTCATACCCTGCTTGCGCTCGACATTGACTTTGGTGTCGCTGCGTTCTTGAGACATGGCTGCTGCGAGGCGCTTTATTCGATGCTCTCGTTCTGCTATGGCTCGTTCTTTGAGGCGGAGACTGTTGTGGCCGCGGTTTTCTGTGCCGTTTGCTGAGGCTTTTCCGGCTTCTTGCCGCTCTGCCCGTAGTTGGGCGGCACGAATGTGCTTCTTTCCTGTCAAGTGTGCTTTATATACGTTTTGGTTGCTGAAATCCTTCTCGCAGTCGGGACACCATATGCCTGACCCAGTGCCGTTCGCAGCAACTTCTAGTTTCCATCCGGGGATATCGTTGGCATCCCAAGCTTTCATAAAGTCATCATCAAAGCTCTGAATGAGCCGGTCCACGTCCTCTAATGGCCTTGTTCTTCTCATAAAGATTTCTAGATAGTCTGCTAATTGTCCCAAATAACTGAAGTATTGATCGGTCATTTTGTCTGGCCGCTTGATTGCGCATACGGGCGGTGTGAAGATATCGAATATGTCGAGGTATTGTAGATATAAGGGACGCTTAATGCCTGGAAGGTTGAGGTATAGCTCGTGAAGTCCAGTAAGATCAAGGAACCTGCCATATGCCTCCTCCCCGGTAAACATGTTGTCAATCTCTGAGACCGCGATATCTCCCTCTGCAGGCATCTTCTTCTTATACGCTCTTTCTAGGTTCTCGACTGGCTCGTTGGGGTATTTCTGATGGAAGGATTTGACGTCTGCTAGTTGCTTGTAGAATTCTGCAAGTGGGTCGCCGGTTCCTAAAGACTGTATTTCTTTACTTCGCGAGCCATCTGTGTCTTTGTAGATCTCTAATAATCGCTTGGACTGGTTTTGTATGCGGTCGAGGAATCCAGCAATTTGATGGTCTCGATTGAGGCGATCGCGAACCTGTGAGGCTGTGAGCAGAATGTACGAGACATACATATCAAACCAGGAGCTTACATGACGTGGTTCTTCTGCGACACGTTCACTAATGCCTTGCTCGAGCCTCTCGAGGTCCTCGTGGAGGAACCTCTGCTCCTCCAGTATCATGTTGTCGAAGGCTCGGCCTCAATCTTGGACGGCGCGTTTTCCTCTTATAATACCAGTGATCACATATAAAACCCCTTTTGCGATTTTTTGATTCAAAAGATCCAACTGGGTGTGGAGATGGTGGTTATGAGGCTCGAGTCAAATTAGTGAAGTTTCCTTAGCTCTGATCTGCGCCACTAGCCTCGCGACTGCTTGCGGTCAGGAATTTTGGTCCCGACAACTTTAACCTCAAATACCCCACAAACTCGACAGAACCCCCAAAATCAACAACACTCATCATGGCGGACGGTATAGATCGTAAGGCCGACGAGAGAATGGAGTTCACCACCTCCAAAGAGGTTGTGGTTTCCCCCACTTTCCAGGACATGCACTTGAAGGGTAAGGACTATCGCATGACCCCAAACGGAGCAGGCTGATGTATTTTCAGAGAATCTACTTCGAGGCATCTATGCATATGGCTACGAGTCACCTTCAGCTGTTCAATCTCGAGCTATAGTACAAATATGCAAGGGTCGCGATACAATTGCGCAAGCGCAATCAGGAACCGGGAAAACGGCGACCTTCTCCATCAGTATGCTACAAGTCATCGATACCGCCGTTCGTGAGACCCAAGCATTGGTCCTATCTCCAACCCGAGAACTTGCAACCCAGATCCAGTCAGTTGTGATGGCCTTGGGAGATTATATGAACGTGCAGTGTCATGCCTGCATCGGAGGAACCAATGTCGGTGAAGACATCCGCAAGCTCGACTACGGCCAGCACATCGTCTCAGGCACCCCAGGTCGTGTCGCTGATATGATCCGTCGCCGTAATCTTCGCACACGCCACATCAAGATGCTGGTCCTTGATGAAGCTGACGAGCTACTCAACCGTGGCTTCAGAGAGCAGATCTACGATGTCTACCGTTATCTCCCACCCGCAACGCAAGTCGTCGTAGTCTCGGCTACACTTCCATACGACGTCCTCGACATGACCACAAAGTTCATGACCGACCCCGTTCGTATTCTCGTCAAGCGTGATGAGTTGACACTGGAAGGCTTAAAACAGTACTTCATCGCTGTGGAGAAGGAAGAGTGGAAGTTCGACACCCTGTGCGATCTCTACGACACGTTGACCATAACCCAAGCCGTGATTTTCTGCAACACGCGGAGGAAGGTCGATTGGTTGACGGACAAGATGCGGGAGGCAAACTTTACAGTTTCGAGTATGCACGGGGAGATGCCACAAAAGGAGCGCGATAGCATCATGCAAGACTTCAGGCAAGGAAATTCTAGGGTTCTGATTTCAACGGACGTCTGGGCCAGAGGCATCGATGTGCAGCAGGTGTCACTGGTCATTAACTACGACCTGCCGAGCAACCGTGAGAATTACATTCATCGCATCGGTCGTAGCGGACGGTTTGGACGGAAAGGTGTTGCAATTAACTTTGTCACGAGTGAGGACGTGAGGATTTTGCGGGATATTGAGTGTATGTTCATTAACTTCCGTTCTATTGCCTTGGCACTCTGCTAACAATTAATAGTGTACTATTCAACTCAAATCGACGAAATGCCCATGAATGTGGCAGATCTGCTCTCTTAAGTTCCTTAATTGTCATGTACTTTCAAGTTCAGGTCATTGGGTTCAAAGGAATACGTCAAGGTAAGGCGCGTTGAGCGCACGAGGCAAGCAAAGTGTGGAGGAAAGGGCCAAGATGCCAAAAGTAGGTAAATTTCATACCCGTTTGATGGTGTCACCCTTTTAGTCAAGCAACTGCTGACATATCTCCCCTTCAAAACTAGAAACCAAAAATAAACCACTTAGTTTGTAAGATGTCCACAATCTACCGTGGCCACAATTCTCGTGATGGCGTTTGAAACGAAGGATCAGTGGAACTGGGGGTTCTTTATGGAAGTCATAGGAAAAGCTTTTCAGTGAGAATATGAATTGAAAATAAGTCAATTATGGCGATTCTTGATTCCCCTGGTGACTTCTGTGCCCAAAAAACATCCTCCTTGCACAGTCTAGGTAAAAGATTTACAGTTCCTTTCAGCGAAAGGCCTGCTTTAGCAGGGGTAATCATGAACGGATTGAGCGTTCAATTTAATTGCTAGAGAACCCGTCCTCGTGGGAGGTTTTGCGGTTCCGCAATTCTCTAAAATTACTATCTGCTTTTGGATATAGCTCAACATGTGACTCTGGGCAATTCACGCGGGACTGCCCGGGAATAGTGACTCATGCTTCCCCTTATTTAAGGCTATGTTTACATCACATATCCTCTACTATATTCAATCCCCTTACCTGTACTTTGGGGGGGTTGCGCCATTAGGAATACCCATACCCCAAAACCGCCAAAACCAGAACTCCAGCATACGCTAATATTTCAGCAACGTCATTAGGTCTCGTAATTTTATCCAATCAAACCGCTATCCTGGCACCTCATGCCTCCCAGACGTGGGATTCTGGGTCACAGATTGCAACTCCGCCGTCTCGGGTACAGGGGGGATGTGATGGTTATATTGCGCTCCGACTTGGGAGGGGTCGTATGGTTGTTGATACTGCTGCTGACTGAAGCGATTATCCGATGGCGCATACTGTGGTTGTTGCTGTTGATATGCGCCGGGCTGCGGTTGCGGTGATTGTTGAGGGACCGGATAATAACCCCCGTAAGATTGCTGGGGGTATTGTTGGACTACGCTGCCTTGTGGTGCAGAGTTATATGTTGACGTTTCCTGTTCTACGGGGGTGAATTTCTCCGGATACTGAGTTTCGGGCTTTAGAGGCGTGTAATGTGTAGGCCCCACTGGGACGTGTGGGGCGTCATTTTTCTTGCCTTTGCGGCGGAAAAGGAAGAAGATGAGGACGACAACGACGGCAATCACTGCGGCGCCACCGACAGAGCCGCCGACGATGGCGCCGATGGGGGCGGGTGACGATGAACTGGTTGCCGTTGCTGCGGATGTGACGGTTTGGGTCTCTATTGCTAAGGTCGTCGGGGAGGAGGAAGTAGAACTAGATGAGGATTTTGAGGAAATAGAACCTGATGAGGGTTTTGAGGACGTAAAACTTGATGAGGGCGTTGAGGATGATGGGCTTGAAGATGATGAGCTCGATGTAGAGCTTGGGAATCCAGTGAACGTTGTAAAAACTACATTAGTTTCCCCTGAATAAGTCGTATAGATTAACTGTGTATGCGAGACCGTCACTGTGTCGCAGAAGAGTGCCTGTACGGTCACGCCTTCAAATTGAGCCAGGTTGCAATATACATAAGGAGATGCAGTGCTATATCCTAGTCAATAATATCCCTAGAATCATTCATGAATGACTCTTACCATTTCAAAGTCGCGGGATCAGAAACGCACTGGTCGTTGCAGGCGTTGCTGAAGGAGAATTGGTTGTTATCGATACAAGACGTAGCAAGACGACTCTCGCATGTTGCAGTGTTACAGCAGTAAAAGTTGCCATAAATGCCCGGTGTCGTCTGAAAGCCACAGGTACATGTGTCGCAACAGAGTCCAAATGGAGAGGCTATTTTCCGAGTTAGGCTAGTGAGAGGGAAAGGGAGCGTCGGAAAATACCTGATATTGCGGAAATGTACCCACAGTTCGCATCAGATGCGAGGATAAGATTTTGTATGTTTTGTCGTTTGCGAAGCTCATCCAAACTGGGAGCCTCGGTAGGTTTCGGGCTCCAACCTTGCGGTTCGAGCTGAAAGCCATTACATACCGGCGTGGGTAATGGAGCATCAAAGGCTAATGCTGAAACCAGAGAAACGCAAAAAGAAAACACAGGTAATCTCTTCACGGCGACACTCATGATGAGCAAAAGATCTCCCTAGGGATGTAGAAGGAGAACGAGGCTGCGACAGAAATGGCTGTTACCTCACCTTTTGAATGAAATGAAGGCCTAAAAGAAAACATGGGACCCGGCAGAAGGAAGCAGTAATGCCATATTCGTAGCCAATGCCGACCTAGCGGCTTGGTAAATGGTAAATGGCACCATTGAACGATGGCTATTGGATTGCCAAGGCAGCCTTCGCATTATTGTAGTGGGCGAGAAGTGATTTTCGGCCTTGAGCTGAAGGATTTCAGCCTCAAGGGTCCTCCGCATCTCCGATTTGCTACAGATCTGCGCTCTTCCCAAGAGCTGAAGTACAGTAGTAGTGTCGGTTATTTTGTCGGCGCCAGCTAATCGTTATGGTATTGCCGCTACTCTTTGATGCCTAGTTTGACAGGAATTACCGAAGAAGTAGAAGTTGTTGCAAATGAGTTGGTTCACGTAACAAGGTTGTAGCTGAGACTACCTGCTTTTTCTACAGTACAACATGCACCCGGACGTCAACATTGATTACCGCGACGCTGGGGGGGCATCCAATTGGCAACCTGTGGAGGGATATTATTTGTTGACAGCTTGGGTTTCCGGCATAGTCTAGAACTCACAAGGACTCTACAGATTGGCAAGGAAGTCCCTCATGAAAATACTACCACTAACCAAAATATATTACCAACTACAGAATTAGAGTTGACAGATCTTACTAGTAGATGCACATTGCAGGTAAATGCTCATTAGATAATCGCAGAGAGCGCGTGAAATGAAGAGATTTATTTGGCAAAAAGAGATCAGGCGATGTCTTCTATGCACAACCTGACCTCCGTCATTAAACCTTCTAAGAATGGGCGTGGCGTAGATTGTAGCTTCAATGGTTGCTAATAATGCCGGCCACCTTGTGATGATAAGCGCCGGGAAGACAGAGAAGCAGTAAATATACCGACTATCAAACAAAGGATGGCATCAGTGCAGTTGAAATGAACATGGCAGGTCCCCGCACATTTAATTGGAACTATCTGTTCTATGGTAGAATATCGTTTCGAATTCCTAGCGACATTCCAGCACTAAATCTCACTTTGCACTATGAGCACGGATTAACAGAATCTTAAAATAGCTCTTGAAGTAGGAACCAAGTTTTAGATCTTACAGCATAGGAAGGTCGGCCAAGTAGATGAGGGGAAAATAAATTAATGAGATAACAGGGTATGCGAGTTGATCTGCGAATTGTGGAGACTTGGTTTGAATTCCCTAGAGAATATTTCCAACAGCATGTATCAAGCACAGAAAAAGAAATATAGCGCGGGGAGTAAACATGATGCAGAGATAATTTATAAATGACGAATCCAATATCTGACTGACCGCGGCTGTTTGGAGGCGGCCCAATCAAGTCAGCCGTGAAATTACATTCTGCGGAGCCCGCCTTGTTGGAACCGCCGGATTGGGCCGCTGGTTTGGGCAGCTACAGTAACAAATGAGGACAGGTGGAGGTCTTTATCCACCTAGAAAATGACCAGGACCAAGGTTGAAAATCACAGGCCCCCGATTCATAGATTGATCCACAATGCTCTGCAGGCACACAAGTAGCGAGCTTATGCAAGGTACAATGGCCTCGGCGTTGGATCCCATTGCGGCAGTCCGCCACGGCATATCGCCTGTTGATCATACTGTCGTGGTTTCAAGAACTTCTTTCTCTCTCCCAAACCTCGAGACTAGACAGATACTGCGGAGTGGTGAATACCAACTCTATGGCTGTAAAGCCCCAATGCTGTAAGGAGAAGATTATTAACAGCGTGAGCGTCGTGTCCATCCTACGCCCAGCCGTAAGCGCCGGATGCATCCGAATAATGGCAAAGCTGTAGGTCAGCCTCCTTACTCGTACAGTACCTTAACCCTTGTGGTTGATCAGTGTCAGTGGCGTCTTCCCCTCGCCAAAGCGATCTGTAGTCTAGCCCGTTTCAAACAGACGCCCTTCAGCCAAAGCTCCGCCTCTCACTGGCTCGCTACCAACGCTTAGGAACATCAACGATACAACACCAAAACCCCCCATCGTAACCTCCTGCTACCAGACGGATCGATAGAGATGGCCCCAAAGACCTTTGCGCGTGCCCAAGTATCCGGAAAGCAGATAACCTTTAACCCCAAGTAGAGCGCTTATGGTCATCATGCCTCTCTCGCTGCGGCTTTCGCGGGGCAGCAGCCCAAGAAAAAGGCCCATCTTGATTGCTAGCCGCAAAGTACGGAGACATGTTCGTTTCAGCACAGTGACCCCTCCCCCGTCGATCTGGTTCATGCTCCATCCCTTTGACATACCTTAAATCTTATCGTAGATGTTTGTTCCTATCTGTCATCTAATCATGTAGCTCTTGTCCCGCTACAAACTGTCTTCATCCTTCTCACCCTTCTTCATTCTCTCCTTCAACCTTACCCTTTGCGTCAGACTTCCATTCATTCAATTGCGCTGTGCAGCTTTCTTACATTCACTCTTTCGATATTCGCTCCTTTCCATTCAAAATATTCCGCATTCACTTCATCAAGCCCAGTGCTTGTTCGCGCATTTATTTCGTCCGCTTACTTGTTTTGGAATGCGACTCGCCTAGCCACTGCTGGCAACGTCAAGGGAAGATAGAACGAGAGAAATAGGACCGAGAGGACCGATTTTGGAGGTTGCCGAGGAGAATCACAAAGTAAGAAGATATCGAGCACTTTCGATAAGTGCCTGTTTTACGGTTGCGCTGGACTGCACAAAACATCAGACGGTTACATTGACGGAATAGGATAGTCATAGGAAGGTTGAGTTCTCAGATTGCGTGTGGTTTTGATATCAAATTGAGAGGAAAAACACTTCACCTGCAGTGCGAAAAGAGAGGTGAATCTACGTGGCCACGCGTGTGCAGCACCTTAAACCTCGAGCGCTTTTGAATTCTCACCCAAAAGAGGCTGCACCATTCACAAAATCCCCCATAACACGTATACGAACTCAATACGAGTGCGGCGGGCAATTACCTATTGGTGTCCTTCATCATTACCATTCGACAATCTCTTCTAGTATTACTGAGCGGTCCTAACCTGCAAGGATGCAATTTTCCACCATCAATGCCGCACTTGCGGCAACGATCTTGACCTTTGTGATCTATACGGAAGCCTTTTGGCGAATGGAATGTCACTTCGACAGTGGTCTTGCTCGCATCGATCCACTTGTCTCTCCCGGTGCGCGCAGCTCGCATATGCATTCAGTGTTCGGCTCTAGTGGTGAGTGGCCTATTGCTTAACTTATCAGATCGCAATATAGTTGGACCTTGCATAGCAAACATCCGTGATTCACTCAGATAAAAACCTATGATTCAATATGATTTCTTAGTCACTGAATTAATAGTTCGCTGACGGTTAATATCATATAGGATTCTCACAAACCTCGGGCTATGATGCGCTTATAGCTGGTAATTGCACATCGTGCAGCGTCGAACAAGACCACTCAGCCTACTGGACCCCGACGCTCTACTTTCAGTATGCAAATGGAACATACACGGTCGTCAACCGGGCAGGCGGCATGCTTGCGTAAGTTCATTCAATCTCATAGTTTAGTCTCGTGGCTGTCTCTCAGCATTGCATTTTCCTCTGATGTATCCGTGTTTACGATTGTAATTACTTCACTCCCAGCCATTCCAGGGCTGATAATTATATGACCTTTCTGCCTTAGCACGATCCTAGCTTTATGCGATATAGAACTACTTAAATTCAAACAATAGCCATTTGTACCAAGCTAACGTCTTTAGATATTATTTACTATACCCAAACCCTGGGGAGACCAATATTACGGCATTTCCTGTGAACTTCGCAATGATTGCGGGTGATACAAATCAGCGAAACTTCACTCTTCCCGTACCGGATCCACCGTTGTCAGAATGGTCCAGTGATCCCCAACAAGAAACTCAGGCAGCTCTTGCCCAAAAGGCTCTTGGGTTTAATTGCCTAAACTATGCCATTACACCGGAGCCATCTTTGTATAGGCACTTCATGCCTGATAAAGCATATCTGGATGCCAATTGCACAGATGGTCTGCGCTTCGAGCTAATGTTCCCTTCTTGCTGGAACGAATCCATGGGGCCTACATCGGCGAACTTCAAGGATCATGTAGCCTATCCTAACCTTGTGAAGACTGGAACTTGCCCTGATGGCTTCGGGACCCGCCTTCCCAGCCTCTTTTACGAGACCATTTACAACACGCAAGACTTCGTTGGCATAGATGGACAATTCATTGTCTCTAACGGCGACCCTACAGGTGAGTTTCCTTCTGTCACGTGCATTCCCTCCCCTTCCACAACTCATCACTAAGGACACTCCAGGCTACGGCTACCACGGCGACTTCGTGATGGGCTGGAATGAAGAATTCCTTCAAAACGCAGTTAACACGTGCACTAACCTTTCCGGAGAAATATACGACTGCCCGCTTTTTGCAATCCAGGACGACTCTGTATCGAGCGCCTGCCACTTCCCTATACCAGCCGACCTAGAATCCGACAACGCAGAGTCTCCAGGGACAACACTTCCTGGCAACGTTCAAATCCAATCCGGCCCCGCCTACGCCACTTACGGTAGCGGTGGTGGATCTGGAGGTGGAGCAACCTCTGCTGTGGTCCCCACCCTGCCCTACTCCGCAGGCGCCTCCACGGACATCGCCGGCGGGATCTTCGCCGAGGCCACAAGCTCGTACTCTGCACCTCCTGTTGCCACGACTCCCTCACCGTCCCCAACAGC
>Ga0335075_10008522_pt1 | contig 15695 bp, 14 predicted proteins | sample Lox_Sample_24_FD_206723 | JGI IMG/M metagenome (GOLD analysis project Ga0335075, IMG submission 206723) | Soil microbial communities from Loxahatchee National Wildlife Refuge, Florida, United States - Lox_Sample_2.4 | ecosystem: Environmental > Terrestrial > Soil > Wetlands | place: USA... | reverse complement strand
GATCTCGACGATCTCCGCGGCGATGCCCCGCAGCCGCAGCCGCTGCCGAAGGACCGCGGCGTTCCCGCCGTCGCCGTAGGTGCCCATCACGTCGGGCAGCACCAGCCCGATTTGCACGGTCATTTGAACCGCCGTTGCAGTTGGAGAAACGCGGTGTAGTTGGCGACGACCTCGACCCGACCGGGTGGGCACGACGCGATGGCCGCCAGCGTGTCGTGCACCAGGGTGTGGTCCACGCCGGCGTATCCCAGCCGCACGGCCAGGTCGGTTCCGCGTTCGCCAGCCGCCACTACCGGCACACCCTCGAAATGCTCGAAGCGCACATCCCACAGCCAGGACAAGTCTTCGCCGTCGGGCACTTGACCGTTGACCGAGATCACCACCCCGGCCGCGTCCTTGTCGACCATCGACAGCGCTTCCTGCCATCCGGCGGGGTTCTTGGCCAACAGCATCCGCACGGTGTGCGCGCCGACGGGGATGGTCCGGTAACGCCCGGCGACCTCGTCCACCCCGGACACGGCGGCCACCGCCGCTACCGGGTCGGCGCCCAAAGCGACGGCGGCCGCCACCGCCTGCGCCGCGTTGCCCCGGTTCACCGCGCCGGGCAGCGCCAGTCGCATTGGCAGCGCCAAACCATCTGGGCCGTAAAGGGTTTCGTCGTCGAACCACCACTGCGGGCTGGGCCGCTTGAAGTGGGCGCCGGTGGAATACCAGTGACCCCGCTCGCGGACGATCACCTCGCCGCTGCGCGGGCAGCTCACCGAGTCGGCGGCCCAGCTGCCGCCCGCTGCCACCCAGACCACGCTGGCGTGGTCGTAGGCGGCCGAGGTCATCAGCACGTCGTCGCAGTTGGCGACGACGACCACCTGAGGGTGCGCGGCCAGCCCGGCCCGCAGCCGTCGCTCGATCACGTTGATCTCGCCGACCCGGTCCAGTTGGTCGCGGGACAGGTTGAGCAGCACGATGGCAGCGGGCTCGACGGCGTCGGACACGTGCGGGACGTGCATTTCGTCGACCTCGAGGACCGCAAGTGCGGCGTTACGGTCGGCGGCCAGCGCCGCCACCAGGCCGGCGTCCATGTTGGCGCCCTCGGCGTTGGTGGCGACGGCTCCGATGGTCCGCAGGGCCGCCGCGGTCATCCGGGTCGTCGTCGACTTGCCGTTGGTCCCGGTGACGATGACCGTGCGCTTGCCGGTGCCGAGCTGACGGAGAATCGACCGGTCCAGTGTCATCGCCACCAGGCCGCCGATCATCGCGCCGGCTCCCCGGCCGCTCACCCGCGACGCCCATCGCGCGCCGGCTCCGGCGGCGAGGGCCAGGCGTCCGCGGGCGTTGATCACCCGGGAAGTTTAGGTCGGCGACACGACGCGCAGCGACCCGGTGATGTCGGGTCGACGTGAAATCCTCCAGTCATGACGACGATGACCTGGGGTCGGCCGGCCACAGCGCCCGACACGGGGTGGGCCGTCATCGACGTCGAGACCTCTGGCTTCAAGCCGGGCAGTGCCCGCGTGATCAGCCTTGCGGTGCTCGCCCTCGACGCCGAGGGCCACGTCGAGCAGTCGGTGGTCAGCCTGCTCAATCCGGGGGTGGATCCGGGGCCGACCCACATCCACGGCCTGACCGCCGAGATGCTCGAGGACCAGCCGCAGTTCAGCGAGATCGTCGGCGACGTGGTCGAGTTGCTTCGCGGACGCACGCTGGTGGCGCACAACGTCGCATTCGACTACGGCTTCCTGACCGCGGAGGCCGAGATGGTCGATGTCGAGCTGCCGATCGACAGCGTCATGTGCACGGTGGAGCTGGCCCGACGGCTGGAACTGGGCATCGACAACCTGCGGCTGGAGACGCTGGCCGCGCACTGGGGCGTGAACCAGCGGCGGGCGCACGATGCGTTCGACGACGCGGTGGTGCTGACCAACGTGCTGGCGGCGTCGCTGCAGCGCGCCCGCGAGCGCGACGTCTGGCTGCCGGTGCGCCCGGTCACCCGCAGGCAATGGCCCAGCGGCCGGGTCACCCACGACGAGCTACGGCCGTTGAAGGTGCTGGCCTCCCGGATGCCGTGCCCGTACCTGAACCCGGGCCCGTATGTCCGCGGTGGGCCGTTGATTCAGGGCATGCGGGTCGCGCTGGCGGCCGAGGTCGCGCGGACGCACGAGGAACTGGTCGAACGAATCCTGCACGCCGGATTGGCCTACGCCGACGACGTCGACCGGGAAACGTCGCTGGTGATCTGCAACGAAAGCCGTCCGGCACGCGGCAAGGGCTACCTGGCCCGCGAACTTGGTGTCCCGGTGGTCTCCGACGCAAAGTTCATGGATTGCGTCGGGGCGGTGGCCGGCGGCACCGGCGTCGAGGTCGTCGACGCGGTCCACGCGGGCGAGCAGTTCGCTTTGTTCTAATCACTGCGACCTGCAGTAATGTGTCGGTAATAATTGTTTACCTAGTAAGGGTTAAGTTTTTTATCAGCTTCTCCACATTTTCCTACTAGGCGTGCTTACACTCGGAACGCGCCCAGCTTTTGATGAGCAGTAGGCCAGTACAGCAAAGACGCCGTGGCCGGGGCGCACCGGTTTACCGAGCGTCGGCAGCGCGGTCAATCGGAACGTATCCACATTGGGGGCACTCCATCGTGGAGGGCACCATGGCGGACCGCTTTCTTTGCATCATCGCCGAGACCGTCGACCAAATGACGGAGGCGAGCGACTCCTCAGAGCCGGCAGCATGCGAACGGCTGCTCGCAAAACTCGTCGAGCGGTTCGAGGCCGACTCCGCGTTTCTGCGCCACACCGACAACAGGCTGCGAGCCTCGACGCTGATTGCCGAATGGCCACCGCGGGATCCCGTCGACGGCCCGGATTCGCTGGCGACAATCTATTTCGGCGACGACGACATCATGCTGTCCGAGGGTCTCAAAGGGCCGATGGTCATTTCCCCCGACTCGTCGAAGTTCGTTCTTAGCAGCGGGTTTCCGGTTTGCCGCGATCGAGCGTTGGCGGTCGCGGTTGCACCACTGGTCCGAGGGACGGTGACAACCGGCGTGATCGGCTTGACCAAAACGGGCGGTAAGCGTTGGGCGCCAAGGGAACTCGATGCCTTGGGTGTCGTTGCGGCGTTGTTCGCACAGCTGCAGGCCCGCACGGCCGAAGAAAGCCGCTGGCGGCGGTTGGCCGAGCAAGACGAATTGACCGGCTTGCAGAATCGTCGAGCGCTCACCGCAGAAGTTCGCCGCAGGCTGGGGGTGGGACGACCCGGTCCGGTCGCGGCACTCTACGTCGACGTGGACCGCTTGAAGACCATCAACGATCAACTCGGTCACGCCGCCGGCGATGTGGTCATCCGAACCTGCGCGCAGCGACTCGGCGCCAAAGCGGGCAAGGACGCGTTGATCGCCCGCGTCGGCGGTGATGAGTTCGTCGTCGTCCCCGACGCGTCGATGTCGCTTGACGGCGCCGAAGACTTGGCGCACAAGATTCGGACCACGACGTACGAGCCGGTCCGCATCGGCGATGAGTTGGTCACCAGCACGGTCAGTATCGGTGTGGCAGTGGGGATTCCCGGTGTCGACGACTGCGACGACCTGCTACTCCGTGCCGATCACGCCGCCCTGGCCGTTAAGCGCAAGGGCGGCAACGGGATCGTGGTGTTCGATCGCGACACGGCGTGGCAGGGCGCTGGCCAACCCGACAGCGAGCCGCAACTCCCCGTCGGCATCGACAGCGACGCGCTGCTGCTGCAATACCAGCCGGAAATCGACCTGCGCACCGGCGAAGTGCTGGCGGCCGAAGCGCTGGCGTGCTGGCAGCAGTCGGCCCGAGGGCTGCTGACGGCGGACGCGGTCAAGGGTGCCGCCGACTCGGCGAGCCTCGCCGGGACGTTAGGCCGATGGGTCATGCGACGAGCCTGCGGCGACTTCAGCCGGTGGCGGTCGCACGGCGTCGGGCAGCATGCCACGCTGCGCCTCAACGTCGTGCCGGCGCACTTCGCCAGCTGCGGTTTCGCCGAGAGTGTGGCCGACACGATCGACGAGTTCGGCATCGACCCCGGCTCGGTCTGTCTGGAGATCCGCGAGCGCGCGATGGTCAGCGACATCCAGCACACCCAGGCCACCCTTGCGATGCTGAAGGACATCGGCGTCCAGATCGCCATCGACGACTTCGGCACCGGCGACGTCGTTTTGTCGCACTTGAGGTCGCTTCCGGTCGACATGCTCAAGATCAACACCGGATTCATCCGCGATCTGGGTAGCAACGCCGCCGACCTGGCGATCGTGCGGGCGATCATCGGGCTCGCCGAGGCAGTCGGCTTACAGCTGACCGCCGAGGGCGTCGAAACCCCGATCGCCGCCGCGACGTTGCTGCGGCATGGGTGCAACCGCGCGCAGGGTTATCTGCTCTCGCGCCCGGTCACCGCCGACGCCATGGAGTCACTGCTTTCCAGGCGCAGGATGGCGCTGCCGTTCGACGCCACCGACGCTTCCTTGGCGCCGGTGCTGTCGGCATCAGGCTGAAACACGTTGGTGGAGAACTTCATCGGGCTCTACGACCAGCAACCCGCCGTCAGCTAGTCATCGCTTTTATGGGTCCGGGTGTCGACGCCTATGGCGCGTACGGTCAGATAGATCAATGGGGCTCACTAATTCGAAGATGATCTTGACCGTGGCGGCCGCCGCTGTCCTGACCGCCGCGTGCGGCGGGTCGACCGGCGGCAATGCCGGCTCGGCGTCGAAGGCCGCCGGTGTGCACGTGCCCGCGAATTTCTGTGGCCTGCTGAGCGGATCCGACATCAGCCAGGTGATGGGACGGACATTTCCGGCGCCGCAGGGCTCGCAGACGCCCAGCGAAGCGCAATGCACGTCGGTCCCGACCACAGGCAGCGACGTCAGTTTCAAGCTGTACTGGGACAACGTGTACTGCACCGAGGGGAAACCCGCCGACGGACAGTGCATGGCCGCGCAATCCAAGGGATTCCTGGCCAACAGGCAGACCGCCGGTCAGGTTCAAAACGTCGCGGGCCTCGGCGACCAGGCATTCTGCTTCGTGGCTCCGCCCGCGACCGTCGACGTGCTCAAGGGTTGGGTGCTGATCGTCAGCGCCGACAGCTGCGTGCAGGCCCAGACCCTGGCCGGGATGCTGCTGGCCAAGGTCTCGGCCTGACTCCTCAGTTCCGCGCGGCCCGGTTGACCGCCGACACCACCGCACGCAGCGACGCCGTGGTGATCGACGGCGCGATGCCGACGCCCCAGACCGTGTGACCGCCGATCGACGCCTCGACATATGCAGCCGCCTGGGCGTCCTCGCCGCCGCTCATCGCGTGCTCGGAGTAGTCCAGCACGGCGACGTCGAATCCGACGTGTCCGAGTGCGTCGACGAACGCCGCCAGCGGTCCGTTGCCCGAACCGTTGATCTCGGTCTCGGTGCCGTCGACCTTGACGGTGGCGACGATCCTGGTGACGCCGTGGTCCTCCTCGGAGGCGTCCACCCGCTGCTTCATCCGCTCCAGCGGCCGCACGGGTGCGATGTACTCCTCGAAGAAGGCGTCCCACATGGCTTTCGGCGACACCTCGCCGCCTTCACCCTCGCTGATCTTCTGGATCACCTGGGAGAACTCGATCTGTAGCCGCCGCGGCAGCGCCAAGCCGTGGTCGGCCTTCATGATGTAGGCCACGCCGCCCTTGCCGGACTGCGAGTTGACCCGGATCACCGCCTCGTAGGTGCGCCCGACGTCGCGCGGATCGATCGGCAGATAGGGCACCTGCCACAGCATGTCGTCGACGTCGGTGTCGGCGGCGTCCGCGTCGAGCTTCATCTGGTCCAGGCCCTTGTTGATCGCGTCCTGGTGGCTGCCGGAGAACGCGGTGTACACCAGATCGCCGCCGTAGGGGTGCCGCTCGTGCACCGGCAACTGGTTGCAGTACTCCACCGTGCGACGAATCTCGTCGATGTTGGAGAAGTCGATCTGCGGGTCGACGCCGCGGGAGAACTGGTTCAGCCCCAGGGTCACCAGGCAGACGTTGCCGGTCCGTTCGCCGTTGCCGAACAAGCAGCCCTCGATCCGGTCGGCACCGGCCTGATAGCCCAATTCGGCTGCCGCGACTGCTGTTCCGCGGTCGTTGTGCGGGTGCAGGCTCAAGATAACGGAATCGCGCCGCTTCAGGTTGCGGCTCATCCACTCGATCGAGTCGGCGTAGACGTTCGGCGTGGCCATCTCGACGGTGGCCGGCAGGTTGAAGATGATCGGGTTGTCCGGCGTGGGTTTGATGATGTCGCCGACCGCGTCACAAACCTGTTTGGCGTATTCCAGTTCGGTGCCGGTGTAGGACTCCGGCGAGTACTCGAAGCGCCAGTGGGTGCCGGGGTACCTGGCGGCCTCCTCGATGCATTTGCGGGCGCCGTCGGTGGCGATCGCCTGCACCGCGGGCCGGTCGGCGCGAAAGACCACGCGGCGCTGCAGGATTGACGTCGAGTTGTAGAAGTGCACGATCGCGCGGTGCACACCCTCGCAGGCGAGGAAGGTCCGCTCGATCAGCTCGGGCCGGCACTGGGTCAGCACCTGGATCGTCACGTCGTCGGGAATCGCGCTCTCGGTGATGATCTCGCGGACGAAGTCGAAGTCGGTCTGGCTGGCCGACGGGAACCCGACCTCGATCTCCTTGTAGCCCATGCGGACCAGCAGGTCGAACATCCGGCGCTTGCGGGCCGGGCTCATCGGATCGATCAGCGCCTGGTTGCCGTCGCGCAGGTCTACCGCGCACCAGAGCGGGGCGCGGCTGATGACCCGGTCGGGCCAGGTGCGGTCGGCCAGCTGGATCGGCTCGACCTCTTCGGCGAAGGACCGGTACCGGCCGATCGGCATCGACGACCCGCGCTGGGTATTCCATGCCGGCTGGCCGTCGTTCGGCTGGCCGGCGGGTTTGGTGATCGTTCGAGTGGAGGTGAACGCGTCGGGGGAGTTTGCCGACGGTTGAGAAATGCTAGTCACGGTGTTTGCTCCGGGGATTCAGAAGGTCGCCCATGATGGGCTTAGACCGGCGCATCGCGAACACCCGCGACAGGAAGCCGGTCTGAATCAGGCCCTGTCGCGGCGTCCGAGAAGGAGCACCCGCTGCACGCCGAGTACTCTACCGCGCCTGCCCGGATGCCCAAAACCAAATGGGCAGGATCGCGGCCCAGGGGCGCCAAGACCCGGCTTCGGGCCCGGGCCCGTCAGGCGGGCGGCGGTGGGGCGATCCTGACCGGAATGTCGGTGTTCTCGTCGGTGTAATAGCTCGCGCACACCCGGTGGTAGCCATCAGCGATCTGCAGCGGCACATCGGCTGTGAGGTTGCCGCGCACGGCCAGAATCGGCGACAGCGGCTTGTTCTTTTTGATCCGCTTCAGGTCGGCGCTCACATGCGGGTTCTCCGACGGCAGCAACGCCAGGCGCGACGCCCGCAGGAGGTCTTTGGCCTTCTTGTGCACGATCGGCGCCGCCTTGAGCGCTGCCACTACTGCGTCGATCTGTTCTGGACTGGCGATCAGCGCGAGATAGTCCGCCGCGGCCGGGTAATCGTGCTCGTCCGGTTCGTCCTTCCATTGGACAACAGCCATGTCGGTACCCCTTACCTCGTAGAGAGCTGTCAAGGCCGCCGTCTCGCACCGCGTCGTGTAGCTAAAGGCGTTGCCGACGTCTTGGTCGTGTCGTTGAGCGTAACCCTGAACTGCATCGCTTTATACGGCCAGCCGGTGGCGGTGTCCCACTGCGACACAACCAGACCGACGCCACCGGTCACGTCGAGCTGAGACCCGGGCAGCACGTACCCACCGTAGAGCTGAGCCACCTGGTTCTTCGACAGATTCTGCGTGTCCCACGTGGCACCGGTCAGAGGCGTCTGGACATCGGCGGTGTACAGGTCAGCGGTGGGTGAGTCGATCGTGCGGTATCCCAAGGCATATCCAGAAGACAGAAACCCGCCGAGAATCCATGTGCCAGTTGACAGTCGACGCAGCGTCAGCTCACCCCAGGTTTCGTTGGGAGGCGTGATCGGTGTCGGATCGTTGTCCCACGCCCAGGTATTGTTCGCCCAGCCCCACCCTGAGTACTTCGTCATGTCGGCAATGTTCTCGGGAAGCACGCGCCGCAGGATGATGCCTTTGTCCCGCTGAAATCCCGTGGAGACGATGTAGACCCAGCCGTCGTCGGGGTCGTAGTCCCACGACCACAGCTGTGCGTAGCCATTGCACAGCGTTCCGGGAAACATTGCTTTGGAACCCATCTGCTGCCATGAGGCGCCACTGTCGGGCGAGGTCCAGATCTCGGTCCAGACCACGTTCCCGAAGCCGCGGTTGACAATCGCATGCAGGTACATCGTTTGCCCGACGACCAACAGGTCGGAGGGAATCACGGTGCTGATGCCGCCCTGGTTCCACGGCGAACTGTCGTGAACGTAGGGCCATAACTGCTGGGCATAGTTCGAGCTCGAGCCGCAGGCATCCTGGTAGCTGATCAGGTTGGTCGCATCTCCGCTGCCCACGAGCGCGACGGGGGCCCGCCAGTCGCCCTGTCCAACAGAAGATCCGGAGAACGTATCCCCGAATACCGACACCAGATTGCCGTTCGGTGCCAATACCGAAACACCGAGATCTGTTGCAGTTACCCCCCATTGGTCGGTGACTCCCGGACCGGTCATATCACCCAGGTAACCCTCGGTGGGCACCGTTACCGGAATAGCCGCCGACGGGATCGGCTTGGTGCGTGCCCGAGCTGGGCTTTTTTTGCTGGCGGCAGAGGAGGTTTCGCGCCTCCATCGATACAGTGTAGAGCGGCTGATGCCACTGTCGGCCGCGATTACGGCGATCTTCTCACCGGAGCGCAGTCGCGGGATCAACTGCTTTCGCTTCGTTGCGGTGTCGACGCTCGACATGGATCCTCCGGTCGGTCGTTGGCTCGCGCCCACCCAGGCGTGGGCGCTGCGTCCATCGTTTCGACGATTGATTGCGCCGGCGCGAGTAATGCATTACCTGTCGTGAAGTCGAAACCGGTTTTGCACCTGCCGCGTTCGCGCGCGACCTATTGCGCCCCGCGTCGGGCGGTCCGCGCAAGATGGCGGTCCACTGAGCGGACCGCGATGCAGGTAATGCGGGTCAGTCGCCGGAGACGGCTGAATTCAGTGCGGCCTGTTCGACCTTGACGACCATGGCCAGCTCGGCATCCTTGGTCGAGATCAGCCAGCGGGGCCAGAACACCACGGCGGGTTGGACGAATACACCCTCGAACGTGATGTCCGCCACCGGGAACGAGCGCAGCGGCTGCAGCTCGACGTAGAAGGTGTCTTCACCGGTCTGGACTCGAATCATGTCGCCGTCAAGGCTGTGCGCGGTGAAACCGCTCTGCCCGAGACGGGCGATCGCGTCGGCCTGGTTGCTGACATGGCGAAGCACGTCGGCCAGGCGGATGAGGACGGTCATTTGACTACACCTTCGTATCTCGGCTAGCGGATGCGGATATGCAGCTGGAATGCCCCCGTTCGCGCCGCCCCAGTCGCCGAACAGCCCGCGGCATTTATGGCCCGCCAGCAGTTCACTTTTACTGAACAGTAGTGGCGCGCAACGGTGTTGTCGAGCCGAGGTGATGACCGCTCGATCCGGTCGTTGAGACTGTTTGCGCGAAGGACAAAGACACCATTTGGGGTGCGGTCGAAAAGCACAGCACCTCAACTCATTTGGTCGACTAGCGACGGATTGGCTTGGCAACTCGGTCCGCTGAGTGGACCGGTGCGTTGATGCAGTTGCGCATTGCTGCGTAGCGTCCGCTTGCCCGCCAGAACCGCGGGTACAACACAACGAGAAAGGTCGAAATGATGGTTACCTACGTAGTTAAGAAGGGCGACACGCTCAGCGGGATCGCCCAGTCATTCGGTGTGAGCCTGCCGGCTCTGGAAGCGGCAAACCCTCAGATCCCTAACCCCAACCTCATCTTCCCCGGACAGGTCATCACCGTCCCGGTGAACCCCCCGCCGCCCGGCACCTACGTCGTGCAGCCAGGCGACACGATGAGTGGGATTGCGAAGAAATTGGGTGTGAGCCTGGGGGCTCTGGAAGCGGCGAACCCGCAGATCACCGACCCGAACAAGATCTTCCCCGGGCAGGTTCTCACCGTCCCGTCCAACGTGGTGACCTATGTCGTTCAGCCGGGTGACACCCTGAGCGCGATCGCCGCGAACTTCGGTGTGAGCTTGTCGGCTCTGGAAGCGGCGAACCCGCAGATTCCTGACCCGAACAAGATCTTCCCCGGGCAGCTGATCACTATCCCCTGACCGGGTGGTGAGCGGGCAGGTACTTCGGTGTTGCGCGCCGTGGCGATGCCGAGACGCGCAACACCGGGTACCGTCCATCAGTCCGTTCAACAGGCCGGGTGGGCTTCGCGGCAGGCCCGCCCAGTTGTGAGCTCGAACACGGCTCCCGGGTAATTCGCCTACCTGCTGGAGCAGCTGCCGCCCGTCGAGAGTTCACCCGCAAAGTCGATCCGCTGCCCGGCCTGGATGGCCGCCGGTTCCGCGCACGTATTCTATGTAGGGCTCAACCCGAGTCTCGCGGACCGGAAAGGGCGACAATGGCGCTCGTCGTGCAGAAGTACGGCGGATCTTCGGTGGCCGACGCCGAGCGAATCCGCCGTGTTGCCGCGCGCATCGTCGAGGCCAAAAAGCAGGGCAACGACGTCGTCGTGGTCGTTTCTGCCATGGGCGACACCACCGACGGCCTGTTGGAGTTGGCCCAGCAGGTCTGCCCGGCGCCGCCCGCCCGCGAGCTGGACATGCTGCTGACCGCCGGCGAGCGCATCTCCAACGCGCTGGTGGCGATGGCGATCGAATCGCTCGGCGCGCAGGCCCGCTCGTTCACCGGCTCGCAGGCCGGCGTGATCACCACCGGTGCCCACGGCAAGGCCAAGATCATCGACGTCACCCCGACCCGGCTGCAGTCCGCGCTGGACGAAGGGCTGATCGTGCTGGTCGCCGGGTTCCAGGGCGTCAGCCAGGACACCCGCGACGTCACCACCCTGGGCCGCGGCGGCTCGGACACCACCGCCGTCGCGCTGGCCGCGGCCCTGAAAGCCGACGTCTGCGAGATCTACACCGATGTGGACGGCATCTTCAGCGCCGACCCGCGGATCGTCCCCAATGCCCGCCACCTGGAGACGGTCACCTTCGAGGAGATGCTCGAGCTGGCCGCATGCGGAGCCAAGGTGCTGATGCTCCGCTGCGTGGAATACGCCCGCCGCTACAACATTCCGGTGCACGTCCGGTCGTCGTACTCGGACAAGCCCGGCACCGTCGTCACCGGATCGATCGAGGACATACCCATGGAAGACCCCATTCTGACCGGCGTCGCACACGACCGCAGCGAGGCCAAGGTGACCATCGTCGGCATCCCGGACCATCCGGGTTACGCCGCCAAGGTGTTTCGCGCGGTCGCCGATGCCGATGTCAACATCGACATGGTGCTGCAGAACATCTCCAAGATCGAGAACGGTAAGACCGACATCACGTTCACCTGTCCTCGCGACAGCGGCCGGGTCGCGGTGGAGAAGCTGGACTCGCTCAAAGACGAGATCGGTTTCAGCCAAGTGCTTTACGACGACCACATCGGCAAGGTGTCGCTGATCGGCGCGGGCATGCGCAGCCACCCCGGGGTGACCGCGACGTTCTGCGAGGCGCTGGCCGAGGTCGGCGTCAACATCGACCTGATCTCCACGTCGGAGATCCGGATCTCCGTGCTGTGCAGGGACACTGAACTCGACAAGGCTGTTGTCGCGTTACACGAAGCATTCGGCCTCGGCGGTGCCGAGACAGCGACGGTGTATGCGGGGACGGGACGTTAGATGGTTGCCATAGGGGTAGTCGGCGCCACCGGTCAGGTGGGCCAGGTGATGCGCACGCTGCTCGACGAGCGTGAGTTCCCGGCGACCAGCGTGCGATTTTTCGCGTCGTCCCGGTCGCAAGGCCGCAAGCTGCCGTTCCGTGGCCAGGAAATCGAGGTCGAGGACGCCGAAACCGCAGACCCGACCGGCCTGGACATCGCGCTGTTCTCCGCGGGCGCGACGATGTCGCGCGTCCAGGCGCCGCGATTCGCCGCGGCGGGCGTGACAGTGATCGACAACTCGTCGGCCTTCCGCAAGGACGAGCAGGTGCCGCTGGTGGTCTCGGAGGTCAACTTCGCCGACGCGCGCAACCGGCCCAAGGGCATCATCGCCAACCCGAACTGCACGACGATGGCCGCGATGCCGGTGCTCAAGGTGCTGCACGACGAGGCCCAGTTGGTGCGCTTGGTGGTGTCGAGCTATCAGGCCGTGTCCGGCACCGGGCTGGCCGGGGTGGCCGAGCTCGCCGATCAGGCACGCGCCGTGATCGACGACGCCGAGCGGCTGGTGCATGACGGCAGCGCGCTGACGTTCCCGGAGCCGAAGGCCTACGTCGCGCCGATCGCCTTCAACATCGTCCCGCTGGCCGGAAAACTCGTCGACGACGATTCCGGTGAGACCGACGAGGACCAGAAGCTGCGCAACGAAAGCCGCAAGATCCTCGGCATTCCGGACTTGTTGGTCAGCGGTACGTGCGTGCGGGTTCCGGTGTTCACCGGCCACTCGTTGTCGATCAATGCCGAGTTCGCCCAACCACTTTCGCCGCAGCGTGCCCGCGAGATCCTCTCTCGCGCGCCGGGTGTGAAGCTAGTCGACGTGCCGACACCGCTGGCCGCGGCCGGTGTCGATGCGTCGCTCGTCGGCCGGATTCGCCAAGACCCGGGCGTGCCCGACGGACGTGGTCTGGCGTTGTTCGTCTCGGGCGACAATCTGCGCAAGGGCGCGGCGTTGAACACCATCCAGATTGCCGAGCTGCTCGTCGCCGAATTGTGACTCGCGGGTGAGCCCTGCCGATTCCCGCCGGATCGCGCGCTGCTCGCTTATGGTTGCATGTTTGTTTGCCCCGCAGGGTTTTTCGGCTGCTCATGCCGATCCGCCTGCCCCGATGCCGCAGCCGGTGCTGGAGCCGCTGGCGCCCGGCCAGGTGATGCGGATCGGTCCGACGGCGGGCACCGGCACGCCCACCGGGGACTACGGGATCGGCGCCACCGATCTGTGCGAATTCATTGAATTCCCCACCGATGTCGTGCAGGTCTGCGGCGACAGCTTCGCCGGCCAGGGCGTGGGCTTCGGCGGCTACTACTCGCCGGTCGCCCTGCGGGTGGACACGTCGTCGGTCGACGACCCCGACGGCATCCGCTATACCGGGGTCACCGGTATCGGGGCACCGCTGCTGGCCGACCCGACGCCGTCGGGCGCGTCGCAGCTGCCGGCCGGCGTCGTGCAGATCAACCGGCAGAACTACCTGTTGATCACCACCACCAAAAGCCTGGTGCCGCAGAGCTCGCGCCTGGTGAAAGCCGAACCGGCGCAAGGGCTTTGGCAGACAGTGCCCGATACGGCACGACCGGCCGACTACGCGGGCGGCCGACAGTCCCAGATCAGCGGCTACTACGACCCGATACCGACCGCAGACTCGCAGACCGGCTGGGTGTACATCGTTGCCGACGACTTCGACCGCAGTCAACCGGTGGTGCTGTACCGGGTCGCGCCGGAGAACTTCGGCGACCGGTCGCGATGGCAGGGCTGGGCGGCCGGCCCCGAGGGTGGCTGGAACAAACCGCCAACGCCGCTGTGGGGCGACCAGATTGGCGAGATGAGCTTCAAGCAGATCGACGGTAAGGCGGTGCTGTCGTATTTCAACTCCAGCACCGGAAACATGGAAGTGCGGGTCGCCGACGACCCGACCTCGCTCGACACCGCCCCGGTCACCACCGTGGTCCAGCACGACGACTGGCCCGAGCCCGCGGAAAGCCTGCCGCCGCCGTCGGATAACCGGTTGGCCCAGCCGTACGGCGGGTACATCTCCCCGGGGTCCACGCTGGACGAGTTACGGGTCTTCGTCAGTCAGTGGCACACCAGCGATCCACAGTCGCGGGCGCCGTATCGGGTGATCCAGTTCGCGGTCAACCCATTCAAGCCGTCAGACGACAATTGACGCGGCCTTAAAACGGCAGCCCTTCATAGCTGTTTCATAAGTTGTACCTAGCCGGCCCTAGCCGTTGTCCCCGCATCATTCCAGGTATGAGTGAAACACCTGAAATCCCAACCAGGCCGACCACCGTCGCCACCGAGCCGGCGGCCGTGCCTGTCAAACCGTATTGGCTCTACCGTTTCGCGGCGTGGGTCGTGATCGTGGCGGGCATCGTCTTCATCGTCACGACCGTCTTCTTCGCCGGCTTCAAGGTCGCGCACATGGGTCACCACTGCCACCACGGCGGGCACCACAACATGGGCATGCACCACCACGGTCAGGGCGCCGGATTCCACGGCGGGCCTGGCGCTTTCCATAACGGGCCCGGCGCTCTCCACGCGCCCGGTGGTTTCGAGGCCGGCCCTGGCGGACCCGGTCCCTCGCAGCCGCCGACGTCCGTCGCTCCGTCGCTGGCTCCGGCCACCCCATAGCGGGCAATTACCGGCAACCGTGCAACGCCGCATATGCCGTAATCCGCTGCAGTTAAAGGGTTTCGGCGGCACCCGCAAGAGCATAGCCGCGAACAACCACATCATCGACATGAGCCCGGCGCCCCCACAGGGACGCCGGGCTCCGACTTTCCATAAGCCATGGCCCTCGTCGCCCGGTCGCGGCGGGTGCCGACCTGAGGCATTATGCGAAGTATGAGCGAGACACCTCAGTCGTCTGTCCCACCGTCTCCCGCTACTCCGCCCGCCGTGCTGCCGGCCGACCATTCCGAAAGGCTCTACCTGGTGGCGGCTTGGGTGGCGATCATCGCCGGCATAACGCTCATTGCCGTGGTGATTCTGAAATTCACCTGGCTGCTCGTCGGCTAGGGCTGTTCGAACTCGGCGGCCGACTCACGGTCGCCGTTGGTTGATGGGCGGCCCGTGCGTGGGCATGATCGAGGCATGACCCAAGCACCCGAACCCCCGATCCCGCCGCCGCCCGGCCCGCCTCCGCCGCCGCATGCGCCGGCGCCCCCGTACCTGACCAAGCATTCCCGCCTCTACCAGGTCGCGGCGTGGGTGGTGATCGTGGCCGGCATCGTTTTCGTGGTCGCGGTGATCTTCTTCTCCGGCGCGGCCGTCGCCGGATACGGCCACCCCTGGGGCCGTCACCACCACGGCATGTTCGGTCCCGGCGGCCCCGAAGGCCCCCCGCCCGGCGAGTGGCAGGTCTTCCCCGGCGGACCGTTCGTGCCGGGTATGGGTCCCGGCGGCCCAGGGATGTGGCCGGGTCCGTGGGGCCCGGGCATGGGTCCGGGTGGACCGGGTGGACCGGGTGCCCATGGCGGTCACGCCGGCCACGGACAGCAACTGCCTCCACCGCCAGAAGAGCCGACCCCGTAGCGTCGGACGGCGACCGCGGCGTGCGGTAAAAGCCTGCGGTGCAACAGCATTCAGCCGCAGACGCGATCTTTCTGCGCAGCTTGCGAGACGCCGACCTGGGCTTTGCCTTCAGTTTGTCCGGCCCAGTTGGCATGATCGGAACCCATGACTAGTAGGCGCATCGCCGCGGCGGCGCTGACGTGTGTGGCACTAGCCGGAGCCCCGGTCGCTGCGGCCCGGCCCTCGGACCCGGGTGTGGTGAGCTACGCGGTCCTGGGCAAGGGCTCGGTGGG
>Ga0335075_10008521_pt1 | contig 15698 bp, 6 predicted proteins | sample Lox_Sample_24_FD_206723 | JGI IMG/M metagenome (GOLD analysis project Ga0335075, IMG submission 206723) | Soil microbial communities from Loxahatchee National Wildlife Refuge, Florida, United States - Lox_Sample_2.4 | ecosystem: Environmental > Terrestrial > Soil > Wetlands | place: USA: Florida... | reverse complement strand
CGATCCTCGAGCATTGAACTGCTCCTCTTATCCGGCCACCCAATCAGTGACAGGCTCTGTGCCAGCGATTCAGTCGATTACTTTACCCAATAGTCAGTACTATTCTTTTACCTATGATTCGACCTATGGTCGCATCAGCAAAGTCACGTACCCCAGCGGGGCGTATGTTCGCTACGTCTGGGGGATGCGTCAGAACCTCAATAACTTCGGTCTATACCCTCCGGATGGGTCGTCCTGCGTAATTTATGCCTCGGAGCCGGTTATAGTGGATCGCTATGTAAGCCCAGACGGAGTAACCGAGACTGAACACCAGCATTTCACCTATTCGCCATACTATCCAAACTTTACCCCCTCTACGACGGAAGTTGATACGGATCTTGTGACAAACCAGGTTGCGCGGACCATAACGTACAACTACACCCTCGCGAGCAGCGATTTTGTGCCGTTTGACAAACAGCAATATGGCACACCTCCTTTCAACGAGTCATCGGTTGTTTACAGTTCTGGTTCTTCGACGCTCCGAACGGTGAGCAAGACCTGGCATAACAACGACCCCCGTGAACTCGCTAGCGAGAGGACGACGTTAGAAGACGGTTCGACCGCTTCGGAGGTTGACTACTGCTACAACAGTTTATATCAAGTAACGGAGAAAGACGAATTCGATTATGGTTCGGGCAGTGGGGGCACTACCTGCAACGGCACCACCGCGCCGGGTCCCTTGTTGCGGAAGACTGTCACGACCTATGCGTCCTTCGGGCAAATGAGTGGCCAGTACCCTTATCTCAGTTGGAGCGGACAGTGGATAAACGATCGTCCTTCGACCGTCATCACCTACGACGGCTCGGGCAACAGAGTAGCAGAAACCGACTACACCTATGGGAACACAACTATGGGAACCACCGCGACATCGCATGACGACACTAATTACGGTTCTGATTCGTCCCTGAATCGCGGAAACCTCGTGAGCGCGACGAAACAGTGTTTCCCAGGCTGTCTGAATGCCACCACATCGTTTACTTACGACGACACGGGACAGGCGCTCACTCAAACCGATCCCAACGGCAATGTCACCCACTATTCCTACGCGGACAGTTTTGCCACCGGAACGCCGCCAGGGGCGACCGATGGCTTCTTGACTACCATCACTTATCCTCCGACAGCCGGCGTCAATCACGTGGAACACTACGGCTACAACTACGAGGACGGGACGCTAGCTTCCTCAACCGATGAGAACAGCCAAATCACCTCCTATACCTATAGCGACCCGCTCGACCGAGTGACATCCGCGAGTTATCCCGACGGTGGCGAAACACAGTACAGCTACAATGATTCCGTTCCGATAACGACCACCTCAACGAAGAAAATCACAAGCGGCCTAAATCTTGTCGAAACAGGGACCTTTGATGGCCTCGACCGCGAAATCCGGAACGACATCACGAACGGAGAGTCCGCTCCATACGACGAGGTTGACACATGCTACGATGGCTTCGGTAGAGTTAGCTTTCGGTCCTATACGTATCAAGCCTCAAGTTTCTCTGGGGCGAGATGTTCAAACGACACCACCCCGGGAGATTCATTCAGCTATGACGCATTGGATCGAGAAACTGGTGTAACCCATTCCGATGGTTCGTCGATATCCGCTTCTTATTCGCTAAACTCGACTACGACTACCGATGAAGCAGATAAGAAGCGAGAGTCCTTCACAGACGGTCTAGGCCGCCTTCTTGAGGTGATTGAGGATCCAGGTGGTTTGGGCTATGCAACGATTTACACCTACGACGCTCTCAATGACTTGAAGAGCGTTGCGCAGAGCGACTCGCGCAATCGGGCGTTCACGTACGATTCCATGGCGCGCCTCATCAGTTCCACTAACCCCGAAGCGAATTGGTCGCCAGCGAACCTGAATTCTGTGGCTACTGCCTATTCCTACGATGCAGGTGGAAATGTACTCACAAAAGTTGAGCCGGCACAAAACCAACAAGGTTCGGCAATGGTTACGTTGAGCTATTGCTACGATGCGCTCAACCGGATGACAAGCAAAGCGTACACCGCGCAATCCTGCCCGATGCCTTCTCCGGTTGCAAGTTACGTGTATGACGGAAGCGCCCTCCCTACTGGCTGTTCTCTAGGCCCCTTTAGCTATGGTCTGGCCATCGGTAGGCGCACGGCCGTTTGTGACAGCGCCGGTTCGGAAGGCTGGAGCTACAACATCATTCCGAACACCGGTTGGCAGACCATCGATCAAAGGACCACGGGCGGAGTGACAAAAACTGCCACATATCAAGATAACCTTCTCGGCTCGCATACATCCATCCAATATCCCTCCGGCACCACATTGCAATATGTCTACAACGCCGGAGATCGTCCGACTTCAGCGACCGACGGCACAACTAATTACGTAACGGGTGCCCATTATTCCGCGAACGGAGACTTGTGTTGGGCAACGCTAGGCGGCGTCATCACTCGGACGGAAACCTTCAACAGTCGCTCGCAGCCGAACCAGATGCAGGCCAGCAACAGTGTCGTGTCATACCCTGGTAGTTGTGCAGGTCTTGGCCAAAGTGGCAACTTGCTTGATCTGACCTACAACTTCAACCTCGGCTCGGGCGACAACGGAAACGTTGCCGGGATCGTGAATAACAAAGCCACGGCGCGCTCGCAGAGTTTCATGTATGACCCTCTAAACCGTATTTCACAAGCGCAGACCGCGTCGACTTACTCAACCAGTCCAACCGATTGTTGGGGCGAGACTTTTCTATACGACAACCAGTCAGCGGCCGGCGGAGCTTGGGGCAACCTCACGACCATCGGCGTAGCGTCAAGCTCATACAACGGCTGCACGCAGGAGAGCCTCAACATCACCGTCGATGCGAACAATCGCATTAACTCCGGCGGATTCGGCTACGACACCGCCGGAAATCTCGTCTCGATATCTGGCGGGAACCCGGCGAGCTACAGCTTCAACGCTGAAAACCAAATGACCCAAGCCATTACCTCCTCAACCACCGGCTACATTTACGATGGCGATGGAAGGCGCGTTGAAAAGACGAGCGGCGGACTCGCCTACAAGCTCTACTGGTTTGACACCGCCGGTAACATTCTGGAGGAGACGGATGGGGCCGGCAATACCTCGAATAGCCAGTTCAACGAATACATCTATTTCGACGGGAAGCGCATTGCGCGGCGGACAAGCAATTAAATGAATGTGTGACTCGTAGCGAGGGTGATACGGAGGCACAGATGCGCGCGTACTCGGGATCTTCGGTCAGCCCGACATGTCATTCGCTGGGCGACCCACAAGCCTCGCAATCCAGTTCCCTCGGCAACAAAGTGAGGTGCGACTATGTTAACACCCTGCGATTATTCCTGATCATCTGGTGGTTGTTTTTATCCTTTGGGACCACAGATCCAGCTCTGGGACAGAATGCGTCCCGTGCAAAGGCTGCCGCTTCATTCGCTAATTTACCGCTTAGATTCGAACCGAATGTTGGGCAGACGCAGAGTCCGGTGCAGTTTGTATCGCGAGGACGAGGATACAAGATATTCTTTACTTCAAACGAAACCGTGTTCGTTTTGAATCCACCGAACCCACAACAAAGCCCACCAAGATTTCCACGGGCGCGGTTTATTCAGAAAGGATCTACGCCGCCCGCTTCCTCGACGGTCATTCGCATGAAACTTGTCGGGGCTAATCTTTCGCCGCAACTTTCGAGTGCTGATCAGCTGCCCGGCGAGGTCAATTACTTCATCGGGAGAGACCCGCAAAAGTGGCATGCCGGCATCCCAACATATTCAAAGATTCGATATGCGGGCATTTATCCGAACATTGATCTTGTCTATTACGGGAACCAGCATCAGCTGGAATCCGACTTCGTTATCAATCCCGGAGGCGATTCGAGCCAAATCGCGCTCAGTTTTGATGGCCCCGACAGCATCTCGGTTGACCCGTCTGGAAACTTGGTCTTGGCAACGAAAGCCGGTCAATTGGTAATGCGAAAGCCGGTGATATATCAAATGCAGAACGGCAACCGAATCAGTGTTGTCGGGGGTTTCGAGGCGCGGCGCGGGAACACTATCGGTTTGAATGTCAAGGATTACGACCACAGCAAACCTCTCGTGATCGACCCAGTTCTTTCGTATGCGACATACCTTGGTGGTTCAGGCGAGGATTTTGCTTACGCGATCGCCGTCGACTCCCAGGGTGATGCCTACATTACAGGCGGCACGGATTCCAGCGATTTTCCGGTCGTTGGAACTTCGTTGAGTTCCGCGCCGAACGGAACCTTTACGGCCTTTGTGACAAAGCTCAATGCGAACGGAACCGACCTGGTTTATGCCACTTATCTCGGCGGCACTGGGGGAGACTTCGGTTTGGGAATAGCGGTCGATGGGACCGGAGCGGCCTATGTGAGCGGCGAAACGAGCTCGACTGACTTTCCCGTAACGACGAGCGCCTATCAACCCGCGTTGGCCAGTGGCGCGGTCTCCAATGCATTTGTGTCCAAACTCAGCGCCGACGGACAGTCTTTGCTCTATTCGACCTATCTTGGCGGCGGTGGCACTGATTTGGCAGAACGGATCGCCGTTGATGCGAATCAGAATGCCTACATAACCGGCAGGACGACCTCGGGAACACCGAGTCCTTTTCCGACGACGAGCAACGCCTTTCAGCCGACAATCAAAAGTATGAACGGCAACGCATTCGTTTCTCGGATAGACACGACGAAAGCGGGCGCCAGCTCGCTCGTATATTCTACGTTCCTTGGCGGAACCGCACCCACTGGCAGTTGGGAATGCGGAAACGGGATCGCAATCGATGCTAATCAAAATGTTTATGTGACCGGCCTCGCGTCGTCCAGTGACTTCCCGATTACGCCGACTGCGTACCAGAGCATAAATCATAATGGATTCAGTGCGTTCCTGACACGACTCGATACGAGCCAGTCCGGTAGCGCTGGGCTGATTTATTCGACATTCCTTGGCGGTAGCAATGAATCCAGTGGGGAACAAGGTTCAGGCGTCGCTCTGGATCCCAACGGAGGGGTTTACATCACGGGAGGCACTGGTTCTGGGGATTTTCCGACCACAACTGGTGTCAGCAACAGCGCCGAGGGCAAAGCCTTTGTCGCCAAGTTCGATACCACACAGTCGCAATCGGCTTCACTCGTCTATTCCACCCTCGTCGGCGGATCGGCCGGTGAGTATAGTTTCAACATCAAAGTGGATCCGAACGGGGACGCCTATATCGACGGCTGGACATGGTCAAGCGACTTCCCGGTTACAGTTGACGCATTTCAATCAGCATTTGGGACACCGCAAGATATCTTCCTCGCGGTGCTCAGTCCAGACGGCTTGAACATCATCTACGGTTCCTACCTCGGCTCTGGGAGTGAGGGCGACGAGTCTGCCGAGGACATCGCGCTCGACGCGAATAACAACATTTACGTCGCTGGAGGGGTGGATTCATCCACTTTTGAAGCCAGTGCTGGAGCTGTTCAGCGATCACTCGACGGGACTTCAGATGCTTTTGTTATGAAGTTGACGGAAATATCCACATCCCCCAACATCGCGAGCCTGAGCCCGACTTTGGGGGCGGTCGGGACGCCAGTCGCGATCACAGGCGCGAACTTCGGATCAACACAAGATGGCAGCACAGTCACTTTTAACGGCGTGGCGGCGACACCGACCAGTTGGAGTGCAACGAGCCTCGCGACCACCGTGCCCACGGGAGCTACCACCGGTGATGTTCTAGTAACGGTTGGGGGAGTCTCCAGTAATGGCGTGAACTTCACGGTGGCTTCGACTTGCGGTGAGACTGGCCAGAGTGGTACTGATACGAATAATTCTGATTGGGGCTTCGCTTCTCCGTGCGTCACGGGAAGCAACGCGAATGGATATACGCTGGCCTCAATTCAGTATTGGGTTGGAAGCCCGACCTCGGCATCGTTCGATCTGGGAATTTATGCCGACAGTACAGGCGTTCCGGGCAGCCTGCTTTGCCACACCGGGACGACAACACTCATTCCCTCTGCGGGATGGAACAACATTTCTCTGTCGGGGAAGGGTTGCCCGACGCTCAGCGCGAACACCCGATACTGGATAGGGTACGTCACCGGCTCGAACACGATCCAGCAGGGGATAGTAAACGGCAACTGCCCAGGGACTTCGTTAGTAAGTGTCTACACAAATTCAGTGCAAGAGAGCGCAGTTCTTTCCAATCCCTTCGGAGCCACCGCCGGGACCCCATCCTGCTACTCTATGTACTTCTTGCTTACTGCCGTACTGAATATGCCGACCATCACGAGCCTGTCGACGACCTCCGGACCGGTAGGGACGGGAGTGACGATCACGGGTACGAACTTCGGGGCTACGCAAGGCACCAGCACCGTCACATTCAACGGAACAATAGCGACGGTAACGAGTTGGAGCGCGACGAGCCTTGTGACCACGGTGCCGACGGGAGCGACGAGCGGTAATGTAGTGGTGACGGTTGGCGGGGTGGCGAGCAACGGAGTGAGCTTCACGGTGGGGAGCGGGGGAGGAACATTGAACATATCCAGTCTTTCACCCACTTCGGGCGTCGTGGGAACCTCGGTCACGATCATGGGAACTGGCTTTGGGGCGACACAAGGGAGTGATACGGTCACGTTCAATGGGACGACTGCAATACCCTCGGATTGGACCAGCGCGAGCATCGTCGTGCTCGTTCCGACAGGAGCGACGACGGGAAGCGTAATAGTCACCGTAGGTGGTGCGGCGAGTAATGGCGCAGCCTTCAGCGTGACACCAACGATTGCGAGCCTCAACGGGACATCGGGGCCGGTTGGCACGCAGGTAACGATTCTGGGCACAGGCTTCGGAGCATCACAGGGAGCGAGCACGGTAACGTTCAACGGGATAGCGGCATCGCCGACGACCTGGAGCGCGACGAGCATCGCGGTGCCGGTGCCGGTAGGCGCGACGACAGGGAACGTGGTGGTGACCGTAGGAGGAGTGGCAAGCAATGGAGAGATGTTCACGGTGACCGCCTCGGAGTCGATCGTATCTTACTACTACATTGAGGATTCGCTTGGCACCTCGCGGGTAATCACGGATTCCGCCGGGAACCTGTGCTACGACGCTGACTTTTACCCATTTGGAGGCGAGCGCGCCTATACAGATACATGCCCCCAGAATTACAAGTTCACTGGCAAAGAACGCGACAGCGAGTCGGGCCTGGATAACTTCGGGGCGAGGTACAACTCATCGCAGTTCGGGCGCTTCATGAGTCCCGATCCGCTGGGCGGGAGTCTCATCGATCCGCAGACGCTCAACAAGTACAGCTATGTGCGGAACAACCCAATCAACCTGACGGATCCGACGGGGATGTATGAGTGTTCGGACGATCAAAACAAATGCAAGACCAAGCAGGACTTGGCGTTCGAGGCGGCGCGACAAAACGATCTGAAATCCAAGGACCCCGATGTCGTTCGCGCCGCGTCCGCCTACGGCGACCCGACGAAAGACAACGGCGTCAATGTGGGCTTCGCTGATTTGAGCAAGAAGAACGAGGGCGGAGATACAACATCGACGCTTGGGACTGACGCCAACCAGAAACTACGGGCAAATTCGAACGTCGTCATCGATTCAAATACCGTGAACGCTGGCGGGAGCGCGTTGGATGCAGTTGTGGGGCACGAAGGAAGCCATGTGGCGGATGCTCAGGATTTAGTGAATTCCATCACGATCACTGACCTCACCAAAGGCACGTTCACTGTGGGCCAAGACATTACCCAGTATGCGTCCGAACAGCGGGCCTATCACGTGACGGATTCAATCCTGAGGTCCGACAATACACACGAAACCTTCCAGTGTGGCGTTGCAACATGCCAACTCGGGAACACGATATTGAGAGGGCAAGTAACGAACATCGTGGACCAAATTTTGAGGTCGAATTACAGGAGCGACATAAACAATCAGCCACTTACCGAAAGGAATCCGGGCGCTTCGGTCGTACCGCACTAGGATGGAGGTACGAGGGATGACTTACATGCGCATGAAAAATATCGCTGGCGCTCTGACTTTGATGCTTCTCGGAATGCTCCCGCTGAGCGCCCAGGAACCAAAGGTGCGGAATCCTCCGACTCATATCATAGCTGGAAACATGCCGGTCTATCCACCAATCGCCATCGCTGCTGCAATCAGTGGCGTAGTGCATCTGAGCATCAACGTTCAGAACGGTGCGGTCACGGGCGTTTCGGTCGTCTCAGCTAGTGGCAAGGTAGCCGAAAAATGGCTCATCACGCCAGCACGTGCATGCGCAACCTCGTGGCGATTCCCGGAAGGAACGAGCGGCACGGTTCCCGCTGAGTTCACGTACAAGAGTACCGCGCCGGGGACAGCGGATGCTGTCAGCGTCCGTTTCGTTCCCGTGGAAGGGATCAAGGTATCGCTTCAAGCGGCGCGTCCGAAGGAAGTCGTGATCAGAGACCCCTCGCCTTTGGAGTCTCAGCACTAGCTGACACCGAGGAGGGGGGCATGTCCACTCACATAACAATCGCTCTCTTTCTGTTGGCCGCATCCGGACAGAGCACGGCGGAAGCCCCGTCTGGGGAAGTAACACACTATCCGAAACTAATCCACGCAGACCTTTCCACTCTACCCACCGCGGCACGGTCGAAATCCAGGTCACCGTGGAAAAAGGCGCTGTGGTCGATGCCCATGTCAAATCGAGCAGCAGCCCGCTACTCTCGAATCCGACGATGGCAAGCGTCAAAACGTGGCAGTTTCAATCCGAGGCGCGCCCGCGATGCGATGGATTTTCGGGGCTGCAGTAACGGCCGGGACAATAAGGCAAGAGAGGACCACCAATCAGGGCCGGGTTAGCACGGGACCTTCTGAAAAGTCGGAGACAAATTAAATACCTCTAATAATCTTATCGATAAAATTTCCACAGCCATCGTAACGATGGCGTCTCGCAATCCCCGTAACAAATGAAAGTGTCGAAGAGGTCTCAAACTCTGGCGAAACAGATACAAGTTGTCCCTCCGGACCTCGACCGATGGACCATGAGGTTGCAAATTGTAGTCTCCTTGACGTCAGGCCACTCTCTCCACAAACCTCCTAGATTCGCCATAGGAAAATCGGTTTCTGAGTCCCGTCTGATAGAGTCACTAGCTCCTGCTTTATGGAGGGCCAACCGATTATTGGAAATGTGTGCGAGAGGACTCGTGCGCCAGGGCGCAGCTGTAATCGCAGGTTTTCTAGCAGACGTAGAGATCCAAATCTATCCACGTTTAACCACACGATCGTCGCCATCGAAACATCGCACTGCTTGGCGTCCTGGACGAGAAACTCGACTGAATGCTGGACGCAAGCCTTTCGCGCATTGGTCCGCGCATCTGAAATACGAACCGGATTGATGTCGACTCCCACTGCATGAATGCCAAAATGTTTGGCCGCCGAAATTACGACTTGGCCATCCCCGCATCCTAGGTCATAGAGGACGTCATTAGGCTTCACATTGACAAGCTGTAACGCGCGATCAATAAGTTCCTGCGGTGTAGCCGAGAATCCACTAAGATCAGTCCGCCATCTTTGATGCAGGCCAACACCATACTCTCGCAGCAAACGTAAGGGCCGATGAGCTATTTGATACAACAAATATTTCTTCGAGGAAAGAGTTCCTGTCTCGCTCTCTCCCCTGATTGGAGTGATGGCCAAATGAAGAGTGTGCGACACTCCTGCATGGAGGGTGTCGCGCGAGCGGATTCGGAAAGCAGCCCGATTGAAGGCGCTGCGACTGGAGAGATCACCGCCAGTCAGTTTTTCTTCTACTGAAGTTGCCGAGCGTTGAATGGAAACATCTGCCCTAACTTCAGAAACTACTTCCGCTGGCAGAACTGCACCTAGAACTTGGTGGGCAAGATAAGCACCGAGAAGCAGCATCCGCGTGGCCTTGAATCGGCTAGCAACACTTTTCGCGTACGCCCAATCCACTGGACTCGATTGAACCAGATTTGAAACTTCAGAGACATAAGAAAGACGATCCCAGAAGTTTAGCGTTCCGTTTACGCATATCATAAAAAGTAGATGCTCAAGGGAAGGGCTGACGATTTTTCCGTTGCCGAACTCAAATACTCTCAGATTTCGGGACAGCTGATGCAGCTCTGTCATTTCAGGAAAGTATTGGAGCGTTTGCTCCGTGTGGACTGCGATTGTTCGATGTTGTCGATGGAATAGAAACCAGGAATTGGGACCGGCGTCAGTCTTATCGTCACCGCCCAAGTTCAAACCGGGTTGGTACCCGAGACCGGCGAGGATCGCTCCTGCGCGAGGCATATTCACTTGCTGAATCATGACTTCCAAATCCACGAATGCACGTTCTCGAGCGTGACGAGACGTGAGCCAATTCAGCACAGGAACCTGATACGGGAGGATCGGGATCTCCGCTACGGCAAAGGCCTCTGAGACGTTGCGCACCTCGGCGAATCGCGCAGCATGTGATCGCTCTATTTCATGCGCTTCCTGACGCAGTGCCTCATGCCAAACCGGTGGTACCAATTCTTCGCCCAACGCACTCAAGTTCGTGAAAACAAGGGATGCGACTCGGTGCTGCAAGACGCATGCCACTACCTCTTGCCAATCCACACCCCGACGAAGCAGTAGAAGAATTCGCTGCACAGCAGCAATATCAAGCTTCGACTGCGAACAACACAGCGTCAGTTCTAATTCCGGGCGGATTTTCGACTCAGACCTTTGCATGTTTAGTTCTGAATCAGCTTTCTTACTGGTTCCGGCTCCTGCCGAACCATTCCTTCGAATAGGGTTCTACTTTTCCAGGGCTTTCGACTCGCGAGAATCGACTTGTAAATAGTTTGTGACCTGTCGTTCGCCGAAAACCTGTGATCGACCATGAAATCTTCCAAACCTAGTGAAGCTCACAGCACGCGACGGGCCAGAACTTTTCAAGATACATTATGCTACGTAAACCTGTGGTTCGCCATAATTCAAACGGGTCGAGCGATCACGTGTGGGCGATTTTGTGACTGCGAGAGCTTCCGACAAGCACAAGGTTCAACCGCGTTCCACGAGCGAGCCGCAATCGATTCAACATGAACGAGTTGGAAGCTACGAAATCCTACAACTTTCGATAACTGCCTGAATCTGGTTCGGGACCAGGAGGCCGGTGGTTCAAATCCACTCGCCCCGACCATTCTTTTCAACGAGATGTCCGCACCACCTGGGGTTTCGTTCTCACCACTGTAGATGACAGTGTAGGTGGTCAAATCCACAGGTTCAACCAGCAACTTTTCCTATGCAAATGCTGATTGGCATTCACGCCGGAATCTCGCGGTGGCGGTCCTTTGCTGAATCACAATAGCAGTCCTCCTTCACAATTGGAAAGATGATCGAGCGGAACTGAACTTATTAGCTCAGTACAATGAATTAAGTCTGAACACGCTTCAGTCTCTGGACTATCCCCAGAGCTTGTTTTGACTTTCAACATGGATTCCCTAGAATGGGGAAAATGCTTCAAATGGGAGACTGTCGCGCGAAAATCGACGGAAAATCACACTTGTACAAAGGATTTGCACTCATTGAACTCCTGTTGGCCTTGTTTTTAGCAATGGCGGTTGCGAGTGCAATCTACCTCGCTATTGCCGGGACAAACAGAACCCATACGGCGCTGTCGACCCTACCTTCCGCATCCTCAACAAGAAACAAGAGCATTTCAAATCTTCCCACACCGACGTCCTCCCCTTGGACGCAGACGACACAGGCAAATTCGAAACATTTCTTCAACGCGAATGCATGCTCAGTCGAGGTAAGTCCATTTGCCCCCGCAACCGTTAAAGTCGAGATCGTTTATTGCACGCGAACGCCATCTGCCGGAGGGAGCATCTATACAACCATTCCAATTCCCGGCCTCGATGAACAGGGGCTTTCTAGTATGCGGGGGGAAATTGTCGATGGGAACCTCTACATCACGAGGTCCTCAAGTAACGGAGCACGACAGGACCAACTAATGCTCTATGAGGGAAGCAGTTCTGTCCGGGAGATATACCAGCTTCCCGGAACGGAATCAACGACCATTGAGTTGCCCGCTGTTTCCCCAGACCAAAGGTGGATTGCGTTCATAAACAATGACGGCACAGAAGACTCCGTTGGGCCCTCAAACTCTGGTGAGCTGGATATCGTCAGTTCTGATGGCGCAGTTCTGAAGACATTCTCGCCACAAACACTTCATGTTACCCCTCAGTGCAACTGCGACGCTTTAATCCTGGGCTGGGGAGATGGAGCGTTGTGGTTGACGAAGGACGATCTCGATCCAAGTGCCACAGTAGATTTTCTGAAGATAAATACTGATGCCTGGTCGGTCTTTGACTATCCAACAGACATTTCAGAAGACTACTTGCAGTACTCCCAATATGCTATGAATTTCGATACTGGGATATTTCTTATGACCGATCTGCCCAGCGGGCCCGGATCCCTATACGCACTGTCTCAAGAGTCAGCGACCGTATTTTCCGTGTCGGCATACAACATAGAAACTGGTAGCAGCCAGACTGTGGAAACAACCACCGGTGCACTAGCAGCGCCTGGGGATGCCAATGCGGACCTAAACTGGCTCGATGATAATACGATTCAGTACTTTGACTTTTCTTCTGGCAAGCTAGCTACAGCCACCCTCCCATAGGAAGACGCCTAGGAAGCGGTAGAGCAAACTAGATTGATTCCGAATAGTTGACTGTCGTCGTTTGCTTGTCTGAGCGATGGGGCTGACGCTTAGATTAGCGTGAATCGACGCAGACGCTACTCCTGAACGAGAAAGCAATCCCTAAGAGCAACAGACCTGACAGCGACAAAGAGAAAGTTCCCGGCTCGGGTGCAGCGGTGACGCTTCCGACAGTCACGGAAAAATCGGCCGTGCCGATCGTGTTCGATTCATTGCCGCCCGGACCGCCGAGAATCGAGAAGGAATTGAAATCGTAAGTCGCCGCAGGCGTGCTGGGATCGATGATGACGTTGAACAGGGCGAATGGTCCGCTCACTTCGCTGGGACCGAGCGACAACGGGAAGTTCGTCAGGTACGGCGTATCATCTACTGCCAGAAGGAACGACGAAGTAATCGAACTATCGCCGTTCAAGAACACCGTATCCGTTGAAGACAGATTAGTGATCGTCGCGTCGAACGTAATCGTCGATCCTGCCGCAGCGGTCTGACCGGTTTGTGTCAGAGTGACATCCACGGAGTCCGCTCGCGCCGCAACTGCGAGGAACAGAGCCATAACTGCTGCTAGTACAACGTGAGCTAGCCTTGTCCGATTCATCTTTGAATTCCTCCTTGTGTTAATGCGCCAGCGTGACGCTGCGGAACGTCACAGACCAGTTGCCAGAAACTGTGCGGGCGGAATAGGTGCCGTTGATTTTAAGCGGCGCGCTCGCCGCGGTGGATAGCGCGGATGTGATAGGAAACGTCAACGTGACCGTGGCGCTTGCCCCCGGCGCCAGATTCGTCATTGGAGCCGGTTGTGAAGTTAACGATGCCGCGCTCAACGTTGTAGTCGTCGCAACGATTTCGACGGAATCGACGGTGACGTTACCTTGATTCGTGATCGTGACGGTTGCCACAAAATGGCCGTTACCGTCATTCGCCAATGGCTGCTGCACTGATCCGCCGAAGCTAACGGAAGACGCTACACCCATTCCTGAAAGCGATATCATCTGGAATCCGCCTGGCGCGTCGTCCGTAATTGTAAGCATGCCGATTCTCGTTCCAGTCGCCTTCGGCATGAATGAAACACTGATGGTACAGCTTTGACTAATTGCTACTGTCCCCCCGCATGTGTTCGTCTCGACGTAGTCTCCCGAAACCGACACGCTATTGATCTCGAGAGCTGGATCGCCGGGGTTTGTTAGGATAATTAATTGAGCAACGCTGCTGGTTCCCACTGTTTGGGATTGGAAGCCCAGCGAGGAGGTTGAGAAACTCGCGAGAGGGCCCGTTGCAACACGATCCAACTGAATCAGTGCCCCCGGCGCAGCCGAATATACGAGTTGGTAAGTGGCCGAAGCTCCTGGTGCTGTTACGCCGGTTGTTGAAATCGTCTGGACATTTCCCATACTGTCGGATGAAGATGAAAAGAGAGTGAAATCTCCTGAACCAGTTCCTGTTACCGACACGTTGTAGATATCGCCCCCTGCGCCAGAAATGAAAACCGTCTTTATACCGCTTGGATCTCCGAGGGGAGGCGCATGCCCATTGTCATCTCCGATTGGGAAGTCACGGGAATAGCTTGAACCGGGGATTTCTGCGACGTCGAATCCCGGCCCAATGTTTCCTACCCGCTGCCCGGACGAATTCGTCACAAGCAATTCGACAGGCGAGAGTGCCGATAGCCCCAAGTGGTTTAACGGAGCGGAAACGGAGAAAGTCGTGACCCCTGTGACCCAGAATTTCCACGGGGTCACGTCTTCAGGTACAAAGAAACCTTGCTCGTGGGTGCTCAACAGATAGGTGGGTCTTGTGTTCATCATATCCCAAATGGTGGAATCGCCAGGATCCGCGTTCGCAGCTCTCCAGCCAGGGTCAAAAAGCCTCCAGTCGCCTCCGATCGACGGCCCCAGCACCACGACGTAGTGAGTGCCACCCAAAGAGCAAGGATTCTCATCCGCCGTGCACAACTGAAGAATGACCCTATCGTGTTTCGCAAGAATATGATCTGCCAGGTAACTCGCAAGGGTCGTGTCCGGATTGGGTATTTCGTTGTCTGTTGCCGACCAACAGGCACCTAGCAAGTCGAGCGAAGGTTGGTCTTGTGCAGGATGTGTTACACCGCAGGACTCCAGAAAAAAAGGCAGAGGCTTCGCGTCAAGATTTCCACTTCCGGGTTCTTCGTATAGTGTTCTTTCCGGGTCGGAACTCGTCTGTGATGAAAAAGGGATCGGTGGGTTTACGTCCAGAGTCTCCGCCGATAATGACGAATACGAGACAAGCATCTGAGTTACAGGATCGGAAAAGCTGCCCGGAAATGAGCTCAAGACTCCAGCGACCGAAGAAAGATAACAACCGAATTCCGCCGTCACATAACCCGGGCTGTCGCGCGTGTCGGGACTTGGACAGCCCGCGTCCGTCTGGTTTTCCGACTGCTCCACTAGATCGAAGCACTGAGGAACGCCGGGGTCCTCTGAGTAATTGAATTGATAAAACCCGTTCATCCCAATTCCCTGAAGGTCTACGGAAGGGCCGCCTGCAATAGAGAGGGTTGCCGATTCGGAAGCCGTGGCTGATGGCGTAAACTGAACGTAGAGTTGGCAGCTCTGGGTCGGCGTGAGAGTTGTAGTCGCGGAACAAGCGCCACTCGGTGGCGATGAATCTAAGGCAAAATCGCTTGCACCGGCCAACGAAAACGAATCGCTAGAGAATACCACGTCGCTGCTACCGTCATCAGTGACGGTAATCGACCTTGTGCTTGTAGCAACCGGATCGATACTCGCTCCTCTGGGAACAATCGCGAATCCGAAATCTAGAGTAGGGCAGGTAGCCAGATACTGTGGGGGGCATGCGGCTTGAATACTTGCCGTATTGAGGATAGCCAGTTCCGCGCTGAACAGCGAAGTTAGAGATGTAGTTGTGATTTCTCCTCCGGTAAGGAGAACTTCTCCATTATTCAGCAGCGTTGCAGTGTTCCCGTTACGGCTGGACGTCATATTTC
>Ga0335075_10008519_pt1 | contig 15701 bp, 12 predicted proteins | sample Lox_Sample_24_FD_206723 | JGI IMG/M metagenome (GOLD analysis project Ga0335075, IMG submission 206723) | Soil microbial communities from Loxahatchee National Wildlife Refuge, Florida, United States - Lox_Sample_2.4 | ecosystem: Environmental > Terrestrial > Soil > Wetlands | place: USA... | reverse complement strand
GCATCTGCGAGCTCGTCGGCAAGGCGCGGCGCAACCTGCCGAGCATGGATCTGGTGGTATTTCCCGAATACTCGCTGCAGGGGCTGTCGATGGACACGAACCCCGAGGTGCTTTCCACGCTCGACGGCACCGAGATGATGGCCTTTCGAGAGGCGTGTCGCGAGCACCGCATCTGGGGTTGTTTCTCGCTCATGGAGCGCAACCCGGGCGGCAATCCTTACAACAGCGGCGTCATCATCGACGCCGAGGGCGAGCTGCAGCTCTACTATCGGAAGCTGCATCCCTGGGTGCCGGTCGAGCCGTGGGAGCCGGGCAACCTCGGCATTCCCGTCTGTGACGGGCCGAACGGCAGCCGCATCGCTCTCATCATCTGTCACGACGGCATGTTCCCCGAGATGGCGCGCGAGTGTGCCTACAAGGGCGCCGAAATCATGATCCGCACCGCGGGCTACACGGCACCCATCCGCCACAGCTGGAGCATCACGAATCAAGCGAATGCGTTCTGCAACCTGATGTACACGGCGTCCGTCTGCATGTGCGGCAGCGATGGCACCTTTGACTCGATGGGCGAAGGCATGATCGTGGGCTTCGACGGCGTGCCGCTGGTGACGGGCGGCGGCCGTCCCGACGAGATCATCAGCGCCGAGGTGCGGCCCGACCTCGTGCGCGAAGCTCGTCGCGTCTGGGGCGTCGAGAACAACATCTACCAGCTCGGCCACCGCGGTTACGTCGCGGTGCGCGGCGGCGCTCGAGATTGCCCGTACACATACATGCACGACCTCGTCGCCGGCAAATACCGGCTGCCCTGGGAGGCGGAGGTCGTGCATCGCGACGGGACGTCGTGCGGGTTCGAGGCGCCCACGCGCGACTACGCCGCCGCGAACGCCGGCAGCCCGGCGAAGCTGCGCGCGTCGCGCGATTGACGGCGGACGACACCGAGCGGGCGGCCGGGCCCGCGAGAGAACGGGGCGTGGTAGGCTCGTGCGAGCGCGCCGGGCGTGGTATCGGCGCACGCGAGAGCCATTCAGCATGTCGACCGATCCGAAGCCTCCCAAGCCGATGCCCAGCGCCGACGAAATCAACGCCTACCTGGAGCTCAGCGCTGCGCGAACGCGGATGCGCCTGCCGCTGGCAAAGGGCAACGCCATCGTCGGCACGGCGGGCGCGACCGCGCCCAGTGGCGAAAAAGGCGCCGCGCGTGCGTTGCCGATATCGGCCTCGAAGAAACTTCCGACGCAGCGAGAGGAACCGGCGGCGAGCGGGGCGAGCGGCCCCGGGAGCGCGAGGCCGTCGGGTCCCGCCGAATCGCCCGACGCCGCGTGGCGACCGTTCGCGACCGACGAAGACGCCTGAGCGCGGTCGATGCTAAAACTCGGCGCATGGGCGTCGCGAGTTTGCTGTTGGAGCGCTGGATGAACGGCGCGTGGTTCTCGGCGCTGCTGCTGTCGTTGCCGATCAGCGTGGTTGCGGCGGTCGCCGGCGCAGAGCCGCCGACGCCACCGTCGGCGTCTGCCGCCGCGCTCGAGCTCGTCCGGCTGACGAGCGGCGAGGCGCGAGCAAAGCTGATGCAGCCGTTCACGGATGAGGCGCGCAGCGACTGGCACTACACACCACGGCGGCGCACGGGCATCGCCCAGCGCGAGATGAACGACGACCAGCGCAAAGCGACGACCGCGCTCCTGCGCACGGCGCTGACGGCCGCCGGCGTCGACAAGGTGCACGCCATCATGCAGCTCGAGATCGCCCTGCGCGAGCTCGAGACGTTCGGCTCGGCGCGCGACCCAGAGAACTATGCGATCGCGATCTTCGGAACGCCGTCCGCTCGAGGCGGCGCCTGGGGCTTCCGGCTCGAGGGGCACCACCTGTCGCTGCACTTCACCCTCGACGGCGACCGCTTCGTGTCGACGCTGCCTCAGTTCATGGGCGCGAACCCCGCGCTCGTTCCGCGCGATATCGCCCCAGGCGGCCCGCGCCAGGGCGTGCGCGTGCTGGCCGAAGAAGAAGACGTCGCGCGCGCGCTCGTCAGCTCGCTGAGCGGCCCGGCGCGCACCGCCGCGCTGTTCGACACGCGCACGTATGGCGACATCGTCACGCGCAATGCCGAGAAGCTCGACCCATTGCAGCCGGTGGGCGTCACGTTCGGTGCACTGGGTGCGGCCGAGCAAGCCCAGCTGCTGCGGTTGATCCAGGCGTTCGCGCAGCACTTGCGCCCCGAGCTCGCGGAGGCGCGCCTGCAGCGCGTGCGCGCGGGCGGGCTCGACTCGCTCCGCTTCGGCTGGGCCGGGTCCGTCGAGCGGGGCAAACCCTTCTACTATCGCATCCAGGGCGCCACGTTCTTGATCGAGCTCGACAACTCGGGCGGAAACCACATCCACTCCGTGTGGCGCGATTTCGAGGGTGACTGGGGCCGCGACGTGCTGCGAGAGCACTACTCGGGCGCCGCGAAGGCGCACGGGCACGCCGGCGGCGCGAAGTGAGCTGGCTCGTCACGAGCCACCGGCGAGCCTGACCGGCGCGCGATCAGAACAACGGCTGCGCGAAGCGTGACTCGGGCACGCCGCGCACGCCGACCCGCACCTTGAACAGGCCACCAGCACCCGGCTGGGCCGCGAGTGCGGCAGGCTTCAAGTCTTTGCGGGCGGTGGTGATGAACAGCGTGTCGAGGTGCTCGCCGCCAAAACACACGCAGCTCGGACAATCCGTGGGCATGACCACGCGCATGCCCTCACTGCCGTCGGGCAGATACTGTTGCACGATGCCGCCGTAGTAGCGGGCGTTCCAGACGGCGTCGCTTGCGTCGACCGCAGAGCCATCGACAAAGCCGCGCCCCTCGGGGATGCGGGCGAAGTGGTGGCGCTCGCCGAGGCGACCCGTCTCGGGGTCGTAGTCGAACCAGTGATACACCAGCGTCTCGGAGTCCGAGAAATACATGCGCCGCCCGTCGAGCGAGAACGCGATGCCGTTCGTCAGCGCGACGGCGCCGAACAGTGTGCGCGCCTCGCGGCCGCCCGAGTACGACACGACGCTGCTCACCGGATTGTAAAACTCTTGATGGCAGCCGCCGACCACGAAGCGGCCCGCTCGGTCGCAGCGGCCGTCGTTCAGGCGCGTGCGTTCCAGGGCCGGCTCGAATTCGGTGAGCCGCTCGAGCCGCCCCGTGGCGAGCTGATAGCGAAACAGACCCTTCGAGAACGCGGCCAGCAAATCTCCCTTGGGGTCGAACGCGAATGATCCGAGCTTGTCGGGCAGCGCGCGCACCTCGAGGTCGCCGCCGTCCTCGTCACAGCTGTAGAGCTTCTGGCCGTAGATGTCCGTCCAGTAGAGGCGCTGGTTGTCGGTGTTCCAGAGCACGCATTCGCCGAGCTGGTTCTCGCAGTCGACGAGCAGCGTGGGCTCGAGCGTCGTCATGGGCCGCCTTTTAGCGGCTGCCGGCCTGCTCTGCCCAGATCACTTTGCGATCTTGCGCGTACCAACCGGGGACCTGGCTGCGATACGCAGCCTCGATCTTGCTGCGCTTGATTTTCAGCGTGGGAGTGAGAAAGCCGTTCTCGGGCGTCCATTCGTCCTTGACGACGCTCAGAAACTGCAACTGCTCGATGTTGTCGAGGCCTTTGTTGACGTCTTTCAGGTGCTCGAGCAGCTCGCTCTCGAGCGCCTCTTTGCCCCCTTGCTTGACCCCCGCGCGCGCATCCTCCGACAGCACGACCAGCGCGTGCGGCTGCGACTGGCCCGCGCCGCTCACGCAGGCTTGCTCGATGCCAGGGTGATTCAACAGCTTGTTCTCGATCGGCGAAGGCGCGACGTACTTGCCCTTGGCCGTCTTGAAGATCTCCTTCACGCGGCCCGTGATCATGAGGCGGCCGAGCTCGTCGATCTCGCCGCAGTCGCCCGTCTTGAAGAAGCCGTCTTCGGTGAACGCCTCGCTCGTCTCGTTGGGTTGCTTGTAGTAGCCCATCATCATGCCGGGGCTCTTCACCAGCACCTCGTTGTCGGGCCCGATCTTGCACTCCACGCCCGGGTACGGGCTGCCGACGGAGCCGACGCGCACCTGCCCGACCTTGTTGACGTGCGAGTAGTTGAAGTTCTCGCTCATGCCATAGCCCTCGAGCAGCTCGAGGCCGATCTTTCGATACCATGCCAGCAAGTCGCCGCGGATCGGTGCCGAACCCGAGCCGGCGAAGCGCACCTTGTCGAGCCCGAGGTTGCGCAGCACCTTCTTCTTGATGATGCCGCGAACGATCGGGATGCTGAGCAAGAGGTCGAGCTTCTTGGGCGGCAGCTTCTTGAACACGCCCGACTGGAACTTGGCGTACAGGCGCGGCACCGAGAGAAACAGCGTCGGCCGTGCGCGCTGCAGGTCTTGCATGAAGCTGTTGACCGTGTCCGCGAAGAACACCTGAAACGGAGCGCGGGTGGCGCAGCCTGCGATGATCCAGCGCTCCATGGTGTGCGCGAGCGGCAGGTACGACAGCATGCGATCGGTGGTGTTGAAGCCGAACATGGAGGTGAGGCCCTCCGTCGCCGCTGCCATGGCGCCGAAGCTCAGCATCACGCCCTTGGGTTGGCCCGTGCTGCCCGACGTGTAGACGATGGTCGCCATCTCATCCAGCGTTCGCTGGGCGACCGTTGCCAGCGGCTCGTGGCGGGCGACGATGTCGTCCCAGCGCTCGTAGCTGCCGGGCGGAGCCAGAGGAAAGCCCACCTGGCGCACATCGGCGGGGACACCGGGCGCCATCTCGGCCCAGACGGGGTCGAGCTTGCCGACGAACAAGACCTTGGAGTCCGAGTGCTCGAGGATGTAGCGCACGGTCGCCGCGTTCAGCACTGGGTACAGCGGCACCGATATGTGCCCCGCCATCCAGATGGCCCAATCGGCGAGGATCCAGTGTGCGCAATTCTTCGAGCAGATCGCGATGCGGCTCTTCGGCGGCAGACCCAGTCGCTCCAGGTAGGCGGCGACCCGCCGCGCCTCCCGCAGGGCTTGAGCGAAAGTCCACGTTTTCACGTTGTCCACGTCGCCCCCCAGGGGTTGGACGAAGTGCAACATGTCGGGATGTACCTTCTCCCAGTGCAGGGCCCAGTCGAGGAGGGTCTTTTTCTCGCTCATCGTTTGTCGCCTCGTAGGGTTTGTTTGCGGCCGCAAACGCGGACCGACTTTAGCCCCAGCTCCACATATCATCGAGGGAGCGGCCCTGGCCAGGCGACGCGATGTGACAGCGAGGCGCCGCGCGCGCGGGCATACAGCGGGCGACGCTGCCGGCGCGGAGCGCCAGAACGGAGGCAGAATCTGCAAACGATCAGGGCCAGAGCGGGTCAAACCCGGGTCGACAGCGGGGTCGGAGCAGCGTCGGAGCGGGGTCGGAGTAAGGCTGCGACGACCTGCCCACATGCGGAACTGGCGCACTGCGACGCTGAAGGGTTGCGCCGGGCCTCGGTCCGAGCCATATTGCCAAGCCACGATGATCTTGGACAAACGACTGCGCTGCGTCTGATCGGGTAGGCGAAGAGCCGGCTCCCGCTGCGAGCCGTCGCAGGCGGTGGTCGCCCCCAACCCACCGACCGCGTTGCGGCTCGATACCCTCAGATGCGAGCCCGACGAGAGGCGATGCTGGCTGTGGAGATGTTTCCCGAAGCGACGTCAGCCCAGGCAGCGGCGGCTGAGGAGATGTACCGCCCGCGCCGTTGCTCCGGCTCGCCAGCGTAGCGACAGGTCGTTTTTTTCCCTGCCTTCATGGCAGGCGCTACCCCGGCGCCGACGGCGGACCGAGCGCACCGCTCGACGAAACCCCGTCAGTGCCCCCATCGATTTCACTTCCGTCCGAAGTTCCGAGAAAGAGGTCCGTATGACCAAGCCCGAAAACCCGCCCGGCACGCTGGCAACCGAAGGCCCCAAGCTTCGTGCCCTCCTGCTCGCGGCACAGCTGCCGGCGCACACCGATCACGACGTGCGCGTGTCGCTCGACGAGCTCGCCGCCTTGCTGAAGGGGCTCGGCATCCAGCCCCTCGAGCGCCTCGTCCAGAAGCGTCCAGAAGCCTCCTCGTCGTGGGTGCTCGGCGCCGGCAAGCTCGAAGAGTTGGCGGATCTGCTCCGAGGGCACGTGGGCGACGACGGCCAGGCGCCGGTCGTCGTCTACGACGGCGAGCTCAGCCCGGGCCAGCAACGCAACCTGGAGAAGGCGCTCGAGACAGAGGTCTTCGATCGCACCGAGGTCATCTTGCGCATCTTCGCACGGCGGGCGCAGACGAAGACGGCGCGGCTCGAGGTCGAGCTCGCGCGCCTGAACTACGAAGCCCCGCGCGCGCGCGACGACTCCGCTCTGGATGCGCAAGCGGGCGGCGGCGGCCGCGGCGGCAAGGGGCACAGCAACCTCGAGCTGCGCAAACAGCTGATCCGCAAGCGCGTGGCCCAGGTGCGACAAGAGCTGGAACACGAAACGGCGCAGCGGCACACGCGACGCACGCGGCGCGAAGAGACACCGGTGGTGGCGCTCGTGGGTTACACGAACGCCGGCAAGTCATCCCTGATGCGCGCGCTCACTGGCGCGGATGCCTACGTCGAAAATCAGCTGTTCGCGACCTTGGGCACGACGGTGCGCGCGCTGCCCGAGAGCCAGCCGCGCATCCTCGTCGCAGACACCGTCGGCTTCATCCGCAACCTGCCCAACCACCTGCTGGCGTCCTTCCGGACGACGCTCGACGAGGCGCTCGACGCAGACCTGCTGCTGCACGTGGTCGACGCGGCGGATCCGGAGTGGCGCGCGCAGTTCGCGGTGACGCGCGCGGTGCTGGAGGAGGTCGACGCCGCGAACATCCCGTCGCTGGTGGTGTTCAACAAGTTGGACAAGGTCGCGCCGGGCTCGGAGGCTGAGCTCTTGGCTGAGCACCCGAGCGCGCTCTGCGTCAGCGCGCACGCGCCCGACGACGCGGCGCGTATTCGCAAGGCGCTGGAGGCGTTCTTCGAGGCAGACTACGAGGAGGCAACGCTCGAGGTGCCGTTTGCCCAGGGCCACCTGATCGGCGAGATCCACGCCCGCGCTCGCGTCCTATCGCAATCCTACACGGCAGATGGATCTGTGCTCAGCGTTCGAGCCCAGGCCGATCTGCTCGAGGGCTGGCGCGATCAGCTCGCCAATCGACGCTCCTGAAGCGGCTCGCCGCCTCGATCTGGGCTACCGGAGCGGGTTGGGCCGTGTGCTCCGTCGTGGGCGCACGATCTCCCGCCCGGCCGCGCCGGCAGGTGGGCCGCCAAGGTCTTTGACAAGCGTGGCCTCACACGCTTTATCAACGGGGTGAGGTTGGTTCGGCGGCATCTGGCCCGAGTGTTCGTGGGCCTGGCGGGGCTGTCGGCGCCATCCACCGCCGCGCCCCCGAGCAGCGTCGGCAACGCCGCCGTGGCGCCCGCCGCCGCCGCGACACCACCCACGCGCGTGGTATCGGGGCCCGGTGTGTCGATCGCACCCGGCGGTGACACACCGGACGGCGAGGCTGCGCCCGTGTACACGCCGAACATCTTGCGCCTGCGCGCGCGGGCTCAAGAGCACATCCTCGGTCGCGATCAGGGTGTCGAAGACGAGTACGGCCGCATCGTCCCCGCGCGCCAGGTCGTGCTCGAGCCCACAGAGGGCCCGCCTCCCCCCAACGGCAACGCGCTCGGTCGCTTCGTCGGCGTCGAGAACGAGGGCTCGCTCGCCCATTTTCACTCCGCGCTCGAGTCGCTGTCGAAGTCGCCGGAGCGCAAGAACAAGCTGCGGGTCGTCGTCTACGGTGCTTCGCACACGCAGGCAGACATCTACTCGGGTTACCTGCGCTACTACCTGCAGAGCCGCTTCGGCAACGGCGGCGCCGGCTTCGTCCCGTTCGGCGTCGAGCGCGGCTGGTCGAACCGCATCGACTACAAGGTGCGGGCGCGCGGCTTCAAGACGCAATACGTGCAGCAGAAGTCGCCGCCGCCGCACGGGCGCTTCGGTCTGTCGGGCGTCGCCGCCGTCGGCGGCCCGCACGGCAGGCTGCGCGTCGCACCCGAGAACGACAAGGACCCGACGCTCACCGCCAGCCAGTTCGACTTGTTCTATGCGGCGGAGCCGTTCACCGGCGACATCAGCATCAGCGTCGACGGCGATGCGCCCGTGCTGCTGCCGACGCGGGGCCAGCAGCTCGAGGCGCGCTACTACACCTTCGAGCGTCCGCTCGGCTGGCACGACATCGAGATCCGCACGCTGGGCATGGGAGGAGCGCGCTTGTTCGGGCTGACGATCGAGCGCGCGCAGCCCGGCATCGTGCTGGACACGCTCGGCATCCGCGGCACGCGCGCGGCCAACATGCTGCAGTGGGATCAACCGCTCTGGGAAGAGCACCTGCGCCGGCGCGCGCCCGATCTGGTGTTGCTCGCCTACGGCACCAACGAGACGACCGATCGCAACCAGCCCATCGCCGAATACGCGACGGAGCTCACCCAGGTGTTGCAGCGTCTGCGGCACGCGCTGCCCGACGTGAGCTGCGTGCTCGTCGGTCCTGGCGACTTCCCGCGCGAGGAAGGCGGCGGCTGGAGCACGCGCCCGCGCCTGCTCGAGATCATCCGAGAGCAGCGCCGCCTCGCTCCCCAGTTCGGCTGCGGCTTCTGGGACGCCTATGCGTTCATGGGCGGCGAAGGATCGATGGCGGAGTGGGTGACGGCCAATCCGCGGCTGGGCGCGCCCGACCATATCCACCTCACGCCGCGCGGTTACGTGCGGATGGGCATGGTGCTCGGCGACGCGCTCTTGCGTGCACACGACGCACGCCACATCGACCCTCGTGCCCGCGTGCGGGCTCAGCGTGGAGCGGGCGAGCCAGCGTCGGCGGCGATCGGCTCTTCCGGCTTGCCGCGCGACTGATCGATCGGCGCCGCTCCCCCTCCCTTTCCCGGGGCAGAGCTGCCGGGAGCCGCATTGCGGGCGGCGGCGGCGTCGAACGAGGTGAGCGCCGGTAGCGGCTCGCCGACGTTCTGCTTCCGATACACGGCGTACTCGTGCATCAGCGCGCGATACAGGAGCGTCGCGATCACGCCCTGGCCAGCAAGCGTCGGGTGGGAGAAGTCGGGCGCCGCGAGTTGCGGGCGCGCGCGCAACCAGCGTGCGATCGAGTTGACGCCGCCCATCGCATTGAACGTGTCGAAGAAGGCGCAGCCGACCTCGCCCGCCACCTTGCGCTGGGAGGCGACCAGACGCGGCACTATCGGCCGCGTGCGGACGCCCCCCTCCGAACGGGCGCCGTGATCGATGAGCGACATCACGAGACAAGAGGCCTCAGGCCGCCCCGAACGAAACTTGCGCAGCACGCGCGTGTACTCCGCTTCGTACGGCCTCATCTCCTTCTCGAGATCCCCGCCCTCGCGCTGCACGTCGTTGCCGCCGAAGATGAACACCATCAAGTCCACGTCGCGCCGGCGCAGCTGCCAGCCGAGGTGGTCGGCGTTCTGGTAGTCGAGCCTTTGCGTGAAGCTGCCGATCAGCGACAGCTCGTCCCAGACCACACCGGGACCCTCCCGCTCGAGCACCACGCCGTAGCCGCGCGCTGCTCCCCCACCGGCGGCGCGCAGCGCGAAGCTGTGTGGACCGTCCTCGAGTTGGAACACGTCGACCGCGTCGCCCGGCTCCGGCGCGCGCGTGTCGATCACCGTCGGCGCGGCGCCGTCGATCTCGAGCTCGAAGCGGCCCCCGTCAGGCGCCTTCTGATACCAGAACTCGAAATGCGAGACGCGGTCGCCGGGCGCGTCCTTCGCCGTCTGCCAGGTACTCTGGCCGCCGCCGGCCGAGCCGGAGTGCACGCCCGCGTAGCGCGCGTCGGGGCGGCACTTGAAAATGATCTCGCAGCTCTTCCAGCCGCCGCGATCCTGGAAGCGAACCCCGCGGTGCGCGTAGCCGATGCTGTAGCGGCTGAGCGCGTGAAAACCGTGGCCCGCGTCGCCGAAGCGCTCCTGCAGCTTCTTCCGGATCCCGTTCGTCAACCCGTCCCCGCCGAGCACCGAATCGCCCCACTGCCCGGCGCGCGTGATCGCCCCTCGTACCTTCAAGTCGGTGAGCGTCAGCTGACCGAGATAATGCGAGAGCGCCTCGGGGTTCTCGATCGCCTGCCCCAGCTTCTCGTCGTCATCGGGGTGGCCCGGATACTCCGGAAAGACAGCGCCCTCGGCGGGCTGCGGCGCGTGTGCCTCGGCAACGCGCTCCAGGCCCTCGTGCGCCGGAATCTGGCGCTGGACGGGCAGGCGCCGGCCCGTGCCGATCGCGGGGGCCTCGGGCGGTACGGCCGTCGCCGAGGGAGCCTCGCGCGAGGCGACCGCCGGGGGCGGCTCTCCCTCGGCCTCGGCGGCGACCGCGATCTGCTCGAAGTCGGCGAGTTGCTCCTGCTCGAGCTCTTGCTGGGCCTTGCTCGGGCGCGCGGTGATGTTCCAGAAGGGCACGTAGCCGCCCTCGGGACGCCAGGGCCGCAGCGAATGCAGTGGCGGAACGACGTAGGGAAGCACCAGGAGCCCGACCAACGTCAGCGCAGCGCCCAGCAGCCGCTGGCGTGCGCGGCGCGTCAGGACGAGCACGGACGGCTCGCGAGGTTCGGGGTCGGGTGAATTCATGGGACGGCGGCGCTCGCCAGGCGCTCAGAACGAGAAGTAGATGTTCGCGCGCGGCCCGTCCAGAAGACGTGAGATGAGCAGCATGCTGCCTGCCAGGGCGATCCCGAGCGCCGGAGCCGGCAGCCAGCGCGTGACGCGCTGACCGATGCTCTCGCTCCAGCGCGACGGCAGGAAATGGTAGCCGAGGCCCGCCATGATCAGGATCAGCAGGCCCCACTGGCTGAAGAGCAAGATCGGATCGGCCAGGTCGCCCAGCGCCACCCGGTTCTGAGTCGCCCAGGCGTACAGGCCCTGAAGACGGAACAGGCCGTCGCGCACGCCCAGGAAATCCCAGGCCAGGATCTTCGCCGTCATCTGCCCGGCCTCGACCAGCGAGTCTGCCCGGAAGAAGACGCGCGACAGCACGGTAAACTGGAACGTGAGGAACAGGTGGATGAGGGACCAACCCGTGCCCTCGGTGGCCACGGGCAGGATGCCGTTGATCACCGCGATCCCAAAGGTGATGGCGCCGAGCAGCAGCGCCATGTCGCGGGGCAGGCCGATGCCGAGACCGAGCACCGACGCGCACACCGCGAGGAACAGCGACGCGCCGACCGCCATCAGGCCATACGTCATCTCGCCACGCTGCGCCTGGATCCGGTTGAAGCGGCTGTACAGGAGCGCCGCGGCGTGGAGGTTGCCATAGATGACGAAGTTCCAGCTCGCGCCGTGCCAGATGCCGACCAGCACCATCGTCAGCCACAGGTTGAAGTAGGTGCGCGCTTGCCCACCGCGGCTGCCGCCGAGCGGGAAGAAGACATAGTCGCGCAGCCAGGTCGACAGCGTCATGTGCCAACGTCGCCAGAACTCTCCGACGTCGCGCGACTGGTAGGGACGGTCGAAGTTCTCCGGTAGCTTGAACCCGATCAGGCGAGCAACGCCGATCGCCATGTCGGAGTAGCCGGAGAAGTCGGCGTAGATTTGCAGCGTGAACGCGTACAGCGCGAGCAGGTTCTCGAGCGACGAGTATTGCGTCGGCGTCGCGAAGACGATGTCGGTGAAGTTGGCCGCCACCAGGTCGCCGAGCACGACCTTCTTGAACAGGCCCTTGGTGATGCGAAAGATCGCGACGTTGACGTCTTCGATGTCGACGCGCAACGCCGCTCGCACCTGCGGCATGAACTCCGACGCCCGCACGATCGGGCCTGCCACGAGCTGAGGAAAGAACGCCACGTACACCGCGAAGCGCAGCAGGCTGCGCTCGGCCTGGATGCGCCCGCGCCAGACGTCGATGGTGTAGCTCAGGCTCTGGAACGTATAAAAACTGATGCCGATCGGCAGCGCCACTCGCAGCGTCGGCAGGGCCACGTCGACGCCGAGCAGGTGCGTCATGTCGCGCGCCACGTCGAGCAGGAACCCGGAGTACTTGAAGTACCCGAGCATGCCGAGGTTGCCGACCAGGCTCACGCCCAGCGCGGCATTGCGCCAGAAGCGCTTCTGCGTCGACGAGATACCGAGCGCGACCATGTAGTCGACGATGGTCGACGCGACGATCAGCCCGACGAAGTACCAGGGAGTGGGCCACCCCCCCGACGGCGGCTTGGCGCTCGCGCAATAAAAAAAGTAGCTGGAGCCCAGCAGCAGGCACCATCTCGCGACCGGGTACCGGGCGAGGCTCCAATAAGCCAGCAGCACCGGGAGGAAGAAGAGAACGAAATCGAAACTGGCAAACAGCATGCGCGCGAGGTTCGGATAGCCCTGAGGTCGCTCTGCCGAACCTCGGGCCATCGTGCCTCGAGTTCACCGCCAGCGTCGACCGGAATGCCGGTGCGGAGCACGTGAGATGGCGGGCCGGCGCTGCTCGACCAGTGGCCCGAAATGCTGCCGAGCGGCGCCCACATGTCCTACCCCGACTCCGACCGGCGTCGGGCTCTGCCGGGTGCTTAGTGAAACACGCGTGTCCCGCTCGCGCGGGCGTGTCCCGCGCGTCGTTTCTCAGCGCAACACGGAGCCAGGGTTGGGGACGGGAAAGCGCCGATGGCCGATCGCCCCGAGCATGCAGATGATCACGAGGAACATCAGCGAGCCCGAGACGCACGAGAGGGCTTCCTTCAAGGCCTCGAACAGGATGTAGGCGCGCCGCTCCATCGAGGGCAGGTCGGTGGGCATCTGCTCGTCGGCCACGCGACTCACCATGAACTCGAAGGCGCGCTGCATGCCGATGAAGAAGCCGAACCAACCGCTCGACAGCACGGTCACCGCCATCCAGCGCACAAACCCGAGCAATTGATGCTCGCCACGCCACGCGAACCGCCCGGCGCTCGCGACCCCCGTGATGCCAAACGCGAAGATGGCGTACATCGCCCATCCCCCTTCCTGAAAGCTGTGCCAGAGCTCATTCAACATGCTGCACCGTTCTCGTTCACCTTTCTGCCCACTCCGCCGCCGCTGGTCGGGGGGCTCGGCGGAAAACGGGGAACCCGGGGAGCTGTGACCCGAAAACTTTTCTTTCGGTGAGCGGTCACAGGCCGGCTCGCGCCGCGTTGATCGAAGCGAGGTCGTGCGCGCGATGGACGAACGAGAGCTGGTCGAGCGCCTGCGCCGGGGCGAGCCCGAGGCGTTCGACCGCGTCTACGAGGCCGAGCGCTCGGCGATCTACGGCTTTCTTCTGCGTCTCAGCCGCGATCGGAGCGTCGCCGCTGACCTGTTTCAGAACGTCTGGTTGAAGCTCGCGCAGAACGCGGCGCAGCTTCGGGAAGACAGCAACCTGCGCGCCTGGCTGCTGACCGTGGCACGACGCGAGTTCCTGAGCTTTCGGCGTGCGCAGGCGCTCGACGTGAGCCGACTGCTCTTGCTCGGGCTCGCTTCGCACGACGTGGCCGATGGCCCCGACGACGACAGCAGCCGCACCCTCGCGCTGGCGCTCGATCGCCTCGTCGAAGCCGATCGCGAGCTGCTCTTGCTGAGTGCGCTGGGCGATCTCGACTCCGACGCGCTCGCGCAGACGCTCGGCATCTCGGGCGAAGCGCTGCGCCAACGGCTCACGCGGGCCCGACGTCGGCTGGCCCAGGCGCTGGACGACCTCGAGCAGGTGCCCGCCGCGACCCTCCCGAAAGGAACGCACTGATGTCCCCCGATCCCGAGCAGCTCGCGCGCTTCGCGAGCGTCGAGCCTCCGCCCGAGCTGGACGCTTGGGTGCGGGCACGCCTGCGCGCGGCCGTCGCAGAACAGGCGCGAGTGAGCGCCGTGCCTCGAGCCGCCGACACGGCGCCCGCTCGAGCGCCCGTCAGCGTGCCGCTCATCGAACGCCTCGCGCTCGCCGTCGGCATCGTGGCGTGCGGCGTCCAGGCGTCGGGTGTGTTGGTGCGCGTGTTCTGGACCGCGGTCATGTTCGGGCGCTGAACGGCGCCAGGCGCGTTCCGATCACGAGACGCCGCCGCGCGCGACCGCGTGACTGCGCGAACGTCGTGCACGGCGACACGCGACTCGAGCACCCGGAGGGCCGAAATGGTTCGACGCGAACCGTGTCGAGACGACGCAGTGCATGCACCGCGCTGGACGGGCGTCGACGAAATTTGCTGCCGGACGCGCCGGCTCGGCCCTGCACGCGCTCCGAGCCCGACACGAGCCTAACCGGATCGCGCCCGCTACGCCGGACCCGTTGACAGAAACGAGGCGAGAGGGTAGCACGCCGCTAACGATAGGCGTTATCATTACCACACGATCGGGGCGCCACCAGCCCCGAAACGAAAGCTTCCCAAACTTTGTTGCGGACACGCCTCCGCAGACTCGGGCACCGACGATGAAAAGCAAATCACTGCAGCTCTGCTCCACCTCTCTCCTCGCGGCGATCTGTGCGGTCGCTTGTGGCAGCGACGACGAGGGCACGCCGTCGTTGCCCGCGAGCGCGGCCGACGCCGTCTCGAACTACGCCGACATCGTGTACGCGAGCTATGCCGACTCGCTCGCCGCGGCGCAGGAGCTCGATACGGCAGTCCAGAGTTTCGTCGACGCCCCGAGCGAGACAGGCCTCGCTGCCGCGCGCACGGCCTGGATCAATTCGCGTGAGCCCTACCTGCAGACTGAAGTGTACCGCTTCTACGACGGCCCGATCGACAACGCCGACGACGGCCCCGAGGGTCTGATCAACGCTTGGCCGCTCGACGAGAACTACATCGACTACGTGATCGACGGCGAAGACGACGGCATCATCAACGATCCCGACGTGGCGATGGCCGACATCGACAAGGACCTGATCGTCGGCGCCAACGAAGGCATCGACGAAAAGAGCATCTCGACGGGCTACCACGCGATCGAGTTCCTGCTCTGGGGGCAAGACACCGACCCGAACGGCCCCGGCGATCGTCCCTTCACCGACTACGTCGTCGGCGACGATGGCACGGCCGCCAACCAGGACAAGCGGGGCCAGTACCTGCGCACCGTCTCGGAGCTCCTGGTCGACAACCTGCAGACGCTGGTCGACGCCTGGGATCCGGATGGCGACGACAACTACCGCGCCGAGTTCCTCGCCCTGCCGCCCGCCGAGGCGATGGGCAAGATCATGAGCGGCATGATCATCCTCTCTGGCTTCGAGACGGGCGGCGAGCGCGTGCAGGCGGCGCTCGACACGCACGACCAGGAGGACGAGCACTCCTGCTTCAGCGACAACACCCACCGCGACATGGTCCAGGACGTGCGCGGCGTGCGCAACGTGTGGACGGGCTCGTACGTGCGCACCAACCGCATGACGGTCGAGGGCACCAGCCTGCGCGACGTGATCGCCGCCGGCGACGCCGACGTCGCGCAGCGCATCTCGGCGCGGATCGACACGAGCCTCTCGCTCGCGGGCGACATCGAGCCGCCCTTCGATCAGGAGATCGCGCCGGGCAACGCGGCCGGCAACGCGCGCGTCGAGGCGCTGGCCGAGTCGCTGTTCGAACAGCGCGTGGTGCTCGAGGAGGCGTTCCAGGTCTACGGCCTGACGCGCATCCCCGACCCGGAATGAAGGTAGCCCATGTCGACGAGGCGTAGACCGCCGCGAGCGGCCAGCCCCCACCGCCCCGAGAGAGCGCTGCTCTGCCTGGCGCTCTCTCTGGTGGTGGTGCCCGCATGCTCG
>Ga0335075_10008518_pt1 | contig 15701 bp, 16 predicted proteins | sample Lox_Sample_24_FD_206723 | JGI IMG/M metagenome (GOLD analysis project Ga0335075, IMG submission 206723) | Soil microbial communities from Loxahatchee National Wildlife Refuge, Florida, United States - Lox_Sample_2.4 | ecosystem: Environmental > Terrestrial > Soil > Wetlands | place: USA... | reverse complement strand
GACCTGGTACGGATCTGACAACGTGATCGCGCTTCGCGCCCCGGGCCCGGAGCTGACCGAGTACCCAGTGGACGGCGGAACCTCGACGTCGATCCCGGCGCAGCCGCAAACGAGCTGGATCACGGCCAGTTTCGGCTCCCCTTTGATCGCCGGCCTGCCCAAGAACGCCATGGTGGCCAACTCCAACCTGTCCGGCTTCTGGTCGAAAGCCACCGGGACCGGCAGCACCGCCGCCTACCCCGGCTGACCCGCCCCGCACATACCCGTCATCGCCTGACCAGCCAGGATCGACGGGCGTGTGTGCGCTATGTGACGGTCGCTTACGGAATTTCCCTCCTGACATTTGGGCTCAAGCGAGCTAGCGTTCATGCATGGCACTCGCCCGGGTCCGTGGTTGCGCCGGGCAGGTCCTCCAGACTGTGAGCACAGCGGGAGGGCCTCTTCGGCAAGCCGAAGCCAGCCGCAGGCAAAACGGCCCACGTAAGGCGACTTCTCGTCGACTGATCACGGTGCGGCTTAGAGGTAAGTCCTGCCTCGACGGGGAATACCTAGTTCCCCGCCCCGAGAGAAGGGCAGTAGTGGCCAGGGAAAGGCCGCGAACCCCTCAGCAGGCGGATGTGGGGTCGAAGACCAGGTCGGCCGGGCGAGTGCCCACTACTACCCGGTCACTTCCAGCCGAAGGGGGATCGAGATGGACATCACCTTCAAAGGCAGGCACACCACCGTTCCCGAGCGTTTCCGCAGGCACGCCACGGCGAAGCTAGCCAAGCTCGAGAAGCTGGATCAGAAGGCGGTCCGGGTCGACGTCGAGGTATCGAAGGAGAACAACCCGAGGCAGGCTGATCGCTGCACGCGGGTGGAGCTCACGGTGAGATCGCGGGGCCCGGCCATCAGGGCCGAGGCCGCCGCGGACGAGATGTACGCGGCGCTTGACCTCGCGTTCGCCAAGCTCGAGGGACAGCTGCGCCGTGCGGCAGAGCGGCGCAAGGCCCGCCGGACCGTCGTGTCCGTGCGATCTGTCGACGCGCCGTCCGCCGTCGCCGCCTCGCGGACCGGGGAACTGGCCGCGGTCGGCGCCCTGCTCGAAACGGCAGACCCGGAGGAAGCCGCGCTCGAGCTGGCCGCCATCACCGAGACCAGGACCGTCGACCGGCCGCGCGGCCGCCGGAAGGCGAACGGCAAGAGCCGCCAGGAGAGCCTCGTCCCGCTGCCTGCCATGCCGGAGGCCGGGCGAGAGCAGGGCAGCAAGGCCGCCCAGGACACGTCAGGACTGGTGCCCATCCAGATGGAAGGCGACGGCCCGCTCGTCGTCAGGGAGAAGTTCCACGCCTCCCGGCCGATGACCATCGACGAGGCGCTCTTGGAGATGGAACTGGTCGGCCACGACTTCTACGCCTACCACGACGCCCAGTGCGGCAAGTTCAGCGTCGTCTACCGCCGCCGCGGGTACGACTACGGCGTGATCAGACTCGTCGAGGAGGACCGTGAGTTCTAGCCCCGCGTGGCCCTCCGAGGGTAAACACAGTGACATGTCGTATCCTGTGCGTGAACGGCGAGTGCAGTGGAAGGAGCGGCCGTGACCGTGCAGCCGAGACCCGGGATGGTCCCTCGGCCAGTGTCCCCCGTGCCGCATCCCGAGGGAACGCCGCGCGCTGAGGAAGCGTCAGCTGCCGACGGCGTCCCCGGTTCGGACCCGATCAGGGTGCTCATCGCCGATGACCACGCCCTGTTCCGCCGCGGCCTGCAGATGGTGCTCCAGGACGAGGACGGCATCGAACTGGTCGGTGAGGCCTCCGACGGCGCCGAGGCGGTGGAGATCGCCGGCGAGACCGTGCCTGACGTCGTGCTGATGGACATCCGGATGCCGAAGACCACGGGCATCGAGGCCGCCAGGCAGATGAAGGAGGTCGCGCCTTCCGCCAAGATCGTGATCCTCACGATCAGCGACGAGGAGGAAGACCTCTTCGAGGCGATCAGGGCCGGGGCGAGCGGCTACCTGCTGAAGGACATCCCGCTCGACGAGGTGGCCGAAGCGGTCCGCGCCGTGCATGACGGCCAGTCGCTCATCAACCCGTCGATGGCCGGCAAGCTGCTCACCGAGTTCGCGACGCTCGCCCGCCGCGACGCGGAAGAGGAACCGGCCAAGCACGCCCCCGCACCGAAGCTCACCGAGCGTGAGATGGAGGTGCTGCGGCTGGTCGCCCGCGGCATGAACAACCGCGACATCGCCAAGGAACTGTTCATCTCAGAGAACACCGTGAAGAACCACGTGCGGAACATCCTGGAGAAACTGCAGATCCACTCCCGGATGGAAGCCGTGATGATCGCGGTACGGGAGAAGCTGATCGAGATCAGCTAGCACCCCTCGGCCCGCAGCGCCGCCACAAGCGGCTGAGCTAGGTGAGACGGCGACACACGTTCTGGATGAACGGTGTCGCAACCAACCCACTGAGCTGCTTCGGCGAGCGCCCGGGCCATGGGCGCGACGGCAGCCGGCTTGTCGAGAGACACCTGCTTGGCGAGCAATGTCTTGCCGTTGCGGGCCGGGTCCACCCGGCCGACGATCTGGCCGCCGGCTAGCAACGGCATCGTGTAGTAGCCGTGCACGCGCTTTTCCTTCGGCACGTAGGCCTCGAGCGCGTGCCGGTAGCCGAACATCCGCAGCGTCCGCTTCCTGTCCCAGATCAGCGAGTCGAACGGGGACAGCAGCGTCGTGCGGTGCCTGCCGCGCCCGCCCGCGTCGAGCCACGCCAGCGCCGCGGGATCGGCCCAGCCGCGCAGCGGCCGCGCGCTGCTGGCGGCAGCGATGGTGACCGGCGTCAGCCCGGCCGCGGCCGCGGCGTCGTCGAGGCTGTTCGCGGCGCGCGTCTGCTGGCTGAGCCGCTGATATTCGGTCAGGTCAGCGGCGGTGGCCACGCCGAGGGCGCGGGTGGTCACGCCCGCGACGTGAGCGATGCACTGGGCGTCGTCCGGGTCGAGCTCGAGCAGCGGCTGCGGTACCGCGCGCTGGGGCAGGTCGTAGACCCGCCGCCAGCCGGTGCGCCGCACGCACACCGCGCGCCCGGTGTCGAGCAGCCACTCCGCGGCGATCTTCACCTCTGACCAGTCCCACCACGGCCCGCCGCCCTTGGCCCCGCCGAGCTGGGTCGCGGTGAGCGGCCCCTCGCTCCGCAGCCGGGCCAGCACCTCCTCGCAGACATCCTCGGAGACCTTGTGCCACCGCTGGCCGCGTGCCGCGATGGACCGCCGCCGCCACGCGTAGTACGGCCAGAGTTCGAGCGGCAGCACGCAGGCCGCGTGCGCCCAGTACTCGAACGTGGCCGGCTTCTTCGCCGGCCAGTACGCGTTCTCCACCGCGTCCCGCCCGACCGGCCCGAGCCGCGAGTACGCGACCAGTTCGTGGGATCGCGCCAGCACGCTGATCGTGTCGAGCTGCACCGCCCCGACCCGGCGCAACATCCCGCCGACGCCGCCCCGTCGCCCGCCGCCGAGAAACCCCTGCGCATAAAGGGTGAGCCGCCGCGCCTCGTCCGCGGTTAGCTGCCGCTCCCCTGTGGCTGGCCTTTGCTCTTCATCCAGAACGTACGCGGCATTCTCTCCCACGCACCGACTCTAGCGGCGGGGTACGACAATCCGGGGTTGCAACGAGGGTTCCGGGGGCCGTCCCCCCGGGCTAGCTCAGTACCAGTCAGTGCTGAAGGTCTTCCCGAATGCCATTATCAGGCAGCCGACGACCGCGATTCCGGCGCCGAGCCAGAACGCCCACCACGTGGGGTGCGGCACCATCGCGACGCCGCCCACGACGAACCCGACAACGATGACCGAGACCCCCACCCAGGATATGGGCCTGCCCGAGTTGTGCTCGCTCTCGTGCGCGGCGCCATGCGCTAGGGAGTTAGCACCTCGTGCTTCCTCGACGGTGCCTGTCGGCTGCTCGGCCACGACCCCTCCTAGAACGCCTATGCTGAGCCTGGCAAGAAAAATACCCTAAGGGCGTGGGGTGGCGGCAGCCGGCCCCTCCAGGCCAATCCGCAAGGAGCACCACAACAGTGCCAGCAGTCCTAGATAGCATCCTTCGCGCGGGCGAAGGCAAGATCCTGCGTCAACTCAAGCGGATCAGCGAGCAGATTAACTCTGTCGAGGACGACTTTGTCGCGATGAGCGACGCTGAGCTCCGCGCGATGACCGACGAGTTCAGGCAGCGGTATGCCGACGGGGAGTCGCTCGACGACCTGCTCCCGGAGGTATTCGCGACCGTCCGCGAGGCCGCGCGGCGCACGCTTGGTCAGCGGGCCTTCGACGTGCAGCTGATGGGCGCCGCTGCCCTGCACATGGGCAACATCTCCGAGATGCGGACCGGTGAAGGCAAGACGCTCACCGGCGTCTTCCCCGCGTACCTGAACGCGCTGGCCGGCCAGGGCGTGCACATCGTCACCACGAACGACTACCTGGCCAAGCGTGACTCCGAGTGGATGGGCCGGGTGCACAGGTTCCTCGGCCTCGAGGTGGGCGTGATCCTCGCCGACATGACGCCAGAGGACCGCAAGCGCGCGTACCAGGCGGACGTCACCTACGGGACGAACAACGAGTTCGGCTTCGACTACCTGCGCGACAACATGTCGTGGTCACTCGAAGAGACCGTGCAGCGCGGCCACAACTACGCGATCGTCGACGAAGTTGACTCGATCCTCGTCGACGAGGCGCGGACCCCGCTGATCATCAGCGGGCCCGCCGAGCAGAACTCCCGGTGGTACGTCGAGTTCGCCAAGATCGCGCCGCGGCTGCGGCGCGGCGAGGACGGCGAGGGCGACTACGAGGTCGACGAGAAGAAGAAGACCGTCGGCATCCTGGAAAGCGGCGTGGAGAAGGTCGAGGACTGGCTCGGCATCGACAACCTGTACGACCCGGTCAACACGCCGCTTGTCAGCTTCCTGAACAACTCGCTCAAGGCCAAGGAGCTGTTCAAGAAGGACAAGGACTACGTCGTGATGAACGGCGAGGTCCTGATCGTGGACGAGTTCACGGGCCGGATTCTGCACGGCCGGCGGTACAACGAGGGCATGCACCAGGCCATCGAGGCCAAGGAAGGCGTGCAGATCAAGGACGAGAACCAGACGTTCGCCACGATCACCCTGCAGAACTACTTCCGGATGTACGACAAGCTCGCCGGCATGACCGGTACGGCCATGACCGAGGCCAACGAGTTCTTCTCGATCTACAAGCTCGGCGTGGTCCCCATCCCGACGAACAAGCCGATGATCCGCGCCGACGAGACCGACGTGATCTACCAGACGGCCGACTCCAAGTTCGATGCCGTCGTGGAGGACATCGCCGAGCGGCACGCGGCCGGCCAGCCGGTGCTGGTCGGCACGGTGAGCGTGGAGAAGTCCGAGATCGTGTCGGCGCGGCTCAAGCGGCGCGGCATCCCGCACCACGTGCTGAACGCGAAGTACCACGAGCAGGAGGCCATGATCGTCGCCCAGTCCGGGCGGCTCGGCGCGGTCACGGTCGCGACCAACATGGCCGGCCGCGGCACCGACATCATGCTCGGCGGTAACCCCGAGTTCATCGCGGATGTCGAACTGCACCAGCGCGGGCTGTCGCCGGTCGACACGCCCGAGGACTACGAGGCCGCCTGGCCCGAGGCGGTCGCCAAGGCCAAGGCCGCGGTGGCCGCCGAGCACACTCAGGTGGTGGAGGCCGGCGGCCTGTACGTGCTCGGCACCGAGCGGCACGAGTCACGGCGGATCGACAACCAGCTCCGCGGCCGGTCGGGCCGCCAGGGCGACCCGGGCTTGTCGCGGTTCTACCTGTCGCTGCAAGACGACCTGATGCGGATGTTCAACTCCGACCGGGTCGGCGCGATCATGGACCGGCTGAACATCCCGCCGGACGTGCCGGTCGAGAACAAGGTCGTATCCCGCGCGATCAGGTCCGCGCAGACCCAGGTCGAGCAGCAGAACTTCGAGATCCGCAAGGACGTCCTGAAGTACGACGACGTGCTCAACCGGCAGCGCCAGGTCATCTACGGTGAGCGGCGCCGGGTGCTCGAGGGCGCCGACCTGCACGAGCAGGTCCGCTCGATGATCGACGAGGTGGTCGCGTCGTACGTGGCCGGGGCGACCGGCGACGGGTACCCGGAGGAATGGGACCTGGACAAGCTGTGGCGCGCGTGCAAGCAGCTCTTCCCGATCTCGCTGCCGATCGACACGGTCATCGATGAGGCGGGCGGGGACAAGTCCGGCCTCACCACCGACCTGCTCACGGAGATGATCGAGGAGGACGCGCAGGCGGCCTACGACCGGCGCGAGCAGGAAATGACGCCGGACCTGATGCGGGAGATCGAGCGCCGAGTGGTGCTGTCGGTCCTTGACCGCAAGTGGCGCGAGCACCTGTACGAGATGGACTACCTCCGCGAGGGCATCGGCCTGCGCGCGATGGCGCAGCGCGACCCGCTGGTCGAGTACCAGCGGGAGGGCTTCGACATGTTCAACGCGATGATGGACGGCATCAAGGAGGAGTCGGTCGGGAACCTGTTCAACCTGCAGTTCGAGGTCCAGGAGAACCCGATCGTGGAAGAGGCCCCCGACGGGGCGTCGACGGCCGCCACCGCGGCGCCGCCCGCGCCCGCCGTGCAGGCCCCGGCGCCGGAGCCGGTGCCGCCGCCCGCTGGGTTCGGCGCCGCCGCCGGGCAGGCGGTGGCCGGACGCGGCGGACAGGCTCAGGGCGGCGGCCGGCACGCCGGCCGCCCGGCGGCCCAGCAGAACGGCCCAGCCCAGAACGGCCCAGGCCAGAACGGACCGGGCCAGGGTGGCGGCCGCCAGCAAGCCGGCGGCTCCCGCCAGCGCGGCCGGCATGCCGCCGGCAACGACGGGCGCGATCACGCGACGGCGGCCGGGCGCGGCCAGGCCGCCACGCAGAGCGGCGACGGCGGGCACGCGGCCCCGAGCCCGGTCCCCGCGGGCCTCGAACCGCACCGGCCGCGCCAGCTGCAGTACTCGGCCCCGACGGAGGGCGGCGGTGTCGAGCACCGGGGTGAGTCGGCCGCGAACCCGTACGCCAACGTCGGCCGCAACGACGCGTGCCCCTGCGGCTCGGGCCGGAAGTACAAGCGCTGCCACGGCGACCCGCGCAACGCCTGATCCCGTGGGCCGACGTCAAGGCGGCTAGGCCGCCTCGATATCGGTGCAGAGCCAGCGCGGCGCGGCCGCCGGAATCTGACGCTGCTTGACGGAGGCGCCCGGGTTTAGCCATGCGGGCCGATCCGCCGGATCGGCCCGCTGCAGCCGCACCGCCAGCGCCCGGGTCCTGGCTCCAAGCCCGGCGATCACGGTCATCTCGATCACGTCCCCCGACGGCTGGGTGGCGATCACGCGCAGCAGCCGTGGCCGCTGCCCGCCGGCGAACAGCGGCATCAGCGCGCGCAACTGCACCCGGGCCCGGTCGGATGTCCACGGCAGGATCTGCCGCACCGGCCGGGCACCGGACAGCGCCTCGGTAAGCAGCCCGGCGAACCGCCGCGCCCAGTCACCGTCTGGCCAGGCCTCGTGCGCTGCCTGAACCCGCCCCGCGTGCGCGGCCGGATACGCCTCGCCAGCTACCGTGCCCGGGAGCGGAGCGATCGTTCTGGCGACCGGGTCGTCGTCGAATGGCGGCCCGATCTCCGGCGGCTTCAGCAGCTGAATACCGGCTGGATCGTCGGCCGAGAGCAGTTCTGATGCAGGCATGGGTCTCCCCCGTGAGCTGCGAGCGGGGGACGGCAACTAATTGCCACCAGTTGTATCCGCACCCACCGACATTCGAGCCGCCGCCAAAGATAATGGGTCAAAAGGCACACCAGAGGGTGCACAACGGCCCATTATCTTCTGGAAACGGGGCAACCGCTCGCACCGCTCAACGTCGCAAACGGTTACCGGTGCACGCCGCCAGCCGGCCTATTATCGGGACGTGTCCGAACTGCGTGCCGTCGTCATCGACTGGGGCGGCGTCCTCACTCAGCCGATGACCGACACGGTCCGGGCGTGGGCCGCCGCGGACCAGATCGACTGGGACCGCTACGTGGCGGTCGTCCGTCCGTGGCTGACCGAGGCCTACGCGGTCGACGGCACCGACGGCGCCGACGGCGTCGACGGCCACCGCAAGGTCAACCCGGTGCACGCGCTGGAACGCGGCGAGTGCACCGTCGCGTACTTCGAGCAGCTGCTCGCCGAGCTCCTCATCACGACACACGGCGGCCCGGTGCCGGCCGACGGGCTGCTCACCAGGATGCTGTCGGCGGGCACGCCGCTGCCCGCCATGTACGAGCTAATCCGCGACCTGCGGGCCAAGGGCGTACGCACCGCGCTGCTGTCCAACTCGTGGGGACCGGCCGGGTACCCGCGGCACGACTTCCCTGAGCTGTTCGACGCCGTGGTGATCTCCGGCGAGGTCGGCATGCGCAAGCCGGAGCCGCGCATCTTCCGGCACGCCGCCGCGCTGCTGGACCTCGATCCCGGGGACTGCGTCTTCATAGACGACGTCGAAGCCAACGTCCAGGCCGCGGTCAGTTGCGGAATGACCGGCGTCCACCACACCGACCCGGCGGTTACCCGGCAGCGGCTGACGGAGCTATTTGCCAATCGCTAGGCTTTGCGGCGTGGCGGAAAAGGCAGCCAAGCCGGAGAAGCTGTATCCACTGCCAGGAAGCCCGGGCCGTTCGGCGAACATGAAAGCCAACCGCCGCACGGACACGAAGCCTGAGCTGGCACTGCGCAGCGCGCTGCACGCGCTGGGGTACCGCTACCGTAAGGATCTCCGCCTCGACCTGCCCGCCAGGCGCGTGCGGCCGGACATCGCGTTCACCGCGCGCAAGGTGGCCGTGTTCATCGACGGCTGCTTCTGGCACGCCTGCCCGGACCACGGCTCCAAGCCGAAGAACAACGAGTGGTACTGGTCGCCCAAGCTGGCCAGGAACGTGGAGCGCGACCGCGCGGCCGACGCCGCCCTGGCGGAAGAAGGCTGGACGGTGGTGCGGCTGTGGGAGCACGTGCCGGTCGCGGACGCCGTCGCCCTCGTGGTCACGGCCGTGGGCGACCCGCGCCCGCCGCGCCGAGTCGCTACCATGAGGCCCCATGCGGGTTTATGTCTACACGTTTTGACGCATCCGCCGTAACGCGATCGAACACGCCATAAACGCTAGTCAAGGTCAACGAATCGAACGTGTTGGTGTAGGAATCGGATTACGTGTTTTGTCCGGTTCGGGCGGTTCCGGCTGCTTGTAACACTGACTTTCATCTGACTCTGCTGACTGGACCGACGTTCCCGCGCGTCGCACCGTCGATGCCTCGGTTGCCATCGCCAGCGGTGGAAGGGTCGCGGTCCTTGGCGTTGGGGTGCCAGTCGAGCCGGAACCACGCCGCGCGGCATGCGGCGTCACCGTCGATTCCCCAGTTGCCGTCTCCCGCGAGTCCGGCAACGATGGCCGGTCCGCGCCCGTGTTCGTCGTCGAACTCGTCGGCTGCCCATGTGCCCCCCTGATCGATCACCTCAACCCATGCGTAGTCACCGGGGTAGAGCGTTACGCGCACGGTGAACGTCCGGTCGGGGTGGCCCGACTTGCTGTGCAGGATGGCGTTAGTCGCCAGTTCAGACGCCAGCAGGACCATGTCGTCCGCGACCGGGCAATCGGCGGCCACCTTCGCCAGGTCAGCGCGGACGCGCCGCGCCTGGTCGATAGTGCCCCGGTAGGCGCGTTCGAAGGTGATCGCCTCGGGTGCCCTGGGGGTCTGTATGCGCACGGGCTTGCGCCCCCTTTCGTGCCTGCGTGGTAGCAGCGTGCACGTTCAGGTGTGCGCATAGTTGTTTTCGGGTGGCTTCTGGCAACGGTTGTCATGGCTGGCAACACTGCGTACAACCGCGCGGAGAGTCGGTGACGTGACGCGCTTGATCATGCCCAATAGGCGTCCAGAGCGGGGGAGTGGCCCTGTGTCATGCCTGTTCACGCACGGCTGATCGGCCGCCTGTTAGTGAATCACTCACCCTTGCTGTAGGGCGCCAGTGCGGCGGAGAGGACAATGCGCCAGTGCGATTGCGCCAGTGTGATGCGTTGCCGAATCAGGCCTTACTTGAATCAAAACTGCGCCCGCGGCGCACGCCGGGCCACGTCGGTGGCGACCTCGGATCAGCTAGGCTCAATCGGGCGCGTAAGCCAGTGCCGTATCGTGCCGTCTTCCTCGGTGATCGATTGTCCAGCTCCTGGCCGCCGTGTCTAGGTCGCCCTGCGGGCGTCGCTGCACGATCGGCTTCGCCGAACCCAGACACAACGTCCACTCGCCAGGGTCGGTGCCTATCGAGGAAGGCCGGAGCAGTGCAGAAACCGCCAGTCCCAGTCGCGGTAGGGCCACGTGTTGTCACAATGTCGGCATGAACGTCTGGCTAACCGCCATCCTTCCAGTTGCCTCGGCCCTGCTGGGCGTCCTGATCGCAAACAAGGCATCCAGGCAACGTGAGGCAACCGCGCGCATGTGGGAACGCCGGGCTGACACATACGTCGCCCTCTACGACTGGGCTGCAATGGTAGAGCGGAAAATAAACGACGAGGACGGAATACTTCGGCAGGATCTTCTCCCCGAAGACTTCGCTCAGCTTGCCGTGCCAGACGACCTGATCACCCGGATGTTTGTATTTGCCTCCGATCCAGTGAGATATGCGCAAGGTCCGTGCAGGAACTGCCTTTGGCTGCTAGCGCTTCCCGGCGATCAGGGAGCGGACGATCCTACCGAACTGTTGCACAACCTATCCTCTGGCATCTATCGGCTACAGAAAGTGATACGTGACGAACTGCGTGAAGGAAAGCTAACGATTCCCCTTAGCTTCCGCATTAGTCAGCGTATATTTCCGCTCAAGCGGCGGTTCAGAATGTGGCGCAATCGTCGCCGTACTCGTAATAGCCGTAGCGCGGAGGAAGCCCAGCGCCATGGGGAAGGCGACGAGTGAACATGCTTAGCTTGAGCCTGGCAGTCAACTCACAACTTGGCTTGCGGCTAGATAGCACGAGCCTGTCTCATTTGCATGTCGTTTCTTCGCTCGAATGAGATCGTCGAGGCGCATACGACCGTCAAGGACAGCATATAGATCTGCTCCGTCCATCGCGACGAACGGAGTCGCTTCCCTATATGCTTCTTTAAACGGATCGGTAAAACCGTTGACGCTAATGAACAAGCCGACCGCATTCTTGCCTTTGCGGCGTACCTTGCTGGCGAAGATGTCTGCGTCTCCCCGGTCTGCTGGCTTCGCACGCCAACGCGCTTCCATTATGTAATCATCTGTATCAAAGGTAAACGAACCATCTATCTGCTCAAGTGGGATCGCGTATGCGAGCCTAGGTTCAAGATCAAAGAGAAGGAAAAGATCGGCCAGCAAGGACTCGAACGCGTATCCGCGCTGGTGAACATCAGTTTCACTCTGCAAGCCAATGAACTTGGACTTAAGCGCCTCCAAGTCATCATTAAAGCGACGCAAAGCGATTGCCTCAGCTGCATACGCCTGGATAGCTGAAGTTTGCTTTTCAGCCTCAGCTAGATCTGCTTCGTAATCCTTGATGATGTAGCTAAGAAGCCCAACCGCAGCTTCCGCCTCAGATATACGCAGCTTCCTGTCTTCAGGATCTTTGATCTGTTCGAGGTTCGGAAAACGCTTGAGCTTGCTGATTTCGCGCATCAGTAGCAATGTAACATCTCTGTACCTATGCTCGTCTGCTGCGAGACGATCGATTAGTGAGTCAGCAACAGCGCGCTTCGTGTCGTTAAAATTTAGTCCTGCTAGCAGTTCGCTGTGATCTTTCAGCGCTGTGCGCAAGAAAGTCTCAAATGGTCGCTTGTACCAGACTATGACCGGAAGGGCATCGCGCAACGCCATGTAGGCAGCGGCCGAGATCTTCTTCACCGCGCCCCCTTCCGGCGAGCCGCAGGCTTCACGCAGGCAGCGTTGGAGCACCACGGTGGACCAGCGGTGAACTGATCAGCGCGCACCTGTCCTCCCCGTCCCATATGACGGTGTGCGATCCGCGTGCGATAACGCTGGGTCAGCGAGGGTCAAAAACTAGTCATAAGGGTCACTCGGGGCAGCAGTCCAAAGGACACCAAAGGCTCGTTTACCAGGTCAGCACACCACGGATCTTGTGGTCAGGGGGGCGAACCGCCGACCTTCGCTTTTCACCAAGGCAGCATGCTTCGGGCGTACCCGTCTCTAACCGGTGGTGAGTCTAGCCCACATTGGTCGGCGGAGACGCTTGTAGCGGTACGTTCGGGCGTCGGCGCTATAGATGATGACGGACGCGGCGCGAGGGCAAGCAGTAGACCCTCACGCCGCCGCCGTCCGCAATGCTGCCCAGGACAGACCGGCGTGACGGGGCGAGACGCTACTGGCCGCTCAGAAGACCTGGCCAGCGGCCATGCCGCACCAGTTATCCACAGGCTGGCGGAGGCGACCTGCGGATATTTCTGTGGATAACTCTCGGGAAAATTCTTGTGGGTTTCTCTCCTGCACAACCCGTTGACTGCGATCTGGCGGGCCAGGGCCGGTGCGCATTGGCCAGGAAACGGCTTGGTCCACAGTCAAGTCCCGTGCTGCGCACAAGTTAATCGACTAATTCTCCACGGGTTATCCACACGCCTGCTGGATCGCCACGCGCGCCTACCGCCAGAATGTCAGAAGCCACAAGAAAATGGTGTTCGGCGGGACACCCAGACCCGTAAACGGGCGAGGAGGTCCCGCCGAGGATTGTGACGCCGGCCTCTGACATTCCGGCTACTGCCTTTATGTCAGAGCCCACTGTAAGCATGGTTACAGACGGCCGGAGACCGGACCCCGGAAACGGGTGACGGCCTCCCGTTGCGAGCGGAAGGCCGTCGATCCAACAGCACGACTTCATGGGAGTCGCACGTGTTCAAAAGGGTACGCCAGGGCGTCCGCGCATCCGCGTTCCTGGCCCCAGCAATATCAGTCGTCCGGGCAGACGGCAGAACCCTTGTGCTCGTCCTCGGCCTGGCCGCCGTCCTCGTGATCCTCATGGTGGTCTGGGCCTGCATCTGGTCCAGTGATGCAGATCGCCGCAAGGACGCGCGGAAGGTCCTGGAGAGTCTGCTCAGGTGGAAGGGAGGCGACGGCTAGCTAGGATGTTGCCCGCGTACGGGCAGGAGTCCACACACGGATGGATGCCGGGCTCGGTAGGCATGTCTTCGAGGATCGACCGGATCTCACCCGAGCGGAGATCGGCCGGACGCCATAAGAACCAGGTGGCGCCGACCGCATACTGCGTGCGGTCCATGCGACTTGACCAGCGCAAATTAGCGCGGCGCGCACGGTAAGAAACGGAATGTCAGGGACCGGTGCTACTGTCCGGGGTACAACACCCTAAGCATGCCTGCATGTCGGTTGCGTGACCGACATGCGGAGGGGCGGGCTGATAGATGCAAGACCTCATAACTCACGCCGACGGCCGCACCATTGACCTCGCAGGTGACATCAGCGCGGAGCTCTACGAGGAACTCGAAGGCACGTACTCGCCGCGAGCCAATCCGGTGCTGTTCTGCGGCAACTGCCATGGCGGCATCTACATTCGCCACGGCTGGGTCATGAAAACTGTGCTTTACGGCGCCCACCACGAGACGGGCAACTGTCCGGCAAAACTGGCTATCCGCAAGGCCTCGATGAGCGACGAGCACAAGCGGATGCAGGATTACCACGTCGTTGCGCTCCGTGCAGAAGGTCACGATGCCGCCACCGAAGTTCGGACGACTACGCGCACGGTGGTTGACGTGGTGGCCGATGGTCGCATCGGATTCGAGGTACAGCGATCACATCTGAAGGCCGGGGCGGCGGTGGACCGGACAGGCAGGTCGATGGCGGCCGGGCTGGAGTGCGTAGCCTGGTGCGCCGAAACGCCGTTGACCGCATGGCGGGGCAAGGTCCCGAGCTACCAGTGGCTCGACAATGGCCAGTTCCAGTTCGGGCTGCCGCGCCCGCAGTCAGTCAGGTGCACCGGAGTCGCCTCATTCCGCGCTGAACGCGAAGGACGTCCCGCGCGCTGGGTGCCCGTCCTCGATCCGCAAACGAAGCTCGCCGATGAGGTCATCACGTCGCTGGCTGACGGCTCGGTCAAGGCAGTGATCTACGCCAGGAACGTCCACCTGATAAAGGTTGACGGCCTCGCGCTATACGAGGAAATGACCGGAACACGCCTCGCTCCATTCACGGGCCGCCCACCATCGAGGACGCTAACGCCGACACGGCCAGCCGAATGCCTTCGCCCTCCCGCCCCGCGCCGGGCCGCTGAGTCCGCGTCCTCCGTGCGAAGCTGTGAAGCGGACTCGATGTGCAACGAAGACAACGTGTGGCCCTACGAGGGCGGAAAGATCTGGCTTTGCGCAGGCCACGCCCGGCAACGCTATGCCCCACGCGCAGCACGGATCACCATGCCCAAGCCTGCCCCCGCTGATGATCCAACCCTATTCTGACCCAGCTTGGCGATGCCAGGCTCAATGCAAGCCCAGGTCACTTTCAATCCTCGAACGCCGACGGCGGCACCGGGCCGAGGCGCCTGAGTTGGTCGAAATTCTTGAGTTCAATCGCCGACATGGGTACGAGACGCCTGCCCGTTGCCTCCACAACGAATATCGTCAGATCATTCGCTAGAAGTATCTCCACGGCGCCGGAATTCGCACGTAGAAAGCGAGTCACTTCCTCGGCAAGTTCAAGCCGCTCGGGCACGTCATCCCCGGTTGGCTCAGGCATGTCACGTACTCTGCGTAGCAGTCGTTCCGCCTGCTCGGTAATGTCGCGGGCTCGCTCTTGCTTGAAAGTGAGGAACCGGGTGAGTGCGGAGATAGCTAGAACGTCTATCACACCGCCGACCACAAACCCAACGCCGAACGCGTCGAGGGTGCCTTGCCACCATGATCCCGTAGTCGCGACAAGGGCCGACAAGCACAGGCAGAGGATGCCAACCGCGATGATGGCGAAGCCCGCTACGGAGACTGCGCGTTGACTTCCGGGCGGCCCACCGAACCGCCATACCCATTTGCCTGGCACCTGTAGGAGCCTAGCCTGGTCGGTGCCGAATGGGTGAGACTACGGGGCCTGGCCCCGCGCGCTGGCCGGATATCTGCGGTGGAGCGGGACCGGGCAGGGAAGAGGGCGCAGGACGCGCGTAGCGACCCGTTGAGCGTCGGGTCCGATAGACGGCAAGCGGCCACAGCGTGAGCCGTTAGGGCGGCTCTAAACACTTGGTCATGCCTGATACGTGCCCAGTCCGGGCCTCGGCGCTACGTCCGGGCTGGTCAGGACCAGGTAGCTCGGTTCTCTGAAAAGCGAATGATCAGACACAATCCGGCTAATTTTGATTACGTACCCACCTTATCGCTGGGCGAGGATACTCCGTGATTGCGAGCTTGATCTAGTGTGCGATTACTTCATCGCTGCGATGAACGCTCGCCACGCGCTGGCGGGCACGCTCAGCGCCCCCCGGTCGCGGTTCTTGGTGTCTCGCAAGATGACGGCGTCGGCAGCGCTGGCGACTTCTACGCACTCGCCACCGTTCGCGCCTGAGTAGCTGGCAGTACGCCAGTTGCCTGCTGTCTCCATTCGCGTGAACCCTCTTCGATCAGGCAGAGGCTTTCGGTGCCTCGCAACGCTTCGGTCCTGAGCGCGTCGAACCGGGCCGA
>Ga0335075_10008516_pt1 | contig 15703 bp, 18 predicted proteins | sample Lox_Sample_24_FD_206723 | JGI IMG/M metagenome (GOLD analysis project Ga0335075, IMG submission 206723) | Soil microbial communities from Loxahatchee National Wildlife Refuge, Florida, United States - Lox_Sample_2.4 | ecosystem: Environmental > Terrestrial > Soil > Wetlands | place: USA... | reverse complement strand
CTGCGCCGGCTACGGGCGTACTGCGAGCAGGCCGGCTTCGACATCATCCACGGGCTGCTCAGAGAGCTTTCCGACATCCCCCAGGATGTCTTCGCCGTCACCCCCGAAGTCGTCGCGGTCATCCTCCAGCGGGCAGCCGGGCGCGGCGAAGTACGTCCCGAGCGGATCACCCCCCGCATCACCGCTCTCCCCGGTAACCTCATTCGCCACGAGCTTCTCATCCCCCACGGCGACCTCTCCGACGCCGCGCTGGCCGGCATCATCGACGAAATCTTCCTTCCCCTCGTCCAAGTACGGCGGGCCGGCCGCTCGTAAGGTGAAGGCGTGATAACCAGACAGCACTGCGCCGCCACGGTGCTGGGCGGCCCGACCACCGTCCTCGACCTTGGCGGCCTGCGGATTGTCAGCGACCCCACCTTCGACGCCCCCGGTTCCTACGGCTACCTCACCAAGACCGCCGGCCCGGTGGTCGCCGAAGATCAACTCGGGGCGGTCGACCTGGTGCTGATCAGCCACGACAACCACGCCGATAACCTCGACGACCGCGGCCGGGCGCTGGCCCTCGCCGCCCCGCTGGTGCTGACCACCCGCAGCGGAGCCAGCCGCCTTGACCAGCCCGCGATCGCGCTGCCGCCCTGGACCAGCCATACCGTGCCGCGTCCCGACGGCGGCGAGCTGACCGTGACCGCCGTCCCCGCCGTGCACGGGCCTGAAGACGGAGAGCGTGACGCCGACGGCTTCGTCAACTGCGAGGTCATCGGCTTCCTCCTGTCGGGGCCAGACCTGCCCGTGGTCTACGTCAGCGGGGACAACGCCTCGATCAGGACCGTCACCGAGATCACCCGGCGCGCCCCCGCCATCGACGCGGTCGTGCTGCACGCCGGCGCCGCCCACGTCCCGAGCAAGTTCAGGGACCGCCCGCTGACACTGGACAGCGTCCAGGCGGCAGCCGCGGCCGCGATCCTGGGGGCCGCCATCGTCATCCCGGCGCACTACGACGGCTGGGCCCACTTCAGAGAAGGACGCGACGACCTCGCCCGCGCCTTCGACGCCGCCGGGCAGGCCGAACAACTGCACCTCACCGAGCACGGCACTTGGATTCCGCTCACGAAATAGGCGGTGTACGGTCCTCATATGGAGGCCGCTGAGCTGGCGCATCTGCGCCGGGCCCGGGACTTGCTTGACCGCGAGTACGCACGGCCGCTGGATGTCCCGGCGATGGCGCGCGCCGCACTAATGTCGCCATCATTGTTCTCCCGCCGGTTCCGCGAGGCCTATGGCGACACACCGTACGGCTACTTGCAGGCAAGACGCGTGGAACGGGCGATGGCCCTGCTGCGCCACGGCGGCCTGTCGGTGACCGACGTGTGCATGGCGGTCGGGTTCACATCGCTCGGCTCGTTCAGCTCGACGTTCACCCGCCTCGTGGGCGAGCCGCCGTCGGCCTACAAGGCGCGCGACCACTCGCGGCTCGCGCCGGTCCCGCCGTGCATGACGCGGGCCTGGGCCCGCCCGGGCTGGATCGAGCAACCATGCAGGATTGGAGAAGCGTTCCCGCCCGCCCGTGCGTAGGGTCGCTGACATGGCACTTTCCATCACACACACGCCCGTGTACTGCACTGACCTGGACGAGGCGCTCGCCTTTTACACTCAGCGGCTCGGCTTCGAGATCCACGATGACGTCCCCATGGGCCCGGAGATGCGCTGGCTCACGATCCACGCCCCCGGCGACGGCCACGATCTGCTGCTGGCCGCTGTGGACCACCACATCCCCCCGGCCGACCGGCAGGCCATGCGCGAGATAGTCGCCAAGGGCGACCTGGCGGTCTTCCTCGAAGTCGACGACCTGGACAAGACCTTCGAGTCGCTGCGCGCCGCGGGGACCGAGATCCTCCAGGAGCCCGTCGACCAGCCCTACGGCGTCCGCGACGCCGCCGTCCGCGACCCCAGCGGTAACCACGTGCGGCTGAGCCAGCCGCTGGCACCGCGAGGGTGACCGCGTTACTGGGCTAGGCCGAGCTCGCCGGCCCGCACCCCGGCCTGGAAACGGGAGCCGGCATCGAGCGCGGTCATCAGCTCGGCGACCCGCCGCCGGTAGGTGCGCAGCGAGGTTCCCAGCCGCCGGGCGGCCGCCTCGTCGGTAAGGCCCGCGCCGAGCGTCCGCAGGATCTCCCGGGCCTCGGGAGCGAGCTCGGGGACCTCGCCGCGCAGGTAGGCGCCGAGGTCGATGGCCGCCTCCCAGGCCGCGTTGAACAGCGAATAGACCCCGCCCACCAGGACCGGCGACGTCGTCACCGTGAACTCGCGGCCAAGCGGCGACGACTCGCCGGCCACGATTGCCACCCGGCGGTCCAGGATGATGGTCTCCTGCGGCAGCGGCGCGGAACTGATCCGCACCTGGACGCCGACCGCGTCGAACTGCCGCAGGTGGGTGCGCTGCGCCTCGTCGGCCAGCACTAGCGGGCTCATCAGCTTCCGCACGGTCAGCCTCTCCGTGCCCTGGCGGCGTACCCGCCGGGCGATCGAGGACCGAGCCTCCGGCTGCGACCAGGTGGCCAGGTCACGGGCCGCGCAGGCGAACTCCTCGCGCACCACGTCGAACAGGTGCCCCGCCCGGGCGATGAGCTCCGCATCGCCGCGCACCGTGCTGGTCTGCTCATCAGCCACAGCCTCAGTATGGCAGCAACCTGCCAGCTCCTCGCCGTGACCGCGGGGCCGCGGCAGCCTGGAAGCATGACGAATACAACGAACACCAGCCTTCCCGCCGCGGCGGCGGGAACCTTCGCGATCGGTGGCGACCTGCCCGTCGCGCGACTCGGCTTCGGCACGATGCGGCTGCCCACCGGAACCTTCACCGGCCCGGTCCGCGACCCGGAAGACGGGATCGCCGTGCTGCGCCGCGCCGTCGAGCTGGGCGTGAACCACATCGACACCGCGAGCTTCTACCGGCGCGGGGACGTCGTCGCCAACGACTTGGTCCGCCGCGCGCTGGCCCCCTATCCCGGCGGCCTGGTGATCGCCACCAAGGTCGGCCCGGTGCCGGGGCCGGACGGCCCCTTCCGGCAGGCCACCCCGGGCCAGCTGCGCGGCCTGGTGGAGGATAACCTCCGCGAGCTCGGCGTCGACCATCTCGACCTGGTCTACCTGCGGGTCGGCGGGCAGAACGCGCCCGGCGGCGAGCCGATCGCCGACCGGTTCGCGGCGCTGGCGGCGCTGCGCGACGAGGGCCTGATCCGGCACCTGGGCGTCAGCAACGTCGACGCCGCGCAGGTGGCCGAGGCCCGCTCGATCGCCCCGGTCGCCGCCGTCCAGAACGCGTACCACGTGCAGGCCACCGCGGACGCCGCGCTGCTGGCCGAGTGCGCCCGGACCGGCACCGCGTTCGTGCCGTTCTTCCCGCTCGGCGGCGGCCTCGACCCGATCGACACGACCCGGCTCGAGAAGACCGCCGCCCGGCACGGGGCGACCGTCCAGCAGGTCGCGCTCGCCGCGCTGCTGGCAGCCTCCCCGGTGATGCTCCCCATCCCCGGCACCGGCAGCCTCACCCACCTCGAGGAGAACGTCGGCGCGGCCAGCATCCAGCTCACCCCAGAGGACATCGCCAGCCTCGCCGGGTAGCGGTACTACTTCCCCGCTCCGGCGAGAACGAGCTGGCTCTGCGTCACCCGGGCGGCCAGCCGCTGCTGAGCGTCATGGATGTCGGTCTCGACGACGATCAGCGTCCGGCCCTTGTGCAGTGGCCGTGCCGCCGCCTCGATGTAGCCGTCGCGCACGGCGCGCAGGAAGTTGGTCTTCGACTCGACGGTGGTGGTGCCCGCCGCTCCGGCCGGCAGGTTCAGGAACGCGCACGCGCCACCCGCGCTGTCGGCCAGCGCCATGACCACGCCGCCGTGCAGCGCACCGCCGGCCGTGCACAGCTCCGGCGCCCACATCAGGCGGGCGCGGACCTCGTCCGGTTCGTATCGCAGCACGACGATGCCCAGCGTCGCGGCGAACGGCATGAGATCGCGCATTGTCTTGGTCGGATCGTCGGTCATGAAGTCTCCCTAGGCGACGGCGCGGTCAACGGTAGCCATTGTGCCCGGGCGCAGGCTGGCCGGCGGCATCGCGGCGGACGGTTTAGGTCAGGATGATCTACGGCGCAGGCCCCGGCGGCGAGGCTGAGCTGCGATGCTCGCAGCCAGCTGCTGTAGGCGCTCAGCTTCCTCGTGGTCGCCGGCATCGCGCATGGCTGCCGCGGCCTCCCGCCAGTATTCGGCGGCCCGGTCAGGCTGCCGCAGCTCCCGGTAGGCGTTGCCGAGGTTGGTCAGGGTCCGGCCCTCGCCGACCCCGTCGCCGGTCTCCCGGCGGATCACCAGTGCCTGCTGGTAGCAGTCCATAGCCTCCTCGAATCGCCGTACCTCCCAGTAGGCATTGCCGAGGTTGTTCAGGGTCTGGCCCTCGCCGACCCGGTCGCCGGTCTCCCGGCGGATCACCAGTGCCTGCTGGTGGCAGTCGATGGACTCCTGAAACCGCCGCAGGTCGGCGTAGGCGACGCCGAGGTTGTTCAGGGTCTGGCCCTCGCCGACCCGGTCGCCGGTCTCCCGCAAGATCACCAGTGCCTGCTGATAGCAGTCGATGGACTCCTGAAACCGCCGCAGGTCGGCGTAGGCGACGCCGAGGTTGGACAGGGTCTGGCCCTCGCCGTTCCGGTTGCCAGTCTCCCGGCGGATCACCAGTGCCTGCCGGTGGCAGTCGATGGCCTCCTCGAACCGCCGCACCTCCCAGTAGGCGTTGCCGAGGTTGGACAGGGTCTGGCCCTCACCGTTCCGGTCGCCGGTCTCCCGGCGGATCACCAGTGCCTCCTGGAAGCAGTCGATGGCCTCCTGAAACCGCCGCACCTCCTCGTAGGCGACGCCGAGGTTAGTCAGGGCCAGCCCCTCGCCGACCCGGTCGCCGGTCTCCCGCAAGATCACCAGTGCCTGCTGATAGCAGTCGATGGACTCCTGAAACCGCCGCAGCTTCTGGTAGGCGTTGCCGAGGTTGCCTAGGGTCTCGCCCTCGCCGTGCCGGTCGCCGGTCTCCCGGCAGATGGCGATGTCCTGCTGGTAGCAGTCGACGGCCTCCTGAAACCGCCGCAGCCCCCCGTAGGCGATACCGAGGTTGTTCAGGGCCCGGTCCTCGGCGGCGCGATCCCCGGCGCGGCGGGCCGCCCCTAGCGCCGTTTCATGGACGGTGAGCAGGTCATCGAGGTAGCGCAGTATGGACAACGAAACTGACATGCTGTAGCTAAGTAGCCACACCTGCTGATTGAAGCCCCGCTGGGCGGCCAGTCCAAGCGCGGCTAGCACGCCGGGCCGCTCTGCCTGGAATATCGCCAGCCCCTCGCGCATCGACGGGAGCGTCCCCCCGGCCTGCTCCGCCGCCTGCTCAGCGGCCGGCCGGCGCCTGGGGTCCACGCAGGAATTCAGGAACACGGCCAGGTTCGCGTAATAGTCCACCAGTCGGGTCTCGGCGGCGTCCCGGTCGTCTGGGCTGTCGGTCTCCTGGCAGGTGGCGCGGGCGAACAAGCGCAGCAGGTCGTGCATGCTGAACCGGCCTGCCGAGTCCTCGGTGACCAGGTACGCTCCGGCCAGCCGGTCCAGCACCGGCCCCGCCGCCTCATTTTCGGTTCCGGCCAGGGCCGCCGCCGAGGTGATGTCGAAGTCCGGTCCGGGGTGCAGACCTAGCAGCCGGAACAGCCGCGCGTCCTCCGCCGCGAGCTGCCGGTAGGAGATCTCGAACGCGGCCCGGACCTGCAGGTCCCCGGCCCCCAGCTGGGTCAGCCGGTCCTGTTCCCCGCCGAGCATCCCGGCTAGCTTGGCTACCGGCCATGCGGGGTGGGTGGCCAGCAGTTGCCCGGCGATCCGCAGCGCCAGTGGCAGCCGCCCGCACAACCGGGCCACTTCTGCGACCGCCTGCGGCTCGGCATCCGCCCGGGCCGCCCCGATCACCCGGGCGAGCATCGCCGCCGCTTCATCGGCGGGCAGGATGTCCAGGCTGATCCGCTCATCCACCTCCAGACCCGGCAGCAGCGACCGGCTGGTGACCAGCACCAGCGATCGCCCGGCACCGGGCAGCAGCGGCCGCACCTGCGCCTCGGTCCGGGCGTTGTCCAGCACCATCAGCACGCACCGGCTGGCGAGGATCTGCCGCAGCAGCCCGGACCGCTCCTCGATCTCCGGGGGCACCTCGTCGGCCGGGACGCCGAGGCGGCGCAAGAACACCTGAAGCACCTCCCCCGGCTCGGCCGGGTCCTGGCCTTCGGTGTAGCCGCGCAGGTCCGCGTACAGGTGGCCGTCCGGGAACTGCTCCAGCAGCTGGTGGGCGGCGTGCACCGCCAGTGCGGTCTTGCCGACCCCGGCGGTCCCGCCGATCGCCGACACCACCACCCGGCCGCCGCCCGCCAGCCCGGCCAGCCGGTCCAGTTCACCGTCCCGCCCGGTGAACGCGGGCACGTCCCGCGGCAGCAGGCCCGGCAACGCAGGCTCCGCCGCGCCCGCTGCGGCGACGTTGATGGTCAGGTCCCGGCCCGCGGTATAAGCATCGCGCCCCGCCGCAGCGTTCTGCCGGGTCTCTGGCTGATCGGGCATCAGCGGTCACTCATCCTGGCGCCGTTGATTGATCGTCATGTCCCGGCCGGCCACGTAGGCATCCCGGCCCGCCCGCGCCTTCTGCACTACCCGACGCCCGCCGCCACCGTCTGACCCTCCGCTGTCGGCTCCCCGGGGAGCCCACCACGCGCCGACCGCCAGCAGCACCGCCAGCACCGCGCCCGCGATTCCCAGCGACACGCCCTCATCGGCCCCGATCAGCTTCGCGCAGACCCACCAGGCCAAGGCAAACCCGGCCGCCGCCACCGCAACGGCCGCACTCCACCGAAGCACTAACCTCATCGACCGCTCCCCGCCCGCCGCAAGCCCGGCAACGGACTCGCCACCCACGCTCACCCGGACTCTACGCCGCCTAAGCCACCCGTACAGCCCTTGTCGCCCATGCCTGGACTTTCGCATCCCAAACGACCCGTCACCACCCTGACACGATCTACAGCGGAGTGTCGCTAGCAGCAGGAGATAACGCCATCGGGCAAGATCGGACTACGGCAGAGGGATCGATGCCGTAAGGCTCGTCAGGTCCTAACAACATTAGCGAGCTGCTTAGCCTTTGCGCTGGGGCGGCTTCGTGTTCTGCCGCATTGCGGTAGCCTCCTCCTTGGCCCGCTGGATGGCCGGGCCGAATTTGCCCATTTCCTCCGAGATGCCGGAGAACGCCGCGTTGATCCGAGCTTGGGCCTCGGCGGCAGTATATGTGGCCTTAACGCCCTCTTTTCTGCCAGTTTGCCGCTCAACCTTGCCAGGTGAGCGTCGGTGTTTAAGAAACAGCTTCACAATGCCCGGTATCGCATTCTGCGCCAGAATAACACCAGCGAAGACGCCCCAAAAAGTTAGCGATTCTCCGGCGGGAAATGAAAAATGGTTGAGCTGATGCCAGGCGTGTGACGCCAGCTTCGGGATCGAGTGAATTCCGTCAACTATTGCTGTGTATGCAGCAATTGATATTATTCCACCTAGGACAGCAATGCTGAGATCTCTGATCAGTCGTTTCACTCAGTCCCCCCTGCCTCCGGCTTAACACGTATCCCTAGGACACGTTAACGTCCTACGGTCGCGCACATCGAATCCCGCAAGACCAACGCGCAATAGTAATTACAGCACTGCGTAAAGCAGGAGAGCTAGAGGACGACGGAAGCGTCTTCACAGATTTCTGGCTACAGTCCCATCACCACCCTGTCAGCATCTACGTCGGCGTGGCAGCCCATGCTCGGAACCAGGTGGAGCAGGCAGCCAGGGCGGCCGGGTAACCGCGGCAGGTATTTACGGCTGGCACGCCGCCGGGGAGTCTCGTACTGTACAGGCGTGGCCCAGGAGATCGACACCACCAAGGCCCACGGGGCGCGCGTCTACGACTACCTGCTCGGCGGCACCGCCAACTTCGAGGTCGACCGGGCGGCCGCCGAGCGCGCGTACGCGGCCTGGCCGGGCGGGATCGACGCGGTGCGGACCGATGTGCGGGAGCACCGGGCAGCCCTGGGCCGCGTCGTCCGCTACTACGCGCGCGACGCGGGCATCACCCAGTTCCTCGACGTCGGCTCCGGCATTCCCAGGGAAAACAGCGTGCACGAGGTGGCGCGGCGGGAGATACCGGACGCTCGCGTCGTGTACGTCGACCGGGACCCGGTCGTGCTGACCCACGCGCGCCAGCTTCTCGGCGACACGGCGGGAGGCGCGGTCAGCTACGTCTACGGGGACCTGCGCGACCCCCAGCCGATCTTGCGCGAGGCGGCCCAGACGCTGGACCTTTCCCGGCCGACCGGGGTCACGATGTTCGGCATCCTGCACTTCTTCGCTGACGCCGACGACCCGCGCGGCCTGATCGGGCAGCTGATGGCGCCGCTGGTGCCCGGCAGCTGCCTCGCGCTCACCCACCTGGCCAGCGACCTGCACTCCGAAGAGTTGTCCGAGACGTTCAACCGGCTGAACGCGGCCATGGCCGATTCGGTGACCCTGCGCAGCCACGACGAGGTGGCCGCGCTGCTCGGCGGGCTCGACCTGGTCGAGCCGGGAGTCGTGCAGGCGTCGCGCTGGCGGCCCGATCGGGAGACGGACGCGCCCGACTCGCAGATGTGGTGCGGAGTGGCACGCAAGGACAGCTGAGGAGAAGACACCGGTGAGCCTCAAAGAGTCCCTGATGCGCCGCGTGGTCGAGCCCGCGGTGGTGCGCTTCTACCAGTGGCGCGGCGATCCCGTCGCGCTGTGGATGCACCCGAAGAACAAGGCCAACCCCTACGCGCTGTACGAGGAGATCCGCCCGCACGGCCTGGTCCGGAGCAAGCTCGGCGCCGGCGCGACCGTCAGTTACACGATGGTGGAGCGCATTCTGCGGGACCGGCGGTTCAGCTCCTCCCCCGTACACGCGCGGGCCTACCGGCCGCCGCCTTACGCGGAGGGCGATCCCCGCGCCGAGCTGCCCGACAGCCTGCTGTTCATCGACCCGCCCGACCACACCCGCCTGCGCCGGCTGGTGTCCAGCGCATTCACCCCGAAGGCGATAGCCGACCTCGAACCGGAGATCCGCGCCACCACCGGCCGGCTCTTGGACGCCGTGGACGCGGCGGCTGGCTTCGATCTCATCGAGGCGCTGGCCTTCCCGCTTCCCATCGCGGTGATCTGCCGCCTGCTCGGAGTCCCGGCCGAGGACCAGGCCCGCTTCCGGACCTGGGGCCACGACGCCGCCGCCACGCTCGATCCCCAGACCCGCCGGGTCGCCGAGAGCGACTCGCGCTCATCCGAGCTGGCCCTGACCGCCTACCTGCAGGACCTGGTGGCCAAGCGCCGGGCCGAGCCCGACGACAGCCTCCTGTCCGCGCTGATCGCGGCCGAGGAGGAAGGCGACCGCCTGACGTCCGCCGAGCTCGTCAGCACGGCGATGCTGCTCCTCGTCGCCGGTTTCGAGACGACCGTGAACCTGATCGGCAACGGCACGGTCGCGCTCCTCCGCGAGCAGGACCAGTGGCGGCGGCTGTGCGACGAGCCAGACCTGATCCCCGGCGCCATCGAAGAACTGCTCCGCTACGACAGCCCCGTCCAGATGACCTCGCGCATCGCGACCGAGGACCTGGACGTCGACGGCGTGCCGATCAGGAAAGGCACGCCGGTCATCGTGGCGATCGGCGGTGCCAATCACGATCCGGAGGTTTTCGACGAGCCCGGCCGGCTCATGATCGACCGGCCGAACGCCTCCCGCCACCTGTCGTTCTCGCTCGGCATCCACCACTGCCTTGGCGCCGCGCTCGCCCGCCTCGAGGGCCGCGTCGCGATCGAGGAGCTCACCCGGCGGTTCCCGACGCTCGAACTGGCCGGGACGCCGGTGCGCAGGCCGCTCCTCGTGCTGCGCGGCTTCGAGCACGTCCCGGTCCGCGCCAGCCGCCCGCGTACCGCCGCCTAAAGCCATTCGTTAGTCCAGGGCGGCGGGCCGGAGCGCCGCCTGCAGGGCGTCCAAGGATCGCAGGAAGCTGTCGGCCGGGGTGGCGTCCGGGTCGATGAGCCGGTGCAGACGGAACCCGTCCTCCATCGCCAGCAGCATGCAGCCTAGCTGCCGGCCGTCGAACGGGCCGCCGGAGGCGGTGGCTAGGCCGATGCCCTCGGCGATGTCGGCGATGATCTGCCGCCGGGCCGCCAGCACCTGCGCGGGCTCGGGGCGATGGCCGACGGCGCGTGCCGCGTGCATGAGCAGTTCCACGTGCAGCAGCGGGGACCGGCCCAGCGGATCTTGCCCGCTGCGGTCGACCGCGTGCATAGCGGCCAGGAAGTCCTCCGGCGTCCGGTGCCGGGCCAGCAGCTCCAGGTGCCGCGCGGCGGTCTGCTCGGCGTGGTCGGCGAGCATCGCGTCGATAAGTTCGTCCTTGTCGGCGAAGTTGGAGTAGAACGCTCCGCGCGTCAGCCCCGCCTCCTGGGCGATCGCCTCGACCGTGGCCGCTCCGATGCCTTGCGTGGCGAACACGTCGGCAGCCGCCTCGAATAGCCTCCGGCGGGTCTGCTCCCGCGTCGGCCGGACGCGCCCTCTCACCCTTGACATAAACACCACCCTACGGCATACCATCCATTCGATACGTTAATGTACTGAGTTCTACTTTGTATCGAGTTGCTGACCGGTCTGCGTCGGAGACGGGCGGCGGGAGGCGTGCGATGACCGCGATGCTGGAGGCATCCGGCCTGGTGCGGCGCTACGGCAGCACGGTGGCGCTGGACGGCTTCGACCTGAGCGTCGCGGCCGGCGAGATCGCTGGCCTGGTGGGGCATAACGGGGCGGGCAAGACCACCTTTGCCCGTGTGACCGCGGGCCTGCTCGCGCCGGACGCCGGGATGGTGCGGGTCGCTGGGCGCGCCCCGGCCCAGGGCCTGCCGCTGCTCGGCCTGGCCCCCCAGGAGCTGGCCCTGTACCCAACGGCGACCGCCCTGGAGAATCTGGAGGTCTTCGCCGGGCTGTATGGCGTGCGCGGCCGGGACGCGCGGCAGCGGATCTCGGCGCTGGCCGAGGACCTCGTGCTCGGCGATGTGCTGGACCGGCGGGCGCGGGACCTTTCCGGCGGACAGCAGCGCCGCCTGCAGGCGGCCACGGCGATGGTCCACCGGCCGAGGGTGCTCCTGCTCGACGAGCCGACCGTCGGGGCCGACCCGGTCACCCGCGACGCCCTGCTCGCCGTGGTGCGCGCCGCCGCCGACGACGGCGCGGCGGTCGTGTACACGACCCACTACCTGCCCGAGCTCGACACGCTTGGCGCCACGCTGGCCGTCGCCAGCGGCGGCCGGGTCATCGCCCGCGGCAGCCGTGCGGAGCTGCTCGCCAGCGTCCCCGGCCGCGCCGTGGCGGACTTCGACCGGCTGCCCGCAGCACTGAGGGCAGCGGCTCTGGCGGGACAGGCGGCACCGCCGGGCGGCCTCGCCTACGGCGGGGCCGTCGAGATCAGCCAGGACGGCACCCGGCTCGTCATCACCGCCCCCGACCCGGCGGCTGCCCTGGCCCCGCTGCTGGCCGCGCACGCCGACGCGGTGACCCACCTACGGTCGCTGGAGCTGCACCCGCCGACCCTCGACGACCTCTACCGGCACCTGCTTGCCTCACGACGGACGGAGGATTCATGAGCGGTGTGATGATTGACCCGGGCGCGGGACTGCTGCCAGGCCGCCGATTCCCCGCAGCCGGGGGACGCGCTGCGGCGGCCCGGATCGCGGTCTTGGCCCGGCACCAGGCCGTCCTGCTAGCCCGCGATCCCGGCCCGATGATCGGCTACACGGTGATGGGGCTGCTGCTGATGACGGCGACCCGGCCGCTGTACGCCATCGTGGCCCCGATAGTCCCCGGAGCAGGATCTGGCATCGACCAGGCGGCCGCGGGGATGGCCGTCATGTTCTCGCTGTTCTCCCTTAAAGTCGGGGCCGCGCACCTGCTCAACGAGCGGACCTGGCGCACGCGCGATCGGCTGCGCGCCAGCCCAGCGGGTCCTGTGGAGGTCCTGGCCGGTAAGGCCCTGCCGATCCTCGCGGCGATCGTCGCCCAGCAGGCGGTCCTGTTCGGGGTCGGCGCGGCCGCCTTCGGCCTGCACCCGCGCGCCGGGTGGCTCCCGCTGGCAGCCTGCGCCGTCGCGTGGTCGGCGTGCGTCCTGCTACTCGGCTTCGGCGCGTCGACGCTGGCCCGCTCTCCGGCGCAGCTCAGCGCGGCCGGCGACATCTTCGCCCTGCTCACGACCGTCATCGGTGGTGCCCTCGTGCCCGTCGCCCTGCTGCCGGGCTGGCTGCGCGCCATCGCGCCGGCATCCCCCGGGTACTGGGCGCTGTCCGCGTACCACGCTGCTCTCGCCGGGAGCTTCGCCCAGCTGGGACGGCCGCTGGAGATGCTCGCCGTGTTCGCGTCCATCGGGGCCGTCCTCACGGCCCTCATCGCCGCGGCGTGAGCCGCGGGGCATAACGGCAGCGACCGGGCCGCTACCGCCAGGTGGCCGTTGAGCGCGGCCAGGTAACGGGACGCCACGGCGTCCGCGTCCGGCTGGCCCGCCGGGTCAGGCAGCGAGCGGAACGCGGGCAGGACCTCGCTGCCCAGCCAGGTCAGGGCCGTGCCGGTCTTCTTCGCCTGGGCCGCGGCGGACAGGGCCCGCTCATGAGAGTGCCACAGGGCGGTCAGGGCGGCGTCCGCCGCGGCGCCGGTCCAGTGCTCCGACAGCGTCCAGATGTGCCGCGCGATGCGTGCGCCGAGTGCCTCGAGCGCGCTGGCCGCCGCGTTGTAAGAATCGCCCGCGGTGGCCACGGAGGTTGGGTCGAGACCCCGCAGGGCCTCCATAATTTCGTCGGTGTTCATGAGGCCCTCGCAAGGGTGTGCCGGATGGTGGATTCGGCCTGCTCGTAGTTGAGGGCGGTGTCGGTCATCTTCCTGGCCGCCTCGGTCTGGTCGTCGGCCGCGTACCGTCCTGCCCGCTGGAGCGCGGCGAGCGCGGCTTCGGCGCGTTCGTGGAAGGCGTGGCCCGCTGGCCATCGTGCCAGCGAGCCGGTGGCCCCGGCGGCCAGGCCGAGCCGCTCGATCGCCGCGTCCAGGTCCGCGGCGTCCGCCCGCATCGCGGCGGCCGCTGACATCAGGGTGTCGCGGCGGACCATCATCGAGCCGATGATGTCCGGCATCGCTCCTCACTCTCCTCCGCCGGGAGGGGTACGGGTGTGAGGCCGATCGGCCTCACACCCGTATTGATCAGCTTGCCCAAAGGGAGGTGTTCTTCTGCTCGGCCTGCTGGTAGTTCTCGTTGGCCGTGCCGACCACGACCGCGAGCTGCGCCAGGACCTGCTCCATGTGCGCCATCGCGGCGTTCCACTGCGCCTGCTGCTCGTAGTAGGCCTGCTGCGCGGAGCCAACCCACTGCGTCAGGCTCGAGCGCAGCTGCGCCTCGAGCATCTGGACCTCGGAGACCAGGCTGTTGTAGGTCTGCTGGAAATCGGCCTGTCCCTGCTGCAGGGTGCCGAAAACAGCCAGCGTGTACTCGCTCATGCCTTTACACCTCCGAACAGGTCCCCTGCTCCGCCAAGTGACGCAACGAGCCCGCCGGCCGCCCCGTCGGAGAGACCGCTCGTAGCGGGCGGCTGGTTGGCGGCGATGTTGCTCTTCACGTCGCCGCCACCCGTTGAGGTGACGCCGCCCTTCACGGCACCGCCCTTCCCGGCGCCGAGGCCACTCAGGGTGGTGCCACCGTTGATCATGCTGCTGACCTGGTTGACCCGGGCGGTGTTGGCGTCTTCCGTCGCCTGGTAGGTGTTGCGCGTCGAGACCAGCTTGTCGTGGATCGTCTGCAGCGCGGTCAGCACCTTCGCGAAGTCCGCGCTGAACATCTCGTAGGTCCGCGTGAACGCCACCGCGGCGTTCCCCTGCCAGCCGCCCCCAAGCTGGGACGAGTAGCCGTTCATGTTGGACTGCAGCCCGGTGATCATCCCGTACGCTGACTCGACCTGTTGGGCCGCCTGGGCCATGGAAGCCCTGTTGACGGCGGACTCTCCTGCTGCCATGCGGGCCACCTCGCTTTCCCTCGTAAATTCCCTGGCGATGTGCTCGCCTTGTATCCGGTGTACGTGCGCGGCGTGCTCAGGGATGGCTCAGCCCGCTGGCAATTTCGCGGCCGCGAGATTGAGCGCGGGACCGGGCGTGAGCAGGTCGGTTACGGTCGCGGGCAGCGCGACGGCGTCCCGGCTCGCGTCGTACCCCAGCGCCTGAGCGGCCGCCGCCGACGGGACCGGGTACCGGTGCGCGCCGGTTAGCAGGAACCACTCCTGCGCCGAACTGACGAGCGCGCCGCCGCCCGGCGGGAACCACGCCCGCACGGCGCCGGACGTCTCGCCCCCGGACGGCACCGTCCCGCTCACGGTCAGCGCCGACCCGGACCCGGCGCCGTAGACGGCGCACATCGCGGTGGACGCCCCGGCGATGTGCGGCACCGTCGCAGGCAGCCCGCCCGTCTGCACCGGGGCGCCGCCGAGGTCGGCGGCCGCCATCGACGGGGAGATCGGCTGGGCCGGCTGGGCACCGGAGACCCGTTCAAGCAGCGCGGCCGCCACCGGCGTCACCGGCGCCAGGCGCCCGTCGGCGGTGAGCACGTAGAACTGGGGCGGGGACTGCTGGACGTACACCTGCCCGGCCACCGCGTCAGCCCCGGACGGGCCGGCCACGAGCTGACCGCCGCCCGGCAGTACGGGGGCGGCGAAGTCCGGACCCCGCGGCAGCGAGTCCAGCCACGCCAGCGGGACATTGACCGGGGCGGCGGCAAACAGCGTCTGCGCGACGGCGGACTGGATCGCCAGTCGCGTCGAATCCCACAGCAGCCACTCCCCGCCTCCCGCCGACACGAGCGCTGCGTCCGACGGGCCGAGCACCCGGCCACGCGTGGACACCCCGCCGACCAGGACCGTCGCGCCATCCGCCGCGCACACCGACCACGGGCCGCGCACCAGGTCCGACGCGGCGGGCAGGACTGGCGGGAGTCCCGCGATCCCCACCGGCGGCCCGATCACGTACCCAGCCAGTGCGGAAGTGGTCACCGTGACCCGGCGTGTCGTACCGGGCGAATCCAGCGCCAGCAGCGCGGACGCCATGTTCATGGCGGGGCACAGCTCGCCTCCCGCGCACGGAACGAAGGCGGTCGCCGTGTCGGTGTCCACTACCAGCGTGCCGGGCTGGTTGAGCCCCGCCAGGTGGCCCTGGCTCGGCAGGAACAACCCGACCGCGGCGAAGACGCTCGCCGCGATCACGCCGAGCAGCACCGAGCAGGCCGACGCGGCGTACATCCGGCGCAGCGGCCGGTTCCTGGAGTCCGGCTCGCCGCACAGCAGGGCCTGCGACATCCGGTGCGTCATCAGCCGGTGCGCCTGCAGCAGGTCGCGACGATCGTGCATGGCTCACCTCGCCAGCCCGCGCACGACCGCGAGCACGCCGGCGACCTCCAGCGCGAGCGGCACCAGCGACGCGATCGCCACGGCGTCACCGATGTCAGCGAGCCGGCCCCACCACGGAGACGGCCGCCAGCCAGGCAGCCGGACCCCGACAGTCACCAGCACCGCCGCCGCCACCGCCACGCCGGCGAGCGCCACGGGCCCGC
>Ga0335075_10008515_pt1 | contig 15704 bp, 16 predicted proteins | sample Lox_Sample_24_FD_206723 | JGI IMG/M metagenome (GOLD analysis project Ga0335075, IMG submission 206723) | Soil microbial communities from Loxahatchee National Wildlife Refuge, Florida, United States - Lox_Sample_2.4 | ecosystem: Environmental > Terrestrial > Soil > Wetlands | place: USA... | reverse complement strand
AGGGTGGGCGGGGTGTCTATCGTCGACTCTGACGAGGGCTGCGCGCGACGGGCGGCCTCATTTGCCGTCGACCGAGAAGGCGAGCAGTACATTTCCGGGCTGCCGCATGCTGCCTGATTGCACGAATAGCATGCCCTCGGCGACCGTTTGGCCGCCGTAGTCGACGCCGCCCCCGCGGGCCAATCCTCCGTTGACGGCGGCAAAGGCGCGGCCGGTGTCGAATTCCCACACCACCGCACCGTCGCTGGTGCGGTAGGCGCGGATGCGCCCGTCCATCGAGCCGGCGAACACGATCCCCGGTATCGCCGTGACGGCGCCCAACTGCCCTTGCCCGCAGTGCGTCTCCCCCCAGTCGCACGGCCGCACCGGCGCGGGGGTGCGCCACAGGACCTTGCCGGTGACATCGTCGAGCGCGACCAGAGCGCCCGGACCCCGGCCGGTCACGAAGTCGTACTCATTGGTGGCGACGAAAGTGCGGCCGCCTTCGCTCGCGAGGCCCCAGAGGATGGCTCCGTTGCTGCCGCCGTTCGCGAGCTTGTCGCTCCACAGAACACGGCCGCCCCGATCGGGGTCGAGGCCGTACACGACGCCTGATTTGGCGCCCGCCACGACGATGCTGCGGCCGCCGGGACCGGGCACGAGCATCGCGGAGGCCGCGAAGTCGAGATCGCCCCCGAGTACCTTGGGACAGTTCGCATGCCGGCGGGTCTCGCAGCCGAGGATCCAGGAATCGTTGGCGACCGCTTGATACACCCAGCGCCGCACGCCCGAGGCTCGATCGAGGGCGAGTATGGCGTCGGTTCCCCGGGCCGGTACATCGGTGTAGGAGTCGCCCGAGCCGATGTAGATGAGGTCGCGCTTGGTATCGACGGTGGGGGAGGAGAAGACCGCGCCGCCGGCGGGTCCGTAGCGCGGCGTACCGATGGCGTTGGGTGGCAAGGGGTGGGGAGCCTCGGCGATGGTGTATTGCTGCCAGATCTTGCGTCCCGTCGCAGGATCGAGCGCCGCAAGGCTGCCACGGAACGTGCAGCACGGCAGCCTCGGATCTGCCGCGGCCACCTCTTCCATGGAGCTCACCGGCACGAGCAGCCGTCCCTCATCGAGGCGCGGCGTGCCGACGAGCCGTGCAAGCGGATGCTCATCCACGCGCACCGTCCAGACGCGAGCGCCCGTGTCGGCATCGACGGCGTGCAGATTCGCCTGATCATCGCCGAAGTAGGCGATCATGCGCCACCGGCCGTCGATCTCGACGCGGCCGATGAGGGCGGCGGTGCGCACCAGCGCCCCCGCCGCATAGCTCCACAGCGTGCAGCCGCTGTGCGCATCGAGCGCAAACATACGCCCGCGCGGGCCGCCGGCGAACACGCGGCCGGCGACGATGACCGGCTGCGCGAAGGTGGTCGTTCCGGGAAACGCAAAGCTCCACTTGAGCTCGAGCCGCGGAACATCCGCGGCGGCAAAGCCCGGTGCCGGCTGGAAACGCGTGTTCGATGCATCGCGGCCCCAGCCGTTCCAGTCCTGCGGCGAGAGGCGCAGGGGCGGCGCCGGCGCCTTGCAGCGATTCGCGTCGGGATCGAACACTTCCGCGCCCGGCGCGCGGCCGGTCAGAAATATCGCGAGCGAGCGCATATCCGCCGCCGAAAGGCCCGATGCCTGCTGGCGCATCACGCCCTCGGAGAGGGCGAACACGATGTCGTCGGGGGAGCGGATGGTCGAGATGAGCACGTGCGGAGGAATGCGGCCCTGCGCATGATCGTGGCAAGCGGCGCAGTGCGCCTGCCAGAGCACCGCGCCCGCGGCAGCGGCCGCGGAGGACGGGCTGCCCAGGGCGCATGCGGGTCGAAGGAAGGACAGCGCCGTCATGAGCGAGGCGGTCGCGGTGCGGACGGCAATTCGGGCGGCAGACAAGCGCATCTCCTTCGGGGCATGGCCCGTCCTGGCGCGGCAGCACTCCGATCTGTGTACCATGGCGTCGAAATGCGCGCTGCGCCGGCGCAATCCAGGGACCGGCGCGGCGCGATCTCGCGCAGGGGCGCGAGCTTTTATCAAGGGGACGAGAGGCTTGGCATCGTCGAAACGGAGTAGATGCGATTGGGCACCCCTGCCGGGAGCCATCGAATGAGCGCGGGCTTCGGCCCGATCCGCCAGCTGGGCTACGTGGTCGCCGATCTCGCCGCGAGCGTGCAGCAGTGGCATCGCAGCCAGGGTTTCGGCCGCTGGGTGTGCTTTCGCAACGTCACGATGGCGGGCGAGTATCGCGGCCGCCCTGCCACGCTCACCATGCACGTCGCGCTCGCGTACCGCGACGAGCTCGAGATCGAGCTGATCGAGCCGGTGAGCCGCATCGCTTCGCCCTACCTCGATGCGGCAGGGCGCCCCGCAGTCGGGCCGAACCATCTCGCCTGGTTCTCGAGCGGCCTCGAGGCCGATCTCGCGCGAGCGCGCGGGACGGGTCTGGAGGTCGTCTACGTCGGGCACAATCCGGTGACGCGCATCGCCTATCTCGAGCCGCCGGCCGAGCCCCAAGTGCGCTACGAGCTCATCGAGTACACCGCGCAGGGGCTCGAGGGCTGGAGCGAGCGCATGCGCGCCGCACGCGCAGCCGGAGACGCTCTGTCGATCGTCGAGATCGATCTTGCGAATCTCCCCTGATCGGTCGATTGCGACGGACAGCTCGTCCATGCTGAAGTAGTGAAAAGGCGAAGCGCGTGACGAATTCGAGTGCAACGGTGGATGTGGTGGTGGTGGGATCCGGAAACGGTGCGCTCGCTTCGGCTTTGTGCCTGTACGAGCTCGGCGTACGCGATGTCGTGGTCATCGAGAAGGCGGCCAAGTACGGCGGCACCAGCGCCACCTCGGGCGGCGGCGTCTGGGTCCCGTGCAATCGCTACGCGCGTGCCGCGGGCGCGCAGGACAGCCTCGAGGATGCACGCGAGTACCTGCGCGCCACCATACCCGCCGGCGCCGTGCCGCAGGAGCTCATCGACACCTATCTTCGGGAGGCGCCGAAGATGATCGATTTCCTGCACGAGCGCACGCGTGTGCGCTACCGCACGCTCGCCCACTATCCCGATTACTATTCGGCGGCGCCGGGCTCCCGGCCCGGACATCGCTCGATGGAGCCCGAGCCGGTGATGCGCAGCGTGCTCGGTGCCGAAGGTGGGCGGCTGGTCGATACGCATCACATGATGTGGCTCATGGACCGCGTGGCCTTCACGCAAGAAGAGGCCGCGGTTCTGGTGGGTCAATCCGCGGGCTGGAAGAAGCTCGCGGCCAAGCTTTTCTGGGACTACTACACCGACATCCCCTGGGTGTTCACGCATCATCGCTCGCGCCGCCTGGCATGCGGCGCCGCCGGCATCGCACGCCTGCGCTGGTCGATGCTCGAGCGGCAAATGCCCTTGTGGCTCGATACCGCGCTCACGGATCTGCGGGTCGACGCGAGTGGGCGTGTCGCCGGCGTGCTCGCGCGGCGCGGGTCGGACCTGCTCGAGATCGAGGCGCGCAAGGGCGTCGTGCTCGCCGCGGGCGGCTTCGAGCAGAACCAGGCGATGCGCGAGCAATATCTGCCGAAGCCCACGAACACGGCGTGGAGCGGCGGGGCGCCGACGAACACGGGCGATGCGCTGCGCGCCGCCCTCGAGCTCGGCGCCGCCACCCGGCTCATGAACGGCGCCTGGTGGTGTCAGACCATCAAGGCGCCGGACGATCCGGTGCCGCGCATGGCGATCATGGAGAAGTCCTATCCCGGCTGCTGCGTGGTCAACCGCCGCGGCCGGCGCATCGCCAACGAATCGCAGAACTACATGGCGTATCAGCTCGCTTTTTTTGCCAAGCACAGCGAGGCGGATCCGCAGACGCCGTCCTGGCTGGTGTTCGACGCGCGTTTCCGGCGCCGCTACTTCGTGGGACCGCTCCTGAATTCGCGCTTTCGGCCGGATCGCTCGCTGCCGAGGTCCTATTTCGAGACGGGATTCCTCACCAAGGCGGACAGTATCGAGGAGCTCGCGCGCCTGACCGGGATCGAGCCCGCGGGGCTCGGGGCGACGATTTGCGCCATGAACGAGTACGCGCGCAGCGGCAAGGACCTGGAGTTCGGGCGCGGCGATTCGACCTATGACCGCTACTACGGAGATCCGACCGTGACTCCCAATCCGTGCCTCGCGCCGATCGCGGAGCCGCCGTACTACGCCATGCGCGTCGATCCCGGCGATTTCGCGACCCACGGGGGGCTGTGCATCAATCCCGACGCACAGGTGCTGAACCTGCGCGGTGATCCGATCGCGGGACTTTACGCGATCGGCAACACCGCCGCGGCCATCCTGCCCACCTATCCCGGCCCCGGCGCGACGCTCGGCCCGGCGATGACGTTCGGCTGGCAGGCCGCGAAGCACATCGCGGGCCGCTCATGACGCGAGCCGGCCCATGACCCGGCCGCGCGCCGCCGCCATCGAGGGCTGGTACACGCTCGATGAGGCCGCCCCGGCTCTCATCGGGTCGCGTTGCACGGCCTGCGGCACCTACTTCTTTCCACCGCTGCAGAGCGTCTTTTGCCGCAACCCCGAATGCGCCGGGGAGCGCTTCGAGAGGGTGCCCCTGAGCCGCACGGGGCGCATCTGGTCGTTCACCGATGCGTGCTATCAGCCGCCCGAGCCGTACGTCGCGGCGCAGCCGTTCGTACCCTTCGCGATCGCCGCCGTGGAGCTCGACGCCGAGAAGATGATCGTGCTCGGACAGGTCGTGAGCGGCCTCGGCGTGAAGGACCTGAGGGTGGGCATGCAGGTCGAGCTGGTGCTCGAGACGCTGTACGCCGATGCGCAGGTGGACAAGGTGGTGTGGAAATGGAAGCCCGCCGGAGGCGTGCCGTGAGCGCGTCGGCAACCGGTCCCGCCGCCTCCTCCGCGAGCGCCGGCGCGTCCACGGCCGCGACGGCGGCGCCGAGCGGTGAGGTCGCCGTCCTCGGCGTGGGCATGCATCCCTGGGGCAAATGGGGCCGCAGCTTCGTCGACTACGGCGTCAAGGCAGCGCGCGAGGCGTTGCAGGATGCCGGGGTCTCGTGGCGCGACGTCCAGTTCATCTCGGGCGGTGCGACGATGCGCTGCGGCTATCCGGGATACGTGGCGGGCGCCACCTTCGCGCAGGCGCTCGGCTGGCAGGGCGCCGAAGTCAATACCTCCTATGCCGCCTGCGCCTCGGGCTCGCAGGCGCTCGCGGCCGCTCGCGCCAGGATCCTCTCGGGACAGGCCGAGGTGGCCCTGGTGGTGGGCGCGGATACGACGCCCAAGGGATTCCTCGCGCCCGCGAAGGGATACCGTCCGGAGGATCCCGACTGGGTGCGCTTTCATCTCGGCATCACCAATCCCACCTACTTTGCGCTCTATGCGCGCCGGCGCATGGCCTTGTACGGCGCCACGGAGCGCGATTTCGCGCAGGTCAAGGTCAAGAACGCCGCGCACGGCCTTTCGAATCCGAACGCTCGTTACCGCAAGGAGCTCACCGTGGAAGAGGTGCTCGGCTCGGCCATGGTGGCCGACCCGCTGCGGCTGCTGCAGATTTGCGCGACCTCGGACGGCGGAGCCGCGGTGCTGATCTCGAGCCTCGATTACGCGCGCCGCCGCACCCGCCATGCCGTGCGCATCGCGGCCATCTCCACGGTGACGCCGCGCTTTGCGAGCGCCGAGGTCGAGATGCCCGACATCGCCACCGACTCGGCGGCTGCCGTCGCGGCGCACTCGTTCCGCGCATCGATCGCGAAGAAGGCCTACGAGGAGGCCGGCATCGGGCCGCGGGATGTATCGCTCGCCGAGGTCTACGATCTCGCCTCATCGATGGAGCTCGACTGGATGGAGTATCTGGGCCTGTGCGGGCCGGGCGAGGCAGAGCACCTGCTGCGCAGCGGCGCCACCCGCATCGGCGGCCGTATTCCGGTGAATGCGAGCGGCGGTCTCGCGTGCTTCGGCGAGGCCGTGCCGGCGCAGGCCCTCGCTCAGGTCTGCGAGCTCACCTGGCAGCTGCGCGGCACCGCGGGCGCTCGTCAGGTGCAGGACGCCAAGGTGGGCATCACGGCCAACCTGGGCCTCTTTGGCCATGGCTCATCGGTGATCCTGAAGCGCTGAGCCGGCGATTGCGCGGCTGCGCCGCGCGCCCGGGACCTTCGGCGCACGGGCACCGAGACCCTCGGCGCACGGGCCGGGAGGCTCTCAGCGCACGGGCCGGGAGGCTCTCAGCGCACGGGCGCTCTCAGCGCACGCGCACCGAGGGCAGCTTTTTCCCGCGCCGCATGGTCTCGATGAATTGCTCGAGCGGGGCGGGCGGTGCGACCGGCGCGACGCTGCGCGGCGCCTCGGACCAGAATTCCTCCCACGAGGGGAACAGATCGTGAAAGCTGCCCTCGTAGGCCTCGCGCCCCGGCCAGCGCATCTTGCGCTCGCCCGTGGGGGGCTTGTTGAGGTCGGTCGCATACCAGTAAAGGGGCAGCCGGCGCCGGAAGTACCAGCGCGCCTCGATGCGCTCGTAGCGGTCGAAGTACATCATTTGCATGATGACCCAGTCCCCGCCCGCCTCGTGCTCGTTTTTCGAATACAGCACGCCCTGCGCGTGATCGGGGTCGAGAAACTCGATGATATGACCGCCGATGTGATGGGAGGTCCCGGTGAACTGGCTGCGCATGGTCTCGTCGAACCAGCGGCGCAGCGCCTCGCGCCCCGTCTCGGTCTCGCTCACCCGGACATCCGCGGGAAACAGATTGACCCAGGCGTCTGCGTCGCGCATGTCGAGCGCGAGCGAGTACTTGGCGGCAAGCTGGCGGATCTCGTCGATGGATTCCAGCCGATCGATGCGCTGCGCCAGATCATTGCCGGGCGTCATGCCCTGCGCCCCGCTCACTGCGCCGTGTAGCCGCCGTCGGCGATGAACTCGGAGCCGGTGCAGTAGCTCGACTCGTCCGAGGCCAGGAACACGATCAGCCCTGCGAGCTCCTGCGGCATGGCCTTGCGCGGCAGGGGCTGGCTCAGGATCGCCGGCGAGTCGGCGGGAATCGGGTTCATCGGCGTGTCGATGAAGCCCGGATGCACGGAATTCACGCGGATGCCGCGCGGGCCGAGCTCGACCGCCGCTGCCTTGCTCATGCCGCGAACCGCCCATTTCGAGGCCACGTAGCCGATGATACCCGGAAAGCACGTCAGGCCCGCCACCGAGGAGATGTTGATGATGGAGCCCTTGCCGGCGCGCAGCATCGAGCCGAGCACGGCCTGCATGCCGAGAAGCACCCCGACCTGGTTGACGTCGATCACGCGCCGATAGTTCGCCTCGGAGACCGTCTCGAGCGGCTCCTGGTGAATGATGCCCGCGTTGTTGACCAGCACGCCGACCGGGCCGAAACGCTCCTCGGTGGCGCGCACGACCTCGGTCCAGGCCGCGAGGCGCGTGACGTCATGGCGCAGGAACATCGCGTTCTCGCCGAGCTCGCCCGCCAGTGCCCGCCCTTCCTCTTCCAGTACATCCGTGGCCGTCACGCGGGCACCGGCCTCGACCAGGCCTCGCGCGTAGGCGGCGCCGAGCCCGCGCGCGCCGCCGGTCACGATCGCGACCTTGCCGCGGAGTCTGGGATTGTCTGAACTCATGCCGGGATTATCGCCAGATTCGATTCAAGGATTGAAGCCATTCCCGGTAATCACCGGAATACTGGTCCACCGGCCCGTGGGGTCGCGGTACCAGCCGCCCGCGGCGAGCGCGCCGCCGTCGAGATTGATGGTGGTGCCGGTCACCCACGCCGACAATTCGCAGGCCAGGAACAGTGCGCATCCCGCCGCATCTTCGGGCTTGCCGAACCGTCCGAGCGGAATCCAGCGCGCAATGTGGTCCCTGTACTGCGGCGCGATCATCTGCGACACCGGCACCTGCGCCGTTTCGGTGGTCTCGGGCGCGATGGCGTTGACTCGAATGCCCGCCGGCCCGAGCTCGAGGGCGAGGCAGCGCGTCAGACCGGTGAGCGCGTGCTTGAAGGCTGAGTAGACGCTGGTCATCGGGATGCCGCGAAAGGCCTCGATCGAGCTGAGGTTGATGATGCTGCCCCCGGGCGCGCGCTTCCTCAGCAGCGGAATCGCCGCCCGGGTGACGAGCAGGACCGATCTGAGATTGATGGAATAAAGTGTCTCGATATCCTCGTCGGTATGCTGCTCGAGCGGCTTCACGATCCCGCAGAAATCGCCCACATTGTTGACCAGGATGTCGAGGCCGCCGAAGCGCCCGTCGACCTCGGCCAGCAACGCCTCGACCGCCTTGCGGTCGCGTACGTCCGTGACCGACACCATGCATTGCGGCGCGGATTTCTCCAGCGCTCGGCGCAGCTCCCCGGCGCGGCTCTCGATCACCTCGGCCGCCACGATCGTTGCGCCGGCCGCCGCAAAAGCCTCGGTGATGGCGCGCCCGATGCCCGCTCCCGCCCCGGTCACCAGCGCGATCTTTCCACGCAAGTCGATCATGCCACGCGCTCGAATGCCTCGAGATTCGGACTGGACATCTGCTCGGCGAATGCATCGTAGCTCCACGGCCAGGTGTTCGGAACTCCCTCGGCATCGAGATACCAGCTCGAGCAGCCGGACCCGAAGATGGTGCCCTTGGCGGCGGCGATGCGTCGCTGCTCGTAGGCGGTGAGCGCCGCCTGCGTCGGCGCGATCTCGCGGCACTCGCCGCGGTCGATGAGCGCGATGAGCTCCGCGATGTATCCCCACTGCCGCTCGGCGATATCGATGAGCGAGAAGTTGCCGACCGGTCCGCCCGGGCCGTTCAGCATGAAGAGATTGGGAAACTCGGGAATGCTGATCGCAAGATAGGCATGCGGGCGTTTTGCCCACACCTGCTGCAGGGAGGCGCCGCGGCGGCCCCGGATATCGATCGGCCGCATGAAGCGATCCGCGTGGAAGCCGGTGGCGAGGATGAGCGCATCGAGCGGATGGAGCGTCTCGTCGACGCAGCGCACCCCCTCGGGCTCGATGCGCCGGATGCGAGTCGTGATCACCTCGACGTCGGGGCGCTGCACGACGCGGAAGTAGTCCGGCGAGTAGATGAGCCGCTTGCACGCGGCGCGGTAGGAGGGCCTGAGCTTCTCGCGCAACGCCGTGTCGAGGACGGTGGTCTCGAAATGATCCCGGCAGATGCCCTCGATGATCGCCATCGGCGGCGATGAAGGATCGGCGATCGCGTCGGTGAACCGACGTACGTTGGAAAGATAGGTCGAATCGAAGCGGATCGCCTCTACGAGGTCGGGGTTGGCGCGGAACGCGGCGCGCTCCGCCTCGCTGTAGGGCCGGTTCTCCACGGGCATGATCCACTGCGGCGAGCGCTGGAAATGCGCGACCCGGCTGGCGCGGCCCGCCAGCGCGGAGACGAGCTGCACGCCCGTCGAGCCGTTGCCGATGATGCCGACGCGCTTTCCCTCCAGATGGACGTCGGCGGGCCAGCGCGCGCTGTGAAAGCATCGGCCTGCGAAGCGCTCGAGTCCCTCGATGTCGGGGAGGCGCGGGTGATGCAGAACGCCGGTTGCGGCAACGATGATGTCCGCCGCATACCGCTCGCCCGTCTTGCTGAGCACGGTCCAGTGTCCATCCTCGAAGCTGCAGCGCTCGACTTCCTGGTTGAAGCGAATGATGTCGTACAGCCCGTGGCGGCGCGCGACGTCCTCGAAATAGCGCTGGATCTCGGGTCCGGGCGCGAGGTAGCCGCTCCAGTCCGGATTGGGCGCGAAGGAATAGGTGTAGGCATGCGCGGGTACGTCGCAGTAAAGTCCCGGGTATCGATTCTCGCGCCACGTGCCGCCGATGGCGGACGCCTTCTCGAGGATCGTGACCTTGTCATAGCCCGCCTCCCGCAACCGCACCCCGGCGAGGATGCCGGCCATGCCTGACCCGATGATCGCGAATCTCAATGCCTTGTTCGTCATCCGTCGATCCTGACTGCCTGCGCGGCGGTATTCGTTGCTCGCCATCAAAGCATACCGGCCGCCCGCACTCGCAGCATCGTCCAATTACGCTAGGGATGCGAGGTTGGCGACATACGCGGGGATTGCGCGCGCGAGCATGCGCGGCAGGAACGCGCGGATCCCGTGCACGACGCCGAGCACGTTCACGCGCAGTGCCCGCTCCCACACCTGCGGCGCCACGTTCCAGCTGAATCCCGCCACCTCGATGCCGGCGTTGTTGACCAGCAGCCGCACGTCGCCGCAGCGCTCATGCGTCGCGGCCGCGAGCCGCTCGACCGATGCGGCATCGGTCACATCGGCGGGAATTGCCAGCGCCGCCGCGCGCCAGCCCCTCACCGATGCCGCTCGCGGCGCCCGTGATGACGGCGACGCCGCCTGCGGCGCTTAGTCCGTTTGGGCGAGGCAGTCTCTTGCGCTGCGAGTAGGCTTGGGGGTCGGCACTCACCAGTTGGGGGTTTATGGGACTGCGCACGGACCGGGTCATGCTGATCACCGGCGCGAGCCGCGGGATCGGGCGCGGCGTCGCAGTGGCGCTCGCGGCCGCGGGCAGCACGGTATATTTCACCGGCCGCACGATCCGTGCGGGCCTCGCACCGCTCCCGGGCACGCTGCACGAGACGGCGGCCGAGATCGAGCGCCGCGGCGGGAAGGCCGTGCCCGTCGCCTGCGATCACCGCGACGATGGCCAGGTGCAGGATCTCTTCGCGCGCATCGCCCGCGAGTCCGGGCGCCTCGACCTGCTGGTCAACAACGTCACCGTGATTCCGGACGAGCTGGTACTGCCGGGCGGTTTCTGGGAGAAACCGCTGGCGATGCAGGCGCTGCTCGATGTGGGCCTGCGATCGCATTATGTCGCAAGCTGGCACGCCGCGCGGCTCATGGTGGCGCAGGGCGCGGGACTCATCGCGATGATCTCCTCGCCCGGCGCCCGATGCTACATGCATGGGCCCGCCTACGGGGCGGGTAAAGCGGGCATCGACAAGATGGCCGCCGACATGGCGGTGGACCTGCGCAAGCGCGGCGTGGCGGCGCTTTCGCTCTGGGCCGGGATGACGCTCACCGAGCGTTCTCACGCGGCGATGCAAGCCCATCCCGGCCAGTACGACGCCTTCGCGGCGCATGCCGCCTCGCCCGAGTTCGTCGGGCGGGTGCTCGATGCGCTGATGCGCGATCCCGGGCTCATGGCGCGCTCGGGAAAGACCTGGATCGCGGCCGAGCTCGCGCTCGAGCTCGCCGTGCAGGATGTCGGCGGAAAGCAGCCGGGCTCGGATCGCGAGCAGCTCGGCGAGCCGGCGCAGGCCTCGCCGGCCATCGTCGGGGCGCCGTGAGCGGCGCGCGGCTCGCGGGCAAGACCGCCCTCGTGACCGGGGCCGCGCGCGGTCTCGGCGCGAGCGTCGCGCGGCGCCTGGCGGCCGAAGGTGCGAACACGGTGCTCACCGACGTGCTCGACACCGAAGGCGAGGCGCTGGCGGCCGAGATCGGTGCGGGCGCGATCTACGTCCACCTGGACGTGAGCAGCGAGACGGGGTGGCGGGAAGCTCTCGGGGCGGCGCGCGCCCGCTTCGGCATCCCCCAGGTGCTGGTGAACAACGCAGGCATCTATCGAACCATGCCGCTCGAACAGATCTCCACGGCCGAGTACCTGGAGGTCGTCGGCATCAATCAGCTCGGCTGCTTTCTCGGCATGCGCACCTGTGCCGGGCCGATGCGCGAGGCGGGCGGCGGGTCGATCGTGAATATCGCCTCGACCGCGGGCATCGAGGGGGTGGGAGGCGCGCTGCATTACACCGCCACCAAGCACGCGGTCATCGGCATGACCAAGGTGGCGGCGCTGGAGCTCGCCGCGGCGCGCATCCGGGTGAACGCCGTGTGTCCGGGCGCCATGGCGACGCCGCTCATCGCCGCGGTGTATGGCACGAGCACGGCGAACCTGCTCGCGATGCCCTTGCCGAACGCGCCGCTCGGCCGCATGGGCTCGCCCGACGAGGTCGCCCGCACGGTCGTCTTTCTCGCCGGCGATGAGTCATCCTATACCAGCGGCAGCGCGTTCGTGGTCGATGGCGGCCTCACTGCCGGTGAGAGCGTGCCGCAGGAGAGCTGAGCATGGCCGATACTCCCCCGGACGAGCTGTTCCGCCGAGTCGCGCGGCTCGAGGATCTCGAGGCCATTCGCCGCCTCAAGGCACGCTATCTGAACGCCTGCGACCAGCAGGATCCGGACAGCGCCAAGAGCTGTTTCGCGGAGGGCGAGGTGCTCATCGACATGGGGCACGTGGGCGTGTTTCGCGACCGCGAGGCATTTGCCGCGCTGTACCGCTCCGCCGGCTGCCATCCGCACATACTCGACACGCATCACGGCGCCAATCCCGAGATCGAGCACCTCGACGACACGCATGCGAAGGGTCTCTGGTCGCTCGATTACCGCAACATCAACACCAGGGACAAGACCGTGACCCTGGCGAGCCTCATCTATCACGACGAATACGAGAAGATCGACGGACGGTGGAAGATCCGCAAGAGCGTGTCCGAGTTCAAGAGCGCGCTGCATCTGAGCTACGCCTCCGGCACGCTCGAGCCGATCCTCGCGGCGCGCTCGGTCGCCGGCGCGGTCGACTATTCCAAGGGCTGATCGGCAACAGCAGAGGGAGCATCCGATGGCATACCCCCGAGAAGAGGTCGAGGCGGCCATCCGCGGCCTCGCCGAGGCGTTCAAGAAGGCCGAGCGGCTCAACCGGTGGTCCTGGATCGCGGATGAGTTTTATCACGAGGATTGCGTCTACACCTGCCCCTATGCCGGCGCGATGGTGGTCGTGGCGCACGGGCGCGAGGAAATCCGCCGCACGCATTACGGGCGTGACATGGATGTGGGCTCCGGCTGGAAGGGCTGGAGCTTCCCGATCATCGGCTGGGGCATCGATGGGGATCGGATCATCAGCCACTGGACCAACCGTGGACCGGGGCGCCGCCCGGACGGCAGTCACTACGAGACGCATGGCGTCTCGTTCATCACTTACGGCGGGCGAGGCATGTTCTCGTCGCAATACGATCTATTCGACTTCGCGCACCAGATGCGTCTGTGCGACGAGCTCGAGGAGGCGGGATTGCTCGATTCCAAGCTCAAGCAGGAATGGGTGATCCCGTCGAAGAGGCGACTCATCGATATGCTCAGCAAGGGGATGCCGAAATGACGGAGCCGATTTTTCCGCAGGGAGCCGTTCTCGCCATCGGGGGCAGCGGCGGTGTGGGGCAGGCGGTGTGCCTGGAGTTCGCGCGCGCCGGCACGGACGTGGCCGTCACGTACCACAGCGACAGGGATGCCGCCCTGGGCGTGGCCGCGAAGATCCGGGCGCTCGGCCGCACGGCGACCGTGCACCAGCTCACCATCGGCGATGCGCAGCGTGTCGAGGCGGTGGTGGCGGAGGCGGCCGCGGCGCACGGGCGGCTGCACACCATCCTCGTCGGAGCGGGCACGTTCAGTACGCAGGTGCTCATCTCCGAGATGACGCGCGATCAATGGCAGACGGTGGTGAACCAGGATCTCAACGGGTTCTACAACGTCGTGCGCGCGACCTTGCAGCGGCTGAAGGACTGGGGAGGCGGCTCCTACGTGCACCTGGGTTCGGCGGGGCAGCTGAGCTGGCCGCCGCGCGACGTCATGTCGGTGGCCCCCAAGGCGGCCATCGAGGCCCTCATCACCGGTATTGCCAAGGAAGAGGGGCGATTCGGGATCCGCGCGAACACCGTACTGCTGGGCGTCATCGAGGCCGGCATGTTCCTGGAGCTCACCCGGCAAGGCGTGTTCGATGCCCACTGGGTGCAGGAAGTGCAGAAGAATCTCGCCCTGAAGCGCTGGGGCAAGCCCGAGGAAATCGGGCATGCGGCGGTGTTCCTCGCCTCCAATCGGGCGCTGTACGTCACCGGCCAGCGCATCGCCGTTGCCGGCGGCTACGGGCTCTAGCGGGGCGCTGGTGCGCTTCTGGCTCTCGCTCGTATCGGTGCGCGAATCGCAGCAATGGCCCGAGATCGCGCGCCTCGCCGAAGATCTCGGGTTTCACGGCCTGATGGTGGGCGATCACCTGCTGTGGCCCGCGTACATCGAGACGCCCTACCCGTACTCGCCCGACGGCAAGCTGTTCGTGCCGCAGGACACACCTTGGCCCGATCCCTGGGTGCTGTTCGCCCACCTCGGCGCCATCACCCGCAAGCTCCAGTTCGCCTCCAACATCTACCTCGCGGCCTTGCGCGATCCGTTCACGGCCGCGAAGGCCGTCGCCACGGCGGCGCTGCTCACGCAGGGACGAATCATCTGCGGGGTGTCGGCCGGATGGCTCGCGGAGGAGTACGAGATGGTGGGCGTCGATTTCGCCGCGCGCGGCCGGCGCCTCGATGAAGTGCTCGCCGTGATGCGCAAGCTCTGGAGCGGGCGGGTGGTCGAGCATCGAGGAGAGTTCTTCCGCTTCGAGGGTATCTCCTGCCCGGCCCCGCCCCGGCCGATCCCGATCTGGTGCGGGGGCGATGCGCCGTCGGCGCTGCGCCGCGCGGCGCGTAACGACGGGTGGCTGCCTCTGCCGATGACGGTGGCCCAGGCGCAGAGAGCCGTCACCAAGCTCATCGCGCTGCGCGAGGCCGAAGGCCGTGCGCCCGATACTCTCAGGGTGGGTCTGCCGATCGCGGAGCCGCTGACCCGGGCGCTCCTCGATGACCTGCGCGGTGCGGGGCTCGACGACATCGTGGTGATCGCCCCCTGGCTCCCCTCGCCCTGGGACGTCGAATCGTTCGTCGATGCCGGAGCCGACACCTCGCAGCTCGCGGTGAAGAAGCAGGCGCTCGAGCGCTGCGCGCGGCGCCTGATGCGCTAGCTCCCGGTGCGCTAGACGAAGAACTCCTGCACCTGCTCGCCCACGTACATGGCGCCGAGCGCGCTGCCGATCACGCGCGGATCGTTGGCAACGTGCGCTCGCGCCGCGTTGATGTCGAGCCAGTAGCGCACCACCGGGCTGTCCATGTAGATGGCGCGCCCGCCCAGCAGAGGCATGAGCTCGTCGCACAGATCGGCGCAGCGACGGCCGATCTGCGAGGATTCGTAGCGGTAGCGCACCCGGTCGAGCAGCGGGATCTCGCGGCCGGCGCGCACGCTCGCCATGATCTCGTCGAAGTTTCGATGCAGTACGCTCTTCATTTCCAGGATCGCCGACTGCGTACGCGCCGCCGCGTTGAGCGCGGCCGGATCGGACTTGGTCGCCTGCCCGGTATTGGTCGATACGCGCTTCGCGACGATCGACTTGTAGCCGTCGAGCGCGCCCTGCAGCGCGCCGATTGCGGCGCTCGACACGGCGCGAACGAACACCTGTGCCCACGGCACCCGGTAGAGCGGCGCGGTGTTCACGGCCTGGCCCGGATTCGTCAGCGCGAATCCATCGATGGCGCGGTGTGTGCGGTACTCGGGTACGAAGGCCTTGTCGACGACGATGCCGTGGCTGCCCGTGGCCTGCAGCCCGAAGACGTTCCAGTCGTGGACGATCTTGTAATCCTTGCGCGGCAGCAGGAAGGTGCGCATGTCCGGCGCAGCGCCGGCCTGCGGCGGGGGAATGAACGAGCCGAGCAGTACCCAGTCGCAGTGATCGCAGCCGCTCGAGAATCCCCAGCGCCCGGAGAGCTGAAAGCCGCCGTCGACGCGCTCCACCTTGCCCACCGGCTGATACGACGAGGACAAGAGCGCCGCATCA
>Ga0335075_10008514_pt1 | contig 15705 bp, 13 predicted proteins | sample Lox_Sample_24_FD_206723 | JGI IMG/M metagenome (GOLD analysis project Ga0335075, IMG submission 206723) | Soil microbial communities from Loxahatchee National Wildlife Refuge, Florida, United States - Lox_Sample_2.4 | ecosystem: Environmental > Terrestrial > Soil > Wetlands | place: USA... | reverse complement strand
AGAAATTGCCAGTTTTCCTCGGCTCCTGTACAATGCGGCTGACGTACCTGTATATCCATGGGCAGGATGCAGTAATGCATCTTCGAGAGTCATAGGGTTCCAATCTGCTTCTGAATAGGTGTGCTCGAGCTAATTGCCTTTGGACGGATCATGCACAGCTGCGAAGGAAGATGTAATCACCACTTTCTTGACGGAAGGTGCGCCGTTCTTGATCGCCTGCAGAATGCCTGTTGTGCCAATGACAGCCGGATCAAGAAGCTCCTATATAAGTGTTAGGCCTAGACTTTGACGCTCAACGCCTGTTGCCAACCTTCTGTATATCTTTCGCATTGAAGTGAAAAGGACTAGCTGTATGGATGACAGCTTCAAAGGGAGGGGTAGAAATAACAGCGTATTTGAATGCATCGGGCTGCGCAATATCCTCAACAATTGCAAAATCTAGCTGGTCTTTCTCATACTGGGAAAAGACTCCTTTGATCTTATTGACTTTACTCTGGCTCCTTACGGTAGTGACAACCGAGTGCCTATCGTATAGAGATATATTAGCTCATCGGTCCAATAGCTATGTAACCCCTTCTGAAGCTTCCCTGCTTCGGCGTCATTCCAGGGCTGAGTTCTAGCTCGTTGCGACTCACCCTTTCTTTAAAAGTAGTTCCAGAATATGTGCAGCAATGAAGCCGCTACCGCCTGTGAGAAGTACTCTGGTCATTTTGAGAATTTAAATTGGCGACTCTGGTATGAAAGAAGCCCAATGGTAACTGAGGATGAAGCAGCGTTAATATATAGCACAAGAAACGTCGCCCCTTGTAATAATGGAGCTGTATTATTTATCATTTAGAGCTTTGGTACTCTACTCGTAGGTCGGAGCAATTATTTTGCCGGCTTCAACATACTACACTGAAATAACTCAAGGAGATGTCCCGTCTCCGTGATAAAATAATTAGATGAGCGGACTTTAGTAGCGGAAGACGGTGGGGCATTACGAATTCAGATAGGCAACAACCTATCGGTGATATTACGGGTCAATTGTTACTAGGGCACGGAACTACCGAGCGTTGGCCATTTTAAAGAAAAAAAAAGTTTTGGGGTCCCTAGAGGCGATATCCTAGCCTGAAGCCGATAGACGTACCCGAAATCCTTCCCTCGAAGCCAGATCCCTAGCAAAGCTTGCATTGCCTTCGGTCTAAAAGGATAAGACACTATTGGCTATGCTCTAGTTAGCCGATACTAAGAGAGATCGGATCTGCCTTAGCATGCACAAGATGCATAAAAATCGTAAGAATCACCAAACCTTTTTCCCGTTAGGCCGTGCAATTGCCGCAGTCAGGCTACACAAATACCTTTTTACTCCCAATGTTTATTTTTAACAGGCGACACGTAGTTGATGATGAATGAAGTTAAAGTGATCACCTAAGGACTTAGGACTTAATGCCTGTAAAGTCCGATTGATGTTCCCTCAGAAAACTGCCATGCAAGTCCCATTCACACAAGATTAAATCTCAAGTTACAGAAATTTCGTTCAATTCTCGAATCCGAACAATCAGATATACATACCTAGGAGAATCAGGTCTCCTTCATCTGAGTTGGATACATGAATTTTGGCGACAGTCGCAGTCGATTGCCGTAGTGCATAGAAGAAAAGAAACTCTCCCAATCCTAAAAGCTTTTTACGAAGTAGGTATCGATTTCTTCGATACAGCCAATGGGTACTCGAACAGAGTTTCTGAAGAAACCCTTGGCCAGGCTACTAAGAAATACAACTTCCGCCGCGAGAATATTGTTATTGCGACTAAAGTGTGTAGACCGGTTAGACATATTGAGAATGGCAAATTCGAGGATGCCTTGTCTATGAGTAGAGATGACAGGGATAGGGATAAATATATTAATGCGTATGAGTTGAGTCGAAAACACATTTTCGATTTGGTGAATGCGAGTTTAAAAATGGTTGAATCTGGACTATATCGATTTGCTACTGTTGGATATAACGTTCCCTTTCTCCCACTTGTCCTCTCATTCATCCTCTCATACTGTTGGATTCATTAATGGGTTGTCAAAGCAGCTGAGTTCTCAGCTGCCTATAAGTGGCAACTTGCCACATGGCAAATTGGTTCAGCTGCAATGATCAATGGCGTCAGGAACGCCGAACTGTGTTGTATATATATAAGGGACCTGTGGTCCCACTACAGTCTTTACATACACTAGTAGCAATTGATGAGTCTGTTCCTGAGACCCGCCCAACTTAGTTGCAAACGCAACAGCTACAAATCCATCGGTTACGCCGGTCAAGGAGACGATGAAAGCGCAGCATGACATTATAGAGAGTGATAATGTGCGATATATATCGGGGCGAGTTCGCTGTGCGCGTATTAGTTACTCGAAATGCAATGTACGGCGCGTCTCCATGGGTGGACGGAATTCGTCAGCATGCAGAATTTGCATAATGCGATTTATAGAGAGGAGGATCGGGGGATGATTCCCCCTCTCAGGAAATCTAGAATAAGTATGATTCCTGGTCACCACTTGTATGGGTTATCTGGCTCGGCCACACGATTGCTTCAAGGGTAGCGAACGAGGCAGCACCTTGGGTGGGAAGTTTTTGGGTTGTCAGAGGAATGCTGCGGATGAAAGAATCAATAGGAAGATTGAGGAGATCATAAAGAAGAGGGAAACGAGCATGGGTCTTGTGGCTATGGCTTGGAGCTTGAGTAAGCCGTACGTCATGCAGTCGATTATCGGTATGAGAAAGATCGAGAGGGGTAATGAGGCGGTTAAAGCAATAGATTTTATTTTGAGTAAGGAGGTGGAAAGCATTGACAAGCTGTATGAGCTAAAGAATGTTAACGGGATTACCCTACAACGCAAGGGCCAGGAGTGCTTTGGGAATCGCTTGTTGTATATTATTCCAAAGTGACTAAAGCCCGCGACAGATATCCACCTTAATTATCGTCCATCCCAACAGTCATTCACTCTCTTCGAGGTCTGTTAGGTATGTTGGATCTGCTTTACGTAGGGTACGGCGAAGTCGGCCCCTCCAGAGCCGTGTTACAGTTGTGCCACAGCCTAATAATCGAGGTGCGATGTAGAGATGGTAGGCAAGACGAACTACGACTCGAAGGCAAATACCAAGTGTTTCAGCTTTCAAGTTGCAAGAAGTTAATTGATGTGCTGCACAACTACAGCTAAAGATAGATTGCTCTGCCACCTAACAGTTAACCTAGAAGTGCTCGGCCTACCTTTTTCCAAAAAAAAAAAAAGGGGGGGGATCAGAATCCCACGAAAAAAATAAGTTGTTACTAAAATTGTCCAAAAGGTCAGGAAGGTTAAAAGGCTATAAAAAAAGTTCTCCTGGAGAGCGACGCTGGCCTTCAACACCACGAAGCGAGATGCTAACTCTATTGTGGAGGCCAGAGTTCCCATGACCTGAATGCCTATTCCTCCGCCTTATGCCTAAATATGCTTAGCGGTGGTTAGCTGGTAAGATCGCAATTACAGAGTAATATTTAGGGTTTGGTTAAGTCTAGTCTTACATTTACTAAATTGAGTCTTACCATTAGTTAAACAAGTCTTTTGCTTTGCACATGAAGCTTTTGTACGCTAACTTTTAGAATTAGAGTCCATAGCTATGCCCATAGAGAAGAGAATGTACCCGTTCAGTCCTCAGTACCAAGATTGAACAGGCCAAAATCAGAGCCAATCATATCCGACGTAATATAAAAGGAGTCGTCAAAACTCAAGTCTGGAAGGGCGTCGCCGCCCGATCCACCATCTCCAAAGGGGAACTGGCCACAAGATTCGTTAGACAGCTTCGCGATTGTAGGTTCTTGGGTCTGAAAAGACGCTGTAGGGGGTTGGCTGCCTGACGGACAGCTTGAATAAGCGGAATCAGAGAAGCTGTTTTCCTGTATACATTTGGCTCCGCCTTTGAGCTGTGTTCCGAGTTCTCGTAGGTCTGGCACGTATTGTAGAGTGGACTCGGGAGTCGGGGCGTAGACTGATGCGATAATATCCTTCGATTCGCGCTTGCTCGTGTCCGCTGTCTCCTCTGGCGACACCTGCGACGTCGGAGTGACACATGTTTCGATTGACGTGCTGTCTGGGGTAGGTATGTTATCCTTGCTGGCGACTCTTGACTTGTAGGCGGAAAACATTCGATCTTGGCAGTCCTTGACAATGCTCACTAGCTCACTCCGTAAATTTTCTTCCAAGTGTTGGGTTTGGTTATTGACTGCGTCTTCCAAGTAAGACCTGAAGAATCGCGGAAGCTCTTGGCGAGAGTACTCCTCATAGTCTGCTAACTCTCTGGAATCAGGAGATTGTGGAGCATTTTCTTGGACAGGTTCGAAATCTGCAATTTATCAGTAACCTCATTTGCCAGTGGTATTTCACTCAGACTCGGCAGTGAAAATGAGTAGAGTTGAACTTACATGGGTTTGGCACATGTTCATTTGGAAACAAGATTCTATAGATCTCTTTCCATCGTTCCTCTTCACTTTGGTCAGGAGAGGATTTTTTCCTGCTCTTTAATCTCTTCACTTGATCTGACGTGAGCCCCTCAGCAGCCTGGCCAGTTTGAAGCGCGCAAATATTGACAACAGTGATATGATCATCAAGCGCTGCATCCGTTTTGAAGGTCTGCCAACATCTCTTGCATTGGATTGGAACGCGATGACGTCTGTATAAGTGCTCTCTGTGCATTGTTAGTGTAGGGTGTGAAAAAACGCAAGAAAACTTACTTCACCCGTGCCACCGTGTCCCAGTGAGACAAGGCACAAGAACGATGTTTATAGATAGTGTATGTGTGAGGAGAATGCTTCCGATAGGGACATGCAAATTTAACACTATTTTTTGGAGGCGACCGTTCGGGTTGGGAATTGGGGCGCTTCGGAGTTCGGCCATTGTTGTCTTCTGGAGGCGGATCCTCTCCATCATCTCTCTGGCGCTTTCTGTTGGCCGACTGGGGCGATGACCCGGTAATTAGATTCCCGTTGGTACAAGATGGACTGGATGATGTAGGCGTCTCGCCAACACATTTGGTCAGGTTAGCGGCCCACTCTTGATTGACTATTGTCCAGAACTCGGCCATGATCCGATCCACTAAGCCCTGTTTCATGGGGGACAATATGGGTCTTAATAAATTCTTCTCTCCTTCGGCATAATCGCTATGGAATTCCTCGAGTATTCTGTAGAGATCAGATCCTGGACTGCTCGTAATCTGATCATCCCCCCAATCAGTACTACAGTCAGAAACTGATTCATCGTCAGATATATCTTCGGAAATATCTGTCTCGGGTGAAGAAGCTACGGTGTTGCACACAGTTTCTGGGGTGGATGGTTTTGTTTCAGGAAAACTAAAAAGCTTGTTAGTCATAGTCCATAGACGTTGCAAAAAAAAAAAAAACTTACTTAGACAGGGTTAGATCAATCTCCTTCTTTATGTACTGCTCCGGGATGTCCTGCTTGGGTGCAGCATCTTGGATTGCGGTCCCAGCAAGGGGCAGAAGAGAAGCTTTCCGTGCGGGACTGGGATTCTTAGACTTCTGCTCTGTAGTGTGGATTAATGGTTCATGCTTGCGGGTAGTATCTTGGTTTGCAGTCATATCAGGGGGCAGAAGAGGAGCTAGTTCGGCTGGAGCCTCAAAATGATGCTTAGTACCGGCTGATAAATATGACTTCAAACATCCCTCCCGATCTTCATTCGACCATACTGAAACGCATTTCAATTCTGGGGATTCTCTACTTGTTGAAGGTCGTAGGACATCCGGACATAGTCGTGATATATCTGATAAATAGTTAGAATAATTGCCTGCAACGACTATCGCAGGTGTTGAAGGACATTGCTGGGAGAGTGGACAGACTTTTCACGTTTGACTCCTCCGGAGCCACAAGCTCATTTTGCTCTTTCCACCACTTCTTCAATAGAAAATCATCTTTCTGCCTTAATTGTTCAATGTCTAGATCTTTGATATGGTCACTCAGCTCGATCAGAGGCATTCTTACTTCTACTTCGTCGAAGAGCTTAGTGTCATCTTTCATAAGCGTGCCGAACAGGTCATTACCAGTAACACTACTTGAAAACTGGTTGGCGGCTGCGGCACTTAAACGGCAGCGCGTAGCTTTGTATCTCTTCTCTCCTTCTTCGGCAGTTCCAAGATCTGATATTCTGGATATTGATGAAGCAGTTCGCTTCAGTCTTGTTCCCGGAGGATGTGAAGCCTGGAGGAGATGTCCTGAAGATGGATTAGGATCCGTACCATGCATATAGAACTTGAAATCCCCATCGAAGCAAGGAGCAGGATAGTAGTTTGTGCTGTCTTCCCAACCGATTTCAAGAATCTTTTCAACTTGTGATGAGCTTCCAGGTTGCTGCGTTCTTTTAACTGGAGTAGCATTCTCAACTGAGATTCCCTGCTCTGTCCTTCCGGGAGGGATTGAGGCTGACTGCAATACACTGCTTATAACACAATCATCGAGGTGGTTGTAGAAGTCCTGCGGGTTCGAGAAATGTAATGAACAGATTGAACAGGTCCCTCCAGGAAACTTCACCCAATGGGTTTTCGTTTTTGAGCTGGGGTTCTTCCGGCTAGTAGGCGGTGGTGTGTGTTCTACACCATGAACTGAGAGCAGATGTCGCTTGAAGACGTCCGCACGATTGAACGTCTTTGCTGCCGAAACCGGGCAGAAGCAACAAACCATAGTGCCTCCGTAGTGCGTTAGAGTGTGCCTGTTCTTGTCATACTTTCGACGAAACCCCTTGATATGGTATTCACAAGTGACAATCGGACACTTTTCAGGCCGTTCCTTCATGTGAGTCAACATATGAGCCTTCAGATCTTTGAAAACCTTCCTACAATCGGGGCAGCGGCCACGAGATCTCTCAGAATGCCCAACACTGCTGATCGAATCATCCGGGCTAAGGTCTGGTCGAGTCGAGGCACACGGAGGTATCATAGTAGCAGGGTATAGATAGCCGTAGGTGGAAAGCTGACCACTTGAAGTTGAATAAGTCGATTTCCCTACCTTGGCATGCGGGAGGGGCTTCGAGGACCGAAGTGAGAACGGTGTAGGTGATAGATGAGATGGCTCTGGGGCAAACATGTTGTCACAGTTATGTGAAGTTGGTTCAACAAATGAGTAGTCAATTGGGAATGGGGAAACTTCTCCTCCATAGTAGCTTGTCTGCATAATTTGCCCCTGAGCACCTACATGTTCGACTATAAATCCGGGATCCACGCCGAAGACATATGGTTCAGGATCCGGCAACGAACTGTACGATGACCCTTGAGATTCTGAGAGGAAAGAAGAAGGGCGAGACGAGTAAGGAGACGAAGATAGAGACGATAGTTCTGAAGACGTCCTTAGTTACAAGGCATTCTCGAGATAGCATTGGCTTACCTGGCGTCTCGCTACTTAGAGGCGTCTCATGCTTATGTCTTTCCTCATTGTTCCACAGGTCTGCTAGAATAAATCTAGCCTCAAAGTCGACTTGTGAGCCAAATGATATGCAGGCCTTGGTCTCATAAGAGTCCATTCCCGGGAAGCTCCCGAAAGCAGGCTCAAATAGCATACCCATTGTGCGTTTGGTGCCGGGATATCGGCAGCCTACAACCTGATGCTTAGGGTGCGTACCACTTCCAAACGTGTCTTGGATCTGATTAGCCCAAACGGGCGACATAGTTGGCCCTTTGAAAGAGTCATACTTACGTATTAGCGAATGCAACACTGGGACTGGGGCTAAGTATGATGCTCTAGCGGCGGGTATGTAGTGGCGTGAATGACAAAGTCCCCACCAACTCAGATCGCACAATCAGTCAATAGTAGTTATATCAGACATGTCTTTGATGCCTTTCCCAGGAAAAGTTTGAATGCGGGTTGGAAACCTCGAGAAGGAAAGGAAGAAAGGCTGCTGCCTTGAGGCGCAGTTGTGGGCGAAGCAAAACTCACATGACTTTACTCGCAATTGCGCAAAAACTCGATAACGCGATAAGGAAACCGCTTAGTCATCTGGAAATGGGTTCATGTATTATCGCAGATGCGCAGAACTCACGAGGAGAAATGAAAGGAAACGCTGTGATAACTTCTGGGAATTGGAGTTACTCGATGAGGAGAGATGGGACTCGTATGCGGGAAAACGGGATAAGGGAAGGAAATACTTCCTGAGTTATGGGCTATAAATCAAGGCATCGCCCCTGGACCTGATGTTCTCACATTCTGAAAGGGAGAGAGTATCTACTATCGCAGACGCCGAGCAACTGTCAAAAGCGCGAAGAAATATCCAAATCCCTCTGTCATTGTCGTTGTCGCCTCGTGTCGTGTCGCTGTCGTTTGCTTTTGCTGTTTGCTGAAAGCTTCCAGCTGGTATTTTCCTAAGGCACACATTCCCAAATTAAGGAGCTAACTTAGGGGTGTGTAGCGAGACAACGGCGCCATGTCCGAGCCCTCAAGTCCAAGCGCGTGCACCACGAGCTCCCCCTCAAACCGCACTCCTTCGTCTTCGGTCCTCGAATCCTTCATCTACGCGCCACCATCTGTGCACGAACGACTTGCTTATGGAGTTCTTGTGCCGGAAGCCGAAAGAGTGGCTCTGATGGCTGATCTGGCGAAGGAATTGGAAAGGGTTATCGACGGCCAATGAAGAGTTGGCGCTCTGTTGAAGTTGATATAATATGGCGGGAGACTCTCGTAGATGTCCTTCATCTGATGTCCTTCATCTGATGTCCTTCATCTGATGTCCTTCATCTGATGTCCTTCATCTGATGTCCTTCATCTGATGTCCTTCATCTGATGTCTGGTACCCTTGACATGACTTATGTGAACGGGGAGCGTCATCAAGAAAAGATCCGAGCTAGTGGGGACAAGTCTAAGGCTGTTTGCACTTCACGGAGGCGATGAAGGGATCGTGGTCCAGGGGCTGCGACAAGCAAAACTCGTTTCGTCTGATCTTTGAGTGGTTGGGACTGTAAAGTTTTTGCCGCCACATAATTCGGATGGGATCTAAAGTGAGATGCTGTTTGGCATATGCAGGGCTCTACACGGAGAATGTGATAATGAGGTGGGAACTTGGATTATACGAGAGTACAGTTGAAGATGGGTTGCTGAAGACAGAAATATTGGAATGTATGCCTGAAATATAAGGCAAGAATAATACTTTTCCGAGTCTTACCTAAGACATAAGCTTGTTTAAACTCACAATATAAACACCTCAATTGCATAAATCACACATCATGTTATAGAGACTACTATTGTAAGATAATGGATAAATTGAATATTGCACGCCAAAGCGACGTCCAAACCGTGCAATGCTGAAAGGAAGTAGTAATGGTACAGTAGATATCTAATATACATAGAAACAGACCAATTCCATATCGCCGTCATTCTAACGCAATCTATTCGAAATAGCTCACACCCCTCCGGTGAGCACGAGCATGACGGTCCGCATGGCGGTTTTTAAGGCTTGGCGACACGGAAGCCGTCACGGTCACAGTCACGGTGGCGTTCTGTTGCGGCATAGCTGTACATTGGTAGTACATGCTAGTGATGGTGACTGTGGTTGGGGCGCAGTCTGATATTTGAGTGCCAGCTTGGCCATTGTTTACCACAGCAGCAGCGACCTGGTTAGTTGCAGCGGCATCGACAGCTGTAGCAGTAGTTGTAGGAGTGGTTACTGCAGCGGCGGAAATTGCACCAACAGAAGATATTGCCTGGACGACGGTGGCGGTGGCTTTCAGTGTGGCAGGGGTGCTGGCAGTGGAGGTCTGGGTTGTAGCAACTCCGAGACACGTGTTCTCTTGGTTCTGGCAGTCTGATACTGCAAAAGTGGCTTGAGGTAAGGTTGCAGAGCTGGAGCAAAGGCTGAATTGATGGTTGCAAGCACGCGAGCAAGCTGGGGCAAGCTCAACGAATTCCTCTTCAAGAACAATGAAGTTTCCAGCACCATGGCTTTTCTGGACGGCAGGAGGGAAAGCACCTCCAAGGTTGATGATGAAAACGAAGAAGGAGACGATCTCAACCTCAACAACTTGAACCACGACTGAGGAGGAAGTAGTCGCAGCAAGAATCGAAGATGAGGTGCTAGAAAGAGAAACGGATGTCGTTCCTACAGCAGCAGTCGAGGCAGTAGTTGCAGTAGTTGTCCCGACGGTGTTGTTCGAGAATAGCGCAGTCGTAACAGATGAACTGGAAGATGTCGTGGTTGTAGAGTTACTAAGAGTAATAGCACATGAGGTAGCGACGCCATTGGAATCCGTCTGACAGACGACCGGTTGGAAAGAAGGCGGAGGACATGTCAAAAGGGTGAGAGATGCCAGAAAGCGTGAAGCAAGGAAGGTGAAGAGATTGTTACCGGCTCCAGTGTCGGGAGAAGACTGCCCTAAGAATTCCTGCTCGAATTCCTGCAAGAATACCGGTTGGATAGCGACCAAATTATTGCAGTAGGTGTCGAGGTCGCCAGCTGCGTCGCCGCTGCTGCTAACATTAGGTTGACCAACGCCAAGACGGTAGGCATTGGTCTTGTCAACACTGAGCGAGCCGTCTGATGTGAGGAGACAGTCCGGATCATTCTTAGGAACGAAGGCTATTGGGGATGGTTGCACGTACGACGCCTGTAATTCTGTAAGAGCTAATGCCGGAACCAAGGCGCCATTGTTGTCAAGGGAAGGCGCAAGGAAGGGAGTGCAACCAATAAGTGGATCAAGAATATTCGTGAGAAGAGCTTCATCCGAGGCATTATTGATAATATCTCCCTCACCCAAAGCCTGACGGTTTGCATCCGTATCCTGAGCCGTGGCATTGCCAACCAGAAGATATTGTGTGGGAACATTGTCTGATGGATCCTGATCCACAAGTTTGAATGATCGACTGGTAGGGCAAATTTGGCCATTCTTGTCGTTTCCCAGAGGAGGAATTGTCATTAACCCAGCTGCAATCCCTGCGTTGGCAGCCGCAAACCATTGCTCAGCATTACACCAACTGACTTGACCAAATATGTCGCCCTGTACACCAGGATCACCGTTGATGCAGTTTGCAGCCTCTAGAACTGGGGATGAATTTGTGTCCAATCCATTAGTATCGAGAAGCTGGAGTGTATTGCCATTGAACCCAAACCATATACCCACAACAGCACCGGAAGGAAGGACGGGAACAACATTCGGAGCAGCAGGGTTTTGACCGAGATCGAGTACGAGCGGGTGGTAAATGCTGATGTTGCCAGTGGCAGGATCATATACTGCAGCTTCCGCAAACGCTTGTTGAGTGTCAATGGCCATAGAGCAAGGCGGTTGAAGGATGAATGGAGTGGAAAGTCCCGTTGCTGATAGAGGGTCATCGGGAAGGGTAATGAAACAGTCCATCACATTAGGATCGAGGGCTGTTGCTGTCGCGGAGGAAGCACACGCAGGTAAAGTTGCAGTCGCATTTTGAAATCCAGTAACGGCGGCGTTTGCATTTACCGCGGCCAAGAGGAGAACAGCGTAGAATGATGAGGTAAACATGGTGACGAAGGTATGCGCAGCAGTTTCGTCAAAAGAATGTAAGAGAATGAAAGTGACGGTGACTAGCACGTCTTGAAAGGAATGTAGAAACAACAAAAAATGAACGACAATGAACGGCAAGGAACGTCGAAGCTGGAGAGCTGATTAGGCCTACCTTGGGACTGCGAAGAAATATATATCAGAATGGGTGTGACGCAGGGCGGCTCGACTATCCCTCGATCCCACGCTATCGCGGACCATTGAAACTCGACTAGAGAGCAGTCGGCCCTTGCAGGTTCGAGGTAGATCCCATGGGTCGGGCTCTGATAAGATCTTCGAAACCAGTTTCACCTAATAGACTGCCGCCGTACGAACACTGCTATTTGATCAAGTAAAGGTACAATTACAGAATGGTGGAGGAGACGAGACGTTTTGGGACGAGATAAAACTATGGCTTGTCTCCATTTGGTGATTACCCTTGGGTAGCGGCGAGGAGCCCAGCATACGGTGTCTTCGTCTAACCTTGCGTAGGCTGATCTTGAAGGCCGTCTTGTCGAGGGCGGCGCTCGGAGCACTGAAACTAGGCTACGATGAATTAAAGGACACTACCCTAGTAAGAAACCAATGGCGAAAGCCTTTCGAACCGCGGTCGAGTCGAACATGATTAGTCGTCCGTGAGATGTCGTCTGAAACGGTTAAGGTTTGGCTCGCTTAACCTCAGTAGCGCGCAATAGGAAGCTCTCGACTTTGACCTGCGACTGACATCGTCTCATATAGGCCTGCAACTGTATAGGGCCGCACTCTTCGCAAAATCCTTAATTTCGAGCATATGAGCAAGGAGAGTCAGCGGGGTTGATCGTGGGACGAAAAGCAACAAACCAAGCGCTTCATGGGGTTGTAAATGGGAAGTGGTACCGATTCACCCATGTGTCAATCGCTGGCGGGTACTATGTGCACTTGGCAGAGCCCCAAACATTGACGAAATCCCACAAGATGAGCGAATCAGCACTTGCACATTCACACTCACATCATCGTTCCCATGCATGCTCTCGGGGCGGCTCCTGCTCGGTCTCGAAAAATCACGCAGGGGAAGGGGCATTATGCTATACCCGAAGCTTTTCGCTTAAAGGGCACAAGCGCAGGGCAACACTTGCACGTGACGATGATATGGAACGTTGACATGACGAGAATTCCTCGTACTCTACGTAATTTGCATTGCTTGCCAAGCTTGAATCTCGTTCCAACAGGTCATAAGATACGTAGGTTCAACACTGACGTTGCGACGCGGACGTGCAATTGCTACCGTATTGGTTCCCATCTCAATAATGCAAACAGGATCATTTTCTTCTAGAATCAATCGCTAAAGATGGTGCTTCAGAATTCGGCTCTTCAACACAGTTGGGAGCCAAAAGGTCGCCGCTCAAGGCCCGAGTTCAAACAGTGCATCGATTCAGTCCGGCAACACAGTCTTCTGTCTCAGATAGACATGTCGTGCAGCCTTGTGACAACCCATTGGGAGAATAAACTATTAAGGACTTTTTCTTCAGTGAGCGCCTCCAAGATGATGGCGTTGAACAACACAGCTACAAAGTCTCTGCTGCAGGAAGTTGTTTGAGGGAATTGAGGATTCGCAACTTGGAATGAAATGAGTGACTTTGAATGCATGGTGGTAAATATTCTGTAATATGACAAGGTTTCTTCGTCGACAGCTTATAATTAGTTAATTGCAAGGTGCATGTCTCTCAATCGATAGGGAGTGTAAGACATCCTCTAGTGCAAGATTTCAATCTTCCTTTAACATATTCAGACATTCAAGTGAAGGGTATAAATAAACAAAAGCGCATTCACGATAAGGAATTCAGGACGAGTTCAAGCCATACAAAGGGAAGTTGTTAGTAGGTAGGAGGCCGAGGAGGGTGACCGCGACCTTGCTTGGCTGAGAGCATTTTCGCTAACCTTGATAGGATAGCGTACAAAGCGGCGATCTCGTAAGGCTGTGGCCTTATCAAAAAGGGAAGACTTAGTGAGGAATGCCGTGGGCTGAAGTCTGCGTAGTTCACTAAAGCCTTTTCAATTTTCAACTTCACCACTTGACTAAAGCTTCCATGCAATTTGGAGGGCCAGTCTCGGACCGAACATATCTCACACCTCTTGCCTGGCTCCCGAAGCAGAGTTCTCAACTGAGCCGTTAAAAGTCGCGAGGCTTCGAATTAACATATGCGCAGCGCCTGTGGCTGCTGGTAGGCAAGCAGTCGTTTTCTTTGTGAGGTACCCAGCCCATAGGAGCCGCCTTTGTAGCCAGGTTAGCAAGCTTGCTTTCTGTACTGTAAAACTCTTGTTCCTGACTTTGACCTCGATCGCGTGAAGGGAAGGCACAACCAAGCCAAGCATCCAATGTCTGCCGAGCAAGATTCCATTTTGCCGACATTGGCCAAGTCGATCACTTATGAAGAACTGACCATTTACGTCTGGCATCACCCAATACTAGCATCCGCTAGCCAGAAAGACTGCTTGGACATACCTGTCCAGAATTATGGGCATGTTGAATCAGCCAGAGTTTGTGATTACTTTACTTTGCAAGCCCTTGATGCCAGAGCATGAGTACTCAATGGAGCCGCTCGAGTGGTTTAAAATGGTCTTCCAATGGCGAAAGAAAGGCCAAATAATCGACGTTTGCCAAACCCATGAAGCACATTCAGAGCACTGGCTAGGCAGTAAGAACCTGGAAACAGTCACTTGTGAAATGCCCATCTTACTACTAGGCTTTGAATAGGGCACTTTCCCCAACAGCTGTATGCATGGTATTGCACTTACGAAGCAAGAAGCTCTTCTTGCAAAGACTTTTGGATACACGAGAGTTATTGGGCATTACGGGCTAAGTGAAACGTGGTTTCCGTATTGCCCCTAGATCGACCGTGGCCGAGAGGACTGTATCAGCATCGCGTAGATGGAGAAGTCCATGAGGAATAGGAAGTTTCCTGCTAAGAGGATTAGGGGTCTTAGCGCTCGTTGGAAAGGAGAGCATATCATTTTTACTATTCCACCTGAAAGAGAGATGGAAGTAGAAGTCAAAGTAGAGGAAACAGGCCCTGAGTCAATTTGGGGCTTTGGTTCTTTCTTGCATCCGAATGCGGACAGCTACCTCTATTAGCAAGCAGGTCAGAATGAGTCGTCACTCTACGGAACAGGGCATGTAGCTTTGGGACGTAAGATTCGAATCCACAGGCCTGCTATTCTCACCTTTGCAGAACTGTCCTAATGAGTCCCATTCATCAGGAAATACTGCAAAAGTCTTACATTTATTGCATTCTGCTCTCAATAATCTAAAGATTCTGTTAATATTATTGAAGACGGCTGCACTAGTAAGTCTTTCATTGCATGCAAACCTTGTGCCATACTAAGCGTGTCCTAGTTTTCCTGCCCACAACGCACTAACCACCCACAAGGATACTAGAATCCCACTCAGAGAAAAGGTAAGTTTCTCTGCTGAATTCCTTCGCCGCACCTATAACAACCCCGACACAGGCCTCAACCTGCAAATAAACACCGGTTACGTCAAATGTTAGTATCCGAGAAAACCGGGCTGGCTTAAGAATTCTCACGTGCAGCTGGACCCGATACCCATTACAGATGCTCCTGGTCCCGGTCCTACGGCATATAGATAAATGGGAGAGTTCATGGAATCGATTGGTGAAGCTCTCGAAACGGTAATCCCGATTAAGGATCTGGAGTTGGGAAATGGTCGATCTCAGTGGCGATTAAACTGCCGGAGATGGGTGATAACGAATGCTATAGATTGTTTGTCAGTCCTAATGCGGAAGGGTTAGATATACTACCAATATGGAAGGAGCTTCTAGATCTATCGAAGCCGATAGTTGTAGATTATACGGTGCTATATATGATATTTTGTGTTTTAGGGAGCAGAGAGTACATGAACGGTTTGATTTAAAAAGTTGAATATTGCGGGTGATGCTTGAGAAATACATTCCTGTTACATCCCGTGTTAAAGAGTATGCTGTTGACCTTATTCTCTTCGTATTATAAAAATCACGCAGATATTACTTCGGATATATAGGAAATATCAGAATTATGTTGGAATAATAGCCGGTCCAAGCCAGCTGAGTCTTCAGTTGCTAATGAGTGGAAATTGCACTCAGCAAATTGCCACAACTGCCATTTCTACAGACGAAGAACGCTGAGCTATATTATATATATATATATATATATATATATATAGGAG
>Ga0335075_10008513_pt1 | contig 15707 bp, 25 predicted proteins | sample Lox_Sample_24_FD_206723 | JGI IMG/M metagenome (GOLD analysis project Ga0335075, IMG submission 206723) | Soil microbial communities from Loxahatchee National Wildlife Refuge, Florida, United States - Lox_Sample_2.4 | ecosystem: Environmental > Terrestrial > Soil > Wetlands | place: USA... | reverse complement strand
GCCGGACAACTACGCGGAACAGCTTTCCTGGGAGATTTTCGCCGCACAGGCTCACGAAGAGTGGAAGAACACTTCGGAGCGCTACCGGAGGATGCACAACTATCTCCGGACAGCTGACCGCCCGGATGGCGGCAAGGGGTATTTCGTGGGCCGCCCCCCGTTCGGGTATAAGATCAGGTGTGCCGCTGACTGCGGCGAAGACAAGTGCGGTCACCATAAGATCCTGGTTCCACACGAGAAGCATTCCGCGTACGTTCTTGAAATGGTGGAACGTTATCTAGCCGGGGATTCTCTCGCGTCGATCTGCGAATGGCTGGATGGGGAAGGCATCAAGCCGTCCGGCAGCCGGGTTTCCAAGCACGGGATCTGGCAGCAGAAGGCGATAAGGGATGTCCTGTCGAACCCGGCCATGATCGGGCAGCGGCGCAACGGTGCCGGGAAGATCCTGCAATGCGAGCCGATCCTCACGGACATCGGGAAGTGGAACCGCCTACAGGCGGCTCTGGAAACCAGGCGGGGGAAGCCCGCACGCGGGAAGGTGCGGGACGAACCGGCCCTACTGAGCGGTGTTCTATTCTGTGCCCGCTGCGAACGGGTTATGCACTACCTCAGGACCACTAACACTCGTAAAGACGGCTCCAAGCAGTACAACTACTTTTACCGCTGTAACGGGACGACATTCGACAGAAGCGACTGCCGGAACATGCTTCCGCTCGACCTGGCGGACTCGTATGCGGACCTTTTCATGACCGAGGGAATCGGCAGGCTTCCCGTCATCATGCGGGCGGTGATTCCCGGCTCGTCGCATGAAGACGAGGTAGAGATGGTCAAGGCGGACATGGCCGCCCTTGACCCGGAGGCAGATGACTACATAGACCGGGTGGTGGAGATGAAAGCGGAACTCACCCGGCTAAGGTCCCTGCCGTCGTCTCCCGCGCAGGTCGCGGAGGTGGAAACGGGCCGGACCATGGCACAGCATTGGGAAAGCCTCAAGTCGGTCGCGGAACGCCGTAAATGGTTGATGGCGGGGCGGGTGACGTTCCATGCGTACATGCCGCCGAAGCGGTTCCAGGCGCCGGAGAATGCGCCAGAGCCGACACTGGTAACCCCGGACGGGAGGCCGGTGACGTTCACGGTTGAGTTCCTGACCGGAGCGGAATGGTCGGTATCGATGCCAGCGGAAGCACTGGGGGAGATGCTTGCGGAGGCGGTGCATCCCGAGCCCTAACCTCACTGGCAGCCACGGGAGGGCGGCGGGTTTTCTCGCCGCCTTTCCGGTTTTTACTGTTTCTCTCACGGCGTAATCCCCTGACCGGTATAAACGTCTATTGTGACGGAGATCACGCCCATTTTGATGTCACAAACTCTGAAAGGACGCATGTATTACATAGTAGAGGGCTGATCAACAGCCTTACGAGTCCGAGGCGGGCGCTACGGCGCTCGCCTCTTTTATTCGCCCGTTAACTTGATCAACAGATTGGAGGACCGGCTATGGCGAAGTGCGGGACTTGCGGCAACGAGACTCGCTCGAAGTGGGGTCACTGCTCCAAGATCGGTCCGTGCAACGCGGCACGGCTCAAGGCCATGAGGCAGTCGAAGGACGACGAGATAGCAGCGCTTAAGACACTGCTTAAGGATTGGGTGACGCGTTAAATGCCCCGGAAGAACCGACCTCTAGGCCGCCGTGGCGGTCATCCGCGACTGGCGATGTACCGGCGACTTGACGTTAAGCGGATTGAGAACTCGCTTAACAGTAGAGCCGCCGAAGATACAGGGCTTAACGCCCACAGCGAACATGACGCCGGAGACGGCTTGGAAGGGCATTCTCGGCTCGCTTCGATGGGAACGGGGCGCTAGATTGCCAGGTCGGGCTGATGCCGGTTGGCCGGTTGACGGGGAAGGGGAGCAAGTGAGCAAGAACAGCAGGCGGGCTAACCGGGTTAACCGGCGCAGCGGGCCGGTTTCCATGCTGCCGCTCTACAAGGCGCTGGCTGACCTTGACGAGAGGATGACCGAGGAGAAGGGGCCGGACTGGATTTACGGGGACGGTCCGACTCTTGTCATCGACGGAGACGAGTACGCGCTCGGGGCGCGGTCGAAGGGGACCATCCTCGAAATCCGGCGCTTTAACGCTCTGAGGGCAGAGCTGCGCGAGCTGGGCGAGGAAGCGCCGCCAGCGCCCTGGGAAGAAGCGGCTGTATGAGCGCACCGCTCACCGGGAAGTACGCGGGCATCTTCTACGGGGGGGAAGCGTGGGAGCTTTGCGGGTACGGTAGCCGACTGGCCGCGCGGCATGGCATCGTGACCCATGCCATTAACCATGGCTGGACGCTCGAAGACTGTCGCCAGGCGCTCCTGAACGACCTCTATCCAGGTAGCGAGCTTTGGACGACAGGGGAGGACGGCAGGCGCCTTTCTGCCGCCGAGTCGGAGAAGCGCGTCCGGCGTGACTACCGCGACTGTGCCGCCTACGTGGCCGAGCATCCGGCGTACCGCCATGCGCAAGAGGTCAGGCAGGAAATGTCCCTCCTAATCGCTCGCGTCAACGAGCGGCCGTGGCCGGGCCGGACGGGCCGCATAGATCATGACGTCCTGGTCGGCGCGATGGAGCGCGCCGCAGAGGTCGGCTCTGACCAGATCAACCTGTCCGTCAGGGAGGCGATGCTCAGGGCCGGGCTGGGAAGGCCCGAGACGGCCAGCAAGTCACTTAGGCGCTTGGTCGGTGACGGCTGGCTCGAACTTACACGCGCCGCTGGGAGAGGCGAGCGCGAGGCGTCCGAGTACAAGGTCACGGTGGCTGCGCGGCTTACCCGACCCGATGGGGCCGGAGCCCGTGAATCGGATGAGGAGGGACAGAGGACGAAGGCCAGCCACGAGGCATGGCTTCACCACCTTGGCAAGGCCGCCAAGGCCATCTATGAGTCCCTGACCACCGAGCCGCAGAGCGTGACGGAAATTGCCCGCAAGGCGGGCGTGAGCAAGTCAACCGCATCGGAAAACCTGAACAAGAAGCTAGCCAAGGCGCAGATGGCCGTGAAGCGCGACGGCGGGTGGGTCATCGGACCAGTTACGCCTGACGATCTCGTTTACGCCAACGACTGGCTAGGGGACAACTCCAAGACGCGGCAGCGTCAGGAGCGGGTGCGCCTCGACCGCGAGGCGCAGAAGATGTGGCGGGATGGCGTACCGGAGGAACTGCCGGAAATCGACACTCCGGCGCTAGCCGAGTCCCGGCCCTGACGGACCGTCCGGGACGGTCGTTCGGAAACGGAACATATAACCAGTCCGAAGGTGCAGATTTATATGTTCCGCTTCCGAACACCTTCATCGAACATCATGGAGTGAACGGTAACCGGCGGCGTTAACCGCCGCTGGCTCGTTAACGATGGTTACCTGCCAAGGTCCCGCCAGGGGTACTCACAATGTGAGTGCCCTTGGAAGCCGGTGGAGCGCAACCGTCCCGAGCTTGAGGCCAACGGCTACCGGGTACTTCGGGGGGTGGAACTGAGGGAGTTCAACTCCCTCCGTCGCGCCCGTGGCGCAGCGGCCAAGGCGGGTGCCGTGGCGGTATGGCCCCCCGCGCCGTGCTCAAGGGTGCCGAACTGAATGACTTCAAGTCACTCACTCCCGGATTTACGCAGGCCGGGGGGCTTTCTCGCTTTAAGCGAGAGTCCGGGGGGTTGAGCTAGAAACTCTTAGGACCGACAACTTGTCACTCCAAGCGAAATCTAACGTCGCCGTGTGGCCTGCCCGTGCCGTGCTCAGAGGCACCTTACCTACCTTAGGAACTGGAGCTAATGACAACCGAAACCCTGAAACAGTGCGCATGGAAGTCTGACGACGGCACACGGTGCCCGGACGCAGCTAAGCCGCGTACCGGCCCTAAAGGGCCGATCCCTAAATTCTGCGCCTTTCACACTGCTGAGAAGAAGCGAGAGCAGGACAGGCGTCCGCGAGGTATCCGGCCTGCCTATGAGCAGTGCTGTAGGGACTGGCAGGCAGCCGGTAACCCTGGCCTCTGTAATCAGCACGAGGTTAACCGGGATTCCTGGCGGGAGTTCCACGCATGGTGGAGCGAGAGGTTCCAACACTCGACCGGCGAGCGCAAGAACCTCGTTGCAGCACTTGACATCCGTTCCGGGGTCCACATTGAGAAGCTTCCGGCCAATGAGCCGGAATCGGCGGTTAACGCTGATCCAAAGCCGGTAAGGATCGTCTACCCGAGCGAGATGGAGAAAGCCGGGTTCCTGTACGACGAGTATTTCGGCTGGCTCTTGAACGATGACTGGCACCGGCTCTACATGGAAGACCCCGAAGAGTTTGACATGGTATTGAAAGGAGATTTCAGCTATGCCTGACATCCTTACCGGCAGTCTCAGCCGGATTCCTGACGCCAGAGCGCTTGAAGACCTGGCGTCGGATTTGAACGCCAGGGCCGATTTCCTGGCGTGCGACGACCGCAGCGAAGCGCAAGCGTGGTCCAGTGTTTACCGGATTCTCGCTCTGTCGGCTGAATCGGCTCTGATCCAGCGCAAGACCGGCATCGCGGTTTAGTTTAGAAAGACTCCCCGTCCGGGTTTACGGCATTACCTGAGACGGGTTGAGAGCCAGCGACGAGCTTATCGCCGTAAGCAGGAGCGACGGGTCCCGTCAGTCCTTCCCGTTAACCGTCCTGCCCGCTCGGAGTCGTGAACCGGGCATCGAGCCGGGGGTGTCATCTGCACCCCCGGCTCTTAACTTCATCCCGCATTACCGTGTTAAGGAATTAAATTAAACGTGAGCAAGATCTATACCCGGCCCGTAAGGCCGCTCAAGAAGTCGTCCCCCGGAGGCGTCTGCCCATGGTGCGATGCCGGAGTCCCCTTCGGCGCACTCAAGGCACCGCATCGGGATGGCAAGTGCATGGAAGCGTCCGGGGAAGCCGCTAAATCGGCCGCCAAGCCGGGCATGAGCCGTGCCGAGTACGACAGGTACCTGGCGATAACCAGGCTTGAAAAGCAGGCCGCGGACTGGCGCCAGAAGGCGCTAGACGGCAGGGTCAACGGTCTCGACCGCCAGGTACGCGAACTGTACGTCTCTAAGGCGGAAAAGGCAGAGGCGGAAGCCGAGCGGCTTAAGAACGGCGAGCGGCTCAGTGCCGAGGCGCAAGCCAAGGCGGACCTGCACGAGGCTCAGGCCAAGCAGTTCGACCGTAAGGCACTTGATGCCGGATCGTCCGGACTGGCGTCCTATTACAGGGACAGGGCCAGGGAATGCCGTACGCTGGCCGCGCTAGCCAGGGGTGAGAGGCCGGAGGTTGACGGCGGTGGCCGCTCTGTTTCGTTCACTGCGTGAGCGCCTGCGTAGCCTGATATTCGGGTCACACTGGACGAATGCTCTCGATGCGCTAAACGACTCGACTGGGGCTCGCCTCGTATTCGCTCGTTCCCTCCGTGGCACTACCGCGTAATAGCCCCTACGCGGCCCGGAGGGGGCCGTGGAAGGTGGCGGGGGAGCGGGACGGGTAAAAGCGTGGCCAGGGGGCACGAAAGGCGCTTCACACGCGCCCGTGGCGCTGAGTAACTCACGCTAAATCGTTAACGCAGGTAAACTATTAACGACTCCGTTAACGATCTCCCTCGATTGTCCCCCAAACGGCAAAGCCCGCCAGGTCGGAGCCTGACGGGCCGGTAGCCGGAGAAAATCTGACCCTAAATTTTTCGCAGCTCAGAGGGCTAGCCGACGATCCAAAACCAGGTCCCGCTATCGATGTCATGGAACGGCTCGCCGATGTCGTCGCGCATCGGGTCTCCCGTGTACCAGCCTGACGACTGGAGAACGTCGCACACGCTGGCCCAGTCGTCGCCGCTGGGGTTATAGTCCGTGACGATGTAGGTAACGCCGGTCTCGGAGTTAACTACCACGTCGGCGGTCGGGAGCCTGTGGCGCTCCCCGTTGGCTGGCGCTCCGAGGGATGCCAGGGTTGCCTGCCTCCGGGCTGCCCACTCGGTAGCACTCCGGATCATCGCGGCCATGTCGCTCATGCTCTTACCATCCTTACCTGGGTTGCTACTCGGCCATGCCAAGGGCGCGGTAAATCGTTTGGCGGGAGACCGGCTTGCCGGTCGGCGTCATTCTTCCGAGGCGGATACCGATCTCACGAACCGAGACGCCTTCACTTCGCCATCGGCGTACAAGTTCGGTGTGATCGTCGTTGAGGCGGGCCGGACGGCCGCCGTTGCGGCCCCTGGCCGTCGTCGCGGCCAGGCCGTCCTTAGTGCGCTCGATGATCAGGTCGCGTTCGAACTGCGCCACGGCTCCGAGGATCGTGAAGAGCATCCGCCCCATCGGCGTGCGCGTGTCGATTCCCTGATCCAAGAGGACCAGGTTGACGCCGTGCTTCTCAAGCCTGTCGGCCACGTCGAGCAAGTTGCGAACCGATCGGCCGATCCGATCGAGCCTGACCGCGACCAGCGTGTCTCCCGGCTCAAGCCGCTCCAAGCACTTATCCCATTCCGGCCGGGACGCCTTAGCGCCGCTCGCCCCGTGATCCGTGTAAATGCGGGTGCACCCGGCATTCTTAAGGCGTTCCTCTTGCGCTTCCGGGTGCTGGTCATCGGTGCTAACCCGTGCGTAACCGATCGTCGCCATCGTCCTTAACCCTCCCTGGTCCTTATCTGAGGTAAAGCCACCTGGCCGTTAAGCCAGGTGACTACCGTGTCGTTAACTGTCAGTTCGCCGCTCCGGCGCACGAGTGCGGCGTGATGCCGTCGCGCTGCCAGATCATGAACTCCGGCCCCTGGCCGATGACCACCGGACCACGGCAGCACGGGCAGACGCGAGGCTTCGGCGTAGCCATGGCCGCGAGGAACAGCGCCGCTTTGGCGCGGCTCTTGAACGGGCCGAACCACGCAAGATCAACCCAGTTGACCGCCGTCTCCGGGGTAGCAAGCCAATCGCCATCGGTGACGCGGTGCCAGACCCGGCCGACGTTCCGGCCCTTCTTCCTGGCTGCCCAACCGCCACCGTTGATTGGGGCGTAGCCGTCGGCGTACACGTCGTCTACCGTGTCGCCGTCGTGGTCGCCAACGAGCTGAGTACGCACGTAGTCGAAGTTCCTGCCGATAACCTTGATGCTGCTCACTGGACTCGTCTCCTGAGTCTGGTCGGGAAGTTCTCCCCGGTCGTTGGCGCGACCGGGGAGAGCGCTTACTTGGTCAGCCCTTAGCGGACTACGCCGGGCCGGTACGAGACCGGCCCGACATGGCCAGCTAGCCGAGCAGACGGTTAACGGTGCGCTCGATCTCTGCCCAGAAGGCATCGCTTGCGGCCATCTCATAAGCCGTGCACAGTCCGTCCTGGTCGCCCGTGTCGAGATGCTCGGCGCCCAGGTCACGCATGAGGTCACCGGACAGGTAGTCACCTGCGTATTCGCCGCTAAGGTCCGGGGTGCGGTAGGCGTCATAGACGGCCGGGTCACCTTCATCTAGCCGCTTACGCAGCCAAACGAGCGTGGCGTGATCGGTGCGGCCGTCGATAACCCAGCTAGCCGCGTTACGGCCGTGCTCGGCACCGATCTTCTCCGCTTGCTCGGTAAGGTCGTCGCCCTGGTCGTCACGCTCGCATCCCCAGTAGTCCAGCTCTCCGCAGGCGTCTACGGTCGCTTTGCATCCCGCCTCACGGCAGTCTCCGCACACGGGGCGCGTGTCCATCACGTCATCTCCGCAGCAGGGGCAGCGGTAGGACTCGACCGGAAGCGCGATGATCCTCTCCAGCCCGATATAGCCATAGCTGAGGTTTGCGGTCAGGATGTAACCGCCGCAGTCTGAGACCCAGGTGCGATCCCAGGGACCGCCGGACGGCTGGTCATATTCCTCGGTGGGGTCTCCGTTCTCCCACTGCATGACGTAGGCGAACGCGGCAGCGATGCTCTCAGCGGTCGGGCCGTGGTAAACGATCGAGTCTTCCGACTCCCGGCAGTAGAGCGTGTCTAGCGGCTCATTCGCGTCGTCGCCCTGCATGAAAACAATCGACTGGTAAGGCATGGGTGCGTCTCCTGCACTCGTGGACCGATTCCCTCCCGGATCGTTGGCGCGATCCGGCCGGAGGGGTGAACGGGAAGACTGTCTCATAATTCCTAGTCCACAATCAAGTAGAACGGGAAAGATTCTGGACTACTTTCCGGACACTCGCTATCTGCGGAAATGTCATGGTTGCCACGCGGGTAGCGGTGTACCGAGACACGACCGTGTTTATGAGACAGTCTCGGCACCATCGGTCAGGTGACCGCTGTCATCCCGGCCGGGCAAACGGCCGGTCGGTCGCTTAACCTAAGCACCCGGCTTAAGCCGGTTAAGTCTCCGGCTAACGAGCTAAGGACTCGGCAGGACAGGCAGTTGTCGCGTTCGCCCGAGATCGGGCCGGTTTCGCCCGGAGGCATCTCGCTCAAAATTCTTTCTCCGGCAGGTACGACCGCGCCGGTCGGTGCCAGATTTATTTTTCATCAGAGACTCATATAAAGGCGCGATGGAGCAGTTATGGCAAGCGTTGACGATGTGCCCGACGATCTTAAGGGCTTGGCTCGCACCGTGGCTCCGCTTACGCGGAGCACGATGGACCCCGTAGAACTCCGCCTACGGTGTGAATTTGCCGCGCAGCTAATCGGCCTCGCAGCACTATCCGACGAGTCCGAAGGCAGGCAACTTCGCCGTAAAGCCAGGCGGCACCTAGAGGCGCTGCCGATAAGCGCAGTCCGTCAGCGATGCGAGCAGCTACAGGAACTCGCCGCACAAGCGCGGCTCAACGACGATGATCGCGCCGAACGAGAACTGCTTGATGAAGCAGCCGATCTCGTTCAGGCCAACCCTCAACTTCCGGAAGAGTGGTTGAAGGAGATCCAGTTGGCAGAGGTAGTGAGTTCGGTTAAGAAGTCCGCGGTTAACAGGCCGCGGAGGTTTTTCGGAAGGAAGAGATAAGCAAACAATGGCCAAGTCAGTTAACACCAATACCGCTGCTGCTGGCAGCACCGTTAACTCTGACGGAACGTTCCTCGCCACGCCGCGGCCTGCGACCCCGGAGTTTATTCAGCAGATGGCCCGGCAGGCAGCCGGGCTGCCTCCGGTTGACGCCGAGAAGGCGACTTCGTTCCCACGCCTGCCCCGTGCGCGGGGACAGCAGCCGGAGACCCCGGCCCCGGACGGGCCGGTCCTGCCGTTCGTGTCCGTGGCACGGCAGGCCATCGCCCACGAGATAGGCCGACTACGTGGCCGCGCCGAAGGCATCGAGAGGGATATCAGCCGGGGCGTGTTCGGCGCGAACGGTTCGCCCAACCCTCACCTGATCGAGCAGCAGGCGAAGAACCGTGAAGCCCTAGCCGAGATCCGGGCGGAGATCGAGCGGCTTAACGGGCTGAGCGACCATGAATGCCGCGTCTGGGCCTTTGAGCACGGGGTCCGATAACGGGCGCCATCAAGGGCGCTGGCGAGCGCCCGGAGACGCTAGCCCAGGCCATGACCTGGGACCGCATTAAAGCCCGTTACGTGGGCGACGGTCTGTGTGATGCGTGCGCCGCACAGGCGGCGTACGGCCATCAGCTTGGCTGGCATTACCACAGTAGCCGTGAATGGCCGGAGGTAGACCGTCGGATTAAACCGCCGTGCCCGGCGTGCGCCCCGATCGTGGCGACGTTCCCGGTTGCCGTTCCGGGTTCCCCGTGGCGGCACTGGCCGAAGGGCGACAGGCGGCCCGTGAACACCGCCAGCAGCCATTCTGAACGTGGCCACAGCAAAGACACGGGTAATCAGGTGGCCGTCATTCCGGCCACGTCTAAAGCGGCTCTCTGAGCCCTACAGGAGGTATCAGCCATTCCTTACGACCCATCTACCGAGATCCAAGGCGTTAGGCGCCCGAAGTGGCGCCCGAATGGCGACCGCGCAACGTGGGGCACCCCGCCGACATACGCCGAGTGGCTAAAAGCACAGCAAGAGGCTGCCGAAGGGCAGCCCGACGAGGATAAGGAAAGTAATGACGTTTAACGCGAGACAGCAAATCCACTTCACGCCAGCCCGGCCGGAGGTGTTAACCCGGACGCTGCCGAGCAAGCAGAGCGGGAGGCAATCCGCCGGGAGATCCTGACAGAGAGGGAAGCCGACGCAAGGGCCGAGCTTGAGAAGGCCATTGACGCCCGCATCGCCGAGCGGCGCGGCACGACGGCTAACGCCGAGACGGAGACCGTTATTGAATAGCTGTGAGCACGGTCAGCGGGTGCCGGTTACCGGACGGTCTAAGAAAGGTCCGGGCTTTTGGGCTGCCTGGATGTGCCCGGTTAAGGACCGGGACTGTAAACCCGTATGGGTTCCGGACGAGGAAGTGTTCGCCGCGTGGAAGGATGCCGCCGTTAGCGGAGTCATCACGATGGACGACAGCCCACCGTTCTGAGGCTGGCGGGCAAAACGATAGGGCCGGGGGTAATTCCCCGGCCTTTTTTGCGTTTCGGGGTCGAACTGAGGTTGCCGCGTTTTGACGACGGACAGCGTTGATGACTCGGTTGAGTTCACGGGCAAGCTCTGTCGCGGCGATGTCGTAAGGTAAAATCCACAGGAATCCGACATGGCTCGAAGGGAGAGCTGGGTGGCCAAGCCTGATCTACATCCGGAAGTCAAGCAAGTCGTTGAAGCGCACGCGCTAGCCATCACGCAGAAGGTGCAGGAAGCCCAGAAGACGGGAGCCCCGTTCCCCGGCGAAGACATACGCGCCATCGTTAACGAGTCGGTTTCCGACGGGACGGTCGCCTATCTCGGGTTTTATCTGGCGAAAGCCTATGACGTAGTGCTCAGGAAGTACTGCGCGGCGAGGGGCGACAGGTAGAGCTGCCCCGCCGTACGCTAACTTTCCATCACGTAAGGGATTGTCTCGTAACAGCTTAGCAACAAGTGTCACAAGCTCGGCCTGCTATGCCTTTCCCTCTGCTAACTATCCGAAAGGGCGCATTCGGCGCATCAAGGACGATTCGGGCCGGGGGGACAATATGGGGAAGCAAGGCGATCCTTGGGGGCCGGAGTACCCGGAGAGGGGGGGCCGCGAGAACTACCCGCCGGGGCAGCCCTCGCAGCCGCCGCAGTACGACCCGTGGGCAGACTCGCAGCGGCAGCCGCTACCCCCTCGGGGTGGTCCGTGGGCGTATCAAGAGCCGAGCCCGCAGGACTGGCGGCGCGACGGAGGCCGCGCCGTGCCCCCGCAATTCCAGACGGACAGGCCGGACGCGCAGCGCTACCGTCCGCCGCAGTCCCGCCCGCAGCCGCAGTTTCAGCCGTACCAGCAGCCGCAGCACCGGCAGCCAGGCGCCCAATTCACCCAGCAGCCCCCGCGCCCGGCGCAGCGCCAGCCCGAGCGGTCTCCGCAGCCACGGCCCCCGCGTCGGCCGCGCCACACCGCCCGCAAGGTGCTCGCGGGCATCGGCGGTGCCGCTGTCATCGTCATCATTGCCGTCAACCTCCTGCCGGACAGCGGACACGGCACGCCATCGGCTGCCGCGTCCTCTTCCGCCAAGGCGCCCGCAGCGAGCGCCGCCGTCAGCCATGCAGCCAAGCCCAAGGCCAAGCCTTCGCCGTCCTGCACGCTGCCCGACACCCCGACGTACATCGTCCGGGACGACGACCCCGGCGCGTCCGTGATCGCCTCCGACATCGGGAACGCCGACTACGCTACCTGCACCACGATGCTCTCGAACTTCGCGGCGGACGCCGGGGAAGCACCCGGCGAGTGCACCACGGTCGCGCTGGCCAGCGACAATCCCGGATACGACGTAAACGAGATCCCGGCCCCGCCGCTGAAGGACGTGATCGAGGCGGCAGGGCCTGGCTGCTAGCAGATAGATGATCCCGGTCGCCGTCCACTGGTCTCGTCCGACATTGCCTGCGGCTCAGCCTCCCGGCGCTCGGCAAGCTTGCCGATCAACGACTCAAGGGCGGATGCCCGTATGACCGGCGTGCCCGCCGGGACTGCCTCGAATCCGCCGAACACGTCGTGAACGTCCCATCCGGGGAATTTCTCGGCTATCTGGGCTTTCAGCTCCGATTCGATCCTGTCTCGGGTCACCCGGTCCTGCGCGTAGCCGTACGGTCCCATGGTCGCCTCCCTGGTTGTGGTTCAGATCGATCGTACTAGACGTCTACCCACGTGGGTACCTGTAGGGCATGGTGTGTCAGCGAGGGCGTACGGTTACGGTCGCGCGTATGCCGATCGAGCTAGACCGCCCCGACGTGCCCAAGCACGTCCAGTTGGCCGACTGGATACGGGCTCGGATCGCAGACGGCACCTACGGGCCGCAGACGCGCATACCGTCAGAGTCAACGTTCGTGCAGGAAACGGGCTTCGCCCGTGACACGGTGCGCAAAGCCATACAGCTACTCGTGGACGATGGCAGGCTCTACATCGTGCGTGGCCTGGGAACTTTCGTATCACCAAATTAACGCAGTAACGCTCAGAGAATTGCCCCTAGACCAGTCGCTAAAGCTGAGCTACCTTCCGAGTATGGGGAAGCGTACGGGCATGGGGAAACGTACAGGGAAGGTCTTGCGGCGTTACTGGGGTTACATAGCGCTCGCTCTAGTGATCTTGGGATGGGTCACTCACTCGATCGGCTACGCAGTGATCGCCATACTCTCAGTGCTCGCACTGGTCTACTTTCTCTTCCAAGCGCCTCTCACGTGCTACGCCGAGAGAAGCAGGGGAGGCCACTGCATAAACAACTCCTATGGTCTCCTGCTCGGCTGCTGGGTTCGCCAGCATAAATGGCAGAAGCTTAGGGATATCTTCGTCTCTCGCAAGTGGCGAGACGTGTATCAAGACCTCATGGGCAGTCCGAAGGACAAGCTAGGCACCGTCAGCGCACTTGTTTCCGTCCTGTCACTCTTCGTCGGGCTTCCTCTTGCGTTCCTGAAGTAGTATCCGCAGGCGGCGAGTAACACTAGCCCTTGTCGCCCCAGGCGCTTCTCAGCGTCCACGGCTCAACGGGGCCAACGTCGGTCCCGTAGCGGTTGTAACTCGCGTACCACTCCCATGCCTGATCGACGTTCCCGAGCGATGGGAACGCTTGAGGGAATGTCCCGGTAAGAACCGAGAATCTTCTAACCGCCGTGTACTGACGTTCCATGTCATCTTTGCTGCGCTCACCTGGAGGCGGCAGTGCGCTCAGATCTGCCTGAAGTGCCGCAAACAGTTCGCGGAACTGCGATTCTGTCAGCGGTACGCCGTTGGCGTAGAGATCGATTCCGCTGACAGGCACATACTTGACCCGCTGTGCCCTGGCCTTGGCAACGCTGAGAAGCGCAGCTATGAGGCCCGTAGCGGCGAGGGCACCGAGTACCGGCCCTGTGAACGTCCCGAGTATCAGCCATCCTGTACTGTCCATGATCGGGAAGGTACAACGTGGTGGTGACGATCTGCGCACGTTGGCGCTTGGTACCGTCCGTCTGCGGGATTCTTGGCGGTGGGCGGGAGCAGCGGAAGCGTGCACACTGGCTGATCGCGGCACTCGGGGCACAAGTCGGCGCACGCCTCAAGTAACGGTTAGCCACCGAGGCCATGGTTGGTTCCCCAGATGTGACAACATTGGCACATGCTCGCAGCCGCAGCCTCCGTAGCCGCGCCCTGGTACACGTCCGGTACGTTCTGGGCGATTATTTCCGTGGCTGTAACGGCTCTTTTCGGCGCGATCGGGGCGCTGGTAGCTTACTATGCAACCCCTCGGTACCAGCTCTTTTACGATCTTCCCTTTTGCGCATCCCTGCTAGCGGCTCCGGAAAATGCGCGCAAGGATATAAAGGTGTCCCACTCTGGCATCGAATTGCACAACCCGTACGTGCTCAAAGTGCGCCTGGTAAGCCGGAGCCGGGCGGACATTCCTAGCAGGGCCTTCGACCAGGGTCGGCCGATCGTCCTTGACGTAGGGATACCGATCGTTGCGCAACTCTCCGGCGACGATGAGGGAGGCGGCCTAAACATCCGCTGCGAGGGGTCAAAGCTGGTGGTAGGGCCAGATCTGATAGGGAAGCGCCAGGAGGCAACCTTTACTCTCCTGGCTGACGGCTACGCTCCGGCGCTTACCTGCGAGTCCTATCTAGTTAACGTGAAGGTTAGGCGGCAACCGAACGCAGAGCATATTATTGGAAAGATTGGGAAGGTAGCCGCATTTCCTCTAGTGGCGCTGCTCGCAATCCTAGCGATCCTCACCTTTGTCAACGGCAATGCTGCCAATAGAATGGCTGGATGGGTTGTATCTGTGCCAGCGGTCCTGATGTGCGCGTTCGTTGTGGCCATAGTTGTACTCAAACGGCGATACCCGTCGTAAGGAGCGCTATCCGGCAAGCCCACTGGTTCCGCTCGGTCATAATCACGCCGTTGGGGACATGAGAAGACCCCCGGACGGGGGTGGCGTCCGGGGGCCATCTGAAGGTTAACCACCTTGCTTAACTGGGCGTTCCGGTTTAGGCGTTAAGGCAGCGTTAGGGTTCGCCCTGCTAAGCCGCGACGGGAACGCGCTCCGTCAGGAGCGCCGTTAGTCCGGTCTGGATCACCTTCGCCTTGTCCTGGCCGACGTGCATATCGGCGCGGATGCGCCGGAGCGAGGGAACCTCGCCCCTGGCGAGATCGGCCGAGTACAGCGCTGCCGGATGGAGTTCCTTAGCCTTAACGGCGCGCTTAACCGGAGCCTTAGCCCGGACTTGGGGAGCGGTGCTTCGACCGCTCTCGGGAGCGCTCACGGGTGCACCTTGAGGTGCGCTATCGGATACAGGTACCGGGAGCGGTTCAGGTACGTGCGCGGGTACGGCCTCGGGTTCGCCATCCTCGCCCCGTAGCAGGTGCGACAAGGCTGCACCGAATCCGAGCACGATCACGGGCAGGCTCGACACGAGGACAACCACCGGCCACGGTGCCCGAGCCGCGTGAGCGGCGCTGAGCAGGTGATAGGCGACCTGTCCGAGCATCCCGAGCGTTAGCGATCCGATCGCGCTCCACTTTGCGAACCCGCGTGCCAACTGCGGTACGCCTGGCGAGAGCCAGGCGCCCATCGCGTAAGCGCCGTACGCTTCCACACCGATCGGGAGCGTTATCGCGGTGTTGACCGTGGCGGCATCCCAAATGCCGGGGAGCGGGCGGATTTCACCGAAGCCGCAGAGCTGACCCAGGCCGACCCAGCCGGACCAAACGGCAACAGCGGCCGGTAGGGCGATCAGGTAGAGAGGCCACCGGGGAAGGTTCTTCACGCCTTCACCCCGATCTCAGCCCGCCACGACTGAACGAACGGGTCATCGTCACCGTAACCGGCGGCAAGCCGCTCCGCGATGGTCAGCGCCGTGATCGCTGAGTTGTAGCCGAACAGCCGGGCGGGATGCGTGGAGACGATCCACGCGCCGTTCCCGTCCGCTGCCGCGTGCTGGCTGAACCGCGCCGTTGCGATGACCGCGCCGTTGTAGACGGCGGTCATCCGGTCGGCGGTGATCTCGATCCCGTCGCCTGCCACGGCACGCAGCGCGTCCATGAGTTCGTCTCGGCTAGCATCGCCCCTGTTCAGAGCGTTGTCATCCACCTTGATCATCCAACCTTTGTAGACAACAACATCGTCAATGTGGCGCTCCCGACGATCCAGCGCAGCCTGGGCGTGGGGACCAGCGGCCTTGAGTGGATCGTGAGCAGCTACCTGCTCGTGCTCGGCGGGCTCCTGCTGG
>Ga0335075_10008512_pt1 | contig 15708 bp, 16 predicted proteins | sample Lox_Sample_24_FD_206723 | JGI IMG/M metagenome (GOLD analysis project Ga0335075, IMG submission 206723) | Soil microbial communities from Loxahatchee National Wildlife Refuge, Florida, United States - Lox_Sample_2.4 | ecosystem: Environmental > Terrestrial > Soil > Wetlands | place: USA... | reverse complement strand
CAATGTCACCTCCGCTCCGCACCATGGAAATAATGACGGCCTCCTTCTCCCGACCCTGGAATCCGTCAACCGTTCCAAGCTCGATGCCTGGATATTGTTCCTTGAGCAGTTGTGATAGAAGCGCCAGTTGCGCATTGTACGGTGTAACCACGGCTATGTCCGCAGGCTTGACTCCTGCAGCCACCAGCTTACTTACGTGCATTTTTGCCAGCGCCGCTTCTCCCTCGTTGCTTTTGCTTTCTCCGAGCAGCGATGGTTTCCCGAGTGACTCGTCGTCTTCCGTCTTTTCAGGAAAGTCTCCGCCTTGGGTGTCGAAAAAAATGAGCGGCTCGCGCGTTTCCTCCGTGTCTTCCACCCCTGGCAAATCTTTAAGCAACCTCGTTCTCACACTATCAGCCGCAATTAATTTCCCTTCGTACATTTCCTTGGAAGGGAAGGCCATAATCTTTTCATGCATGCGATACTGGGTTGTTAGCATGCATTTAATCTTGGTCCCGTGCAACTTTAGCAGGCGATCAAACAACGTCGTCTCCAACGACATTCCCTTCCCCGCTTCATTGCTCTCTCCGCTTCTTGCTTCTTTTGTTGGCTTCTTACGTTCTTTCATGTTGAGTGATTTGATTGTTGGTGGCAGCTGTAGATGGTCACCAGCGAGAACGACTTTCTTCGCTCTCATCAATGCGACCCAAGTCTGTGCTTCAAGAGCTTGGCTAGCCTCGTCAATGATAACAACGTCGAATTGTTCGTTCTTCAGATGGAAACTCCCAGCGCCATGCAACGTGGCCAGCACTACCTTGCTGCTCTTGACAAGACTTTCCACGCATCGTCGTTCTCGCTCACGGAAATCTGTTCGTAACTCCTTCAGCTCTAGATATATCTGTTTTCGTTCCTTTCCGCTCCTTGTTTTCTTGATGCTCGCCTGCTTCTGATCCATCTCTTGACGAATATCTTGTACGATGGCCGCAGCCTCTGATGTCTTCGTTAATACATCAAGGGAGTGATTGAGCACACCAGGTAACATCCTTGCGGGATGTCCCAATCGAACCATTTGGACCTTGTGCGGTGCCAGTCGCTCCACGATGTTATCCACTGATATGTTAGACGGCCCACAAACAAGCAACCTTTTGTTATCCTTAAGCATTTGCAGTATCAACTCAATCAATGTGTGTGTCTTTCCCGTCCCAGGAGGTCCATGAATCAGTGCCACTTCTCTCGATGCAAGTGCGAATTTGATGGCGCCTTTCTGTGAATCATTTAGGCTCGGATCAAACCAATCCTTTGGCTCGTCTAAATCTTTTGAAACGTGCGCTGGCGAGTCGAGACCGAACAGAACACGCATGAGGGGTGTGAACTCCGACTCGGATAGTTTGGAAAGAGTTGTCATGGTCTGGTTCATCCTGGTTCGTCTTAGCATCAGTCTCAATTGCCATGAAGGGGAGATCAACAGGAGCACCTCTTGAATGTAATGTCATTCGCCAACTTAACACTACATACTCATCAGCCGTGAATTCCCATCTATATCTCACATGAACGCACATCCATAGCTTCCCGCCAGGAACCTCCTCATCTTCCCTATCCAGCGCAACCTCCACACTCGCACTCTTAACCTTGAGCACCACACCGTCCAGACCCCTCCTCCTCATCTCCCCCTTCTCCTTCCTGCGCTCCGCGCCCCGCGGCTGCTCCGCCACAGCCACGATGTCGCCAGAGCGGAAGCCATGGGGCGGCAGATCGGCGTCGGCGGGCCTGAGGGCGGCGTCGAGCTCCAGCTCCAGCACGGTCTTGCCGCCGAGGCCGGTGCGGCGCGCCGCGACGCTCAGGTTCAGGATCGCCAGGCCCGCGCGCTCCAGCGCCCGCGGCGCCGCCTGCGACAGCAGCTGCTGCGTCTCTTCCACTTCCGCGAGCCGCTCTTGCTCCAGCAGCGCGAGCTGGCCCGTTGCGAAGGCCGTGGGAGAGCGTGCCATGGCGGTGGCGCTTGGAGGGGCGGAGGGTGCGGCGGTGAGGTTGAGGTAGGCTGGGAGGAAGAGGATGGAGGAAATAGATCGAATTAAGGGCTCAGTTCGCACCACGTTGAGGAGATCGGTTTACTGGTTGTCGATGGTCAAGTTGCCTCGTCGACTGTGCGATTTTTGACGGAGCTTCAGCCACCTTGTGCTCAATTTCGCGTGGCTTGTGAAACTACCCCGCAATGACACAGGCACTATTCACACCCCGCAAGTCGCGGCTACGGCTCTGCGGAAGCTAGTAATTAATTAATGTAGCAGAGAGTTACTGCCATTATACATTTCATTCCTTCGCGTCTTCATCCTTGGAGCGATACGAAGAAGGCGATCAAACAGTCAAGATGGTATACGATTCCACAATCTCCTTCACACTCGACACAATATGTCCTTGGACGTATTTGGCGAAGAAAAGGCTGTCCAAAGCCCTATCGCAGTTTCGAGAGAGCCACAAGGATGCAGATATCAAGTACACCGTCAAGTACGTGTCATACCAACTATACCCAGAGGCTTCAAAAGAAGGCGAGTCCAAGTTCGATTGGTATAAAGTAAGCACCCCTCAACCATTACGTAGTGGCTTTAATTGTAACGAGCCTATAGAAATCCCGCTACGGCGACTCAGATGAGAAGATGGAAATGTACACCAAGATCATGTCGGCGTATGGCCGAAGTGAGGGTATCAACTTCAAATTTGGTGGCACTGTCGCGAATACATTGGATGCCCATCGCTTGATCCAATACTACCAAGACACTCGAGGGCCAGATACTGCCGATGCGATCGTAGATTCTTTATACTCGCAGTACTTTGAACACGAACGGCATCCTTCCGCTCTCGAAACTCTTGTGAATGCAGCGGTAGATGCAGGTATCGACCGATCCGAGGCGGAGAAGTTCGTCAACGGCGATGAATGGGAGCAAGAAGTGAAGATGGCGATCCGCGAGCAAGCTGCCAATGGTATTGATGCTGTGCCATATGTCGTTATCGAGGGTAAGAAGCGAGATGTCGCCTTAACTGGCGCCAAAGACGTGAATCAGTATGTGAAGAGTCTTGAGCAGGTAATGAAGGAATCAACCTAAAGATAACCAAATTTGTTGCGCTACAGGGATAGCACTGACGATTGGGATTGAAAAGTGATCAAGGACGAATGAGAGCTACGGATATCATGGACGGTTCGGTTCCAGCATGAAGATCTGGTGTAAAAACAACTTTAGAGGATATCCTTGAAACCAAGATGATAGGCTTGACAACTTCAGCCGTTGTGGCATGAGATCGAGACGCCGCGGCGTGGAACGGTCTACAATTGGCGGCTTCCAGTGGTCAGCAATTCGCAGTGTTTTCGGAGACATACTAGAATATTTAGACCAGCGGTCTAAGCTTTCCTGAAAGAATGTCCATAGGGCTTGGGTATAGCCAGGCCAGCCACATGTAGCGCCCATAGTCATCAATCGATATGCTCAGATCGGACCATTCGCAGGTCAAATACCGCCAGCGTCGTGTGCCAGCATGGGTGACGTATTTCTCCGCGGCTATACCAGCGGAACCTAAAGGTTTCAGCTCATTTCCACTAAAAGGTCTGCGTTGCTAGAAAAAGCGGCCTTTGCGGCTCCTTGGGGCTTTGCAAAAGTTTGAGGTTCAGATTAAGTTGTCGAAGGGAGACCTGAGTGCTAAAAATGGAACTTTAACGCAACCGTTCCCGCGGAGCGAGTGGCGGGGCGCCATTTCGGGTACTGCGGCTCCAAATCCATTCTCCGAGAGATAATAGGCTGTGCATGATTGGCAACGACAAGCGATGTGGAGATGGACGGGGGCTATTATGGCCAACGACTCGTTTTGAATTCCATCTCTAGGCATCCGATTCGTATGGCTAGCTATCAACGGATTGGTCGATGGAATTTCGAAGCGAACAGACCAAGGAACTTCGCTAACAAAGAGAGGATGACAGACTAATTGAAGCCTCAGTAGCGAAGGTCCGACTTCAAGCAAACGAAAGATATGGTTTTAGCAAATTGGAGGCCTATGTTCTAATAATAATGAGTGGGATAGGGTACGAAAGCAAATGCGCCGGAAAATGCATTTCCCACTTGTAGTTTCCGCACAACAACATACTGGCGCAAAGGCAATTCAAATCAAGGGGTATCCAAAAAGCGAACGTTCCAAATCATGAATAGAGTCCTTCATCTCCTTGCGCCTTCGCTATGCTGTTGCTTCCACCCAATGGAACTTAAACCCACCTTAGATTTACGAAATTCGTGCAATTTTGAGATGTTCGAGATTCATGTCGTAGTGTAACCAACGGGCATGGGAAGTGGTACGTTTGCCCAGACTCTTCTGAGCCATTGTTCGAAACTTATTGGGGTTATACGTCGGCCTCTGGCACGGTTAAGCGTGCCCGGAGCATTGAAGTTGTAGCGTCCTTGAGTTGTGGCAATATGGTCATGCGCACGTTGTATCCGTGGGACATCTCCCAAGGCTTGTGCGAGAGCAAGTTCTGATTCGAGAGAGGCTGGGTATTCGTACGTGTGGAACGTAAGTGGAGAGCCTGGCATGCCTCTTTAAGCAACTTCAACCATGGATAGTGAACTCAACGTACATACCTCTGGCTCGCTCTACACATCGAAGTAGATCAAGAACGGTCATGCGTTCTCCAACCATGGTCATTTCCTCCGGCCATCTGTTCAAATCAAGTGCTTTGACTACGAAGCGGGCGACATCCTCCGCAGCAGTAAGACAAATGGTGACATTGGGTTGATTGTTGGCATCATAAACTGGTGCGTTTGCTGTCATGTTCCTTACGTTGACAATGAAATCACCTTCGCCATCAACATTAGATTGAAGTCCCAGCCTGTGGGCACGGAGACCGCCTGGACCAAACCGTTCGTACAAAACACCGCAACTGAAAATGGTTGACTCGATCCGGTTTTGGTCTCTGTAATGATCAAGCCAGAGACGAATATTTCTTTTGGAGTTGTTGGGATCTAAAGGGTCTTCCTGGGCCCGCCGAGACGGAAGACCTTCGAATTCTGCAGGCGCGAACCTTCGGACACCTTGATGAACTGATGCCTTTAGCAGTTCCAGGCCGGCCATACCTGTAACGGTAGAGATGACGGTGTCAACGCCCATAACGGCGTGTTGAAGTGATATTGGATCATCATAATCCACTACAATGACTTGATAACCTTCATTGTCGAGGGTCGGTTGAGGCTACGAACCGTTAATCGAGATTTCAAAGTGCTCTTGGAACATCAATAGAGGAAACATAACTAAAGTCTCGACTTACATATCTAGAAAGAACAAGTACCTGATGACTTGTCTCCTTGACAATGAAATGAGCAATTAGAAGTGCAAGCGAGTTGGTCCCAGCGACGGCGACCCTCATCATAGACTCGTCTGCCATCTAGCGACTTGTTTGTAGGTTGTAATCCTTTCATTAATTTGAGGAGAGGAGTGGTTATCTATATCCTTCTTCATTGTCTCCTGGATTACGGAGAAAGAGGCGTCAAAGGCGTCAGCAACATGCAGGAGAGATCCAATTGTAGGACCACCATTAACTCAAACTTGTAATTGGAGTAACACAAATTCACGAATAACGAACTGGGGCCGTGATAGCTACTCCGAGTGGCTCGGGCATAGCGTTAAAAGTGGAAGAGAATAGATGTAAAATGCAACGTAGAACTCGTGGGATGATATAGAGGGAATCCAGGCCGCCTGTGACTTCTCACTGGTCTACAGCTGCGAGTGGCACACCAATGAGCAAGCGGGAAAGGCTTCTTGAAGTAGGCAGCGGTGCGAGAGAGGAAACGCCAGGCCAAAACAGACCAGCTTGTGATCGGTCGGGATGGAAGGCTGTGCGGGAGAGGCCTAGAGATGGGGAAGATCAGTGGAATGGAAAAGATAGAAGTCATGATTCTTGCAATGTGAGGTTATCCAAGGCATGTGGGCCCGCTGTTTTGTTGCTTCCGTGGCCCAAGATTCGTCAACTTCCATCGCCTCCGGCACCCGAATGTACAGGGCCAGCTACAAACTCTCCATATCTTACGCGCTAATGGCTTTTGCGCTAAAAGCAGCGTCGTCAGAGAGTTCATGGCTCGGCAACTCCAGGTGCCTTAGATCTTGAAATATCACAACGGCCGGTGCATTTTAAAATGGATGAACAGCCTTGCGATGGGGCCAGTAAGGGAGACGTGCTGGAAAGTCTGAATATCCCTCGGCTCCGCGACACTTGCTAGTCAGGTACGATACGGTAACTGACGTGCAACATATGCAGATCGCTTCGCGTAAGGTCGTAGTGAATTTCTTTCTTTTGTCAGCCCATATTTTCGTGCTTACATCGAATGGGCTACGATACTGGGGCCGTTTCCCCCCACCCAACTATCCACCGGTATTCAGCGCTCCGGTGTGTAGAAGGCACCCGTGCTGACTATGCCGCAATGTCGACTACGCACGCGGTGTCGCCTTCTGGCGAGAGGCTCATGGGCACTCGTTAACCTGCCTTCGATAATTTGGGGGCCAAAACCTAACCCGACGCTTCCGCAGGGATAGCTGGCACAACCGGGCAAGAGAAATCGTCCGCGACCGTGAAAACATTGAAGAGACTTTTGGACTGCGTTGTGATGCGGACCGGAGTCGGATTGACCGACACTTACGAATTGCAATATCCGGTAGTCGGTCACCTGGTAATCGGATCTGGGATCGGCGAGATGGAGAACCAAACCAAGCCTCATCAGTCGTAAGTGGACCAGCTAAGTCAGCCTTATACCGGTCCAAATTAGTGTTCCTCATGGCAATTCGTGCTCGTGTTAGCATTCGCCACAATGGTTCATTTTGATCTCATTGCGCCTTGCTCGTCCCGGACATTCAACGCGAGCTCAGACTGCCGGTCCCGGTTCGTGCGAAGCACTGGTTGATCTGGCTGTGCATCTTGTGTATCTTGTGATTTAAATATATCGACGATTTCCCAACGAAAGTGTCACGAGTGCGATCTAAGTCGAGGAGTTGAGGTTGACTTTGCTGACATGCGTTCGCAATGAGGAAATGGTAGCCTTGAGACCTGAGGCCAGTCAAATGGGACCCGTCCATCACCATGAGTTAATCTTAGAGGATTAGGGCGCCTAAACTCCGTCCTATTGCGAATGGCGAAGTGCCAAAGACAAGCTGTATTACGTCCAAGAACGCGTAAACAGCCCGGGAAGTTTTCTACTCACCGATCCGATCAACTGCCAGATAGGCACCCATCCAAGCTGTCAGCACCCTTCGCCGCCGACATACCTCTCGCTTGAGGTTGCACGTCGAGGTTACTACATTCGGAGTGTCCGCGATGATGACCGGTCATGGGATGGTTCGCGATGGTATCTGACTTTCTAGCTCGCTTCTGGGGCCTGTTAGAAGAATGGCGGAGACACCGAAGTGGTAGGGAGTTGATCGACCATGATCGTCAAGGCAGCCGCAGTTAGTGGGTACTACGATGATGAATCTGCTGATGACCGAACACAACTCGGCATCATCTTTAATAATCTGTAACTACGTCCACGGAAGGAGTGGGAGCCGTAAACTCCGTTCTCCAAGCTCCAGAATGCTATTTTCCACTGCAACTTCGCAAAGACGGCAAAATGTGGCAATGCAACGGCGGCCAGAACTATCTTTCTGCGATTTCAATTTTAATGATATTGCTGAATGACCAGCGTTAAGGGTCCATACTGCGTCTAATGCTATGGACCAATGCATCCTTAGACTAACCAAGAAGTCAAAGCGATGGAGCTGCAAACAAACATATACCTCCCTTCCTTCAGTGCTGAACGAGTTCCATGAACGACTCCATGGCGAATGCTCTCTTTCCAAATACGCAAACGCCGAACTTCCATGAGTCATAAGATCATACAAACAGACCGTGATCTGTCGGAAAGGAGCAGAATGCCGCCGGATAATAGTTGAGAAGACCATCTTAGGTCGCGATCATGATAAGCCGCCGAATCCGTATTTCGACTTTTCTCGCATTGGCGTATTTTCACGTTGCAGCTTCTTGTCTCGCGAGGCGCCACGGCGACGATGGTCACGACCTTGGTCATATTGTCATAAGATGAGTTGGTTGAGATTCCGTTGCACAATCATATCTTGGACGCTGTCCATTGTCTTCTTCAAAAGATCCGTATCCGTTGCGTTGGTGTAGTGCACGTAGACTTCTTTGTTTGGCTTTCTCAAGCAATTCCTGAACTTTTGGGCGAAGAACTCTTGGGCCGCAACGATATCGTCGTTCTTGCCGGGGTACTCGGGAAACCACTTGCTGATGGGAGACATGCCAGAGGCGAGCTTCTCCCGGAAGAGATCGATTTTGTTCAAGAAGAGAATGAGAGCTGACTTATCAAAGTACTTGGAGTTCGCAATTGATTCGAAGAGCATGAGTGCTTCATGCATTTGGTTCTACATTATGTCAGTATCAATAAATAGCAATACGGCCAGAGGGGCTTACGCCATTGCGATCTTCCACCAATGCATGATCGTAACCACTGATGGCAGCAAGGAATAGCACGACTTGAACATTATCAAAAACGTGAATCCACTTCTTTCGCTCAGATCTTTGTCCACCAACGTCGAACATGCGGTATGTGAAGCTGCCAAGTTCGAATAGCGTCTCACTGATGCCAGTCGTTCGTAATCTTGTCCGGAGAATATCTTGGTTGTTTGGCAGATAGCTTCGATCAAATAGACGATCAATGTCGTTGAAGAAGCTATGGTTGTTAATCGCTAACTGACTGCATTGCAGGGGAATGGAGTCTTACTAGCTCAGATTGTCGTGAAGCGCATATTCGTTGCCCTTCAACATTGCCAATTGCACGCCTTTGTCCTCCCATAAGCTCTGGAAAGCATTGAGACACTCAATCGGTAGAGGTTCCTCTGGACTGATGTCTGGGTCTGACAATATCATATCTCCGTATCTCTGCTATTGTGTAAGCGATGTTACGAGTATCGACTTTGCGCGTGACCTCTGACCTGGTTCTCTTCATTCTCGAAGTCGGTACCATGTTCGTCCATGGCGCCAAGTAGAATCTGGAAGGCATTGACCAGATTGTTGAATATTACCACTCGCCATTGCTTGCGCTCGAGCTTCGAGAAGCCGCCAGCATGAATGACACGCATCTGCTTCAGCACCGTTGATTTGCCGCTTTCTCCTGCACCTATATCTATGGTCAGTCTCTTTCTCCGGTTCTGACACTTTTCAGCAAAGTATTCGTACCTAACAGCAACAGCTTCACCTCCCGCTCCTGACGTTTCCTATCCACACGCAGCTGCTTATCAATCTCTTCATTTTTCTTAGACTCTGTATCGATTGGCTTCTTTCCGAAACACATCATACCCGGTGCCATACAAATAGAAGTAGGATGTTATTGATACGAGGTTTGGCCCAAGCCGACCCTAATTCCGGGCCCAATTAAGCTTTTTCTCTGTTTGTAAGGCTGGATGCTCAACACCAGCAGTGGCTGGGGCGATCTGCGAAAGGGTAAACAAAATGACAATAAAGACAACGAATTTCGACGAAGCCGAAGTGATGCGAAGGGATTTTTTGCGTGAAGCTAATGTCCGTAAGTTGTGGTGGGAGAAGGCGGTCGAAGCCTAAACCCGGCGCGGGCAACGACAAAGAAGCTCGATATGGAGCCGATCCTGATCTTCGCTCGCAATTGAATGGACAAGCTTCTACCCTCTCAGGTGTATTGGCGGTCCTCTGTACCTGATATCCCACGTAGACGCACGGCAAGAGAGTTGCATGCCAGGCGAGAAGTGTCAATGGCGAGGAGCGTCGCTCCCCGTTACCCGCAGCGAGAGCTGGGCGTTCCGACGCACGAGGGAACGAGACCGGTCGAATATGGGTTCGGGACGGTCGAGGGATGGTTTGGCGGAGCGCAACGGTCGTCGACGGTGATGACGGGCGGACTTCTGGAGGAAGTCTGAGCAGCAGGCAGATAAGATGCGAATCGGCGGATATTAGTGCGCAGAGTGCAGTGCAGCGGATGGCTCGCAGCCTGCCAACAAGCTAGGGCGCAGAAGAAAGACCTTTCTGCTTTCTGCTCCACCAGCCGGGGGGGGCGCCTTTGGAATAGCGTTGTCCCCCCTGCATGGTTCGCCTCTACGCTGGCGCCCACCATGGGACAATGGGCCAGCACTCCCCAACCCCAACCCTCTGTCACCGGATCCTCTTCTTGCGTCACTTGGGACGCACACCCACGGCCTTTGCTTCTCTCCAGACGCGGGTCCCAGCACATGCGCCTCCAGAGTGTTGCAAAAGTTTCTCGTCTCCAGTTGCTCCGCCGGCCCAGAGGGAAGCAACAGTCATGCCCCACAGGTGATACGGAGCTAGCAGGTGGTCGGGCGTTTCTTTTGGCACACGAACAATCGGGGTGGACGCTAAAACGGCTCTAAAGTCCCGGCTCCGTGCTGCCGCGGGGACTGGCCGTCGCGGCCGATGAGACGGGAGACGGTGTGGTTTGCCCTCTGAGCCCCCCATCCACGGCTGGGCGGAGAGATACGGACTGCTGCTGGCAAGCCCGGCGTCGCACCGTGCCACATCTATCGTGCTTTGATCAGCACGCCATGTGCTGGAAGGGAGCCGACTTGTCGGTCGCACCGCGCAGACCACGGAATCAGTTGCCCACCGGAATCGGGTTGGACGGGAAGTCGCGTCGCTTGGCACGGTGGATATAAGTAATAATATACTAGAGTGTCGTCTGCGGAATATGCCGTCCTGGCGTGGTCTGCAGAAACGCTTGGTCCTTGCAGCTGGAAGACTTTGGCACGTCCCGGCCAGCTTTCTTCAGTTTCGGCTGGTCGAAAGGCCGATTGCACCAACGGAAACTGGCCCATTAACCCATTGTGCAGCTGCAGCGCCCACGAATGCTCTGGCTAGGCCGCCACCTCTTCCACATAGTTACACAACCCCCCTGCTGCGTAGTGGGGAGCCCTTCATCTGTGGTGTCGTGACGACCACTCCACCCCGGGCCTTCTTTGCTGTGTCTTCGTGAAGCTTGTCGAGGATGGTTCCAAGGCCCCTATGGCATCTTCGGGGATCTGGCGGTAATGGTACCTGGATTCTCTGCGTTACGTGGCCCAGGACGGAGCGCAAAAGTGTCGAGAATCCCCTGTAAGCGACCCTGACGCCGAGGGGACAATATTCCCTCCATGCCGCTAGCTTAGGGCCGTTTGGACCCATCGCGAAGCGTGCCGTGTTGCCCGCAGACGACCACTCCTCTTCGCTGTACGTCCGTGTCCACCCAGTAGCCTAACGCCGCCACCGATTTCATGTTACCAGACTGCGGGTAGAAGTTTAATATCCTGGAAAGGTACTTCTCGCAGTAAATCTCGTGCCCTTCCAAGACCCGCTAGTTGATTCTTAGTCCCACGCTGACTCCAACGGCCAACGTCGCAAGCCTGAGACCCGTGTGACGATGCGCCGAGAAGCGCGAGAGGTGGAAGGTCGGTTTAATTACCGATGGACCGGTTTGACAGTTTGCGCTCGTTCTGTCAGGGCATCGCGACTTGATCGACTGCAAAGCTATGCACTCATGTTGACCTGTGTGATCGAATTGACTCAAGCCACTAACTTGGACCAGAGATAGCTTTTCGTCGCTTCAAGGATCCCTTTCTGTTTGGCTTGCAGTCCGTTCCGTTTTGCTTGCTAATTATTCGTATCGAAATCGCTCCAAGGCTCTACCCGAGGGCTTTAAGTTGCTTGGTGATGGCTACGCCGTCGAATGCAGCAGCTCCTGTTCCGATTTCAGCGCCACCTCTCCGCACATCCGCATAAGGTAAGTTCCTGATGTCTCGTTCGAGAGTTTAGTATGAGGCGCGCGTATCAACGACAATGTCTTACCTGTATTGGATCATTCCGCTCTCTAAGGTACGCATTGTTTCAAATGTATGCTGTGTCGGTGGTAATCCCCTGGAGCACCCGTATTTGCGCTTGCAGTAAACGGCAAGCCCTTCATATTCGCATCATTCGAATAATTCTTTATTTCTGATTCGTCAGCTGCGGTGCTAGCAGAGAGCAGGTAATTAGATCTTGTTCTGAAATTGAACTTTTTACCTATTGAAGCGTTTCCACACCTTACCGTTTGGCAAGGATCCGAACGTGCTGAAGTATCCAGAGTGAGGGTTTGGGAATAACGATTCAGCATATCTTAGACAGATTTATCGCAGTAAGCACGTTCCAGTGTGAGGTACAACGTAAGTTCGAACTTGTGGTGTGTTGCTGAGTCTAACGGATCTAGAGAGCAACGTTTGAAACCGTCCCTTCGGTCGCGAGGTGAGGGTCTGTCAAGCATTTGGTGTCGATTACTTAAGCAATCACTTTACAATTCGAAAACAACTTTTTGTGAAATGAACACCTTCTTCAAACCTCCTGGAGGTGGAATATATCAGGATTTGTCTTCGGACTTGCTTCGTTGATGCAATGGTTGCCGGGCAGCCTCGCACTTCCGCTTCGGGCAGGAGCGCGCCTGCCAGGCAACCAATCCATCACATCGATCTCTGAACGCGTCTTCAATTCAAAATAAACCTTCCACATCGCCCACTCCATCCTCTATCCCAGAATTAGCTATACAGTCGCTCCCACCTGTTTCTCATCAACCACATAGCTGCGACCACCACATCTCTTACCATGGCTGATAAGGACGGTGCTACGGAGCCAACCCTCCCGGTTATTGCGAATCCAGCTCAGTGGGAAGCTTTACTCGTCGCAAAAGCGGAAAACTTTAAAGTCATCTCCACTAACGGAACCCCTGCCAAGTAGTCAAGCATTTCATTCTCATCCAAGCTTTTGCTAACGGCTCGGCAGCGCTCCTGTCACTGTACCAGCGAACGACCTTGAAGGCTTGAAACTCCAATGCCAGCAGACCCTCGATTTAGAGCGTATTGTCACCGCCGCCTTCGACGAGAACTGCACCGAAGCGCATCAATACTATACACACGTTACCGCCATTTGCACCCAGCTCAACAAATGGCTTCGTGAAGACTTTGTCGACCTAGACACCAGCCGAAAGCAGGAAAGCTCAGACTTAATTGCAGGCTCCGCCAAGGAGATCGTCCTCCTTTTGGAGGCACAGATCGGAAATCTCTTGAAGCATGATATCGCTCATCAGCTTGATCTCAAGAATGGGTTTGCGCAATACTCAAGCGCGCTTCGCAGCCAGGCGACGGCACTCGCCACTTTGAATAGTGCGCTCACTAACAACAAGGTCTTACGATGGATGCAAACCGTGATCGATGTTAGTTCATCGCTTCAGCCATCTGGTGACAGGCATCACTGACCATTTTCATAGGCTCGATGTGCTGCAGAGAAGAAAACCATCAACAAGACGACCTTGGACTTCAACACGAAACTGTTCACTATGCAAATCCAACTTGACAAGGCTCAGAGGGAAATCAAAACACTGCAGCAAGATCTTTCGGCGAAAGCCATGGCTCTGTCTCAAGAGAAGAACGAACTTGAAGGAGAGCCGCTTTACCCGCAGAGCAGTGAGCCCGTTGAGCACAAAGCGGTCTCTGCCAATAGCAGCGACGCCAGAGCAGAAGAGAGAATCCAACCTGATCTCGGTATCGACCCCATGGTCATAAACCTCAAGAAGCAGAATGAGGACTTGGTGAAAGAGATGAACGCAATGAAGAAAAGGCTCGGACAATATAAAACGCTCGTTGAGCAAAACGCCCACTTCATCACCAAGAATCGTCACAATCCAACTCTTCTCGAATCTGGTCTGCATCGTGATGCGACTGATCCTAGCTATGTCAACAGGTCGTTAATGAAGGAAGGCAAGAAAGGATGGTAGGCGGCTAGAACGAAGTGGTTGCGAAGACTTTGCATTTGTCGCAGGGACATGTAACAGCAAGCGCTGTAGCATGGAATATCTATCATGAAGTGGAGCCAGTTGTTAGGATCGACAGGGTTGAACAACTACTGGATCAAGGCATATAACGAGAAAACAATGTGTATTTTGGTACTTCCCCTTTCAGAGACTTTAATGCCCGAAGCCGTCGTTTGACTAGCTACACCTATCCGTCCAATTGTAAATTAGTAGGGCCCATGATATATCAGCCCCTATTCCAACGTACCCTGCGCCTAAAAGTCTCCGTGTTAGGCCTTGTGATAAGCAGTTGGTCGTAATTGCACTGCGTCCAGTGTCAAAACCAGATGCTTACGTGAGCGCCATTGTACTCGCCGCCCAGTATCTTGAAGCCTCTTTTCCTGCCTTCAAACACTTCCCTGCAGCACGGCTGCAACCGATGTGACAAAGCACAGCCAGTAGGAAATGCACGGGGGCCAGCCACTATTCTTAGCTTCACCATTTCGGCTGACGCGCCTTTTGGACAGAAAGACTGCACTTCCTAAGCCTTATGCGTGCTTAGCAGCAGTTAAGATCCAAGCCGAAGCGCTAGGGCTTGCATGAGCTGAATTTCAATGCTGGCCGCGCGTGATTGTTCGTCGCATCTGCGGATACTATTTTTTATTGAAGGTAGGTTGTGATGCAGAAGACAGTTTCTAATCGTTTATTAATCGCCTTCTTGTAATCCCGTTGAAGTTATACGTGAGGTTCTTTGGCCTTCAGCACCTTTACTTTGTGCCTCTTCGTTTTCAAGTCCTTGCTTGCAGCGTTTTATTTTTTGCGGTATCGAAGCGATAGCATTCTTTTACACTCATTGTTGAAGAGATTTGGTATCGGTCAAGGCCTCGTCCTTGCGTAGGAAGAATCTGTGGTTTCTACTTGAGCTCTCACCATGGTCGTAATCACACCATCTCCAATTGTTGGACCGATAGAAGACTTCGAGGCAAGAACATGGCGGGAGGCGCTGGAAACTTTCCGAACGACCAGCGGACACAAGGAAATGCTGGATGACTTTCTAGCAAGGACTACGACTCCCTTGGCAGTGGCACAGACGTGCCGGGAGAAGCAACGTGATGCCGGCTCCCAGTACGGCAAGGTTTTGAGTAAGATTCTTGGGAAGATTGATATTTTCATCTCAGTCGGAAATCTTGCTGTGAAAGGGGCACCCGAATCCATCGGTCTTGCCTGGACTGGTATTCAAATGGCTCTTCATTCTGTTCAAGACGACTTTGCAACATTTCAACTGTTCAGCGGAGCATGCGTGGACATAATCGGTATTCTAATCACTTGTCGACTCTTCGGAAGGATGTTTTCTGAGAAGGACGGACCGTCCGAACTACAAGAGATCCAGAGCCAGGTGCTCGATGCAATTCCAAAAGTCTACGGCAATATTCTTGAGTTTTCCTACCGCATGACCAAGTATATGGGCACGAGCAGCTTGCTGAGAATTTCCAAGGGCTTGTTCCAAGCTCACAAATCGAAATTCGAAGGCTTGATCGGAGGCGTGAAGGATGGGGAGAAGTCAATGAGCACGTATGCCACCAAAGCTTCACAGGCTCTTCAGCTCTACTACGCAAAGAAGTCCGATCAGGCACAGGATAAGATGGTGTCAGACCTTGCATTCATCAAGGAATCCATTGATTCAAATGCTCAGTCCTCCAAGGAACTGGCTGATTTCGTTCGGAAAGAACTTGAGGCATCCAGAAAACGTACGCCAATGGACGTTGCTAGAGATGCATTCAACAGCTATCAGAAGCAGCTTAGGATGATAGATCACGCTCCTCAGCTTGAGAAGAGACGTCAGCTACGTGAACCTGGTACCTGTATGTGGATGTATGAGGCT